>Ga0209254_10006766_pt1 | contig 10575 bp, 8 predicted proteins | sample FrelakmetDIP11DI_FD_187148 | JGI IMG/M metagenome (GOLD analysis project Ga0209254, IMG submission 187148) | Freshwater lake sediment microbial communities from the University of Notre Dame, USA, for methane emissions studies - DIP11 DI (SPAdes)... | ecosystem: Environmental > Aquatic >... | reverse complement strand
GATATGGGTAAAGGTGTTGAAAGTGAATCCCATCTTATCACCCACTTTCATGGCCGCATTAATTTCTGACTGTACGTAGGAGTGGCAGGTGATGAATCTTTTCTTATTGAGAATCTCTACCAGGGCATCCAGCTCCAGGTCGCGGCGAACGGTTTTGAACGGATCCACAACTGTACCTTTTTTTGATTTCTGTTCAGCCGTCAACCGGTTGATTTCCTTTTCATAATCCTTTGCCCGTACAAAAGCATCTTCCAGCACCTGTTCAACGCCCATGCGGGTATCCGGGAAACGGCTGTTGCCCTGCGTGGAGGAAGAACGTTTTACATTTTCACCGAGGGCAAATTTGATGAAACCCGGGGCGCCCTGGAATTTAAGTTCATCATCATTACCACCCCAGCGTAATTTGATCAGCTGCGTCTGGCCGCCAATTGTATTGGCACTGCCATGCAGGATATGAGAAGTGGTAACACCACCACTTAACTGGCGGTAAATATTGATATCATCGGGATTTAAATTATCTGCGATCCTAACTTCAGAGGTTACAGACTGGCCGCCTTCGTTGATCGAAGCTGCAGCGATATGCGAGTGTTCATCGATGATGCCGGGAGTGAGGTGTTTACCCGTGCCGTCAATCACCTTAGCAGAAGCGTCAGACAGGTTCTTGCCCACCTGTACGATCTTGCCATTTTTAACAAGCACATCGGCATTCTCTATTTTACCCTGCTCGTCACTTGTCCAAACGGTGGCATTTTTGATCAGCAGGTTTTCCTGTTTGGGTTTTTCCGTCCAGCCATAGGGCAGAAAAGGATAGACCACATTTCCGGTTTTCACCACATCCTTTTTCTTTACACTGTCAGCTTTTACAGTTGCAGGTGATTTTAGGGTAGCCGTCCAGGTAAGTTTATTGCCGGCCGGGTCCTCACCATAGCCATTCCATGAATCGCCGTTATTTACACCACTGAGCCTGTATGATTCTTTTGATTTTTTATCGGGTGAAAAATTCAGTTTGACCAGTTTCCCGTCATGACTGAATTTACCGGTAATGGTATCCTTACCAATTATGCTGGCGGCATTCATGCTTTTTACATCCAGCGTATAACTTGAAGCCCCCTGTGCAGATTGTACAGCCAGGGTATAGGTACCTTTGATATCGTTCCAGTTTTCTTCTTTGATGCCGTATTTAACACCCTGTACCCAGTTCTGCAGGATCTGTGTTTTCTCCTGGAAAACCGGGCCTGAGGTTATGATGAAATTGGCCATTTTACCGGGGTCGAGGCTACCAACTTTTTCGTAGATGCCCAGCAAACTTGCAGGTGTGCGGGTGAGGGCCTCCAATGCTTTGCCTTCAGTCAGGCCATAATCCAATGCCTTGCGGAGATTAGCAGAAAATGCTTTGGAATCTCTCAGGTCGGCAGTTGTCAAACAAAAAGGTATGCCTGCTTTTTCAAAAGCAGCGGGATTAGCCGGAGCCATTTCCCAATGTTTCATATCTGCGAGGGCAACAAAACGTGCATCGTTTGGATCTTCCACATCCATTGCCTGGGGGAAATTAAGCGGCAGGATAAAAGTTGCTTTAGTTGCAGCCATTTCACTGATTCGCTGGTATTCATTTCCTCCGGCTTTGATGATATATTGAACGCCAAACTCATCGCCAATTCTGTCTGCCCTGAGGACATTCCACTTATCCCCTGCATCAAAGATCTGGGGAAGCCCGGCGAGGTTGTTCCAGGCCTGGAGGCTAAGGTTTGTGCCTTCTTTGTCGGTGTTATTTTTATACCACTGCGCATCGATATATGATTGACGCAATAAGGAAATACTGCCCATCAGGGAACCGGGATAACTCTGGGTGCTGGATCCTTTATTAAAAGAATAATGGGCTGAAGCTTTTTCTTTGATGATCACCTGGTTCTCTTTCAGCGAGGCCAGGGAAACAACGGTTCCTGATCCACGGGCTATACCGTCTTTCTGATGTGCGAGAACTGTTCCAAAACCCAGGTCACGAAGTGGCTTTGCCTTTGCATCATCAACCGTGAAAATCTTTGATCCGTCTACATCAGTTCTGATGGCCTGGTTCCATCCATAGGCGCCCTTCTGGTTGGAAGTGATTTGTTGAGGGCCAAAGAACCCGCCGCCCTGTGGCCTTTGCGGAGTGGCAATGCCGTAATCTGCATAAATATCAATGAACGAAGGGTAAATATATTTTCCCTTGCAATCAATGATAACAGCATCTGCCGGAATGGTAACATTATTTCCAACAGCGGAAATCTTCCTGTCCCGGATCACCAGGGTGGCGTCTGTGAGCGTGTTTTGTCCGTCACGTACGAGGGTGGCGTGGGTAAAAGCATAGCAGATATCACGCTGGTCTGCCACACCGTTAACCGGGAAAGTGGATTGTGCAAAAAGAGGCAGGCTGAAGCAGATGCCCCATAGAAACATCGAAAGTTTTCTCATGTCTGTTAATTTCTTTAAAGTAAGAGATGAATTTAAGCCAAATATTGAGATGCTTAAAAAAGGTTTTACCTGCGGAAAAGTATTTCAGCATTCATGTAAAATATTTATTTAAAGTGTCGCTTATTATTTACGAGGTAAACACCGGCAAAGATCATGATTGCTGAGATCCCTTTTAACCAGGTAAACGGCTCGTCAAGAAAGATCATTGCCACAGCGGTAGCAAAAATGGGCTGGAGGTAAATATAGGCCCCGGTTGCAGATGCATTCAGGTGATGCAATCCATAAATATTAAAAAGGTAAGCCAGAAATGTAGCGCCAAGAACAACAAATGCTATGGCGGTAAAATTCATTGGTGTAAAAGTGGCCCAGGGTGCGGTCACAAATTCCTGCCATCCCACAGGTATGATAAATACCGAACCCATTGTAAACACCCAGGTGATCACCTGCAAAGGAGAATATTTTAAAATCAGTGGCTTCACTAAAACAAAATAGAATGAATAGGAAATTGCATTGGTGATGATAAACAAATCACCCAGTAATACATTGGACCCGCTGCCGCTTTGTTCTTTAGACAGGATTAAAACCACAGCCCCGCCAATGCCTAAAAGCAGTCCTGCGATTCGGCCAATACTGAGCATTTCTTTCAAAAAGAAAAAAGCAACAATGGTGATTACGATCGGGGTGCTCAACATGAGCAATGCACCATGTGTGGAATAGGTCATTGACAGTCCCTTTATAAATAGCAACTGATTGACAGCTACACCGGTGAGCCCACAAAGCAGAAATAAAGGAAGGTCTTTTTTCTGTAATTTTTTTTCGGGCTTTTCCCACCACAGCATCAGCCAGAACAGCGCCGTGGTAACTATCACCCTTATTACATTGAGCCCGAAAGGCTTAATGAGTGCCGGCGTAATATATTTAACCACGCTGAAGTTTACTCCAAAAATCAGGTTGGCACCAAGTACGGCCAGATGAGCTTTTGTTTTTGTCTGCAATTTATGTCAGCTGTTTTTTTCGCTGCCGGTTTCCATTAAAAACCGGCTGATCACTTCCTGGTGAAGGTCAAATGAAAGTAAAGGTAACCTGAACATGAATGTAGCCGCTTTTTGTAACGCTCTTTGTAAATCAAGGTCATCCTGCGAAACACTTATAAAAAACTGTTGATCCATCAGGTAAGCAGCCAGGTATTCCTGTTCAGGCTGACCCGGTGTTGGTACCAAAATGGCCTTCTTTTGCATCTTTACCAGGTCCATAACGGTTGTATATCCAGACCGGCAAATTACCAGATCTGCTGACGACATTAACCCCTTCAAATCCTTCGCCGGAAGATGATTGTACCATTGGATATTCGTTGAATCTGCCGGTTTTGCTTTTTCACCAGGCATTCCCCTTACAACGCATACTTTACCGGGATAATCTGATAACTGATTTCCGAGGATCTTTTCCAGGATACTACGCTGTGGTTCAGGACCGGATAAAATGACCAGCAATAATCCGGGTGTTTTATCAGTGTTCATTGCAAATCGTGATAAAGGACCGATATAAACTGCGTTTTCAGGTATATCACCATGAGAAAGTTCTCCGGCCAGGTTGATAGAACCGCCTGCATCAGGTATCCAGCATTCATCAAATTTTGATATGAAAAAATGATTGAACCAGCCGATGAGTTTATCAAACCTCCGGCCCATGCCTGTTTTAATATTTACCTGGTGTGTGATGAAAACAGACCTGAGTTCTTTATGGTAAAGCCCGTAACGGTTATCGCTGATCACTGCATCCCAATGATAAATCTCCTGGTTTTTTTTTAGCCATTTATTTTCAGAAAGAACAGCCCTGAGTATTTTAGGAATCTGTGTGGCCATTTTCAGGCTAAAACTGCCATTGTGTCCCTGGTAATTTACTTTATACCCATCCAAATGCAAGAAAGGTATGCCCGGAAACGTTTCTTTTAAGACCTTTTCGGTCTGTCCGGAGGCTGCAATCCAAATCTGGCACTGGAGTTGCAGTAAGTATTCAACAATGGGGATGATTCGAGTGGCATGGCCCAACCCCCAATCAAGTGGAGAAATGAGTATTTTGGGCCGGTTTAGTTCTTTTATTGAGGTTAACTTATTGATTATCTTAAGATTTTTACAAAATTCGGGCAATTAATTTACTCTTTTTGTAAAAAATGATTATTTTACATGCCCTGATCCATGAAAAAACTGAACAGAAATATCATTTTTGTGTTATTAATTACGATACTTATAGGGACATCCTGTAGTTCATCAAAAGGAGCTTCGAGCAAAAACTGCGGTTGTCCAAGTAAGAAAGGCATGGTTGGTTATTAGTAGCTAAATCCTTTAAATATGAAGAGTCCCAACAGAGACCTGCTGGTACTATTAAAAGACGAATTCATGAGTGAGCATGCCATTGAGCGTGAAGTTGCACGCCTTAATGAGATGTTATTTGATGTTGAGTCTTTTGACAATATCAGTGTTTCACACGAATTAATAGATATGAACAAGTATCGTATCTATCACGAAAGAAAGCTTGTATTACAGGCCTTGAAGGAGAAAGAATTGAAACCCTTTGTCTTCCTTTTCAACATGAATTGATTTTACTGATCATACGTAAAACCCCGCTCTCGCGGGGTTTTTTAATTTATTTACGTTTTGAAAACGTTCAGCTTTTTTGCCTGATGAGTAATCGAAACAGTTATTTTACTTTTTTCAAGGCTTCTTTTAATTTTTGAAACATCTCGTGGATCTCTTCAATTTTTACTGTTCCAACACTAAGCCTGTACCAGGTGGAAGTTTTATCCGCACCAAAAGCATGGAAAGGAACAATCGCCAGTTTAGCATCATTGAGGATATAAGCTGTAACGTCTGCCTGCTTCTCCAGTAATTGTCCCGATTCTGTTTTTTTACCCACAAGATCAATTTTAACCGTGAGGTAGATAGCAGCCTGTGGGGCAATGGCATCTACCGGATACCCGTCTTTTTTCAGTTGCTGAAACCCATTATAAATTTTTTGCAGTCTTTCATTCAGACCGGACTTAAAGATTTTAAGGTACTGATCTACCGACCCTTTTTGCATCAGGTATTTAGCCGTTGCCTTTTGTTCAGGCAAAGGACTCCAGGCACCAAGATGCGAAAGGATAGCTTTCATTTTCCCGATAATATGCTTTGGCCCCAGTGCCCAGCCTACCCGTACACCAGTTGCTGCAAAACATTTGCTGATACCATCAATAAATATGGTATATGGTTTCAGTTCGGGGCGAAGTGAAACAGGATTGAAATGTTCTGTCTGGCCAAAGGTGAGTTGCCAGTATATCTGGTCGTATAAAATATACAATTTTTTAGCGCTGTCTGGACGACGTTCATTTTCTGCCAACACCATATCGCAAATTGCTTCAAGCTGCTCTTTTGAGAACGTAGTGCCGGTTGGATTGAGCGGTGAACAAAGTGCCAGCATAACTGCACCATCCAGGTGCGGCCGAATGTCTTCGGCTGTTGGCATGAAATTGTTTTCGGGACTTGTTTCCAGAGCACAATGTTCTCCGTCAACAAAATGAACGTAATGATTATTATTCCAGGAGGGTACTGAATAAATTACTTTTTCTCCTTTGTCTGCAATGGCACGATACAAGGTATAAATAAGCGGGCGTCCTCCGGATGCAATGAGGATTTCATCCACACCATAATCAAGCCCCTCTCTTTCCAGAATAAACCTGGAGAGCGATTTCCGAAGTTCGGCATCACCTTCTCCAGCAGGATAATTTGTGTAATGCTTGCGATAGGCGTAAATGATTTCTTCTTCCAGTTCAAGCGGAATGGCAAAAAGAGCCGGATCAAAATCACCGATGGTAAAATTGAAGATCTTCTCGCCGCTTTTCATTTTTTCTTTGATCTCCCCATTCATACGAACGATCTCCGACCCTATGAGGGTCTCTGAAAGTTGAGAAAGAACTGGTTCGCTTTTCATGATTGGCGCTTCGCTCAGGGATTGTTCTACGGCCTTTTCCATAGCGCAAAAGTACGCAGGCAGCCTTATAAAACCATCTTTATTTTACCCCTGAAAACGACATTTACACAGGCGCAGGAAAAAAATTCTCCCTGCCGGCAGAGCCTACAGGGAGAATAGGTGAATTCTGAATAACCGGTCTAGTCTTTAAAAAAACTTTGTTTAGTTCCTTCAACTTTTGTGCGGTAAGACATCCATGGGCCGGCTAAAAAACGATCAATCCGGCCAACAGCTTCAGCTATCTGCTGTTCAGCCCGGGCAACAAGCATTTCTTCCTGCGCACCGGGTACAATGGGCTTGGACCCAATGGCCTGATTGGCTTGTTGAACCTGGTTCATCACGGTAATCTGTGGAACCTGTCCATATCCCTGGCGGGTTTGTGTTTTACCACTTATAAACTCGCGGATGGCTTTAATGGAATCCTGCATGACTTTGGTTGCCCTGCGAATGGAATCTGCCGGAGCTCCAGTAGCATCTTTAAAGGATACCTCCACTTTTTTACCAGCATCCTCAGCATCCGTAAGTTTATCCATTCGGTCGGTCAATTGTTCAGAACTTTTACGCAACCTATCGCGCATTTGATTTTGAGCCAGTTTCACGTCGTTCCTGTTACCCAATCTTGGGTCATCTTTAACGGTGATCATGGTTGAATCTTTTGTCTGCTGATATTCCATTACAAGTTTATAAGTGCCGGGCAAAACGGGCAAACCTCCGGGTTCAGGGGCACCAGGCCTGGGTTTCGGAGAACCCGGGTTACGGTAACCTTTTCCTTCCATGCCCCAGCTGCGGCGGTTAAACCCTGAGTCTGCTTTCCACCTGAGGTTTCTTACCAGTTCCTGTTTGTCGTTATAGATTTTGACCTGCACGCTATCTGCTTTCAGATTTTTTTGCGCAGTATCTTTTTTTACCGGCTGAATAAAATACGAAACTGCAGCACCGCGCGGTTTGTTATCAGCATCCCAGATGCCCCAGGTACTCCATTCATAACCGGGGGCATTGCGGTATTGCGCCTGGATCGCATCGGGTGTACTGAACAGCTGCAAAGGCTTTGATAACTGACCTTTTGACGCAGCCAGTTTACGCAATGGCCTTATATCATCCAGTATCCAGATGGCCCGGCCAAATGTAGCGATCACCAGGTCGGCCTCACGTTCCTGTATAGCCATATCGTATGTTGAAACAGAAGGATATCCATTTTTCCATTGTTCGAAGGATACACCATTATCCAGGCTAACCCAAAGGCCCTGCTCGGTTCCGGCAAATATCAGGTTGGGTTCTGCCGGATCCTGGATAACCGAAAGTGCATAACCGTTGACTTTTTTCTCATCCAGCATACGGCTCCATGTTTTTCCGTAATCGGTTGTCCGGAAAATATAGGGTTTGAAATCACCGCGGCGATAATCGTTACACACCACAAAAGCTTCTCCGGCATTATGGCGGGAAGTTTGAATCTGTGGAATCCACACACCTAATGGCATACCGGGTATTTTGCCGCGGAAACTGGTCCAGGTTTTTCCGCCATCCCTGGTAAGCTGCACGTTTCCATCATCGGTACCAACCCAAATCACCCCTTTTTCTCTTTGCGATGGCGCAATCGTTAAGATGGTGCAATAGTTTTCAGCACCGGTGATATCAACAGAAATACCACCATTATTCGTCTGATCAATTTTTATACTGTCGTTGGTAGTAAGGTCTGGCGAAATGGTTTCCCAACTGGCGCCTTTATTAACACTCTTATGGATGAACTGGCTCCCATAATAGATTGTAGATTTATCAAAAGGATCCTGGGCCATCGCCGCGTTCCAGTTAAAGCGCAGCCGGGTTTTCAGGTCAGTTGCCGGAGGTTTGATAAACCAGGTTTCCCCTGTTTTCACGTTATATTTTCCCACAGAACCACCCTGGCTCATGGCATAGACCCAGTTTGCATCCTCCGGATCGGGCATCACATCAAATCCATCGCCGCCCCAGAGGCTTTCCCAGTAATAATTTTTTATCCCGCCATCTGTCCATGTATACCCCGGTCCCCTCCAGCTTCCGTTATCCTGCATTCCTCCCATCACATTGTACGGTGTTTCATTATCCACGTTGATATGATAAAACTGGCCCACTGGTATTTTTTCATCGAAGAGCCAGGTTTTACCCCTGTCCTGTGTTACACCAATACCACCATCGTTTCCATCTATGATATGGCTTCCATTTTTAGGGTTGATCCAGAAAGCATGATGATCCGGGTGAATACCGTTGTAGGGAATCACCACTTTGAAATTTTTTCCGCCGTCTTCGCTGGCTGAGATCATTTGGTAGATCAGCCAAAGGCGGTTTTCATTTTCGGGGTCACAGGCAATTTCCTGGAAATAGAATGGCCGGTTAGACACCCACTGGGGATCGCTGTTAACCAGCTCCCAGGTATAGCCGCCATCATCACTTTTATACAATCCATTTTTGGTGGCTTCCACCAGGGCATATACCCGGTTGGGGTTGCTCCTGGAAATGGCCAGGCCAATACGACCGTAGTTGCCTTCCGGGAGTCCTTCGGCCTTGCCGAGTTTTTTCCAGTTTTTACCTCCGTCAAGAGTCACAAACAAGCCACTGCCCGGGCCGCCGCTGCTCAGGCTCCAGGGTGTGCGCCTGTGTTGCCACATCGCAACAAACAGTTTATTGGGATTGGAGGGATCCATGATCATATCGGCAACCCCGGAGGTATCATTGGTATGTAAAATTTTGTTCCAGGTTTCGCCGCCATCGGTAGTTTTAAAAACACCTTTTTCCGGGTGTTCTGCATAAGGATTACCAATGGCACCTGCATAAACAGTCTGTGGCTGCAGTGGGTCAACAATGATCCGGTGGATATTCCGGGTCTTTTCCAGGCCCATTCTTTTCCAGGTCTTTCCACCATCAAGGGTTTTATAAATGCCTTCACCGAGGTTGATAGAATTGCGGGGATTCCCTTCACCTGTGCCCACCCAAACTACCGAAGGATTATTTTGCTGAATGGCAATTGAACCAATATTCAGGATAGGTTGTTCATCAAATACCGAGGTCCAGCTGGCTCCGGCATTGGTGGACTTCCAAACGCCGCCGGAAGCGGCACCCAGGTAAACTGTTTTAGGGTCGTCAACAACAGCATCAATGGCAGTAATACGGCCGCTCATTCCGGATGGCCCCAGGTTTCTGGGTTTCCAGTTTGAAAATTGTGATAAGTTGATTTTTTGCGCTGAAACTGCAGATGAACTAACCTGAAGTATCAATAAAAAAAGAATCGAAAGAGGGAAATCTAGTTTTCTGTACATGCTGTAAACCGTTTTAAGGATTGAAATTTAACGATAAATGTCACGCCACAAAAAATGTTTTGCCCGGGGCGAAAGTCTGATGGTTACATAAGCATCTTAATAATCTTTAAAGTGCGTGGAAACCTGTACCCCTGTTTTAACAAATTAATTAGACAGTTTATCGTAACTTAGTGTTTAAACATCAAAACCAATAAAAATGCAAAAAAAGTTATTCGCCATCGCTTCAGTTATTGCCTTAGTTTTTGTTTCGGTACAAACAATGGCACAGGTTACCAAATGGGGTGTAGACAAAAGCCATTCAAATGTAAAGTTCACGGTTACACACTATGCGGTATCTGAAGTTGAAGGAACTTTCAAAATTTTTGATGGTACAATGGAACATACCAAAGCTGATTTTTCTGATGCCAAAGTAAATTTCACCGTTGATATAAATTCAATTAATACAGAAAGCGAAAGAAGAGACAATCACCTTAAGAGCGATGATTTTTTCAATGCTGCCCAATTCCCGCAAATGAAATTTGTCAGCACAGGAATGAAACCCCTGGGAAACAACAAATTTCAACTAAGTGGCAACCTGACCATTAGGGATATAACCAAACCGGTAGTTTTTGATGTGAGCTACGGCGGCACCATCAGTGCAGGACAGGGAAGGAAATCCGGTTTCAAGGCAAAAGCTACCATTGATCGTTTTAATTATAACCTTAAATGGGATCGTGCGATTGAAGCCGGTGGATTGGTTGTAGGTAAAGATGTGGATATTCAGATCAACCTTGAACTGAACGAAGTAAAATAGCAGTTAGTAGCAGGTTAAATATACCGATGCCGGTTT
>Ga0209254_10006765_pt1 | contig 10577 bp, 9 predicted proteins | sample FrelakmetDIP11DI_FD_187148 | JGI IMG/M metagenome (GOLD analysis project Ga0209254, IMG submission 187148) | Freshwater lake sediment microbial communities from the University of Notre Dame, USA, for methane emissions studies - DIP11 DI (SPAdes)... | ecosystem: Environmental > Aquatic >... | reverse complement strand
CCCTTCGGATCAATCCGCTGCACAGCGACGTCTAACGGCACGCCGCTCGTCCAATCCTCTACGTCGCCAAGCAATACCCCGCTCATCTCTGGACCGGGGGCGACCGGATCCGAGGGCATTGGATCGAGGAACGTGGTCTTGAGCTCGGCGCGACCGACGAACTCGCGTGTGCGCCCGACGAAGACCAGCGCGAGATCACCGGGAGCGAGGGCATCGCGATGGCGCTCGTCGCGGCTGACCACCCACCTCTTCGCGTGCAAGAATGACTTGGCCCGCGCCCGGTCGCCGTCAGTCAGGTTGAATATGAAGTGCTGCATCTACACACGGGCGCGCGGTGTGAGTCGCTCTAGTGATCGTCCTCGACGCGCCCTGTCCGGGGTCAACGTCCCAACCAGCGTCCATTATTGGCCGATCTTACCCCGACGCGGACGTCCGCTTCTCCTCGGCCCCGGGCAGCGATCCAAAACCCGCGCCCGATAGCAGACGGGCAACGGGAAGATCCGACCCTGAGCGGCCTGTCGTGCTCCGGCGAAGCAGACGTTCGCGTGCCTCAAAAGCGGACCGCGAACGCCTGACGATGAGGATGAATTGATTACCGAACTGGCTGCGCTTCCGGGAACTTCCAGCTGCCGTCTAGAATTTCCTTGCGCGGCCGGTACTGCCGCACCTGGTAGCTCCATTTCGGGGGTGTCACCAGGCAATTGGGCGTGTCCTTCGTGCAGCCGCCGAACCGAATCGTGAACGAGCCGTCTTGGTTCGGCTTTGCGGTCAGGTTGTTGATCGAGTACGAATTCAGGTCGTTCTTCTCGAAGAAGTTCTTCTCGTTGTAGACGCTGATCGACCAGAACCCGTCAACGGGTACGTCCTTGACCGTGAGCGTGTGCACGGTCTTGCCGTCATTGGCATGCGGATAGACATTGTTATAAACGGCCGCTTCAGGCGGATTAAGGCCCCAACCGGTGGCCGTGGCCATCAGGTGGAGGACAGGGTCGACGTCCTCCTTCTTGCCCATCCGCCTCTCCGTGGTGGCGCCACTCATGCTCTGCAAGACCGCCAGCGAGTCGCGAATCTTGTTCTGGGTCACCGGATCCCAGTTCGGCACTTCGAACTTGCCCGTGCCGGCCTGTTGGACCTGGATCCTGTCCTGCACCGCGTTGGCGATTTTGACATCGGCCGGGTTCTCGAAATCGGCCAGCGTGCGGACGGCCGCCATGACGTAGCGCGTCCCGGCCTGCTCTTTGGTCAAGGTGAAGCTTCCCGGTGCGTAGGCGACATCGACAGGCGCGTAGTGATCCTCGTTGATGATGAGCATCGATATGAAGCGCTTGCCAGCCTCGGGCAGCGTGACCGTGACCGGGCCGGCATCGAGGTCGAAGACGGCCGCGGAGTAAAGCGTGTCGCGGTTCATCTTCACGACTTTCTGGTCTTCAATCGGCGTCGGGGTCCGGTAGTGGAAGAACTTGCCGAAGCCCCCCATCTTCACCGTGTCGCCAAAATACTTGTCGGACTCGGCACGCTGGAAGTTCTTGACCGTCACCGGCACTGTTGCCTGACCCGGTGTGGACTTGCTTGACGCGGATTGTTGCGCCCACAGCGGCGACGCGGCCATGACAAGCGCCATGGTCATGGTTGAATGCATGATTACCCGGATTCTCAGCGAACTCCCCATTGCATCGCTCCTAGTTGACCATCTGTGCTTCGGGAAACTTCCACGAGCCGTCGAGAATTGCCTTCCGGGGCCGATACAGTCGCACGATGTAGTTCCACCCCTTCATGATGGAGATGTTGTTCGACTGCTTGGAATCGCCACCAAAATGGATGGTGATGCCGCCGTCGCTGTCTCTCTTCGCGGTGAGGTTGTTGAACGAATACGTGTCGGCCTGATTCTTCTCGAAGAAGCCTTCTGCGTTGTAAACGCTGACCGACCAGAAGCCGTCCACGGGGACATCCTTCACCCTCAGAACGTAGGGCGTCTTGCCGTCGTTCTTCTCGGGAAAGACGTTTAGGTAGATCGCCTCTTTCTCAGGGTTTCCGCCAAAGCCGCCCGCCGTGCCGATCATGTGGCGCACCGAGTCCACATCGCCGACATCGCCGAACATGCGCTTACTATCCTTCAGCGTGCTGCCCATCAACTGCAAGCCTTGGCGAACCTTCTTCCGCGAAGCCTCATCCCAATCGGGAATCTCGAACTTGCCGGCGGAGGTCTGGCGGACGGCGATCTTGTCTTGCAGCGCGTTGGCCGCCTTCACGTCCACTGGATTGGCGGGGTCCACGAGAGTGCGAAACATGACCTGAACATAACGCGTCCCGATCTTTTCGCGGGTCAGTACATACTCGCCTGGATCGTACGCGACGAGCTTGACGTAGTGGTCTTCGTTGAGCACGACCATCGACTGGAACCGCTTTCCGGTATCCGGCATGACGATCGTAACCGGAGCGGTGACGTCGAATATGCCCCAAGACAGGAGCGTGTCGCGATTCATCCGAACGATTCCCTGCTTGTCGATTGGCGTCGGTTGATAGACATGCCCGAGTTTTCCAAACATTCCTGCATCAACCCGCTGCTTAAAAAAGCCATCTGACTCCGCTCGTACGAAATTGTCGGGGGTGACGTGGACCGGCACCGATGCCTTTTCCGGCGCGGACATGCTCATTGTTGCGCCCACAGCGGCGATGAGGCCATGGCAAGCGCCATTGCCATGGTTGAAAGCACGATGACCCGGTTTCTCAGCACACTTTCCATCGCATCGCTCCTAATTGGTTGGTTGAGCCACGGGAAATTGCCACGAGCCGTCGAGGATCTCTTTTCGCGGCCGATACAGGCGCGCTGTGTAGTTCCAGCCACTGGTGATGGCAATGTAGTTCGACTGCGTGGGATCGCCGCCGAAATGGATGGTGATACTGCCGTCGCCATCCTTCGTTGCGGTCACGTTGTTGAACGAATAGGCGTTGGCGTCGTTCTTCTCAAAGTAGCCCTCGCCGTTATAGACACTGACCGACCAGAAGCCGTCGACCGGAACATCCTTCACTTTCAGTACGTAAGCGGTGTTGCCGTCGTTCATCGTGGGAAACACGTTCACGTAAACCGCGTCGCTCTCGGGATTCCCACCAAAGCCCGCCGCCGTGCCGATCAGGTGGCGAACCGTATCCACGTCCCCGACGTCCCCAAACATGCGCTTGCTGTCAGGCAAAGTGCTGCCCATCAACTTCAATCCCTTGCTCACCGTCTCCCGCGATGCATCATCCCAGTCCGGAATCTCAAAACTACCGAGTGACGTTTGCCTGGCAATGATCTGGTCCTGCACGGCATTGGCCGCCTTCAGGTCTTGCGGGCTGTTGGGGTCGACAAAGGTGCGAAAGGCGACCTGAACGTATCGCGTCCCGATCTTTTCGCGGGTCAGCACATATTCGCCGGGATCGTAGGCGATCAATTTGATGTAGTGATCTTCGTTGACCACGAGCATGGACTGGAATCGCTTACCTGTGTTCGGCTTGATGATCGTCACCGGCTGCGTGAGGTCGAACACGGCCCACGAAAACAGCGTGTCGCGGTTTATGCGAACGACCATCTGCTTGTCGATTGACGCGGGCACGCGGTCGTGCCCGAATTTCCCGAACATCCCCGCGTCCACCTTCTTCTTGAAGTTGTAGTCGCTCTCCGCGCGCCTGAAGTTGTCAGGCGTGACACGGACAGGCGCGCTTGCTGGAGCGCCCTGCGCCGCGAGCAGCGCCGGGGCCATGATCAGGCCGAGCGCGCTCAGCGCGCCCATAATCGTCTTTGCCTGTCTCATGCCTCCCTCCTGCCGGTCATGGGTGTGGTCCGTGGTTTGCGTCGTCTGGTGCAACAGCGCGTCCTGTCAGTATCCATGGCCTGCCCCGGTGCCGCCGTGCCCCCGGAAGGTCGCCATTGCAGCCTGCCCCGCGGCCAGCATGAAGCCGACGTCGGACCCAAACGTCACCATGTTGAAGCCCTTGGCGGCCATCTTCGTCGCATAGCCGGGCGTGGTGTTGTGCATGGCAGTCGCCACACCGTGCTTCCTCGCCGCCGCGACAATCCTGTCGTAGGTTTCGAGCAGCGTGGCCTGCTCGGTATCGAGGTGAGGTGGGAAGCCCATATCAAACGCAAGGTCCGACGGGCCGACGTAGATCGCATCCAGCCCCTGCACGGACAAGATAGGGTCCAGGTTCTCAAGCGCCTGCCTGGTCTCAATTTGCGCGATCGCGAGACAGGTCGCATTGGCCTTGGCTACGTACTGCGGGCCTTCCCTGAGCAGCATCCGGACCGGACCGAAACTGCGTTCGCCGAGCGGCGGGTATTTCGTCGCTGCGACAAATGCTTTGGCCTCCGCCGCGGTGTTGACCATCGGGCAGATGATTCCCTGAGCGCCCGCGTCGAGGGCGCGATAGATCATGCCCGGATCGTTCCACGGCACGCGCACGAGCGGTACCGGGCCGGCCGCACCGTTGCTGCCCAGGGCTGCGAGCAGGTTCACGATGTCCGGCAGATCAATGAAACCATGCTGCATGTCGAGAGTGACCGAGTCCCATCCCAGGCCCGCCATCACTTCCGCAACCACGACATGCGGGACCATCAGCCAGCCATTGGTGGTCGCCTTGCCTTCGGCCCAAAGCGCTTTGAGTCTGTTGGTCATTGATTGATCTCCTTCAGCCCAGCATGCCGCCGGTGACGGCCTTGATGAACTGGCGCGTAACTTCGCCGTGCGGCGACATCAATGGCTCCAGGTTGGCGTCACTCGCGAGTTCGACACAGCCGCGCGGGTTGGAGAATTCGCGGAAGCCTTCAAACCCGTGATGCCGCCCCATGCCACTCTTGCCCACGCCACCGAAGCCGAGATTTTCCTGCGCGCCCTGCAGGGACGCCGCATTGACGCAGAAGCCACCCGACGAGGTATTGCGCTGCAGACGTTCGACCAGCGCCGGCTGGTCCGAGAAGATGTAGATGCCGAGCGGCCGCTCGCCGGCCTGGATACGGCCGATGACTTGGTCGAAATCCGAATAGGTGACGATCGGCAGGATCGGGCCGAAGACTTCGTTCTGGTCGAGCAGGGAACCGGGTTCGGGATCGACCACCAGCGTGAACGGCATGCGGCACGGGCCGCTCTCACTGCTCGCCGCTGTTCCCAGTTCGATGACACTCGCGGCGTTGCGCGACCGGGAGTCGTCGACGTAGCGCTGCAGGCGCTCGAACTGCCGGCTGTTGATGACCGCGCAATTCATCGGGCTGCTCGTGAAGTCGCCGAAAGTCGTCGCAACGTAGTCCCTGACCAGCCCGACGAAGACGTCGAGCTTGCTCGCGGGTACGTGGCAGTGATCGACGGTGATGCACAACTGGCCGTTCTTGGTCAGCTTGGCGCCGAGCATGTTGCGCACGTTCTTCGCCGTTACGGCTTCTTCCGTGAACACCGTCGGGTTCTTGCCGCCTAGTTCCAGCGTGACCGGCACCAGGTTCTGCGCGGCCTTGAGCATGACCTCGCGGCCGATCGCCGTGTTGCCGGTGTAGAGCAGGTGGTCCCATTTCAGGGTGCTGAAATGTCGCGCCAGATCGACGCCGCCATTGACGACCGCGACGCGATCGCGGTCGAACGTGCTGGCCACCATCTCGGCCAGTAGTTCCCCGACGGCGGGCGTCTGCTCCGACGGCTTGATGATCACGCGATTGCCGGCCGCGAGCATTTCGCACAGCGGACCCACCGACAGGTCGACGGGAAAGTTCCACGCCGGCATGTTGCCGATCACGCCCTTTGGCTGGTACTCGATATAGGCCTTCGAGCTGCCGTACAGATGCGGCTCCAATTCCCGGTACTCACGCGCCATCCAGGTCGGCAAGACCCTGGCCACGTACTGGGCGCGGGCAACGACGTTGACGACGTCGAACATGTAGGCCGTCAGCTCAGGGTGGTACCCGTAGTCGCTGTTCAACGCCTCGGCGATACGCTTCGCATGGGTCATCAGCATGCCGGGAATACGGGACAGCAGGTCCACGCGTTCTTCCAGCGTTGGACAGGGTGCTTTCAGGTAAGCGGCGCGTTGCTGCGCAAATACGCTTTCGAGTTCGCTGATGGCGTCGCGATCGTTGCTGTTCATCGTCTGCTCCGGAAGATACGCTGCTGAAAGGTGAGGTATTCGCGGACGCCTCGCCTCACAGCAACTTGCCGGGATTGAGGCGGTTGTGCGGATCGAGCGCGGCCTTGAGGGTCCGCATCAGCGCCAGTTCGTTTTCGTTGCGGCTGATCGACAGCCAGGCTTTCTTCTCCAGTCCGATGCCGTGTTCCGCTGACACGGCCCCGCGAAACGTCTTCAGGCCGCCGTAGACGAGAGCCTCGATGCCGGGCCTTGCCTGCAGATAATCGGCCGGCTTGACCTGGACGATGACGTGCAGGTTGCCGTCACCGAGGTGGCCGAAGATGAACAGGCGATGCTCGGTGCCAATTGCGCCGGCCAGTCCGTCCCTGAGGCGATTCGCGAAGGCTTCCATCTCACCGATTGGCAGCGAGATGTCGAAGACTACGGGCAGGCCACCGTGCAACACCTGCTCGACGTCGTCACGTAGCGACCAGAAGCCGTGGCAGTCTGCATCGGACTGGGCGATCGCCGCATCGACGATGAGACCGGATTCGAAGGCAGACTCCAGCGCCTTATTGAAGCGTTGCGTGTCGAGTTCGCGGTCGGCGCCCTGGGCTTCGACCAGCACGTAGAAGGGGTACTCCTGCGAAAGCGGTGGCCGGCCCTTCGCCGGAGCGGTGGTCACGAGCTGATAGAACGCCTGCCACATGACCTCAAAGGCCGACAGCGTGCCGCCCAGGCCGCGGTCCATGTGCTTCAGGAATTTCGCCACCTTTTCGAACTGATCCAGCCCGACGAAAGCCATGTTGGTGGTCGTGGGCTTCTCGCGCAGGCGCAGTACCAGGCGCGTGATGACGCCGAGCGTGCCCTCCGAACCGATGAACAGCTGGCGCAGGTCGTAACCGGTGTTGTTCTTGATGAGGGTGTTGAGCGAGGAGACGATCGTGCCGTCGGCGAGGACGACCTCCAGCCCCAGTACCGTGTCGCGCGTCATGCCGTAGCGGATCACGCGGTTGCCGCCGGCGTTGGTCGCCGCCATGCCGCCGAGCGTTGCGGTGCCCCGGGCGGGGAAGTCCACCGGATACGCCAGGTCGTGCGCGTCCGCGGCGTCCTGCAGGGCCTGCAGTGTCAGCCCAGCCTGCACGGTAGCCGTGCGCTGCATGGGATTGATGTCTTCGATGGCGCGCATCCGCTCCAGTGAGATGACGACCTGGCCTGGTTCGGTGTCGGCTCCGTGCACAAGCCCTGTCAGCCCTCCCTGGGTGACGACGGACACGCCATTGGCATGGCACCAGCGCAGCACCGTCGCCACTTCGTCCGTGCTGGTGGGCCGCGCCAGCGCGGCCGCCTTGAGGTTGTCCGGGCGCCAGATGCCGGCTGAACGAGTGGCGACTTCGGCGGCATCGAGCACGCCGGATGCCCCGATCAAGGCTCGCAATTCATTGACGACGTCCATTTGCGTTCTCCTTGAAATCCCGCTCTGACGTCAGGCCTGCTGCCAGTCCTGCTTGATCATGTCGGCACCTTTCTCCCCGATCATGATCGTCGGTGCGTTGGTGTTGCCGCCACAGATGAAGGGCATGATGGAACTGTCGATGACTCGAATGCCGTCGAGGCCGTGGATGCGCAGCCGTGCATCGACCACGCTGGTTGCCGGGTCCGGTCCCATGCGGCAACTGCCGACCGGGTGGTAATTCGTGTGGCCGACCGTGCGGCAGAAGTCAGCCCAGTCCTCGTCGGTCCTGCAGTGCTCGGTCTGCAGATCACGCTTGACCAGTTTGCTCATCGTCGGTGTATGGAACATCTGCGCCGTTCGCTTGACGCCCTCGACCATGGCTTTCATGTCGTCAGGGTGGCTGAAGTAGCGGAAGTCGATCACCGGGTCGTCATTGAAATCGGGTGAGGCCAGCTTGACGGTGCCGCGACTCTTGGGATGCAGCAGCAACACGTGGTTGGACATGCCGTGCTTCCAGCGCACGTCGCGCCCGTGATCGAGCGCCAGCACCACCACGAACTCGTACTGGATTTCCGGCTTGGGCGACTCGGGCGACAGGCGCATGAAGCCAGTCACCTCGGTGAACGAAGTCGCCAGCATGCCGCGTCGTTCGCGCTGCCAGCGCCGCCAGGCCTTCAGGAACGCCAGGCCGGCCGTGGGTGAAATGCCGAAGAGGTTGGGATCTCCGGGGATGTGGTAGGCGAGGCAGATGTCGGGGTGATCCTGGAGATACCCGCCGACAGCAGGCAAGTGCGCGACCGAAGTAATGCCGAGCTTGCGCAACTCTGCACCGTCGCCCACGCCGGAAAGTTGCAACAGCTTTGCAGAGAGCAGCCCACCACCGGCCACAATCACTTCCTTGCGGGCGCGGATCGTGCGCATCTCTCCCTTATGCACCACCTCGACACCCACGGCGCGTGTTCCCTCGAACAGGATTCGCGAGCAGACGGTGTCGCAGCACAGCGCGAGGTTCTGGCGCACGCCCAGGAACGGGTGGATATAGGCTTTCCCCGTGTGAAAGCGTTCCCCGTTCTTCATCATCACCTGGACTGTGTTGAAGCCCTCCTGCTCGGCGCCGTTGAAATCCGGGTTGTAGGGCTCGCCGGCCTCGATGCAGGCTTGCTTGAGGATGGTCTGCCAGGGATTGTCGGTACGGATGTCTTCGACCCATAGCGGGCCGTCCGTCCCGTGAAAGGCGTTTGCGCCTTTGCCTCGAAAACTCTGGTTGTTCTCCGACTTGCGGAAGTACGGCAGGACCTCGTCGTAGCTCCAGCCGGGGTTGCCGAGTGCCGCCCACTCGTCGTAATCGCGGCGGTTGCCGCGCACGTAGAGCAATGTGTTGACCGACATGCCGCCGCCGAGACCGCGCCCATAGGGGTGATAGTCACGACGGTTGTTGAGGCCCGGATCGGGCACCGTGTCGAACGCCCAGTTGTTGGAGCTTTTTCTCGGCACGAGGGCGATGGCGCCGGCGGCGGTGTTGTCGGCGAGGAATCCGCGCCGGTCTGGACCGGCCTCGATCAACACGGCACTCACCGAGGGGTCCTCGGTCAGGCGCGAGGCGACGACGCAACCACCGGGACCGCCACCCACGACGATGAAGTCAAACTCTTCCATCGGAGTCCCCCAATTTGCGCTTGGAACCCGGCGCCGGGCTGGAGCCCGCGCGCGCCCAACAGCTGTCATCGGACAAGCGGATGCTATTCATGCGGGGAAGCCTAAGTATTGCTCTTTCACGCCATCCTGTTAGCATTTGCCGCCACGTTCCCACGACGCCTTATCCCGATGGCCAACGTTCCCGGTTCCGTTCCGGTCCGCGCCCGCGGGCTCACCGGCTTTGCGGAGCTCGTGACGCAGCACGGGGGTGATTACGAGGCGCTGCTGAACAGCGTGGGCATTCCGCTCGCCATGCTCGATTCTCCGGAAGGCACGCTCGAGCATCAGAAACTGGTGACTCTGTTCGAGCGCGCAGCCGTCACGTTGCAGGTGAGCGATTTCGGACTGCGCCTCGCCAGCCTGCAGGGCATCGAGATTCTCGGCCCGGTCGCGCTGATGGCCCGTCACGCTGCGACCGTGGGCGACGCCATCGCTGCCATCCGGCGGCATCTGCACTATCACAGCCCCGGTGCCGATATCCGATTGGACCTGGACAAGCGTGGCACCCGAGCCTGCTTGCGCTACGAGTTGCATCTGCCGTCGCAGATACCACACAGGCAGAACACGGAGTTGGCGTACTCAATCGCAGTGAAGTTCCTGCGTCTCGTGTCATCGACGGACCCGGGCGATTGGCTGATTCACTTTGCCCACAGGGACGGCTTGAGTCCGTCAAAGTACCGCCGACATCTGGGGTGTGAGGTCCGCCTGGCCCAAGAGTTCGATGCCCTGTTCTTTCCCGCAGATCTGCTCAATGTCCGGATCGACACATCGGACCCGGTGCTGGCCCGGACCGCAGCGTCATTTGTATCCGACGTGATGCGGCGATTCCCGCTCGACGTTGATCTGCAGGTGAAGGCGTTGATCGTCCGTCAGCTTGCCAGCGGGGGCTGCACGCTGTCGCGGGTTGCGCAGCAGCTCAGGCTGCCTGAACGCACCCTGCAGCGACGTCTGCACGGCGTCGGACAGCGATTCGAGGACATCGTCGATCGTGTGCGGCGAGATCGCGCAAGCGAGTACCTGTTGCGGACGGCAATGCCGCTGCGTCAGATCTCGACGCTCCTGGGTTACACAGAGCAAAGCACCTTCATTAGAGCGTGTCGGCGTTGGTTCGGCAGTTCGCCCCTGGCGTTTCGAGACCGGTCGTCTGCATCTCCACCCGGTACGACGACTTCGGCGACATCGGCATTTTCGGGCGAGTCTATGGCCGCTTTCAGGGCATCTGTCCAACGACATTGAGCGGCTCCTCCTGGCCGATGTTACGCCTACGCGACGGTCTGCTTTCCAATGGCGCCGCGAAACCACCCCGAACCTGCGCCCGACAGCGGACCTTGTAGGCGAAGAA
>Ga0209254_10006764_pt1 | contig 10577 bp, 9 predicted proteins | sample FrelakmetDIP11DI_FD_187148 | JGI IMG/M metagenome (GOLD analysis project Ga0209254, IMG submission 187148) | Freshwater lake sediment microbial communities from the University of Notre Dame, USA, for methane emissions studies - DIP11 DI (SPAdes)... | ecosystem: Environmental > Aquatic >... | reverse complement strand
TTGGTGGTCGCTGCCAGGACGCGCACTTCGGTCGGCTCGACGATCTGTTTGGCCGTGACGAGGTAGCGATAGGGCTGCTCGCCGGCGTAGACGACCACCTCGTCGCCCAGCTCCAGCTCGTGCAGGCGGCGAAAGATCTCGCCATAAATGTCGTCGTGGGCCGACAGGACCATGTTGCCCCGCTCGCCAGGGTCGGCGCTGCCGAGGTGGTGGCCGACACCCAGTTTCAGTTGCTTTGGCGAATCACCCTCGACGACGAGCGCATCGACATTGATGGCCGGAATGACGATGCGCGTCGGAGCTTCGGGTCCCGGGGTGGGGATGGCGATGGCCGGCGGCGCTTCCCCCTCGATCAGGTTGCGCAGGTGGACCGGCACGCTGCCCGACTCCTCAGGTGGCTGATGCTCGCCGGGCAGGATGCCCCCGGCCAGGGGCGTCGGCGTTGCAGTCGGCAGCAGGCTGGCCTGGGCGTACTCGTCGTTCAACGACTTGAGATTTAGAAGCGAGGCGGCCAGGATGGCCACCAGGCCCAGCAGCGCACCGACCTCCAGGGCGAGCAACAGGCCATCGCGAAGGCGACCCCATCGCGTGCGAGGTGCGCGCTGGCGCGGCGCCTTGGCTCGTTTCTTGCCGCCCAACGGCTCGAGGTCATAGGGGCGCTGCCGGGAAAAGTCGCCGGTCTGACCGCCTGCCATACTCACCGCGCCGACGGGGGCCAGGTCCTCGTGGGGGATGGCCGCTTCGACCGGCAACCGGCCTATCTCCTGCAAGCGGCGCATGCGCTCCGCGCGGGTCTCGCGCCGCTTGACAATCAGGATCTGTTCCAGCTCTTCGATTGACAGATCGTCTACAATTCGCCGATCAGGCATACCCCTCAAACCACACTCGCGTCACAGTGAACATAAAACTGACGATATTATACTCTAGATCCGCACGCTAGTCAAGCCGGGCCGGGCGCAACCGCCGGACCACCGCGTCACGAACCAGGCCGAACTCTTTAATGTGTAGCAGGCTGGCCAGGCCCAGATAGACCAGGATGCCCAGCCCGACACCGATCCCCACAATGACCAGCCCGCCTATCTTGCTGCCGGCATCGACCCATCGCGAGACAAGGTTTATTGCCACGGCCATGACGCCAGCCATTATGCCCGCAGCCAGGAGGGCCTTGCCGGCCGTCTCAGCAAGCCCCTGACCGGCCAGCCCTCCAATGCGCCGCTGAGTGAGAACCAGCATAGTCAGGGCGTGGCTGAAGTGCTTGGCCGAATCGGCCAGCACCAGGCCCAACATGCCCAACGGGTCCTTCAGGAGCAGGGCCACGACCAGGTAGACTGCCACACTGAGCACGCCGACGAGCGCCGGGATGAGGGTATTCTGCCGGGCGTAGAAGGCATAGTTGAGCTGCCAATCGATCGAGGCAAAGACCAGCCCTAACAAATAGCAGCGCAACGCCGATGCGGTCTGAAGGGTGTCGTAGGCCGTGAACTGGCCATGCTCGAAAAGCAGGGCAACGACCGGCCGGGCCAGCACCAGCAGGCCGAGCGTGGCCGGCAGGATCAGCACCAGCACCAACCGCAGGCCCTGGCCCAGAGTGCGGTGGAAACCCTCCTGATCGCCGGCGGCGCTGAGCCGCGACAGGGTGGGCAGCACCGCCAGCGCGATGGCAACCGCCACCAACCCGTGGGGCAGTTGGAACAGCGTGGTGGCGTTGGCCATCCAGGCGATGATGCTCTCGCCGGGAATGGATGAGGCCAGGCGGCGGTCGATGGCGATTTGCATATTGCTGATGATCAGACCGGCGGCGATGGGCAGATACAGGACCACGATACGCCGCAGCGCCGGGTGCGAAAGGTCGAGTATGAAACGCAGCCGCGCACCACGCAGGCCGGGGGTCTGGATCGACAACTGCAGCACCGCGCCAAAGAGTATGCCTACTGCCAGGCTATAGATGTCGATCTGGCCCTTGAGCAGGGGCACGGCGATGATGATGCCCAGGTTGAACACGGCTGCACCAAGAGCCGTGTAGGTGAACTGCTTGAGGGCGTAGAGCAGGCCGGTCACGATACCGGACAGGCCGAAGAATAGCAGGGCCGGGGTGATGATCCGGATCATTCGGGTGACGGCGGCCTGCAGCTCTGGCTCAAAGCCGCCGCTCAGCAGCCAGGCTACCTGGGGGGCCAGGAGCTCGATCAGCAACACTGTGCCGGCCAGCACCGCCGCCACCAAGCTAATCACGCGGCTGAACAGCGCCCACAGCGCATCCTTCCCCTCTCGGTCGGCCACTTCGCTAAAGACCGGCACCAGCGCCGCACTGAGCATGCCGCCGATCAGCAGGTCGTAGAGCATCGTCGGCACGATCGAGGCCACCCGGAAGGCGCTCACCAGACCGCTGGCGCCAAAGAAGTAGCTTATCACCGCCTCACGCACCACACCCAACATCCGGCTGGCGACGCCGCCCAGGGCGATGATGCTCGCGGAGCCGGCGATGTGGGCCTGTTCAGAAGCAGCCGGCAAGAGGGCCGGACCGCTTACAGGGAGTTCTTGGCTGGATGGCTCCACGACTTGGTTCCCGTGGCAGGGTTGAGGAATGGCATGCGGCGGCTAGGGCTGGACGATGACCGTGACCCGGCACGGCTCGGGGTAGTTGCCCGTATTGTCGACGGCCACCAGGCGCAGGGTATAGGTGCCGGGGCCATATGCACTGCTGTTGAAAGTCTCCAGCTGCCCGTGGTCGACAGGCGTATAGTGCAGATCACCGACCACAGTCCAGGCGTTGGGGTCCCGCCCCAGGCCGACCTCGATCTTGTAGTACTGAAAGTCGCCGCCGTTGGCCGTGCCGTGAATGGCCACATTGCCCTTGACAATCTGATTGATGCCCGGCGACGTGATGCGGGCGTTCGGGTTGGGGCAGCTCGGCAGCCGGACCTCGGGCGTATTGGTGGCAACGACCCCTGGGGTAGGTGAGAGGCTCGTCGGGCGTTTGAGCGGCGTCGGCGACGGCTTGGGCGTCGGCGTGATGGTGGGCGGCAGAGGCGTGGGTGTCAACGTCGCTTTGACAAGCGGACCGGTGGTAACTGTCGGCGTTGGCTCGGGCGTCGCCGGAGGGGCCGACAGCAGCGGGTTACTGACGACAAACGCCGCTATGACCACCACCAGGATCACAACCGAGATCACAACGCTGCGGTTGTAACGGGCCTGGGCCTGTTCCTGTTCCAGCTTGAAAGTCGAGCGGGCGATTTCGCGGCGCGCCATCATCGCTCGTCGCAGGAAAAAGATCAGGACGAGGCCCAGGACGCCGTATATCCACCACTGATAGTCAGCGACGATCTGCGCAACCCGTTCCATCTACCCGCCGATCACTACCAGACAATCTACCCGAACAGCATGCTCTACTCGGCCAAGCGGGCCAGGACGCCCAATATCAAGGCCGTCAGCCGCGGCACGATCTGCTGGCCGGCGAGCAGCACCTCTTCGTGGCTGGTCTCCTGGCCGGGCAGCGGTTCGGCCTGGAGGACGTTGCTGATCCCCGACACGCCCAAAACGCGCAGCCTGCCGTGGCGGGCAACGGTTACCTCTGGCACCGTAGACATGCCTACTGCGTCGGCTCCGATCAACCGCAGGAACCGGATGTCGGCCGGAGTCTCAAAGGACGGCCCGCCCAGACCGATGTACACCCCTTCGTGCAACGGGATGTCGCCCTCGCGGGCCACCTGGCGGGCCAGGCGCCGCAGCTCGGGATCGTAGGCCTGGGACATGTCGGGAAAACGCGGGCCCAGCTCTGGATCGTTGGGTCCCAGCAGTGGGTTGAGCCCGGCCATGCCCATCAGGTTGATGTGGTCGGCAATCAGCATCAACTCGCCGGCGCGGAAGGATGGATTGAGCCCGCCGGCTGCATTGGTCACCATCAATGTCTCGATGCCCAGGACCTGCATCACCCGGATGGGAAAAACCACCTGCTGCATCGGGTATCCTTCGTAGAAATGAGCCCGGCCTTGCATGACCATCACGGTCGCCCCGGCCAGTTGCCCCAGCACCAACCGCCCAATATGCCCCTCGACCGTCGGTTGGGGAAAGTGCGGGATGTCGTGGTATGGAATCGGTTGTGCGGCCTGCACCGCGTCAGCCAGAGGATTCAGCCCAGAGCCAAGCACCAACCCCACCTGGGGTTGGTGCGGGGTTTGCCGCCGGATGTAATCGGCCGCTTCTTCATACTGTGCCCGCGTGTAGAATTGGGTCATGGCTATAACTGATCCAACAGCTCCTTCCTCTTGGCCTGAAACTCGGCTTCGGAGATCATACCCTTTTGGTGCAGCTCTGTCAACTCGATGAGGCGGTCGCCGATGCTCCCGGCAGTAACAGGCGTACCCAAAGCGGGCGCCGCTGCCTGTTGGGCAGGCACCGGCGGAGCGGGAAAGGTTACGTCAACTGCCCTGGTGTGCAGCAGCTCTTTGGCATTCAGCATCGCCCGCTTGAACCGCACCGGGTTGGAGATGCGATGGAACAGGTTCACGCCGACGTCTGAGCCGGTGATGATCTGCACGGTCCCATATCTCAAGAGCCGGCCGACCATCGATTGCTTTAGCTCCACGTCGTTGACCTTTTCCAGGGCCGAGTCGCGGACGAGCTTGTTAAAGATGCCCTTGATCTCTACAACCCGGCGGCTGGTGATGACGTATCGCTCGTTCAGCCAATCCAGGATGCCGCGCACCAGCTCGAACAGTGGGATGAGGGCCACAATCGCCGCTACAATCCACATGATCTTCGACGAGGGCCTGAACATCAGAATTAGGGCTGCGGCCAGGATCAACACGCCGGCCAGAATGGGCCACCATATCTGCTTGATGAGGTTGCCCTGCTCCTGCCCCCGCTTCCAGCCTTTGACGATAGCGTATGCAGGCAGAACCAGGCTGAACAGCGCGATGATGCCAATTCTCGAGCGGACATCGTCGTTCTGTGTTGCGATTAGCACGGCAGCCGCCACAAATACCAGGAAGGCAAACAGCCAGCCGATGATCCGCTGCAGCAACACGATGACGTGTTGGTGCGTGCGATATATCACTTGTTCATTGTCGCCCAGGAGCTTTTCTATGTAGCCCATGTTGTCCCTTCCTCCTCCATGTTCAGCGCCTATTTTACCACAGCTTGTGCTAAACCTCAAGGGTTGTGTCTAGATAATCTTCCACCTGCCGGCGCGTCGGAATAGCGGTCATCCCCCACCCTTCTACCGAAAAAGAGGCGACGACGTTGGCAAAGCGGGCCGCCTGGCATGGATCGCCTGTCTCGGCCAGGCGGATCAGGAAAGCGGTGGCAAACACATCCCCGGCCCCGGTCGGATCCACCTGCTGGGCGGGCCGGGTGGGATGGTGACACGACTCGCCCTGCCGGTAGACAGTCGCGCCGCGCGCGGCGCGGGTCACGACGATGATGTCGATAAAGCGCCCCCAATCCTGGACCAGCCCGTCCGGGTCGGGCACGTCCAGCTCGCTCAGAACCAGGACATTGATCCGCCGCAGGATCGCCTCCGGCGGGTTCCAGTCGGTGTAGAACACCTGGCCCTGCCCGTCCCAGCGACGAAGAAAACCCTGGGGCATCACGCCGATCAGCGCCTGATCGAAGCAGAAGAAGAGGCTTGGGTCGATCTCCTGGTCGATCGTTCCCAGGTAGACGAGGGGCACGCGGCGCCAGGCCGGCGGGACGTGGGCGCATTCGAGCACGTCGGCACGGCGGTGAAGGATCTGCTTGCGCCCCCCGTTCAAGTATATATTCTCGAACAGCGTGGTAGCTGCGGATGGGTGGCACGCCACCTCGACACCGGGGAAGGCCTGCGCCACGTCCAGATCTGGGCCGGCGCTGGTGACCAGGCCGACACGCTGCCCCAACCGCAGGGCGGTGATGGCCGCATAGGAAGCGGTGCCGCCCAGGCCCAGGCCTCCGTCCGGAAGGATGTCTTGGCACACATGACCGGCAATCACAAACTGGGGAAGATCTGGATCGCTCAATTGGTAACCTTGTCGCTGCGCATGGTGGGCCGGCGCCGTCTCAGGGTCTGTTCGATAAAGAAATAGGCCACCCGCGGCAGGTTCAGTCGGATGCCCGCCAGCGGCACGTTCAGCTCTGTTTTTTCGCACACGGTCGACAGGTTGGCGCTGTCGACCTGGGGCTTGATCGCCCAGAGGAGCTTGGCTCGTCGCTCGGCGTCCTGTATGCTCATGATGTCGTCTACCTGGGCAATCAGCCGCCGCGCCTTCAAGATGCGGGCCTCGGTGCGCTGCGCCTGGGCGGCATCGACCAGGCCGTAGCGCGCTTTGAGCCGGTTCAGGCGCAGCCCGGCCTCGTAGGTACTGTCGACGATCTGGTCGCGGTTCATCCACTCTGTCTCATAGTTGAGCACATATTTCCAACTGGGCTGGACCAACGCCTGACGGTGCTCTTCGAGGGTCCGGGCAAAGAGGCGGTAGCCATGTCGCTCCGGGTGCTCGAATACCTGGCTGCCAGGATCGACGAATGGGGCCAGGGGCGAGATAAAGGGGATCAAGCGGCGGGGTGACCCTGTGTCCAGGTCGCGCATCAGGTACTCGCAGTAGTCGATGGTGTCCATGACCGACTGGTAGTCCTGCCTGGGCAAGCCGATCATGAAAAAGAGGTCCAGCCGCTGCACCCCCGCTTCGAGTGCGTGGCGCATCGTATCCTCGATCGAGCTGTTCTTGTAGGGCCGGCCAAAGGCCGCCCGGACCTCGTCGCTGTGGCTTTCCAGCGAGATCTCGAGGGTCCAGTTGGGCATGGCTGCTGCCACCCGTTGGATGAATTCCCGGTCGGCGGCGTCGAACAGCTCCAGGATGACCGGCCCGTGGTAGCCGGCGATGGCCGTCAGGAATCGGTCGGCATATTCTGGCCCGGCCTGGCGGATGTCACCCAGGATAAACACCGGTCCCCTGCTGAAACGGGCGATGTTGCGGATATCTTGGGCCAGATCCTCGGGGGCGCGATAGGCCGGCCGGCGCCGGTTGTGCAGGGCCGCAAAAGCCGCCGCCGAGCCGCCACAGGTGCGGCAGCCGTGGGTACAGCCGCGCACGCTCAGCGCTGCGGTGATCGGGTAGCCGAGCCAGCCCTTGAACGGCACAAAGCTGGCCAGGTCGCGGTAGCGGGCCACGGCCTTGACCACGTAGCTATAGTCGATCAGGACGTGATCCAGGCTGGCCGGGCTATAGCCGATCTCGTTGACGTGAATCGCGCCGTCCGATCCGCGCCAGGTAAGGTTGGGGATGTCGGCCAGCGCCGGCGCGCCAGGTCGGCCGGTAATATGTTGCATCAGCTGCAATACCGGCTCTTCGGTCGAGTCGCCCCGCACCACGTAATCGACTTCGGGCCGCTCGATCAGCTCGCGGTGGTAGTAGGTGGACGAAAACCCGCCAAGCATGACCGGTATGTCAGGATGGAGCTTTTTGCACAACCTGGCTATCTCGATTGCGCCGTGGGCGTGGGGCAGCCAGTGCAGGTCGATGCCAAAGGCGGCCGGCCGCAGCTGGCGGATCATCTTTTCCGGGTCAAAACTGTCGCTGTCGAGCATCCGCACCGCCAGATTGACGATCCGCACCCGCAGGCCGTGGCGTTCCAGGTACTCGGCGATGGTGGTCAGGCCGATAGGATACATCTCAAAGACCGGGGTGCTGGGCACCAGGTCGCTGACCGGCCCGTACAGAATCGACTCGTGGCGAAAGTCGTACACGCTCGGCGCGTGCAACAACACGAGATCAGCTCGGGGCATCTCTACTTGGCCCTGACCCGCGCACCCGGCACCGGCGTGCTGTCCAGGATCTCCTGAACCACGGCCCGCGGATCGACGTTTTTGATGCGGGCTGAAGGGCTGATGATCAGCCGGTGGGCCAGCGTCTCGATGGCCAGCGCCTTGATGTCGTCGGGGATGACGTAATCGCGGCCCAAGATGGCCGCCCGCGCCTGGCCGGTCTTGTACAGGGCTAGGCTGCCGCGAGGGCTGGCGCCCAGGTAGACGTCGGGGTGCTTGCGGGTGACGTTCACCAGGCTGACGATATACTCTTTGATCAGGTCGCTGATGTGGACGCTCTTGATCTGCTCTTGGGCGGCCATCAGCTCCTCGGTCGGAACGACTTGCTCGATGCGCGTCACCGGGTGGGTGAACTGCTGGCCGTCGAGCATGGTGATCTCGTCCTGGCTGCTGGGATAGCCCAGGTGGATGCGCAGCATAAAGCGGTCGAGCTGGGCTTCGGGCAGGGGGAAGGTGCCTTCATATTCGATGGGGTTCTGGGTGGCCAGCACCAGGAAGGGCCGCTCCAGCGGATAGGTGACACCGTCCACGGTGAGCTGCCGTTCCTCCATCGCTTCCAGAAGGGCCGACTGGGTCTTGGGCGTGGCGCGGTTGATCTCGTCGGTCAGGACGATCTGGGCCATGACCGGGCCAGGGCGAAACTCGAACTCGCGCGTCTTTTGGTTGAACACCGAGATGCCGGTCACGTCGCTCGGCAACATGTCGGGGGTGAACTGGATGCGGCGAAACTTGCAGCCGAGCGATTTGGCAACCGACTTGGCCAGCATTGTCTTGCCGGTGCCAGGCACGTCTTCGATCAGCAGGTGTCCCTCGCACAACAGAGCGATGACTGTCGACTGCACTGAGTCATGCTTGCCGACGATCACTTGCTCGACGTTGTCGACGATCTTTTGGGCTACGGCTTGAACGTCTACCATGATTCCGCTCCTCATCGTACTGGTTGTTAGCTGCCAGCCTTTAGCCGGCAGCCAACTACCGGATTATAGCAGGTTTCCTCCGAAAAGGGTAGTACAAGACCGGCGGACGCAGGGCTCCTATCAAAGCGAAAGGTCTCGTGTGGCCAAGAGGTCACTGGCCGGGAGAAGAGATTCTTCGCTTCGCTCAGAATGACAGACCAATCGACAACATGACCGGCTCAGCCCTTCGCTAACGCCCGCGCGATCTGTTCTGCAGCCTGGGCGTTTTGCTCCTGCGCTTGGCGGATGATCGGCACCATCTGGCGGCGCACCGCAGGGTCGGCGAAATGGCGATAGGCATCGGGGCTTCCATTGCCGCCGACCAGCTCCCAAAGCTTCCACATCAGGTCGTGCTCGGCGGCGTAGCAGGCCGCAGCATGGTACAGGTCGGCGCTCATCCCATAGTGCGAGATGTCAGGCTCGCCAGCCTGGATCAGGAACTGCGATCCGTACCAACGTGCCTCGGCAAGCGTACCCACCACGTTGTTGTGGACATCGTGACGCTGGCGCAGTATGACCTCATCATCGGGAAAATCCTCATCGCGCAGCAGATGCTCGGCCCAGGCCGTGTAAGCGGCCAGCCCCCTGGCCCGCTGGCGCGAGCCAGGACGGGCGTTGCGCCGGTTGCCAAACGTCACCGGCGTGTGCGTAACCTGTAGCATCCATTCCAACGCCCGGCGGTAGGTTTCAGCTAACGGGGGCCGCTGTACCTTTTCGCCGATGACGATGAAACTGAATCCCGGCGGATAGTTGAACCAGTCGCGCTTGCGGAACTGTCCCGACGGCTCAAGCTCGACGCCCGCATTGAATTCTGGGATGCTCTGGAAGAAACTCCAACCGATCAGGACGTCCCCACCCTCATCGTAGCCGGTGATGATGGCCGATTCCGGCGGGCCGATCGGGCCAAAGGCCAGCACGGGGCGGCCCTGTTGGATGCTTCCCATGATTCGCTGGCGGAAGACGGCCTCGTTATCGCGACCTTCTTCCACGCTTACCAACTGGTATTCATAACCTGCCGCCCGGAAGGCGCGGTCGAATGGCGCGGCAGGGTCATCCGACATAACCATGATCTCTACGTTATCGCCTTCCCAGCCGGGTTTCCACGACAGGAAAGAAGCCACACCAGACACACCGATGAAAAAGGAATAGCTGCAGGTGGCTTTGCAGCCGGGCTGCAGCGTGTGTCTTGTGCGACAGCCGAAATCCTCTTCACCGAGGTACTCCATCAGGGCGCGCATGACAGATGGGAAGGGGATGTCCTCCGGGCAGCCTGCCCCGCCCTCATAGAAGTGGACGCGGGGAACACCTTCCAGCACGAAACGATCGGGAATCGTGATCATGGTACCTCCTCATTGAATGCCCGAAGGCCTTGTCGGGCAGATTGTCCAACAGGACCCTAGCGCCAGGATTGTAAAGCAACACCCTGGGTCTGTCAAATGAAGGGATGTGGCGGTTGGGAGTTGTCATTTTGCCCATCTTGAGGTAGAATAGGGTACCCGGCCAGCACACAAACCGGCGAGGAGGCGCCATGGAAGATCAGAATCGCTACTGCCCCGAATGTGGCTCTCAGGAGAGCGGCTTTTTTTGCCGGAACTGCGGCGCGCTGCTGAGCGGCGAGGACAATGTCCTGTGTCCACGCTGCCACCACATCGTGCCCGACGGAAAATTCTGCAACCAGTGCGGCCAGGGATTGAGCGGCATGGAACCGAACGAACTTGTTCTCCCTCTCAAGAGCCAGAAAAACGATTCCGGTCACCCATCCTAAAACATAGCAGAGCAATGCCTCTATGTTCTCATCAATACCCAGTGTCGTCTTACCC
>Ga0209254_10006763_pt1 | contig 10578 bp, 9 predicted proteins | sample FrelakmetDIP11DI_FD_187148 | JGI IMG/M metagenome (GOLD analysis project Ga0209254, IMG submission 187148) | Freshwater lake sediment microbial communities from the University of Notre Dame, USA, for methane emissions studies - DIP11 DI (SPAdes)... | ecosystem: Environmental > Aquatic >... | reverse complement strand
GCGGCAGCCGCGAGTAGGTGACGTCCCGCAGGGGTAAAGGATCGGCGAAGGACTCCCGGGGGTCGCAGATGGTCACGCCGTAGTCGAGCAGCCGGGCCATGGTCGCGAGCAGGCGGGCAAGCTGGCCGTCGCCGACCAGGAGCAGGTGCCAGGCCGGCCCGAAGACCTTAACCACCTGGGCTTCGGAGACTTCGAGCTCGGGGCGCCCCTCGCCCGGGTGCAGGCTGACCTCGCCGGTGTTTAGACATACCCGCCGGGCCACCAGGCCCCCGCCCTCCAGGCGGGCGAGCAGCGCTGCCACGGGCTCGGGGGCGGGCAGCTCCTCGACTAGCAGCTCCAGCCGCCCGCCGCAGGGGAGCCCAAGTCGGCCCGCCTCCGCCCGATTGATGCCGAAATCCACCAGAGCAGGAAAGGACTCCGCCAGCTCGCCGGCCCGGAAGCGGGCCAGCAGTCCCTCCTCCACGCAGCCCCCGGAGACCGAGCCGACCAGGGTGCCGACGGCGCTCATGGCGAGCAGGGAGCCGGGCGGTCGCGGGGACGAGCCCCAGGTGCGGATCACGGTCACCAGAGCCACTCGTTGCCCGGTCCGCAGCCAGCGGTACCCCGTGGACAGCACCTCCGTATCCGACCCCGCGGGGGCAGATAGCTCCCTGGGTGTCATTAGGCCAGCTTCAGCGGCACTTGGTGCAGGCGTGCACCAGGGCCCCGTTGGGGCACAGGGTGCAGCTGCCGCACTGGGCGATACCGTAGCCGGACTTGGTACCCGTGAGTCTGGTGCCCATGAATCCGAGGTGATTGCGGATGGCCCAGAGCAGGGGCATGTTGGGGTCCAGGTCGAGGCCGTGCTCGCGTCCGTTGACGGTCAGGGTGATCAGGCGTCTCTCCAGAGCGGAATCTGTGGAAGTCTCGGTGCCAGATTTCTACCCCAGGGGAGCGGTGCGGCGCAACCGTCGCGACCAAAGGGCTGGGCCAGGGGCTGGAGAGACGGGGAGTCCGTGGTGAACCCTTTGGGGCCTCGATGCAAGGGGCGCCGTCGCAACTCTAGGCGGCGACGGGTCTATCCTCCGTTACGGAGCTCAAGCGGAGCGCGCCCACTTGGGTTCCTGGCGGGTAACCGCCTGCAAGGGCGCTGATGCGGGGCAGCAATGAGGATCCGGTTTGCCGTGGCGGCACTGGTGTGCGGCCTGATCGCCTTGGTGTGGATGGGGGCCTGGGCGCCTCGGAGTCTGCCGGAGCAGCCGGAGGCGGAGCCTGGGCCGGCCTTCTTCAGCGGGGCCTGGCGGCACATCCTGGTGGATGACCAAAGGGCCAAGTGGGGGGATTTCGACCAGCCGGAGTGGCTGCGCTACTTCGGTCTGGCGGTGGAAGATCTGACCGGCGACAGTCTATCGGACATCGCTTCGGGGCGGTATTTCTACCGCAATCCAGGGGGAGACCTGTCGGCGCGCTGGGAGCGCATCAACCTTGGCCTCAACCTGGATGCCATCCTGATCACCGATGTGGACGGCGACGACCATGGAGACCTGATCGCCCAAGCCTTGCCAGACATCTACTGGGTCGAGTCGCTCGACACGCAGGGGAACACCTGGCGGGCCCGCAAGGTCGCCGTGGCGCCTCCCACGGGACACGTCAATAGTCAGGGGTTCGCGACGGGTCAGCTGGTCCCGGGCGGACGGCCGGAGATCGTCCTCGCCACCGGTGAGGGCATCCTCTACCTCGAGATCCCACCGAATCCCACCCTGACCCCCTGGCCTTCGACGCGGGTAACGGAGGACGCCTCCGATGAGGGGATCGCCATCTCCGACATCGACGGTGACGGACTGGTGGACCTCATCGCCGCGAATGGCCCCCGGGTTGCCTGGTGGCGTAATCCGGGCGCCGCTGGAGACGCCTGGGGGCGCCAGGAGATCGGCACCACCGGATCCCACGACATCGACCGCATCGCCGCGGCCGACATCGACGGTGACGGACGGACCGACGTGGTGGTGACCCAGGAGGTCCTCGCCGGGGACGAGCCGGAGGCGGATCTCTTTTGGTTCCGCCAGGCCGCGGAGTCGGGGACCGGTCTCTGGTCACGACAGCGGTTGATGACGGCCTACTCGCTGAACAGCCTGGATGCCGCGGACATGGACGGGGATGGGGACATCGATCTGGTCGTCGGTGAGCACAAGGGACCGTACCTGCGGTTGCTGCTCCTCGAGAACCACGGGGGCGGGCGCTTCCTGGTGCGGGAGATCGACCGGGGAAAGGAGAGCCACCTTGGTGCGCGTACCGCTGACCTAGATGGTGACGGTGACTTTGACCTGATCAGCATCGCCTGGGACCGCTACCAGGACCTCCACCTCTGGCGCAATGATCGCGCGAAGGCGCCGAGGCGTCTGTGTTGGCGGCAGGTCTCCAACCACGCCGGTGACTTCGCCGAGGCCGATGTAGGTGCCCAGTCCTCCGCGGTGGTCTTCGATGTCGATCGGGACGGGCGCGATGATGTCATCATCGCCGGCTGGGATCCGCAGATCAGCATGGTGTGGTTTCGCTCCACCGACGCTGGCCTCGAACGCTACCTGATCGACAGCCGTCAGAGCCACATCGAGGCGGGGGGCGCGGCATTCGATATCGATGGGGATGGGGATCTCGATCTGGTCCAGGGCGGGAGCTGGAAGACCAATGAGCTCTGGTGGTGGGAGAACCCCCACCCCGACCATGACCCAGATCGGTCCTGGGAGCGGCACACCATTAAGGACAGCGGCCGTAATCAGCACCACGACCAGATCATCGGGGACTTCGACGGCGACGGCGCCGGGGAGCTCGCATTCTGGAACCAGCAGGCGGGCACCCTGTTCCTCGCCGACATACCGGGTGCCCCGCGGGATCCCAGGGCCTGGGACCTGGTGCCCATCTGGACCTGGCGATCTGGGACCTGCTGCGAGGGTCTGGCCAGGGCCGATATCGACCTCGACGGCAAGGAGGACCTGGTCGGCGGCGGGCACTGGTTCAAGCACCGTTGGGGCAAGGTCTTCCAAGCCGAGGCCGTGGACCCCGACTACGGCTTCTCACGCTCGGCGGCGGGCGACCTTATCGAGGGCGGACGCCCAGAGATCCTGCTCGCCTCCGGCGACGGCAGAGGCCCGCTGAACCTCTACGAATGGCGCGGCGGCGCCTGGGAGCGCACTACCCTGATCGCCCACTTGGACCACGGCCATACCCTCGCGGTCGGCGACCTCAACGGCGACGGTCACCTGGACATCTATGTCGCGGAGATGCACACGCCCGGGGCGGGCGTCGCTTGCCGACAGCTGGTGCTCTACGGCGACGGTCGCGGCGGTTTCGAGGCGCAGGCCCTATCCACCGGCATTGGAGCCCACGAGGGACGGCTGGGCGACCTCGACGGCGACGGCGATCTGGACATCGTCCAGAAGGACTTCCAGTACGAGCGCCGCATCGACCTCTGGCTCAACCGGGGTGCCATACCCTGCGGTTGGTCAGGGGCCCATTCTCCGGTCTTTTGAAGTGCCGGGTCAGTCGGGCCATACCCGCCGGCCGAGCTGGTAGGGATCCGCCCCTGGCGCCTCGCCCCGGGATGTCTTGCTCGACTTCCCTGCGGTCGACGCCGGCGAGGAGTCCCGGGGCTGGTTGGGGGGCGGCTCTTCCGCCAGGGGCTGGGGTGTCGTGGCGGTGTCCGCGGTCTTGGCCTTGCGGATGGATGCGAGCAGGCGCTGCTCGGTTCGGGTGTTAGTCGTCATGTTGGAAGATCTCGGCGATTAGGGCATCGATCTCGGCGGCGGCCGCCGCACCCCGGCGGCCGGCCTGAAAGACAGTGCGGCCCTCGAGAACGCAGTGCCGGTGGATGGCGCGGCGTTGCAGGGCGGTAGCGGCCACCGGCAGGTCCAGCTCCGCCAGCGCCTCCGGCATCAGCCGCGACAGGGTCGTGTTCGACTCCGTCTGGCTCATCACCAGCAGGGCCCGCAGCCGCGGGTTGTGGGGCCGCAACCCGTCGATGATCTGGGCAATGCGCGCGGCGGCCCAAAGGTCCATAGGGGAGGGCTGCACCGGGATCAGGGCATGGTCTGCGAGGCGCAACGCCCGTTCGGTCTGGGGGGCCTTGATGGACGGAGGGCAATCGAGGATCACGTCGTCGAAGCGGTGACACAGGGCCTGCACGGATTGCTCCAGACTTCCTGCGGCGGCCACCACGGCGGGCAGCGACGGGTCCTCATCCCTCACCTGGCGCCACTGGTAGGCGGACTGCTGGGGGTCGGCATCGACGATGACCACCGACCGCCGCCTAGCGATTCCCGCGGCCAGGTTGAGCGCGAGCGTGGTTTTTCCGGTTCCGCCCTTGTTCCCGACGATGGCGATAATGCTCATGGGCCTTCGCCCGCAGGGGCACCCAGGCTGAGGTCGCGTGGCTGAGGTTGGGACATACGGCGTGTCGCGGTTGGCAGGTTGTCCAAGGGCTAGGACGAGCGTCGAGGCTAGTTGGGCGGGCGCGCCGGCGTCAAGCTCGGCTGGCTTTGGACTTATGTCCGCGGGTGACGGACCGGGACTGATTAAGCAACTCCTGACCCGTCGCTGGGATACCGATCCCGGGGGCGCGTCCCCACCCCCATAGAAAAAACCTGGGCCTCTTGGGGGTTGCGCCGGGGTCGTTAGGTGGCTAGTCTCTCAGACAAGTGGTAGCTGGCGACCGACCAACTGACACTTGACACGTTGCGTAGCTGTATCCCGGCAACTGCCGACCAATCTTGGGGGGACGGAAGAATGGAAGCAAGGCGTATCGGTCTGGATGTATCCAAGAGTGTCTTCGAGCTCCATGGCGTCAACAAGCAGGGCGAGACAGTATTGCAGAAGAAGGTCCGGCGTGGGGAGCTACACGAGACCTTCGCGCAGCTCCCTCGGTGTGTGGTTGGGCTCGAGTCCTTCGGAACGGCCCACAGGTGGGGCGAGCAGCTCGCGAGTCTTGGTCACGAGGTCCGGTTGCTGGCTCCGCACACCATTGCGCCCTACCGTGAGTGCCTCGAGGTCGGCGCCAGCAATGCGCAGGTGATTTGCGAGGCCCTCGGCCGGTACAGCACACCCTTCACCCGGGTGAAGGCCGCGAAGCGTCGGCTTGGTGTCTTCCCCCTCCCGGCACAGGTGCTGGCGGGGTTCCTCTCTGTAGTGCGGCGTTAGGTGAAGTGGGCGTTGCGCCGCAAGGCCCTTAAGTAGCCGGGCAGATACTCCCTCTCCGCGACACTCGGCGAACCTGGGCCAATCTGCACCGCTTTCCTGCTGACCATCGGACACTCGCCAGTCTCGGGTCACTCGCCAGCCTCGACCGATCAGCCTCTCCCCTTGGCGACTGCCCCTCGGGTTGGTCTCCGCGTCTTTCTCGTGGTGGCTGAAGGCGTCGCGGCGGTCTCACCCTGCCGAGCCCCTTTTCGCTTGCGCCCGGCCGTCCCCTGAGCGGTGTCGGAGATGGCGAGCAGCAGTCCCAGACCGGCGAAGGTGGCGAGCAGACTGGCGCCGCCCTGGCTGATCAGGGGCAGGGTAACACCCGTGAGCGGGATGAGCTTGGTCACGCCGGCGACGTTGAGGAAGGTCTGGGTGGCGAGAACGGCGGTCAGTCCGGCGGCGAGGAGCCGGCCGAAGGCGCAGCGGCTCTGCTCGGCGATCTGCAGGCCGCGCTGGAACAGGATCAGGTAGAAGAGGACCACCACCGAGCAGCCGATGAAGCCCAGCTCCTCGCCGATGACCGAGTAGATGAAATCCGACTCGGCGATGGGGGTGTAGCCGGGGTTGCCCAGACCGAAACCCTCCCCCCAGAGCCCGCCCGCGTACATCCCCGAGAGCCCCTGGAGTATCTGCCAGCCGTCCCCGGTCGGATCCTGAAAGGGATCCAGCCAAGCGGCGATGCGCCGCTCCCCATGCTCGAAGACCCCAAGCACCAGGTAGCCGAGGGCCAAGGCCCCGAGCACCCCGTAGGCCAGATAGCCGGTCCGACCGGTCCCCATCACCAGCAAGGTCAGGAGGGGGACGCTCAGGATGGCCACCATCCCCAGGTCCCGCTGAATCAGCAGCAGTGCGGTGAGGGCGATCCAATAGGCCGCCAGCTGCCACAGGGGCTCCCAGGGCGGCAGCGGGTAGCGGGGGTGCCAGCGCCCGAGTGCCGCGGCGTGTCGGTCCAGGAACCCGGCCAGGAACAGCACGAAGGTCACCTTGAGCAGCTCGGTGGGGGTGATCAACCCGACACCGAACACCGCCCCCCGAAAACGCTGGCCGCTGGCGAGGAGCAGGGCCACCAGGGCCAGTGACAGTGCGCCCCAGAACCAGAAGCCCCGGGAAAGCAGGCGCTGACGCCCGCTCATGAAGGCGCCCGTGGTGACCAGCATGACCAGGAGCCCCAGCGGAAGGAGCAGATCGCCGGGCACCAGGGCATCCGACCGGTCCAGGGTTCCCATACGGGTCTGGGCGAGCAGGCCCAGTCCGGCGAGGAAGGCGACCACGGCCACCAGGACTTGGTCCCCTCGATGTCCCAGGGCCACCAGGGCCAGATGAAGCCCGGCGAGGCTCGCCCCGTAAACCAGCAGAGGCTGAAGGTCTGCGGACGCCAGGGGATGCCCGGTCGCGTGCCCGGACCCCAGAACCAACAGGAACCCGATGGTGACGGAACCCAGGGACGCCAGGAGAAGGTTGCGCTCGGCGCGCCGCCGTGCCCAGGCCGCGCCCAGGTCCAGGGTCTGAGGGGAGGTGCTCAAGGTCCTACCCCCTGGGTGACCCCGGCGACCAGCAGGTCCCGGGCGATGGGGGCGGCGCTGCGGGAGCCGTAGCCCCCGTGCTCCACCAGCACCGCGACCGCCAGCTCCGGCGCCTCGGCGGGCGCGAACCCGATGAACCAGCTATGGGCCGGACCCCGCGGGTTTTCCGCGGTCCCGGTCTTGCCGGCGATGGCAAGCTCAGGTGTATCGATGCCGCGGCCGGTGCCGTCGGTCACCACCCGGCGCATCATTCCGGTCAGGCTCTTGGCCGTGCCGCCGGACATGAGCTCCTCCAGGGGCTCCGGGGGCTCATCGGCGATCAGTCGCGGGCGCATGGCGACGCCTCCATTGGCCACCGCCGCGGCAACCAGGGCCATGTGGGCCGGGGTGGCCAAGATGCGCCCCTGGCCGATGGAGACCTGGGCCAGGCCGTAGAGATCCGAGTGCCTGAGCCGCGGGATTCGCCCCGTGCTCATGGATCCGGAGCGGCTGGTCCCCGGGTAGAGCCGGATCTGTCGATCAAACAGGAACCGCTCCCCGATGGAGACGAGGGCATCGTGCCCATGGCGCACACCGAGCTGGGCGAAGAAGACATTGGAAGACTCGGTGAAGGCGTCCTCCAGGTCCAGCCGTCCGTGGCCGCGCCAGCCACGCCCCGCCTCGCGCGCGGTGTAGAAGCCGTGGTCCCGGATCGGTGGGTAGTGGCGCGAGGTGGTGTAGCCCCCGGGCGGGCAATCGATGGTGCCGGTGAAACCGGACTCGAGTGCCAGGGCGGCTAGCACGACCTTGAAGACGGAGCCGGGTGGGTAGAGCCCCTGGGTGGCCCTGTTCAGCAGGGGTGTATCGGCCGGTGGGGTCTGGAAGAGGGCGGGTCCCACCTGATTGGGGTCGAACGCGGGGGTGCTCACCAGGGCCAGCACGGCCCCGTCGCGGGGTCGCAGCAGCACGGCTGCCCCGTGCCGGTCGCCGAGGCCCTTGAGGGCGATCCCCTGAAGTCGGGCGTCGAGTGTCAGCACCAGATCCTGGCCCCGGGGGCGCCTGTCCCTGGTGACCAGCTGCCGCCCCAGCTCGCCCCAGGAAGCGAGCTGCTCGGGGGCACCGCCATTGAGCCGGGCATTGGCCGCCGCCTCCGCGCCAGTGGTCCCGTAGCGCGGGTCGCTGTAGCCCACCGCATGGGCGAAGGCCGGTCCATGCGGGTAGACTCGAAATACCTGGCCCTCATGCTCCTGGCTGTAGGCCAGAACCTCACCCTGACGATCGAGGATGCGCCCGCGCTGGATGCGGTGGGCCGGGTTGAACTCGCGTCGGTCGTGGGACTGCATAAAGGCGACGAACTGGGGGCGGAAGAGCCCCGTCAGCTGCCAGCTGGCCTGGTGGGCCAAGACGGCGGCAAACAGCAGGGCCAGCAAAATCAAGGGGGCGGACAGTATCGGGACTGTTGGGCGCCGGGCCTTGCCCCGTGCCCTTGGGCCGACGCCGTAGGCCAGCTGGAGAACCCCCTTGAGGACCAGCAGGGCGGTCAGGAATAACCCCAGGTGCAGCACCAGCCGCAGGGCGGGCCAGGCGGGGGAGTCCACCAGGGCACCGAAGAGTTGCAGTGGGGTCGTGGCGGTCACGCGGGATCCAGGTAAGGTCTGGCCTCAGCGGCCCGCGATCCCTTCGGTGCCCGTGTAGACCCGCAGGATCCGAAACGGCGGCTCGGCCCCCTCGACACCATCGTTCAGGGCCGGCGCCCGGTGGAGCTGATTGACCGCGATATAGAGCCACCCGGGCTCGCCGAAGCTGAGCGCATCCGGCCATAGCAGCCGGTCGTCCCGCACCAGGGTCTCCAGCTTGCCGTCGGGGTGCAGAACGGTGATGGCATTCTCCCCTAGGTCCGTGAAGTAGTGGTTGCCCTCGGCGTCGGTGGAGGCACCGTCTGAAATGGGCTTGGGCCCCGCCACCTCGATGGCTCCAGCAATCGCCTCGTCGCCGGCCCCTTCCCGTAGCAGGCGCGCCGGGACCCGGTACCACGTCTTCCCGTTCATGGCCCCGAAGTAGAGGGTCTCCCCGTCCGCGGACAGGGTGATGGGGTTGACCGCGATGCGGGCGGGCTTGACCTGCCCGTCATCGCCCCGGGTCCCGATCACCCGCCCTTCGACCACAAGGTCCAGATCCTCCGCTTGGAGGGCCGGCGAGGTGCTGAAACGCCGCGAGGTCTGGGTGTTGAGGTCCACGGTGACCAGCGCCGGCTCATGGTCTCCTCCCACATCCGCGATGTACACGAAGCCCCGTTCGTCGTCCACGGCGAGGTCGTTGAGGAAGCTCCCGACTGGACCCGTCTCGGGGGGGAAATCGTAGCGGAAGGCTTGCCTGCCATTGGCCAGGGAGAACGCAAGCAGCTTCGGCGTCTGGGGTGGGTCCCCCAAGCCGTTGTCGATCACCCACAGGCGCTGCTCGCGGTCGATGGCGATGCCGAGCGGGCTGTTCAGTACATCCGGCCCGGATCCGAAAGGCCCGTTCCAGGCCCCATCTGGCCAGGGCCGATAGCCGTCGGGACCCGTGATCTCGATCAGCTGGGCATCGGCGCGCCGAAACTGGTGCACCGTGGCGAAGACCCGCCCCTCCGCCGTCGCCGCCAGGTTGCCCGGATTGATGGGGAGCTCCGCGACCTCCTCCAGGGCCCCAGGGAGCAACTGCTCTCCCGCCAGGGTCGGGAGTGGTTGAAACCAGGCAATCAGTAGGACGAGGGTCGTGACAAATTGGTGCATGGCTGGTCCCTGTGGACGCGATCTTCGCGCCGGGATCCTAACAGGCGTGGGGCCCCTGGCCTAGATCCCCGCGGACCACCGCCTGGGGAGGGCCGTGGCCCCCAGCAGGGCCAAGAGCGGTAAAGTCGGCCTGCCGGCGTCGCCGTGCCAACCACAGTCCGAGGCCGGCCGCGCCGGCCAGGGGGCAGCAGCAGCCAGAGGGAACCCAGCCAGGTGGAGCCAGGAGAACCAGCGGACCAGCGCGAGTCACGGCCCTTAGCAACGGTTCAAGAACAACTTGAATGTTCTTGGAACATTACACGTTTGCTTCTGGGGATATGGCAGGACGGCCTGACCACGTTGTTGTTTAATCTTCATTTAGGGCACTCCGGGGTCTAAGAATCCCAGTCCGGATACTGAGGCGGCCTCGCGCCCTTCTCGCTCATCACCCGGGGGTATTCGGTCCCAGACTCCGCCTCGAACGGCTTGGTCCTGGTGCGCGCGATCTGAAAGAGCCAATGATCGCCATAGTCAAACAGGTAATAGAGCCGCTTGTCTTTGGGCAGGGGGAAGAGCGATTCGATGGTCTGGGTGAACAGCTGGTCATCCTCCTCATCGAATCGGATCCGGTCGCGGCTACGGTCTGTCCGGGCGAGGTAAAACTCGTAGAGATGGTCGTTATCGAAATCCACGGCCCGCTGGATAATGTGGTGAAGATCCTCCAGCGTCGATGCCGCTTCGAGGGCGATGGTCGCCTCCCAGGGGCCCTCTGCGTAGAGTCCACGCACGAGCTTGAGCTGCAGGGTCCAGATCATGGGCGCAATACCTCGCTGGGTGCTCTCGTTCCCACGCTCCAGCGTGGGAGTGTCGTCCGGCCGCTCCAGCGGCCCGTGATCGGACGCGACGCTGGAGCGTCGGCACTTGCTCCAACGCTGGAGCGTAATGGGATGGTCCGCCCCGCTCCTCCAACGCGCCCGGAGCGGGCACAATGAGCGATGATCATTGTAGACACATCGTCAACCGAGGTAGCGGAGCAGACCAATGAACGAGCATAGCAAACCGGCAGTGGCCGCGATGGTGGGGATCGACTTGGCGAAGCGCAGCTTCCATGTGTA
>Ga0209254_10006762_pt1 | contig 10578 bp, 7 predicted proteins | sample FrelakmetDIP11DI_FD_187148 | JGI IMG/M metagenome (GOLD analysis project Ga0209254, IMG submission 187148) | Freshwater lake sediment microbial communities from the University of Notre Dame, USA, for methane emissions studies - DIP11 DI (SPAdes)... | ecosystem: Environmental > Aquatic >... | reverse complement strand
TAAGAAAATTGCTGAAACTTTTGGTGTTAAAATTGAAACACAGTTAATTACAGGAAAACCTGCTGATGAAATAATTAGATTTGCAAAAGAAGGTGATTTAATAATTATGGCTCATCATGACTACATTAAAGGTATCGACAAAGTAATTGAAAAAAGTGTTTCACATGAAGTTATACAAAAAGCGCCTTGCTCGGTTTTAATAGTAAAATAAAAAAAGTTTATTTATATTATTTATTCAGATATGTTAGGTTCATTTCCGGTGAAGATCTATATACTGTTTCATCAAAATAGAATTAGTGGGTCTAGTATGGTAATTAATTACTTTTAAACCCTATCAGCCCATATCCTTTTCTAACATTCCTATACTAGACCCATTTTTAAATATTTTTTTGAAATGAGATAATTTTAACAAATTGTAATTTTTATTTTAATTGTATTATAAGAAAAAATGGTTTAAAAGGTGATTTACTAAATGGCATCTGGATTTTCAAGCTCAAAAAGTCCCTGTAACCATTCTATAAATTGGATTATCACATCAATGAGATGTTTTACTGCGTTAACAAGGGCTGATAAGAGGACCATAACATCTTGAATAAATTCAGCTATGGAGTTTATAATATCAATTAAGATGTTGATGATAGCTTGAATGATAGCAATTATAAAATCAAATAAACCTGTAGGTTGAATATTAGGATTAATATCATCTAATTTTTCAATATAAAATTCTAATTTCTCTTCAAGCAATATAACTTGCTGTTCATAATTGTTTATATTTTTCATTATTGGTTCACTATGTATTTGTGGGACAGCAGTAACATTTGATATCATAAGAAATATGACAGAAATAGCTCCAAATACAATAAATAATTTCTTCATTTTTCTACCCCCTACTCTTTTAAAATAACTATTTAATATTTAAAGTTCTCTCAATTATTTTTAAAAAAAGCTACAATTGTTTTGAAATTGTAGTTAAGGTTGGAAAATGACTATTTGTAAAATATGTAAACGAGAAATGGTTTTTTACAAAATCGAAAATAGTAAAATGGGTTTTTGGCAGTGTCCGCATTGTCATTGGAAGTTGTATGTCTAAAATTAAAAACTACATAGGGACTATTTTTTTCCTGTTGAATAAGATATGATAATTGCTTAAAACCCAATTTCTTATCTTGTATCGCTCTAGTTTTCATGGAGAAATACCCGTATATAACATTATGTTGTATAGAAATTACAGTATTAGGAGTTAAAAATAAATGTTTAATGATCCCATCCAGACTGCATATTCCATTTCTTTTAGATCCTGACGATGTTTACAATGAGTAAAAAAATGTATGACAACGATTAGCACAATTTATAGAGTTTAGTTTATATATTACTTTTAAAAAAAGAGAAAAATTGCAGCAATTTTATGTTTTACACCATATGGGTGTTAAAACAATTATTACTGTTTATAATAACTAAGTTTATTTTTTCTTATCTTTTTTATCTTCGTCTTTATTAACTTTATAGTCTGCATTTATTGTTTTATCATCGTCACCAGGATGACCTGACCATGCTTCTTCATCTGAATTACTTTGTTGGTTCCCTTGGGTTTGTTGATGTTGTTGTGCTGCCTTTTGATAGATTGCCGTAGATGCTTTTTGTAGTACCTGTGTAAGAGAATCTGTTTTCTCTTTGATTTTATCTACATCATCGCCACTAAGTGCACTTCGTAATTCTTTGAGAGCATTTTGAATTGCTTCTTTATCTTCATCTGAAAATTTATCTTTTAGTTCATCTAGTGTTTTTTGAGCACTATGCGCAAGGGCGTCACCATTGTTTCTGATTTCAACTTTTTCTTTACGTTTAATATCGTCTTCTTCATGTTCTTCTGCTTCTTTTTTCATTTTATTTATTTCTTGATCAGATAATTTTGTTGAACCCGTGATTCTTATACTTTGCTCTTTACCTGTACCTAAATCTTTTGCATTGACGTTTAGTATTCCATCAACATCGATATCAAATGTTACTTCTATCTGTGGTATTCCTCGTGGTGCAGGTAATATTCCATCAAGATGAAACCTTCCAAGACTTTTATTGTCTGCAGCCATAGGTCTTTCACCTTGTAATACATTTATTTCGACACTAATCTGGCTATCAGCTGCAGTTGAGAAAATCTTACTTTTTTTAGTCGGAACTGTTGTATTTCTATCAATTAAATGTGTTGCAACACCTCCAAGTGTTTCAATACTAAGTGTTAGTGGTGTTACATCTAAAAGAACTATATCTTTTTCAATTTCTCCTGATAAAACTCCTGCCTGTATGGCTGCACCAATTGCTACACATTCCATTGGGTCTACATCACGTTTTGGTGTTTTTCCAAAGATTTCTTCAACCTTATTTTTAACTAATGGTATACGTGTTGTACCGCCAACAAGAACAATATGATCAATTTCTTCAGGTGATAATTTTGCATCTTTAAGTGCTTGTTTACATGGTTTTTCTGTTTTATCTACAAATTTACTTATTATTTCTTCAAATTTTGCACGCGTAAGTTTTGTCTCAAAATGTTTTGGTTCGTTATTAATTACTGATATATATGGTAGATTAATATCTGTCTGCATAGTTGAGGATAATTCTATTTTAGCGTTTTCAGAAGCTTCAATTAACCTCTGTAAGGATTTTGGATCCTTTCTTAAATCAAAATCGTATTGTTTTTTGAAAATCTCTGCGAAGTAATCCACCAGAGCTTGGTCCATATCACTTCCACCAAGCTGAGTATCCCCGTTTGTAGAAAGAACCTCAAAGACACCTTCGCCTACTTCCATAAGAGTAATATCAAAGGTTCCTCCACCAAAATCATATACTGCGATTTTATGTTCCCCTTCTTTGTCAAGACCATATGCAAGGCTTGCAGCTGTAGGCTCATTGATTATACGTTTAACTTTAAGACCTGCAATTTTACCTGCATCTTTAGTAGCCTGACGCTGATTATCGTTAAAATATGCAGGAACAGTAATTACCGCTTCAGTTATTTTTTCTCCTAAGAATTCTTCAGCATCTTTTTTGATTTTTTGAAGTATAAATGCACTGATTTGCTCAGGGCTATATGATTTACCAAGAGCTTTTACTTTTTCACCAGAACCCATCTTTCTTTTTATGCGATGAACAGTTCCTTCAGGGTTTGTAACTGCTTGTCTTTTAGCAGATTCACCAACAAGTATTTCACCATCTTTTGTAAATGCAACCACACTTGGAAAGTAGTTCTGCCCTTCGGCACTTTTAATAATTGTTGGTTTACCTGCTTCCATTACAGCTACTTCAGAATTTGTAGTTCCAAGATCTATTCCAATAATTTTTCCCATATACATATCACCTCAAATTTTTTTTTTTTCAACTTTCTTTGTAACTATTACATGAGAAGGTCTAAGGATTTTATCATTTAACATATAGCCCTTTTTTACCTCTTCAATAATAGTGTTATCCTCACAATCATTTCTTTCAAGTGTTGTTATTGCATAATGAATGTTATGATTAAATTTTTCACCTAAGCAGTTTATTGGTTTGATTTGTTCTTTTTTAAAGAAATTTTCAATATTATTAATTAATAATTTTAATCCTTCTTTTGGATTCTTATCATCAGATACTTTTTTTAGAAGTTCATGTAAATCTATTATTTCTTCTAGGTATTTCTTTTTGTTTTCTTGTTCCCGACAAGTCAGCTCTTTTTCTATTCTTTTTTGGTAGTTTTGAAAATCAGCCATACTTCTTAGAAGTTTATCATTTTTTTCTTTTAGTGCTATTTTAAGTTGTTTTATTTCATTTTTTAAATTAATATTTTTTTCTGTATTTTCGTTCTTTTTCTCTGTAGTTTTTTTAGTTGTCATATTTCATTTACAAATTATTAAAAAAAAGAAAAAAGGTTGGGTTATTTTTAGTAATCCATATCGCCTGGTGGCATTCCACCCATGCCCCCCATTCCACCTGGTGGCATACCAGCACCTGGTGCACCGCCACCTCTAGATGCTATTACATCATCGATACGTAGTATCATTGTTGCTGCTTCACTGCTTGCTTCGATTTCTTGTTTAGTAACTCTTAATGGTTCGATTACATTGTTTTTTATCATATCTTCGATTTTTCCACTAAATACGTTTATACCAGCATATTTGTTTCCTTTTTTGTGTGCACTTCTGATTTCTAGCATCATATCAATTGGGTCAAGACCTGCGTTTTCTGAAAGTGTTTTTGGAATGACTTCCATTGCATTTGCAAATGCTTCTATTGCCATTTGCTCACGGCCACCAACTGTTGTTGCATAATCACGAAGAGCCATTGCAATAGCTGTTGCTGCAGCGCCTCCACCAGCAGTCATTTTTCCATCTTCAATTGCAACTGATACAACGGACAATGCATCGTGTAGCGCGCGTTCTAGTTCATCTACAACGTGTTCGGTTGTACCACGAATGAGTATGCTTACTGCTTTTGGATTTTTACACTGCGTTATAAATGTCATTTTGTCATCGCCGATTTTTTTCTCTTCTACAAGACCTGCATAACCAAGGTCTTTACTTGTAAGACTGTCTAGATTTCCTATGATATTTGCACCAGTTGCTTTTGCAAGTTTTTCCATATCTGATTTTTTTGCACGGCGAACTGAGTATATTCCATCTTTTGCAAGATAGTGTTGTGCAATGTCATCTATTCCTTTTTGGCATACTAAAACATTTGCTCCACTCTTTTTGACTTTTTCAGCCATTTTTCTAATCATACCTTCTTCTTCATCTAGAAATGCTTGTAGTTGAGTTGGATCATTTATTTGAATTCTTGCATCTACTTCAGTTTTTTTAACTTCAAGAGCTACATCTACAAGAGCGATTTTTGCGTTTTTTACTTGTTTTGGCATTCCTTCATGTACTCGTTCTTTATCTAGTATTATCCCAGATATTACATCTGTGTTTGAAATTCCGCCACCTTGTTTCTTTTCGATTTGTATATTGTCAAGGTCTACAATTGTTTTGTTATCTACTTTTTCTGCAATGCTTAATACTGCATCAACAACTATATCTGCAAGGTGTTCTTTTTCTGAGCTTGCACCTTTGCTTGCCATTGATGTCATTGCTATACTTTTTAATATTTTTTTATCATTTGGTTTTATGTCTATTGCTAGTTTATTTAGTGTTTCAATTGCTTTTTGAGCAGCAAGTTTGTATCCACCTGTAATTATTGTTGGGTGAATGTTTTGGTCAAGTAAGTCTCCTGCATATTTTAGAAGTTCTCCTGTGAGAATTACTGCGCTTGTTGTTCCATCACCGCATTCTTCATCTTGACTTTTTGCTACTTCTACTATCATTTTTGCTGCTGGGTGTTCTACATCTATTTCTTTTAGAATAGTTGCGCCATCGTTTGTTACGACTACGTCACCCATTGAGTCAACAAGCATTTTGTCCATTCCTTTTGGACCTAATGTTGATTTTACTGCGTCTGATATTGCGCGTGCTGCCATTATATTGTTACTTTGTGCACCACGACCTTTTTCTCTTTTTGTTCCTTCTTTTAATATTATTATAGGTTGTTGTCCAGTCATCATAATGTTTTTGACCTCCTTTTAATATTTAACTTAAAAGTAAACTCGGTATATAAACACTTCTATATAAATATTGTGTTTTTTACTTCGAGAACAGAGTTAGATAAGAGATTTTCTCCTAAGCCATTCTAGATCACTAATATAAAGCTCACGGATGTCTTTTAAACCAAACTTAAGCATAGCAAGACGCTCAAGCCCTAACCCCCATGCAAGAACAGGGTTTTTTATACCAATAGGATCAGTAACTTCAGGCCTAAAAATACCACTGCCACCAAGTTCCATCCATTTATTATTATAAAACACATCTACTTCCATACTAGGCTCAGTATAAGGAAAGTAACCGGGTCTGCAACGAATCTTTTCAAAACCCATACGCTTGTAAAACTCTTTTAAAACACCTATAAGCTGTTTAAAATTAGCACCATCCTCATGAATAATACCTTCTATCTGATAAAACTCAGGTAGATGCGTTGAATCAATGTTTTCTTTTCTAAAAACACGGCCAAGAGAAAACACTTTACAAGGTGGTTTTGGATGCTCATATAGATAACGAATAGTATTTACAGTTGTATGAGTTCTTAGAAGAGCACGCTCTCCTTCTTCTTTTGAAAACTTATACCCCCAACCAGTTGAACCAGTATTACCACCGTTTTCATGAACAGTAGCTATTTTTTTTACCAGGCTTTCGTTATCAATTTTTATTTTAGAAGGTTTTTTACAGTAAAGTGTATCTTGCATCTCACGAGCAGGATGATCTTGTGGAATGAAAAGCATATCCATATTCCAGAAGCAAGGTTCAACATAATTTCCTTGTATTTCCTCAAAACCCATTTCTAAAAAAATCTGTCTTATATCTGATATAAGATGGATTAGTGGATGAGATTTACCACCATATATTGCTGGTGCAAAAGCATTGATATCATAAGGTCGTATATCTTTTTTTTTCCATAAACCATTCTTAATTATTTCAGAGGTTAACTGGGAGATTTCATCTTTAATTTCAAGTCCTTTGTCGATTATTTTTTTACCACTTTCATTTAAAATAATTGTACAAGTAATTAATTGTTTTTCTTTAATTATATTTTTGCGTGATAAGAGAGAAATAATCTTGTTTTTATCGATTTCACAATTTGGTGTATCATTTAGAATTTTTAATGTTATTTCTTCTTTAGTCTCAGTATTTAAAGCTTTTATTCCAGCCTCTGTGATGGTTAAAAATGTTTCTTTTTCTTTTATGATATTAACCCAATTATTTTTTTTAAGCCAACCTATAGCAACAGGAGTTTCGTTTTCTTCTAAAACTCCAGATAAATCTTTTAAAGAGGTTTTACCACATTTATCAAAAATAAATTTTAATGCTCTTCTTTCTGGAAGCCCCTTTTCAAGATATTGCTTTCCTTCTTTACCAAGTGAATAAACAGTTTTTATATCATCTTTTATTTCAACTAAATTTTTTGATTGAAGCCACGATGATGCATTCATTATTTCTACTTCTTTTGTAAAATCACCATTTTTAAATATTTCATCAGGTGATGCTTTACCTTTTAGTTTGTTAAGTGTTAGAAGAACTTTTTTTTCACTTGTTGAAAGCTCTTTTATTGTTTTCTCCAGATCCATATTATTTCCTGAAATATTTTACCCTGTATTAAGATATCGATTATGATTAAATTATCTTTTTATATGAAAACAATTATACCAGTCTGCATTTTAGGGCGAGTAGCTTAGCCTGGCTTTGAGCACCCGGCTGATAACCGGGAGGTCGCCAGTTCGAATCTGGCCTCGCCCATTTTTAATTTATAATTTCATCGAACTTATAATCATCCCATTTTTTAACATCTAAAACAATTTTAAGTTCAATAGGCGTGATAATAGGTTTTTCATATTGCATATAATCCTCAATTGCTACACGTGGGCAACCTAGTGATACAAAACAATCAATATCTCTAAAACTTTCAAGAAAAGATGCTGAAAACAAGTTTGCAATTAAAATATATGATTTTTTGTTTTTAGACTTAATAAGTTTTTTAATCTTCTTTGACTCGTTAAAACGGTATTGACCATCTTTACTACAAACTACAATACCAAAAACCTTTGCATCTTTTGATCGAGCAATAGCACCATAACGCTGACGAAGAATCATATCTTTTAAATCTTCTAATTCCTTAAATTTTACTTCATAAGTATATGGATCACAACAAATAACAGGTTTTTTAGTAGAAAGTAAAAGACCTAATGGATGAAAAGTACCACTACCAATAAATAAATACATATCAACCTCATCAACAATTTTTGTCGCAGCAGAAAAATTACAACCAAGAATCTGACCTGGCGAATCTAAACGTCTATCTCCTTTGCATATTACTGGTTCAAAATTATTTTTGACAAGTATATTTTTAACATCATCTATTTTATGAATATGCTGTGCTGTTATTATAACACCAATTTTTTTACCTTTAATGTCAGGTAATGCTTTTTTAACAACCTTTAATACATCTGTATTTGAAAAAGCATTCAAAAACATAATAGGAATACTATTATCACTAAATTGTGGTATAGGCAAGTGACCTATCTGAATAATTAAATCAATATCTGTATTTTTGCAAAAAAAAGACGAAACATCACAAGCACCAAAACAAGGGTCTGCAGAAATAATAATATTTGCTTTTGTTTTTGTTTCAAAAAAATCGACAAAATCTTTAAAGATATATTTTAATCCTTCGGGAACCTGTAAAACAATATTTTTATAATTCTTTTTATTTATTATTCTTATTGCTTTCTCTAAATCAATATAATAACCTTTAATATTCAACTTCTAACCCTCACAAATTTTTTGTATAACACTATTAAAAACATTTAACTGATAATCTAAATTATTTTTTGAAACATCAATTTCTATAAAATCATTTTTCCTTGGTTTTTCAAATGAATCTTCCTGTTTAACAAAAATCTCCCAGCGACCATCAGAAACAGATTTTTTTTCCACGCGAGCATCAAGATATTCTTTTACTTTTTCTTTTGGACAATTGCAATAAACTATTAAAAAACAGGCATTATTTTTCTCCGATATCTTTCTTGCCATATCCCTTAGCTTTTCTGTTTTAAAGGTTGCATCAATAACAACGTTTTTTTGATTATATAAAAGAATATCTGCTTTTTCAAAAATTTTATCATAGGTTTGTCTCATTTTTTTGGCACTATATAGACCTGTATTATATGCGTCATGATGACGTTCATATTTATCTATTCCTGCAAATTCTTTACGAATAACATCAGTACTTAAAATTTTTGCATTATAATCAACTGCAAACTTGCGGGCAACAGTTGTTTTACCGGTTCCTGTTAAACCTGTTGTTATAAAAAGAACAGGTTTAACATCTTTTTTGTTTTTTCTAGAAAAAAGCTGCGAATAAAAATATGCTAAATCAAAATATTTTCTTGCAAGATTTATTGTTTTTTCTTTTTCTAATTTATCAATATTTGGATCATTTAATTTAAATCCTGTAACTTTACCGCGCACATATGCTCGGTAACATTTATAGAAATTTAATATATCGAAGAAATTTTCATCTTTACTTTTTTCAATGTATTTTTCAATTAAAAAACTAGAGAGATATGCATGACCAAGAAAATCTAAATCCATTGAAAGAAACGCGATATCAGATGCAACATCGCTATAACGGAAACGCTGGTTAAACTCTATGCAATCAAAGATACAGATTTTATCATTAAGCAGTACAATATTGCCACTATGTAAATCTCCATGACAATCTTTGATAAAACCATTTTTAACTCTATCATTAAAAATTTTTTTATTAATACTCAGGTAATCATCAGTTCTTTTTTTAATAATATCAAATATTTCTTCATTAATTGTTAAATTAATAAAGTCTTTTGTCTGCTCAAAGTTTTCATTAGTATTGTGTTTTATCACCTCCACTGTTCCAAAATAGTTTATTTCATCTGAGGATTTACTAGATTTATAAAAATTAACCAAAATATCAGCGATATTGTCAATTATTTTTTCATCAATTTTGTTTTTTTCAATTAATTTGTTGAGAATAAACTCTTGAGGAAATTCTTTCATTTTAACAGCATAGTCTATTACCTCTCCAGAACCATTAATCTCAATATCATCATTTTTTCTTGTAAAAGATACAACATCTAAATATATCTCTGGGCAAAGTCTCCTGTTAAGTCTTAGTTCTTCTTCACAGAAATGCTTCCTTTTTTCAATAGTAGAAAAATCAAGAAAACCAAAATTTACAGGTTTCTTAATTTTATATGCATAATTACCTGTAAGAACAATATATGATATATGGGTTTGAATAATGCTAACGTTTTTTATGTTATTCCCATAAAGACTTGGTTTTTTAATTATACTTAACATTGTAGGTTGTGATTTTTTTGTAAAAGAAATATCTTCATATATGTTATATTTAGGTTTTTTATCGTTTTTTTGATCGTTCATATTGATTTTAAAATCCCTATTTTTTTTTATGAATATAAACAACTAGTTTTTATAGCTTATTTGAAGTCATATAATTATAAAAAAAGAAAAAATCGGGGGTAGTATTGGGTTTTTAAAAAGAGGTTGTATCACTAAAAACCCAATACTAATGCAAATATTTCTTATAAATTACTAATATTTTATGTATTTATAAATTTTTACATTCTAAAAGAGACAAATGTTGCTAATTATAATAATAAGTTATTAATAGTTTTAAAAATATGTATAAATGGGTCTAGTATCAAAAGGTATGATGAGTGGTGAGGATGGGTGTGATTAAATGCATTAAAAATTATTTTCATACCCTACTAGACCCATTAATATATTATTATATCAATTATTATATAAATACCTTTCTTTTATTTTCTTGATTTTTTTAAATTACATTCAATTTAAAAAAACATAAAAATAAAGATATAGGATAATATTATTTTAGAAATTTATCCTTTAAATAAAACAAAACTTATAAAATATTAATAATTAAAACTACAAATGCTATCTGAACTAT
>Ga0209254_10006761_pt1 | contig 10578 bp, 11 predicted proteins | sample FrelakmetDIP11DI_FD_187148 | JGI IMG/M metagenome (GOLD analysis project Ga0209254, IMG submission 187148) | Freshwater lake sediment microbial communities from the University of Notre Dame, USA, for methane emissions studies - DIP11 DI (SPAdes)... | ecosystem: Environmental > Aquatic >... | reverse complement strand
CGGCCTTCATCGTGCGCGCGCCGGCGCGCCTCGAGTCGCTCGCGGTTGCAGGGGCCATGCCCGGCGAGCACCTGTTCGAATTCCCTCCAGTCGATCGCGCCGAAACGGAAGTGCTGGGTGGCCTCGTCCCAGGCCAGCGCCGAATCAGGGACCTTGAGTCCCAGGAAATCCGCCTGCGGCACCGTCATGTCGACGAACTTCTGCCGCAACTCGTCGTTCGAGAAGCGCTTGATCTTCCAGCGCATCGACTGCGCGCTGTGCTTCGACTCGTTGTCGGAGGGCCCGAACATCATCAGCGACGGCCACCACCAGCGGTCGAGCGCCGCCTGCGCCATGGCGCGCTGCCGCGCCGTGCCGCGTGCCAGAAAGAGCATGATCTCGTAGCCCTGTCGCTGGTGGAAACTCTCCTCCTTGCAGATGCGGACCATCGCCCGCGCGTAGGGGCCGTAGGAGCAGCGGCACAACGGGATCTGGTTCATGATCGCCGCACCGTCCACCAGCCAGCCGATGGCGCCGACGTCCGCCCAGGTGGGCGTCGGGTAATTGAAGATGCTCGAGTACTTGGCCTTGCCCGCGAGCAGCTGGTCGACCAGCTCGGCGCGCGAAACGCCGAGAGTCTCCGCCGCGCTGTAGAGATAGGCGCCGTGGCCGCCCTCGTCCTGCACCTTGGCGATCAGGATCGCCTTGCGCTTGAGCGATGGCGCCCGCGTGATCCAGTTGCCTTCCGGCAGCATGCCGACGATCTCGGAATGCGCGTGCTGCGAGATCTGCCGGACCAACGTGCGGCGGTAGGCCTCGGGCATCCAGTCCTTGGGCTCGACCTTCTCTTCGGCATCTACCCGCGCCTGGAAGCGCGATCCCAGGGCGGCGCCCTCCTGCGCTTCATCGCGCAGGCAGTCTTTACCCAGAGAATCAAGACCCTGCGTGTACATGCGTCCTCCGAAAAGATCCGCCGCTGCTCGTCACTTTGACATACGGGACGCCGCTTTGGCACGGCAGGCTGCCGTGCGACTGCGGGTCAGTGCCAGTGCTCGAGCCTGCGGACCAGCGTGTCCATGAACTGGTTCGCCTGGTGTCCGTCCAGCACGCGGTGGTCGATCGTGAGTGTCACATAGCAGCAGGGCCGGATCACGATCCGATCGTCCCCACTCTCGCTCGTGACGACTGCCCGCTTCTCGAGTTTGCCGACGCCGAGGATTGCGGACTGCGGCTGGTTGATCACGATCGGCGCCGCGACGAGGCTGCCGCTCACGCCGTGATTGGAGATCGTGAAGGTACCGCCCTGCAGGTCGGAGGGCGTCAATCGGTCATCGCGCGCTTTCTGAACCAGTTCACCGAGCGTCGCGGCGATGCCCGCGAGGTCCATGCGGCCCGCATCGCGGATCACCGGGACGACCAGCCCGCGGCCCGGCAGCGCCGTGCCGACACCGATGTCGATGCACTCGTGCACGAGAATCGCGTCTTCGGTCCAGCGTGCATTGGCTTCCGGCACCGCACGGATTGCCTCGACGCAGGCTGCGACGAAATAGGCGGTCAAGGTGAGCGGCTGACCCCGCCGCTCAAACTCGGCCTTGCGCTGCGCGCGGTCAGCCAGCACAGCCGTCATGTCGGCCTGGAAGACCGTGGTGACGTGCGGTGCGGTGCGCAGCAGGCTCTCCACCATATGCGCAGCGATGCGCCGGCGCATCGGCGTGTGTGGCACGCGTCGTACGCCCTCGGCGAGCGGGGCAGGCCCAGCGACGGCAGGAACGCCGGGCGCTGCGCTGGCTGGCGCAGCCGCGAGGACATCATCGACCGTGATGCGCCCGCCCTCCCCGCTGCCATGGACGGATTCCGCACTGAGTCCGCGCTCGGCGAGCAGCCGGCGCACCGCCGGGCTCTGTCGATTCGAAGTTGCCGGCGTCGCGGCGGCCGCGGCAGGCCTGGCAACGCCGGACGCCACAACGGCAGCTGGCCCGCGCGTCGCCGCTGCGGTGCCGGACACCGCCGCCATTCCCGCCTGCAGACGCGCGAGCAATGCACCCGGCTCCACGTCCGTGCCCTCGGGCGCGACGATCTCAATGAGCACGCCGTCCGCCGGCGCCGGGACTTCAATCGTCACCTTGTCGGTTTCGATCTCAACCAGCGGCTCGTCGCGCCTCACAGCCTGGCCGACGCCGATCAGCCAGCGCTGGACCTGCGATCGGGTTCCCTCGACCTGGTCGGTCGGCAGGACGACGTCGATGAACTGGCTCATCGCTCAGGTGCTCGCAATGCGGCGCATGGCCGCCACGATATCACCGACACCCGGCACGACCGCATCGAGCAGGCGGGGCGAGTGCGGGCTGGGTACGTTCGCCATGGCGAGCCGCTCCACCGGGGCGTCGAGGTCAAAGAAGGCATGCGCGGCGAGCGTCGCCGCGATCTCGGCGCCGAAGCCCGCCGTGATCGTGTCCTCGTGCACGATCAGGCAGCGCCGGGTCTTTGCGACCGAGGCCAGCACGGCCTCGCGATCCCAGGGTGCGAGCGTGCGCAGGTCCAGGAGCTCGACGTCGATTGCCGATTCCGCGGCTGCCAGCTCGCAGCGCTCGATCATTGCGCCCCAGCTCACGACGGTGAGTTCCGATCCCTCGCGCAGCCGCTTCGCCTGCCCGAACGGCAGCACGAATTCGTCACCCGGCCAGGGGCGGCGGCCCGCGGCACCGTCGAGGAGGTAGCGATGCTCGAAGAAGATCACCGGCTCGTTGCCGCGCAGTGCCGTGCGCAGGAGCCCGACCGCGTCTTCCGCGTTGGACGGGAACGCAAGCTGCCAGCCGATCGCGTGCAGGAACTGCACCTCGTTGCACTGGCTGTGCCAGGGATCGCCGCACTTCAGGAAGCCGCCCGGCATGCGCACCACCATCGGCGAGGCAAAGCGGTTCTTGGTACGCCAGCGGATGGTGCCGCAGTCATGCAGCTGTTCGGCGGCGGGCTCGGCGTACTTGCGGAACTGGATCTCAGGCACGGGGACGAGGCCCGCCAGCGCCATGCCGACTGCGCGGCCGATGATGCCCTCCTCCGAGAGGCTGGTGTCGAACACGCGATCCTCACCGAAGCGTTCCTGCAAACCCAGCGTGGCGGCGTGCACGCCGCCCTTCCTGCCGACGTCCTCGCCGAAGACCATCACGCGCGGGTTGATTGCGAGTTCGTGCTCGAGCGTGCGGCGGATCGCGGTCAGCATGTTGATGCGCGCGCCCGCCGGTCGGGGCGTCGGGTCACCCACGGGAGGAATCACGCCGGCTGCGCGCTGGCCGCCCTGCGCCTGGAGCTCGAGACTGCCGTCAGCCTGCCGTTCGGTGAACACGTAGCGTGTGACCGTCGAGGCGTCGATCGGCGCGCGCGCCTCGATGCGCGCGAGCGCCGCCTGCACCTCTGCTTCGGCGTCGGCCTCGAGTGCCTGCCATTCCGCGTCGGTCAATTCCGCCGGTACCAGCAGGCGACGCACGGCCAGCAGCGGGTCCCTGTCGCGCTCGGCCGAGATCTCGGCGGCGGTCTTGTACGCCTGCGTGTCCTGCCCCGAGTGCCCGGACAGGCGCGGCACGCGCAGGTGCAGCAGGACGGGGCCGCCGCCCGCGCGAACGGTCGTGACTGCCTCTTCGATCAGCGCCGCCGCCGCGACCGGGTACTGACCATCGCCTGACAGGATCTTCAGGTTGCCGAAGGCCGCGAGGTTCGCGGCGATGTTGCCACCGGGTGTCTGGCTCGTGGAGGGCACCGAGATGCCGTAGCCGTTGTCCTCGATGTAGTAGAGCAGCGGCAGTCGCCCGGTGGTCGCGATGTTGAGCGAGGCCCAGAAGCCGTTGGTCGAGGTCGAGGCTTCGCCGCCATGCGCAACCGCGATGCAACCGGTGACCGTCTTGTCGTTCAGCACGCGCGCGCGATAGACGAGCGATTGCGCCCAGCCTGTTGCGGGCGTGTACTGCGTGCCGACGCCGCCGCAGGCCGGCAGGAGGCTCGGCCCGTCGCGACCGGGGCGGTTTATGACCACGCCGACGTCCCGGCCGCCCGACATGCCTTCGGCGCGCATCATGGTCGATGCGAGCGCCTCTTCGGCCGACAGCCCGAGCATCAGCGCGAGTGGCCGCGACCGATAGTAAGGAGAAACGGCGTCATGCCGACCGGTGAGTTGCAGACCCAGCAGGGCCTGGGTCACGTCGTGACCGCGGGCGCAGAACTGGTACAGCACCTTGCGGTCAGGGACCAGTCGCGTCACCTCGAGGGCATCGAGCGCACGCGAAACGAAAACGGTTCGCAGAACGCGCCGCCAGTCGACTGAATGCCTTGATCCGTTACTCGGTCCCATGGGATTGCCGGGCATCCTACAAGGTGCAGCAAGCCGTTAATTGGCAAAAACATCGATCTTTCATGCCACTGAAGGTGATAATTGCCAATGTCACTGGCTAATATGGTGACTTATGGCGCAACAGCGGCTCGACCGGACCGACCTTCGCATCCTGGCCCTGCTGCAATCCGACGGACGCATGAGCCACGTCGAAGTGGCGGCCAAGGTGGGCCTGTCGCCATCGCCCTGCGCGCGCCGCATCCGCCGACTCGAGAAAAGCGGCGTGGTCGAGAAGTACGCGGCACTCGTGGATCCCAAGCACGTCGGGCAGCACGTTCTCGCGTTCGTGCAGATCAAGCTCGAGCGCCACACTGACGAGATCATCGGGCAGTTCCGCCGGATGCTGGCGGAAAGGCCGGAAGTCATCTCCGCGCACGCCATGACCGGGGAGATGGACTTCCTGCTGCGCGTCGTCGTGCCGGACCTCGACGCCCTGGGCCGACTGACGCTGCACCAGCTACTCAAGTTTCCCGGCGTTCGCGACGTCCGCTCGAGCCTGGTCCTGGAGACGCTCAAGGCCGACTCGGCCATCCCGCTGACGGCGGCCCGCCCGTGAGCCGACGCCTGTTGCCGGCCGATTCTGCGCTAGAATTCCCGCCGTCCTGAACCCGGATAGCCGTGAGTTGTCCACTTGATGTCCCGTTGGCAGGGGGAGACCGCCGCAATGACCCGATTGACGCTTGTTTTGGCCTTGCTGGCCGCCGCGGGAGCGGCTGAGGCGACCTGCATTTATCCGCGCGCGCCCGAGCAGGTTCCCGACGGGTCCACCGCGACCTACGAGGAAATGGTTGCCGCCCAAAAGACGGTGAAGCAGTTCAACGACGACATCGACTCGTACAACTCCTGCCTCGACCTCGAGATGGCCACGCTCGAGAGTAGCGGCACCTACGATGAGAACCGCCTCGCGGAATTGCGCGCCATGCAGGCGAAGAAGAACAACGCGGCGGTGGACGAGGTCCAGGCGCTCGCGGATCGCTTCAACGAGCAGTTGCGCATCTTCAAGGCCCGCGACAAGCAGGACTGACGCCCGGAGCGCCCTTGCTGACACCCGCCGAGGCCGATGCGGCGATTGCCGCCGCCCTGGCGCCGCTGTCGCAGGAAATGGCGCCACTGCCGGCCTGCGCCGGCCGCATCCTGCAGACGGCGCTGCGCGCGGAGCGCGACGCGCCGCCGTTCGATCGGGTCGCCATGGATGGCATCGCGTTCCGGTTCGAGAGCGGCAGCCGCAGGCGATTCCGCGTCGCCGGCATCCAGGCGGCTGGCAGCCCGGTACTCTCGCTTGGGTCGGCCGAAGACTGTTTCGAAGTCATGACCGGCGCGATACTGCCGGGCGGTTGCGACACCGTAGTGCCGGTGGAAGACCTGCACCTGGCCGAAGGTCACGCCGAACTCCGCGAGGATGTTCATGCTTCTCCCGGCCGGCACGTGCACCGGCGTGGATCCGATGCGCGGGCGGGCGAGATCCTGCTCGAGGCGGGTACCCGGCTCGCGGCACCGGAACTCGCCGTCGCCGCGTCAGCCGGCCTCGCCAGGCTGACGGTCTCGCGCGTACCGAGGATCGCGGTCATTTCGACCGGCGACGAACTCGTCGAGCCGGGCGCGCCGATCCTCGATCACCAGGTACGCCGCTCCAATGCCTATGGACTTGCGGCCGCATTGACGCTTGCCGGCTTCCCGCCCGTGACCGACCTCCAGTTGCCCGATCGCGAGGAAGTCATCCGGACGGCACTCGACGCCGCGCTCGGTCAGCACGACGTGCTCGTGCTCTCCGGCGGTGTCTCGGCGGGCCGCTACGATTACGTGCCAGGGGTACTTGCGTCGCTCGACGTCCGTCCGCACTTCCACGGCATCGCCCAACGGCCGGGCCGGCCCATGTGGTTCGGGACGAACGCAGCCGGGAAAGCGGTATTCGCGCTGCCCGGAAATCCGGTCTCGGTGCTCGTGTGCCTCTCGCGATATGTCATCCCGGCGCTCGGACGCCTCGTGGGCGCCACCGCCCACCCGCCCCGGCCGGCCGTGCTGGCGCAGGATTATCGTTTCGAAAAGGCCCTGACCTGTTTCCTGCCGGTCGCGCTCGGTTACGATCAGCAGGGCAGGATGCTCGCCGAGCCCCGGCCGACCCACGGCTCGGGCGACTTCATTGCCCTCGCGGGCACCGACGGTTTCGTCGAACTGCCGCCGGGACCCGCGACGCACGCGGCTGGCCTCGTTGTTCCGTTCCATCGCTGGTAAACCATGACTTCAGGCAAGACAGGAAAGCTGGTGGCAATCGCCGCGCCGGGAGCCGTCGCCGACTCCCGCGGCCGGCCGCTGCTGGACCTGCGCATTTCGGTCATGGACCGATGCAACTTCCGCTGCCCCTACTGCATGCCGCGCGAGACCTACGGCGAGGGTTATCGTTTCCTGCCCAGCGCCGAGCGCCTCTCCTTCGAGGAGATCACGCGCCTCGCCCGCCTGTTTGCGGCCGAGGGCGTGCGCAAGATCCGGCTGACCGGCGGCGAGCCGCTGCTGCGTACTGGCCTTGCCGACCTGGTCGGCGAACTGTCGGCGATTCCCGGCATCGAGGATCTCGCACTCACGACCAATGGCGTCCTGCTCGCCCAGCATGCCGCCGAGCTGCGGGCACAGGGACTGTCGCGCGTGACGGTGAGCCTCGACTCCGTCGATCCGGCAACCTTTCGCCGCATGAGCGGCGGCTTCGACGGGCTGGACCGCGTGCTGGACGGCATACGCGCGGCGCTCGAAGCCGGGCTCGCGCCGGTCAAGATCAACGCCGTAGTGCAACGCGGCGTCAACGACGGCGATGCGCTGGAGCTGGCCCGGCAATTCCGCGGCACGGGCGTCACCGTCCGCTACATCGAGTACATGGACGTTGGCAACCGCAATGACTGGCGGCCGGCTCTCGTCGTGCCCTCGCAGGAGCTCCGCGACCGGATTGCCGCTGCCTGGCCCCTCGAGCCGGTCGCGCCTGTACAGCCGGGTGAGGTTGCCGAGCGCTACGCCTACGCGGACGGCGCGGGCGAAATCGGCTTCATCTCCTCGGTCACCCAGCCATTCTGCGGAGGCTGCTCTCGGGCGCGAATCTCTTCCGACGGCGTCTTCTACACCTGCCTGTTCGCGACCGCGGGTACGGACTTCCGCGCGACGTTGCGCGCCGGGGCGGATGACGAGGAACTCCGCCGCATGATCCGCGGCGTTTGGCGCATGCGCGAGGACCGCTACAGCGAACTGCGCAACCTCGAAGGGGCTGAGGCGAGGCCGCGCAAGATCGAGATGTACTACATTGGCGGATGACGCGAAAAGGTTCTCGCACGTCGGTGCAGACGGCGCGCCCGCCATGGTGGACGTGAGCGCGAAGTCACCTTCGTTGCGCGTTGCCCGCGCCGAGGCCCTGCTGCGCTTCCCGCCCGATGCCTTTCGCGCGCTCGAGGCCGGCGGATTCGCGACCGCGAAAGGCCCGGTCTTCCATACCGCGATCGTGGCCGGCACGATGGCCGCCAAGCGCACGCACGAGCTGATCCCGTTCTGCCACCCGCTCGGGCTCGAACGTTGCGAGATTTCGATCGAGCCTGCGGGCGGCTGCCTGGTCGCCGTGCGCTGCACGACCGCGGTGCATCACCGCACCGGGGTCGAGATGGAGGCGCTCACCGGCGCGTCCGTCGCCGCACTCACGGTGTACGACATGTGCAAGTCGCTCTCGCACGGCATCGTCATCGAATCGATTCGCCTGCTCGAGAAGAGCGGCGGCAAGGGCGACTTCACCGCGGGGAACGCCCGGTGACTGCGTTGTACGGGCTGGTCCTGGCCGGTGGCCGTTCGACCCGCATGCAGGTGGACAAGGCCGCCCTCGCCTACGGCGCCCGGCCCCAGCTTGCCGAGGCCTACGAACTCGTCGCCCGCCACGTCGGCCGTGCCTGGATCTCGGTGCGCGCCGACCAGGCCAGTGAGCCGCTGCGCGCGTCCTATCCGCAGATCGTCGACGGCGACCTGGGTCATGGACCGATCGCCGGCATCGTTGCGGCCCAGAGCCGGCATCCTGAGGCCGCCTGGCTGGTCGTCGCCTGCGACCTGCCGCAGCTCGACGACGCGACCCTGGACGACCTCGTCAGGCAGCGCGATCCCGGCCGCATCGCCACGGCCTTCGAGAGCGCGCACGATGGCCTGCCGGAACCGCTCTGCGCGATCTACGAGCCCGCGAGTCGCGCTGCGATCCTCGCGCAGGTCGCCTCCGGGCGGAATTGCCCGCGCAAATTCCTGCTGAGTCACGACGTGATCCTGCTCGCGCCCCGCCACGCACGGGCGCTCGACAACGCGAACACGCCGGACGATGCGAGTGCGGCACGCGCCGCTCTCGCCGCGCGGGGAGCCGCCTGATGCCCACGCTGCAGCTGCACTACTACGCCCTGCTGCGCGAGCAGGCTGGCCGTACGTCCGAGACCGTCGATACGACGGCCGCGACGCCCGCAGCGCTGTACACCGAACTCGCGGCTCGCCACGGCTTCCGGTTGCCTGCGTCGCAACTCAAGGTCGCGGTCAACGCGGCCTTCAGCGACTGGGATCGGGCGCTGGCGGACGGCGACGAGGTGGTCTTCATTCCGCCGGTGGCCGGCGGATGAGCGCCTTCGAGTTCACCCAGGCGCCGATAGACGCAGCCGCGCTTGCACAGCCGCTCGCGCGAGACGCCGCGGGTGGCTTCGCCACTTTCGAGGGTCGCGTGCGCAATCACCACGCCGGCCGCCCGGTGACGGCGCTCGAGTACGAGGCATTCGAGGCGCTCGGTGTCGCGGAAGGCGAGCGCATCGTCGCCGAGGCCCAGCGCCGCCATGGCACGCTCACGGCGCGCTGCGTGCACCGGCTCGGCCGGCTCGGCATCGGCGAGATCGCGGTGTGGATCGGGGTCGCCGCCCCGCACCGGGCAGAAGCCTTTGCGGCCTGCCGCGAGATCATCGACGAAGTGAAGCACCGCGTGCCGATCTGGAAAAAGGAGCATTACGCGGAAGGCACCAGCGGCTGGGTCAATTGCGAACACCCGGGACCCGCCCGCGCCGCGCCGTCATTCGACTACTCGCGCCAGCTTGCCCTGCCCGAGGTCGGTGCGGAGGGCCAGGCGCGGCTCGGCGCGGCGCGCGTACTGGTGGTCGGTGCCGGCGGCCTCGGCTGCGCCGTGCTCACGAGCCTCGCGGGTGCGGGCGTCGGCGAGCTCACGATCGTCGATCACGACCTGGTCCAGCCCTCAAACCTGCATCGCCAGCCGCTCTACGCGGCCGCCGATGCGGGACGCCCGAAGGCCGAGACGGCGGCGGCGCGGTTGCTCGATTACAACCCGACGCTCCGGATCCGCGCAGTCACGCAGCGCTTCGACGCCGGGTGCTCGGCTGCCCTCGTGGCGGAGGCCGACGTGGTCGTCGACTGCACCGACAATTTCGCATCCAAGTTCCTGGTCAACGACGCTGCGGTGCGCGCGGGCGTCCCTGCGGTGCTCGCGAGCGTGTATCAATATGAGGGACAGCTCCAGGTCGTGCGGCCTGACCGCGGCGGTTCTTGCTTGCGTTGCCAGTGGCCCGAGGCCACGCGCGACGGCCTGGTCGGGAATTGCGAGCAGGCTGGCGTGCTCGGCCCGGTGCCCGCCGTCCTCGGCCAGCTGCAGGCGATGGAGGTGCTGAAGATCATTCTGGGGCTTCCGGGGCAACTCCAGGACGAGTTGCTTCTGGTTGACCTCCTGGCCTGCGGCCAGCGGCGCCTCGCCGCGCCGCGGAACCCGGGCTGCCGCGACGGCTGCGTGCGCGTCGATTCAGCTCCGGTGCAACCCGCTCCGGACGACCTGGACGTCGAGCTGCCGCTCACGGCTGCCGCGGCGGCAGGCTACCGCGTCGTCGACATCCGCGAGCCGATGGAGTGCACGCTCGAGCCGCTGCCGCTCAACGACCAGCAGTCGCTTCCGCTCGGCCGCCTGCTCGACGGCGGATTGCGTGTCGAGCCGGGTCGGCGCTACCTGCTCGTTTGCGCGCACGGCGTGCGCAGCCGGGCGGCCGCGGAATTCCTGCGCGCTCGAGGGCACGCGAACGTCTGGTCGCTGCGCGGAGGGCTCGCCGCGCAGGGCGGGTAACCGGGGCTGACACCGTTGCCTGCACGCGCGGACTTCGCCTGCGGGACTCCCCTCGCTCGCTCCGCCGGAACTTTAGTCGCTCTCTCGGGTGTCCCGCTACGGCTCGTCCACG
>Ga0209254_10006760_pt1 | contig 10580 bp, 9 predicted proteins | sample FrelakmetDIP11DI_FD_187148 | JGI IMG/M metagenome (GOLD analysis project Ga0209254, IMG submission 187148) | Freshwater lake sediment microbial communities from the University of Notre Dame, USA, for methane emissions studies - DIP11 DI (SPAdes)... | ecosystem: Environmental > Aquatic >... | reverse complement strand
TAGGCTCGTAAGCTCCCCTGCCGAAGCCGTATTGATATTTATTAATTTGGAGGCCGGGGGAGCCGCTACTTCTTCTGTAGCAGAAGCTGCTCTGGGATTTAAAAACAAAAAAGAGACTGTGCTAAAAATTAGACAAAGTCCCAAAATAATTGAAATAATTATTGATTTTTTCATACAAACCCCCATTTCCTTTTATTGTTATATATCCTCTTCCCTTCGCCAATTCATTAACCATTTTGTATTGGAAAGATAAGATACCAAAAAAAATCAAAAATGTCAATACACTTTTTTTGCTTTTGCAGATTTTCACGGTAAGATGATAAGGAAGGATTTTTTTAGGGCTTATGTCCAGAAAAAATTGACTTTAACCATAAGTTATGTAACATTTTTAATTTATGCTATTTTATGTAGAAGATGCGATGAAAAAACTTACTGCAAAAAAAGCCCTTTTAACCTACATTGATAAATTTTCCCAGGCCAGGATTATGGTCATCGGGGATATAATGATCGACCATTTTATCTGGGGCAGTGTTAACCGGATATCGCCTGAGGCTCCGGTGCCGGTAGTTAAGGTGACCAATGAAAGCTTCCACTTAGGCGGATCTGCCAATGTGGTCCACAACATCCATGCCTTGGGTGGAAAAGTTTATACTGCTGGCGTTACGGGAAATGATGAGATGGGAAGAAAGATCGCTCATGATCTTCGGGCGTTAGGCATAAGCACCGGAGGAATTATTGCTATTCACGGGCGGCCGACGACCGTAAAGACCAGAATTATTGCCCATAACCAACAAGTGGTCCGGCTTGACCGGGAAGAAGTCTCACCGTTAAACAAAGATATCAAAAAACGGATTATTGCTTATTGTAAAAAAATCTTATCAGACATACATGCGGTTATTTTGTCTGATTATGATAAGGGCTTGTTATCCCGGGAACTGGTTGAGGAGATCATTGCCCTGTGCAAAAAGGATAAGAAACCCGTGATCGTGGACCCCAAGGTGGAGCATATTGATATTTATAAAGGCGTGACCATGATCACTCCCAACCAAAAAGAAGCCAGCGAAGTGAGTGGGATAAAAATCCTGACTGATGAGGATGCTTCCCGCGCGGCTTCTCTCCTGCAAAAAAAGATTGGCTGCGAGTCAGTCCTGATCACCCGGGGTGAACAGGGAATGACCCTGGTTGAAAAAAATGGTTCTTTTGCCCACATCCCCACGTTAGCCACTGAGGTCTATGATGTAACCGGGGCTGGGGATACGGTTGTAAGTGCCCTCACCTTAGCGCTCGCAACCGGAGCCTCGAAAAGAGTTGCTGCTTTAATAGCGAACTATGCTGCGGGGATTGTGATTAAAAAGGTTGGCACTGCTTCGGTAGAAAAAGAGGAATTGAAAAAAGCCATTCAAAAACAAAACTATATCCTTAATGGGGGAAGTTTTTAGCCGCGGAATAACTTTCTCCGGGCAACACACGTAATCCGTAGTCATGAGAAAACCTCAAAAGCCATCCTCACTGCGAAACGAAATTCTCTCCGTCATCCTTTTTACCGTTAGCTTAGTAATGTTTCTAAGCCTTATCTCCTATTACGCGGAAGATTCTTCATTATCCTATTATACTAACCGCCCGCAAAAGATTCATAACTTATTAGGAATAATAGGCTCCTGTCTTTCCGATCTTTTGTTCCAAGGTTTTGGTTTTAGCGCTTTCCTGCTGGTAGTGGCTGTTTTTCATTTTTCGGTCCGACTTTTTATTACCCTTAAATTTTCTTTCCGGCTGCTTAAAAGCTTAAGCTTTCTTGGGCTCATGTTTTCAACTGCAGGGCTATTAAACCTTAATTTAGGAAAAGTCACGCTCATCAATTTTTCGGGAAATGCGGGTGGATTACTCGGCTTGATCGTTTCTGATTTTCTTATAAAATATTTAAATAAACCAGGCGCTAATATTCTCTTAATCCTCGTTTTGGTCCTTTCCTTGCGGCTGTACACCAACTTTTCCTTTATCCGGCTGGGACGTTTTATTTTTATTGGTTTAACTTTTTTGGGAAAAGGGTTGCTTTTTCTTTTTCAAACCGGGAAGAAGATTTTTACTCAGAAGAAAGCCGATAGGGCGGAAACAAAGCCTCTCAAAGAAAAAGAACCACTTCCTCTTTTTCGGGAAAGGAAAGAGCCGCAGATTATCCAAAAGGAACCGGTGATTATTGCTCCTCGGGCACCTGACAAGATTTCACCGGAGCAACCTAAGCCATCTCCTCAACCGATACTGCCTTCGGGTTTTAAGCTTCCTCCGCTTACTTTGCTCCATGATCCTCAAAGGGAGGTTACCCCAATTGAGAGAGAATTCCTTCTTCAAAACTCGCGGCTTCTGGAAAATAAACTCAATGATTTTGGGGTCCAAGCCACGGTGGTAAATGTCCATCCCGGTCCCGTGGTAACGCTGTATGAGCTTGAGCCAGCGCCTGGCGTTAAAATCAACCGGATTGTTAACCTGGCGGACGACTTGGCTTTGGGGCTTAAAGCCATGGGAATCAGAATCATCGCGCCTATCCCGGGGAGGGGAGCGATTGGAGTGGAGATACCCAACAAGAATCGGGAGACGGTTTTGTTTAAAGAGATTGTTGGTCAAGAGAAATTTCTTCAAAATGAATCGCCCTTAACCCTGGGCATGGGCAAAGATATTTACGGGATGACGATTATTGCTGACTTAGCCAAAATGCCTCATCTTTTAATCGCGGGCACCACCGGCTCAGGCAAGAGCGTGTTTATCAATTCGATGATCTGCTCGATTCTGTATAAGGCTCTGCCCACGGATGTAAAGCTCCTTATTATTGATCCCAAGCGTTCGGAGCTCACTCTTTATGAAGATATTCCTCACCTTATTTACCCGGTGGTAACTGATGCTAAACAAGCAGCTGAGGCGCTTCGGTGGGCGGTTGGGGAGATGGAGCGACGGTATCATTTGTTGGCGAAGTTGGGAGCGCGGGACATATGGATGTATAATCAGAAGATCGCAAAAGCCCAGACTGGGACGTTACTTTCTGATTCAGCGGAAAACGGAGAGGAGACGCCCCCCCAGAAGATGCCCTGGATTGTGATTGTAATTGATGAATTAGCTAATCTTATGACCGTAGCCACCCGGGAAGTAGAGTGGCTGCTTGCCCGTTTAGCTCAAATGGCGCGGGCCGCGGGTATCCATCTTTTAGTTGCCACGCAGCGGCCTTCGGTTGACATCGTAACCGGAACTATTAAGGCAAATTTTGCTGCTCGAATCTCTTTCCGGCTTGCCACTAAAACGGATTCACGGATAATCCTGGATTGCAACGGAGCGGAGAACCTTCTTAACCAGGGAGATATGCTTTTTCTTTCTCCCCGGAGCGGAAGAATTAAACGGATCCATGGACCTTTTCTCTCTGATGATGAAATCCTCAGGATCGTGGAGTTTCTCAAGGAGCAAGCGAAACCAGAGTATCAGGAACTCCACTTGGAGGTTACAGAAGAAACCGCAGATGAGTCGGCTGACGTTACGGATGAGAAGTACCGGGAGGCAGTGGCTTTGGTTACTAACCTTGGTCAGGCTTCCATCTCCCTGATCCAAAGGAAACTCCGGATCGGATATAACCGCGCCGCGCGGATGATAGAAAAAATGGAAGAAGATGGGATTGTCGGACCCAGTGACGGCGTTAAACCCAGGGAAGTGTATCGAAAGATGGTGGATATTTAGGACACAACTCTGTTCGGAAGGAGTTAGGAATGCCTGGCTGCGTTCAAGATCGCAAAACGCGATCTTGAAATTTGGATATAGCGATTTAAAGGAAAAATTTATGACTGACAAAATGGAACGGTATGAGACAAAGGAAATTGAATCTCTGATTGTTACTATTCGCGGCCAAAAGGTTATTCTCGCCGCTGATTTAGCTGCGTTATATGGGGTTTCTACGAAGGCTCTCAATCAAGCGGTAAAACGTAACCCCACCCGGTTTCCGGCGGCTGACTTTGTTTTTCAACTCACGCCTCAGGAAGCAGAAGAAGCGACCCGTTCAAGGTCACAAATTGTGACCTTGAAGAGAGGCAGGAATATCAAGTATTTGCCTTATGCTTTTACTGAACACGGCGCCATTATGGCGGCCACCGTGCTTAACAGTCCGCACGCTGTCCAATTGAGTGTTTTTGTAGTGCGGGCGTTTGTCAGGATGCGCGGTCTGTTGGGTGATACCCGCGAACTGGCCCGGCGTCTGGCGGCCTTGGAAAAAGAAATTAAAGGGCGCCTTGGTGTTCACGAATCTGCTATTGTGAGCATTCTCCAGCGCATTATGGATTTAATTGACCCACCTGCTTTACCTAATCCACCGCGCAAGTTTATCGGTTTTCAGGTTAAGGGGCCTTCGGTTAAGTATCACACTAAAGGGAAAAAGTCATGAGCCTCACTGCTGAACAAAGACAAGAATTCAGTTTGAACGGAGTCAAGCCAAGGGAAGCTTTAAAGAAGCTATTTAAAAATTTCTGGACAGTGTTTGGTGTAAAATGGATCAGACGAAAAAGACTGCAGGTATATGTGAGATGTGCGGCCATCATGTTGGGGTGAGACAGAAGGCGCATATTTTTGCTGAGGGTAAAAAAGCAGGCGGAAACCTGCTCATGCTTTGCCCTTCCTGTCACATCATGTTTGACACACATTTAAAACCCAAGATTTTCAAAGCTCTTATTGACGCTGGGGTAAGGGGATTGCCGAGATCTTGGGAATCCTCTATATACGAGCAGGCGGCAAAAGCTTCGCAAGCCGCCAAACGTCGCAAGAAATCATAACTGCTGCTCAATTATCCAGCAGGCGAGCGATAGGCAAGATAGACTACTGGTTGTTTAGACTATTAATTTTAACAATCAAGGTTTTATAAAAATGAATAATTATACTTTTATTGCAGGCCGGCAAAATTTTTCTCAAATTTTCTCTTATAACATTATACTGGCACTCATTTTTTATTTAGCTTTTTTTTGCCTAAGCTTTAAAACTTCTCTGGCGGATGAAAAAAGTGGAAAAAATATTGTTGCCTTGGTTCAGCAAAAGTATAAAGCCGTAAATTCGGTTGAAGCGGACTTTGTGCAGACAAACTATATTGCTTCTTTAAATCAATCCCGGGAGTTTCGCGGGAAGATTTTTCTTGAAAAACCAAACCTTTTTAACATGGAAGTATCTCATCCTGCGAAACAACGACAGACTTTTGACGGCCAGTATCTGTGGGTTTATACGCCAGCTAACAACCAAGTTCTTAAGAACCTGGTGTCACCTGACTTTTTACATCATCCTTTTATTAATCTTTTATCCACCATGGAAAATTTGGAAAGAGATTTTTTTATCAGTGTTTGCTCGGGAGGAGGCACTTCGGACCCTTCATTAAAGCTTACCCTCAAAGAAAAATATTCCGAGCTTCGCGAAGTGCTTATTACTGTGGAAAGAAAGAGTTACCAGATTCAAACAGTAACTCTTTATTACGAATCCGGGAATTATACCCGATTAGTTTTGAGTAAGATAAAAGAAAACCAAAAATTTTCTCCCCAATGCTTTCACTTTATCCCCCCTGCTGGGATTGAGGTGGTTGAGCCTCCTGCACCACAAACAAGACAATAACTATATGTCACATCCTCCGGTCTATTTAGTAAGCCTTGGTTGTGCCAAAAATCTCGTGGATAGTCAGGTTATGCTGGGTGCTTTGCTTAAAGCGCAGTATCCGGTTGTGAGCTTACCTGCACAGGCAGAAATCATTATCATCAATACCTGTTCTTTCATTAATGCGGCAAAAGAAGAGGCACTCGAAACCATTTTTGAGCTCGCCCAGTATAAAAAATCCGGAAGCTGTAAATATTTGATTGTTAGTGGGTGCTTGCCCCAGCGATACGGCAAATCATTATCCAAGCTTCTTCCTGAGGTAGATGTATTTATCGGCACCGGGGAATTTTATCGGATCAGGGAAGTGGTTGAGTCACTGAGGGAAACAAAAACCGTTTCCCGATTTTACTTGGGGAAGCCCCGCTACCTCTATGATGACAGGACCGATCGGGTTAATACTTCTTTTCCCGGAAGCGCTTATATCAAAATTGCGGAAGGCTGTTCTCATTGCTGCTCCTTTTGTATTATTCCCAAAATCCGGGGTCGTTTTCGAAGCCGGCCTCCTGATTCAATCGTAAAGGAAGCGTTGAACTTATCTGCTCAGGGAGTAAAGGAGATAAATCTTATTGCTCAGGATACCACCATGTATGGCCGGGACCTTTCTCCCAAGGCTGATTTGGCATTTTTGCTGCGCGGATTGGCTAAGGTTGAAGGCATTGAATGGATCCGCCTGCTTTATGCTAACCCGCAAAATATTAGTGATGAACTTATAAGGGTTATTAAGGAAGAAGAGAAGATGTGTAAATATTTCGATATCCCTCTTCAGCATATTAATCCCGAAATACTGAACGCAATGAAACGGAAGAATAATCCCCAGGTTATCTATGACCTTATCGCTAAAATCCGGCATAATATTCCTGAGGCAACCATTCGAACGACCTTAATGGTGGGATTTCCAGGAGAAACGACAAAGCAGTTTAATGAATTAGTTGCCTTGGTTAAACGAGTCAAGTTTGACCATCTCGGGGTTTTTGCTTATTCCCATGAAGAAGGAACCATAGCGGCCAAAGTACCCGGTCAACTCACTGAAAGAATAAAAGAAAAACGACGGAGAGGCCTTATGAGTCTTCAGGCAAAAATCTCACGGGCAAAAAATAAAAAACTTATTGGAACGGTTCAAAAGGTCTTAATTGAAAGAAAGGAAAGATCAGGGGGTAGTGGGAGAATAGCTTCACAGGCTCCTGAAGTGGATGGAACAACCCGAGTCATAACAAAACACCCTATTTTAATTCCTGGAAAAATCTATAACATTCTGGTTACCAAAGTCGGAGTTTATGATCTGGAGGGGAAAGTCTGCTCTTTGCCCAACCATGAAATTAAAAAAACTTTCGTTTCAAAGACCAGAAGAGTTAAAAAATCAGACCAATTTAATTGACAAAACTATTTTTTTAGGTAATATTCCCTTTCATTTTTAAAAAAGGGGTTATCCTTATCCTAAGGAGAATGTATGAAGAAAAATGAAGTAAGGGATATGTTGTTGAAAATGAAAGATAATTTACTTCAGGAAATTGCTTCCAATATGAAAATGGAAATCGGTCACCTTCAAGAAGCGATTGCAGATATGTATGATTTGGCTGATGACGAACGTGAAAGGCAGTTTTCGATACTTCTTTGTAACCGCGACCGGGAGAAGCTTGAGCTTATTGATGAAGCCTTGGAACGGATTGAGGAAGGAACTTACGGAATTTGCGAAGACTGCGGTTCTAAAATTGCTGAAGGGAGAGTAAAAGTTCTGCCCTTTGCCCGCTACTGCATTGCTTGTCAAAGCAGGATCGAAAAAGAAGAAAAATACCTGCGAAATCAGGATGATAGCCTTCGCTACCGCAGCTTTATAAAGGATACTGAAGAAATAGAGGAGTAATTTGCTTATTACATAAACTGCACCGCATATCCTAAAATTCAATCTCACGCCTTGCTATTTTTTTCCCTATCTGCTATTTTTTATTAGTCCCGTATTGTCAAATCTAACAAAACAATTCCCTCCAACACTATACAATCATGACGAATATTATTTTAGGTACAGCCGGCCATATTGATCATGGTAAGACAGCATTAATAAAAACACTTACGGGTGTGGATTTAGACCGGCTCAAGGAGGAGAAGGAAAGGGGGATAACGATTGAGCTGGGGTTCACCTCTTTAAGCATTCCGGGAGATCAAAAGGTTGGAGTGGTCGATGTTCCGGGACACGAAAAATTTATAAAACGAATGATCGCGGGTGCCGGGGGGATTGATTTGGTAATGCTGGTAGTAGCGGCTGATGATGGAGTAATGCCTCAGACAAGGGAGCATCTTGAAATTTGTCAGCTTCTCGATATTAAATATGGCCTGATTGCCCTTACCAAGATTGACCTTGTTGAACCCGACTGGGTGGAGTTAATTAGGGAAGACCTCACGAAACTTGTCCAAGGAACCTTCCTTGAAGGAGCTCCTATAGTGCCAGTCTCGGCGCTTACCGGCAAAGGGATACCCCAACTGATTTCTACCCTGGGAGCTCTTGTTCCCAAAATTAAAAAGGCTTTTTCTGAGGGGTTTTGTTTTTTGCCGATAGATCGAGTGTTCTCGATGAAAGGATTTGGTACGGTTGTAACCGGGACATTAATTTCCGGGGAGATCTGCATTGGTGAGACGATAGAAATACTTCCTGAGGGGCTGCAAGCCAAGGTGCGCGGAATTCAGGCTCACAATTCTCAAATAGAAACCGCCCATGCCGGCCAAAGGACTGCTATTAACCTGCAGGGGGTGGAGAAAGGTTTTTTCAAACGAGGAGACATCCTTTCCCATCCTGGAGCGCTTGAACCTTCTTTTCGGTTTGATGTTCGGTTGAAAATTTTATCGGATCTTCCCCAACCAATTAAACATGGTGATGAAATCCGTTTTCATCTTTTTACCACCCAAACATTAGCTCGGGTAATTAGCTATGAAGGGAATGTTTTGGAGCCAGGAGGTGAGTATTTTGCCCAACTTCGTTTTTCAGAACCCATGGCAACTATTCCTGGCGCGCGGTTTATCGTTAGGAATATTGATGCCAGCCGAACAATTGGGGGAGGGGAAGTATTAGACCCGCATCCTCAGAAACACAGGCGGAATGATCCAGCGACCAAGGATTGGTTTAAAATTTTACAAGCCAAGGACCTTGAGGCTATTTTAACCACCTTGGCCTTAGCTAATGGCTTAGAGGGCATAACTCAAAAAGAGGTATTGCGGAGAATTTCCGCCCCCCAAAAAGAGACCGAAAAAGTTTGGAAAGGCCTTCTGCAGTCAAAAACGCTGGTTGAGGTTAATCCGGAGACCCGACAAGCTTTCCATAAAGAAATCCTGGTTAACCATGAACAACGGCTAAAAGCACTCCTTCAGGACTTTCATCAAAACCATCCTTTAAAACCAGGGCTTCATTTAGAAGAGGCTCGACAACGGCTCGGAAGAGGAGTTTCTGAAGAGGTTTTTAAATACCTTATTAATGAAATGAAAGCAAAGGGAGACATTGAGCTCTCGGGTGTGGTAATTCACCAGGCCAGTCACAGAATATCCCTGAAGGCTGAGCAGGTTAAACTAAAAAACGAGATTGAAGGCGCCCTGCGCACTCATGGCCTCACTCCCCCTACGGTTCGGGAATTTGCCACGCAGCTTTCGGTTTCCTCAGAGGAAATAAAAAATCTTCTTGACCTGTTAGTGACTGAGAAGGAGCTTATAAGAGTAAAAGATGACCTTTATTTTTTAAAAGAGCAAATTGTTGAACTTAAACAAAAGCTGATATTTTTTTTGGAAAAGAACAAAGAACTTACCCCTGGTGATTTTAAAAAAATAACGGGTGTAACGAGAAAATATGCTATCCCCTTGCTTGAATATTTTGACCGGGAAAAAGTTACCATGAGGAAAGGGGATGTGCGTCTGCTTCGGGAGCGAAAATAAGCTGGCTAAACCAAAAGATTGAGGGAGGGAAAAAGAGTAAGAATAAATAGAAAATTTATGATTTTTGTCATAAAATGTAGTGATTTTTATCATTGAATCCCAACTTTCTTATGTTATTTTTACTTTTCACGCCTTGCGAGTTTATATATTTAAAAGTAATATAAAAAGTCTAAAAATTCCTTATCAACGAAACCAAGGTTGGATATGCAGGAGAAGGAGGTGGGGTCTATCGTTTAAGTTCAGAGGAAGTTTTTAATAATTTTTTAAGATCTATATCAGGAGGGAACGTTAATGGCATTGAAACATAAGACCCCTTTGCTCGATGAGCTTGAGAAGGGACCGTGGCCAAGCTTTGTCACGGATATGAAAAGAATGGCGGAAAAGAAGCCTGCTTGCGACGACCTTTTGGGTCTCATGGAGCTTTCTTACAAGGAAAAAGAAGGGCACTGGAAGCACGGCGGAATTGTGGGTGTTATGGGATATGGCGGCGGTGTTATTGGTCGTTACTGCGACCGACCTGATCTCTTTCCCAATATTGCCCACTTCCACACCATGCGGATCAACCAGCCCACGGCAAAATATTATACCTCTGCACAGCTTCGGAAAGTTTGTGATATTTGGGAAGAGCACGGGAGCGGAATAACCAATATGCATGGTTCCACGGGGGATATTATTCTTTTAGGAACCACAACCGATCATCTTGAACCCTGTTTTCAAGACCTCACCCACATAGCTAATATGGATATCGGCGGCTCGGGTTCCGCACTCCGCACTCCTGAGGCCTGTCTGGGAATGTCTCGATGCGAGTGGGCGTGCATTGATAGCCAAAATATAATCCTCGACCTTACCAGAACCTTTCAGGATGAATTACACCGGCCGGCCTGGCCTTACAAATTTAAATTTAAATGTTCTGCGTGTCCCAACGACTGCGTGGCTTCAATTGCGCGGGCAGATTGCTCGATTATAGGAACCTGGAAGGACAATATTCGCATTGACAAGGAAGCAGTAAGGGC
>Ga0209254_10006759_pt1 | contig 10581 bp, 9 predicted proteins | sample FrelakmetDIP11DI_FD_187148 | JGI IMG/M metagenome (GOLD analysis project Ga0209254, IMG submission 187148) | Freshwater lake sediment microbial communities from the University of Notre Dame, USA, for methane emissions studies - DIP11 DI (SPAdes)... | ecosystem: Environmental > Aquatic >... | reverse complement strand
TGGTAACGTATGGCAAGGGTTCAACGGGTACTTGCACGGGATATGGCGTGGCCACGACCATCTACGGCCTGGAACCCTACACGCAGGCTGACTTCGCGCAGGCACTGGGTTCTATCCAGTGCGCAGCCAGCACCACGCCAATCGCAGCGGCTATTGACTCTGCCACAGGCCTGCTGGTTGAAGAAACCGGTCCAGTCGCTGTGATTATTGTCAGCGACTTCAACTGGAGCGATCCTGCAGCGGTACAGGAAGCCATAGCCCAACTGAAATCACAGCATGTCAACAATATCTGCCTGCATACCGTTAAGGTAGGTGAGGACACAGCTCACGACGCACTGATCGCCAGCCTCACTGATCCGGCCGGTTGCGACAGTGCAGTCAAGGGCGCAGATCTGGCGACCGGCGCCGCGATGTCCGCTTACGTTGTCGATACGCTGCTGACGCCGCTTGAGCAGCCCTTGCAGTATGAAACGTATACCGTCTCCGCAGAGGCGCTATTTGACTTTGACAAATACGTTCTCAAGCCGCAGGGCATAGCAGCCCTGCAAAATCTTGGCGCCCAGATCAGGAGCCAGGGTTTGAAAGTAAAAGACATTGATATAGTCGGTCACACCGACAGCATCGGCTCTGATGCTTACAACATGCGTCTTTCAGAGCGGCGTGCGATGGCGGTCAGGAATTTTCTGGTCAGCGAAGGCGTCAACAGCAGTATTATTGACGTCAGTGGCATGGGCAAGCGCCAGCCTGTGGCCAGCAACGACACTGCCGAGGGGCGTGCACTGAACCGTCGCGTCGAGGTTCTTGTTGGTACTGCTCGTCCGATCAAGTAAGGAGGAGTTGCCAGAGACCGGGTCTACTGCCTTGTGCAACAGGCAGTAGACCAACTCACCTGAACTCGGCCCACCGTTTTTCCTGTACCCCCGCTGTTCAGCGACCCCATTATCCAGTATTGAGTCGGGCTCTGGCATACATCTGTAATAGCTGACTGTAGGCATCGAAATCCCGAATTGTCGTATTTTTAGGAGTCGCTATTCTTCTTCCGTTAAATTAGACGGGACAACGACATGGGGTTCTTGCAAGTATCTCCTGAGTGTACCGGACCCCATCCGCAAGTGCCCTGTTGGAACTGGTCTGAATGAGCCAGGTGCTGGGGATTATTGGCGGTGGACAATTGGCACTGTATTTGTGTGAGGCGGCACAGCGTCTCGGATTTGAAGTTTCTGTCCTGGCAGACAGCGCCGCTGCGCCAGCAGCGCAGAGCGCAAATAGGGTTTTCACCACTGCAACTGCCGCTGTCGCTGAGCTCGACCCGTTCATCGCCAGCTGCGATGTCATTACCTTCGACAAGGAGGCGATAGCCGATGATGTGTTGGCCCGCTTGCTGGAGTGCAGCCAGCACCAGCAGCTAGAGATCCGTCCGGGAGTCGCCACCATGTGCCTGTTGAAGGACAAGGCGCTGCAGAAGGAATGGCTGAGTGAGGAGGGATTACCTACGCTGCCTTTTCAGGTAATCGCAGGGCGCCCCCGGTCACTCACTGCTTTCAGCGGGGAGCTGGTGCAAAAGCGTCGCTGTGGCGGTTATGATGGCCGCGGGGTGCAGATACTCAAGGTAGTGGAATCCCTTGAGCAGTTCTGGAATGTGCCCAGCGTAGTGGAGCCATATTTGCCGGACCGTAAGGAAATTGCCGTCATCACCGTACGCGGCCAGTCGGGTGAAATACAATCTTACCCACCGGTCAGTATGGATTTTGACGCGCAACTGAACTCGGTTCGCACTGTATCCATGCCTGCTGCTATCAGCTCTACTCTCAGTGCCGCCGCCACTGCTCTGGCGGAGCGGGCAGTGACGCTGTTGCAAGGCATTGGTGTTTTTGCCATTGAAATGTTTGTCAGCCCTGCGGGTGAGCTGTTCATCAATGAGATATCACCGCGCGTGCACAATTCGGGGCACCTTACCCAGGATGCCTGTAATGTGTCGCAGTTCGAGCAACATGTGCGGGCCGTTATGGGATTGCCGCTGGCCGCAATCATTCATGAAAGTCCGGCCGCGATGTGTAATATCCTTTACAGTCAAGCCATGGAAGGGTGTTGCCCCGATAATCCTGTTAAGGAGAGACTACCCGAGTTTGGGGCAGCAGTTTACTGGTACGGCAAGGCAACTGGACAGGCCGGCAGGAAGATGGGCCACGTAAACGCCGTCGCGCCGGTAGTTTCCGATGCGGTGGTCGCTGCCCAACGGGCGCTGGAGCAGGTTACTGGCACATACCGCGAGTACATTGTATGAAGGCTTTGGTGGGTATAATCATGGGCAGTGACTCGGATCTGCCCATCATGCGGGCTGCACAGAATGTACTCGATCGGCTGTGCGTTGCCTGCGAGATCGACATTGTCAGTGCGCACCGTACACCGGATAAGCTGCATCAATATGCCACGTCGGCTGAGGAGCGGGGGCTTAAAGTGATCATAGCGGGAGCCGGTGGTGCCGCTCATCTTCCGGGTATGGCCGCCGCCCTGAGTATCCTGCCAGTGATCGGTGTGCCTATCAGTGTCACCCGTATGGAGGGCCTGGATGCGTTGCTATCTATCGTCCAAATGCCTGCCGGGGTGCCGGTCGCAACGGTGGCGATCGACAGCGCGACCAATGCGGCGATCCTTGCGGCGCAGATTATCGCCACCGGTGATGCCCAACTCAGGGAGCGGCTGCGTGCCTACAAGGCAGGATTGCGTGACGAAGTTATGAGAAAGTCAGCGAAGCTGCGCGATGAGCAGTCCCGCTAATGTCGGTATTCCTGACTAGCCTGAGTACGCCGCCGCTACTGTTTTTCTTTCTTGGCGCCGCTGCCGTAGCGGCACGATCAGATCTGCAGATTCCTGCACAGATAGCAAAGTTTCTCTCGCTTTACCTGCTGTTTGCTATCGGCTTCAAGGGCGGCGTTGCTCTCTCGGAATCCAGCATCGACGCCAGCGTGGTGCTTACTCTCTTGGCGATGATGGTGCTGTCAGCTGTTGTTCCTGTCTACACGTTTTTTTTGCTGCGCCGGCGCCTGCCCATCGCAGATGCGGCAGCCATCGCTGCGACCTATGGCTCGGTGAGCGCAGTCACCTTTGTTACCGCAGCCGGTTATCTCGATGTGCAGGGCATCACATGGAGTGGCTATATGGTAGCCGCCATGGCACTGATGGAGTCACCGGCCATCGTCGTGGGAATACTGTTGTACAGCCACTTCAACACGCGGGAAGGCAACACGACGGTACCTATTTCGTGGCTACAATTGCTGAAAGAGTCTGTGTCCAATGGCTCGGTCTTCCTCATCCTCGGCAGTATGTTGATTGGCTGGATTACCGGGACAGAAGGTATGCGGCAGGTGCAACCGCTGGTGAAAGACCTGTTCCTGGGGCTGCTCTGCCTGTTCCTGCTGGATATGGGCATAGTGGCGGCGCAAAGACTCAGGGACTTTCAGCAGGCGGGGGAGCGTCGACCAAGTGGACAGGTATTCAGGGTGATGCTGGTAGCTGCACTCCTGCTGCCCGTTCTTAATGCGACCGTTGGGCTGGGTATCGCCCATCTGCTCGGCCTGTCCGAGGGCAATGCCCTGCTGTTCGTTGTATTGGCTGCCAGCGCATCCTACATCGCAGTGCCTGCAGCCATGCGGCTGGCACTGCCGGAGGCCAATCCGGCCACTTATCTGACCATGTCACTGGCGATAACCTTTCCCCTCAACCTGTTGATTGGTATACCCTCCTATCATGCAGCAATCAGGTGGTTGCTATGAAGACCTGCAAGCGTATCGAGATTGTTATCGAAAAATCCATGGTGCCGAGGCTTACCGCACTGATCAAACAACTCGGCCTGGACGGCTACACACTGGTTCCCGATGTCCGCGGTTCCGGTGATCGTGGTATGCGCCGGGCGGATGAACTCTCTGGTGAATCGAGTAACTGCCTGGTGTTGATTGCTTGCGACAACCAGGCACTGGTTGATGCTCTGCTGGAGGGAGTGCGGCCGTTGCTGGTGCGGGCCGGGGGTATCTGTCTGGTGTCCGATGCTCAATGGTTGCGTCATTGAGTTCATGGTGGGACTGCGCCCCGGTCCTTAATGCGTCAGCAGCCGGTTTCTCGCCTCTTCAATAATCTTCACTACGGCCGGGTGCTTCAGCTTGCGCTCCGGAGAGATCGCAAAATACTTCTCTTCCACCGGCAGCGCCTGGCCAATGCGTCGCGCGTGGTACATCCGCTCCACTTCATCACTGATTGCCACGGGTGCCGGAAAGATACCATTGCCCGCTTCGCCAAACGCTTTCATCAGCGCGCTGTCCTCAAACTCCGCGACAAGATTGGGCATCAGGCCGTTTTGCTCAAACCAGTCATCGAGTGCGCGCCTGATGGGATTGTCCATCGTGGGCAGCAATATCGGAGCCTCGTCCAATGACTGCGGAAAATTCTTCTCGTAGTGTTTGCTAGCGCCTTTTCTGGCGAAGAAAGCAATCTCGCTTGATCCCAGTGCGTGGCTGAAGGCTTTAACAGAAAGGCCCGAGGGTATCGGCCGGTCTGATAAGACCAGATCCAACTGGTGAACCGCAAGCTCGCCCAACAGTGTTTCGAGTCCACCTTCCCTGCATACCAGCCTGATGGAAACCTCGGGGTCAAACACAGGCTGCAGTATTCTGGAGGTGATCAGCTTGGGGATGGAGTTGACCACGCCCACCGCGAGAATCGCAGGGGCGATAATCCGTCCTGTTCTTGCCCTGGCCGCAAGCTCTGCACCCAGGCTGAAGATTTCGTCGGCGTACTGATAGACGATGTGCCCGGTTTCAGTCAGTGAGAGTCCTCGTCCTACCCGGCTAAAGAGGGGTTCTCCGATCGCTTCTTCAAGCAGTTTCAGCTGGCCACTGATAGTCTGCGGCGTCAGGTGTAGTTCCTGCGTCGCCTTGCTGATGCTACCCTCTCTGGCGACTGTCCAGAAGTAGAGCAGATGGTTGTAATTGAGATGTCGCATTGGGATGTGGATGTTTGTCTCGCTGACTCTGCCAGCGGCTGCAATGGTCGGCTGATACGAGGTTTTATACATCGTTAAAAGCGAAGTTTCCACCAGAAATCTCCGAATAGACTGGAATGCTGTTAGCCCGCTAGTCTTTCCATAGGCATTAACAAGGTATCTGATATATATGAACACCCGAATGGAAGACAAACAGCCAGCTGTTGCCGACGTCCTTTTCGCCCCGATAGGGCAGGTAGTACCAGATGTGGGTAACAAGGTACTGCGCGATACGTACCGACTGCTGTCTGTCACACTGATCTTTTCCGCTGTCGTTGCCGGAGCCAGTGCGGCATTGCAACTGCCAACCCCTGGCTTGGTGCTGACGCTGGCGGGTTACTTTGGATTCCTATTCCTTACCTATCGTCTGCAGAACAGTATCTGGGGGCTGGCATCAGTGTTTGGCCTGACCGGCTTTATGGGTTATACCCTCGGGCCGATCATCGGTCACTACATGACGCAGGCCAACGGCCCGCAGCTGGTTGCCACCACGATGGGCGTCACTGGCCTGACATTTATGGGTCTGTCCTGGTACGCGCGCAGCGCCACCGCTGTGAATACGCTCAATTGGGGAAACTTCCTGATGATCGGAATTCTGACGGCATTTGGGCTCGGTCTGGCCGCGTATTTCTTCCAGATTCCTGCGCTTGCCCTGGCAGTTTCAGGACTGTTTGTGCTCCTGATGAGCGGGCTGATTGTATTTGAAACGCAGAACATTGTGCGGGGCGGGGAAACGAATTATATCCTCGCGACGGTCTCTCTGTTTGTGACTATCTATAACCTGTTTGCAAGCCTGCTGCATATCTTCGGCTTCCTGGGTGGTGAGGAAGGCTAACCGACCGCGCCTTGCCGCGGGCCGAGGTCAAATACCTGCAGAGTCAGGGCAGTAGTTGGCCAGTGGAAATCATGCACGCGGTAATGCTGGCACTGTGATTGCGGATGCCTTGCCACGCCTCGAGCGCTTCCGCAAAGGCGATTGCCGCGTCCTGCACTGATTGTATCCAATCTGGCAGGCGGTCGTTCTCCACAGTGCCGGGCGCCATCAAAGCCTCCTGCGCCTCAGCGAGATAACCCATTATAAATTTCTGCCAACCTGGATGCGCCATGTTTCTGGCTTCCGCCAGACGTACTTCCAGTGTTCGTAGCACCGTCGCACAAATGTTTGCCCGTTCCACCTCGAAGGCAGTGAGCAGGGCATCTCCCGGATATTCCCCCAAAGCGCGAATGTCGGCAGCCAGTGCGCTGAGCCGGCACTCGACACTGGCATAGTTGTGTATATCGATCTTGCCTCGCAGGTAGCCGGCCAGCGTACTAAGGCCGGCGCCTCCGGTGAAGGGCTGCAACGTTTTGGCGGCCGAGCGGTCGTCGACAGGCAGATGCGGTACTGCCCAGTTGTAATTCAATACTGCGGAAGCGGGATGCAGGTACGCTGCCATGCTGGCAAAAAGATCGTCCTCACCGCGCAGGATGGGTGCATAGGGCGGCAGCAGTCGGCTGTTGTCCAGCCCCGTCAGTTGCGACATAACACCGCGCAGGGAGACCGTCGTGCGCGTGTGGCCCAGCCAGCACACCTGACTGTCCGGCAGGACCTGCTGGTCAGTGTTGCTCGACAGCAGGCGTGCGATTGATTCGGGACCCAAATTTACTACCCATCTGGCACTGCCGGTGCCCGGGTTGCCCGCGCTGCCACATTGCGTTACTAAGACGGCAGAGCTGCCGTCCAGCACTCCGAGCATATGGCCGTTACAGTGCTCCAGGGCTGCGGGCTCCAGCGGGCCGCCCTGCAGCATAGCCAGTACTGCTGCGAGCGGTTTGCCCAAGGCATCGGCGTGTCGGGACAGTGGGTCAAAATCGCACCCTGCGCTGCGCTGCAACAGCTCGGACTCTGCTGCATAAAACCATGCTCCCCGTGATTCTTCGTGGCTGAAGGCTATAGCGGGATCGCTTGCGGGTGAGCGCACAGCCCGACATATAATATCGTCATCCAACACCAACGCGCGATAGCCTACCGACAGCAGCAGTGATAAATTGCGGGACAAGCCATAGGTCGGTTGGTCAGCCCAGCGCTCTCGATCAAGCAGGAAGCGCAGGCCGCGCTCCTGTGTCGGCAGGCCTGCGACCAGCTGGGACAGCAGGCTGGAGGCAGCCTCGGCGCCAAAATACAGCATCGATTTCGTGCTGGTCAGGTTGAACTTTGCGACCAGCCGCCGATTCTGCTGCGTATTGCTTGCATGGCGCGAATCGTCGATGAGAAAAAGCTGGTCATGGTGGGTCAGGTCGCATCCTGCGAGCATGCTATCGAGCAAACGCTCAATCGCCCCCGGCCGGTCACAGGTAATAATGAATACGCGTGTAGGCGGTATTTGAGTATCAGTTGGCGCGGCATTCAGGCGGGTGGCAGTCTCTTCGCTGTCTGCCAGAATGCCCGCATCCCTGGCGGACTCCAGTACCTGCAAAACGTCTGTTTGTTGATCGCGCAGCTGCGGAATCGTCGCGCACAGTTTGGTGGTATGGTCGGCCAGGGTCTCGAAGTTAGAGCAGTGTGTCAGGGCGGCGCCGACATCGCATGTAACCACTATTTTTTTATGGCCGCGTCGATTGATTATCATCACTGTGCTGTCATTGATTTTGACCTGATCGCAATCCGCATAGGCGAATGTGCGCCGGTCTGCCTCTATCGTGCGTGTGCTGGCGTTTGGCCAGTTATTCCCGCCGATCTCGAAGGAATAGGACACATTGATGTCATCGCTCACGGGAGGTTCTCATCATTCGGGTTATGCTGAACGCTCTGGCAATCAAAGACGTGTTCACGTAAAAGCCGGTGAGCGATTATGGCAGGTGAGCCCCGGTGGGGCTACTGCCCTGGAGTGATTGTTACTCGGAGTGTTGCCAGGATGGATAGAGAGCAACTACCATGGATAACACCAACGCACCTCTGGAGCTGCCACGGCCATGACCTCCTCGACTGCACCTGACTACGTGGATGTACTGATTGTGGGCGCCGGCCTGTCCGGTATCGGCAGTGCCCGCCATCTGCAGCGCGAGTGCCCCGAACGCAGCTTTGCCCTGCTGGAATCGAGGGAAGTTCTCGGTGGCACCTGGGATTTGTTTCGCTATCCCGGTATTCGCTCCGACAGTGACATGTACACACTGGGCTACGCCTTCAAACCCTGGCTGGCGCGCAAATCGCTCGCCGACGGTCCCTCCATCCTCAAGTATTTGCAGGAAACCGCGTCCGAGACCGGCGTTGAACGGCATATCCGCTACAAGCACAAGGTGCTCAGCGCCAGCTGGTCTTCCGACTCCGCGACGTGGACGGTGGTGGCACAGCGCACCGATAGTGGCGAACAGGTGGAACTGCGCTGTCTGTTCCTGCTGATGTGCAGTGGCTACTACGACTACGAGAACGGGCATACACCGGAATTTCTTGGCAGCGCGGATTTCAAGGGCCGCCTGATCCATGCCCAGCACTGGCCCGAGGACCTGGACTACCGCGGCAAGAAGGTGGTGGTCATCGGCAGTGGCGCCACTGCGGTCACGCTGGTCCCCGAGTTGGCCAGGGATGCGACGCAGACGATCATGTTGCAGCGCTCCCCGACGTATATCGCCTCCGTGCCGGAGGAGGACCCGACGGCGGTCCATTTGCAGCGGTTTCTGCCGGGGTCATGGGTGTATCGTCTTACGCGGTGGAAGCGCGTACTGTTCCAGATCTATATTTTCAATCTCTCGCGCTGGCGGCCAAAGCTGGTGAAAAAATACCTGCTGGACCAGGTGCGCCAGGAGCTGGGTGATGATTACGACGTAAAAACCCACTTCACGCCGTCCTACAACCCGTGGGATCAGCGCCTGTGCGCGGTGCCGGAAGGTGATATGTTTGCCGCCATCCGGGAGAAACGCGCGGAAGTGGTAACCGATCATATCGAGCGCTTTACCGAAAGCGGCATACAGCTTGAATCCGGGCGGGCACTGCAGGCGGACATCATCGTCCTGGCCACCGGGCTGAACCTGAAGTTCATGGGTGGCGCCCAGCTGACGGTAGATGGCAAGGCGATAGACCCGTCAAAACTATTTGTGTACCGCGGCATGATGTTTGGCAATGTGCCCAACCTGGCGCAGGTGTTCGGTTACACCAATTCTTCCTGGACATTGAAGAGCGACCTCACCGGCGACTATGTCTGCCGCCTGCTGAACCACATGCGCAGGACAGGTACGCGGATAGCTATCCCGCGACTGCAGGAGGGGACAGTCGAGGAGGAACCCATGCTCAATTTTAGCTCGGGTTACGTGTTGCGCTCTATTGGTCAGTTTCCCAAACAGGGCGTAAGACTACCGTGGCGTCTCTACCAGAACTACGTCCTGGATTTTTTGCTGCTGCACCTGCGGCCCCTCCGGGACAAGGTACTCGAATTTAAATAGCGTGAACTTCTGTAGCGGTGGTATACCTCCACCATGCCAATCTGTTGAGGAACAGTCATGATTTCTGCCGGTATGCCCTACGAAAAAAAATACCAGGATGTACTCGGTAAACGTATCGCCTATGTAGAGGTGGGGCAGGGCGACCCGATTGTTTTATTGCACGGCAATCCCACTTCAAGCTATCTGTGGCGCAACGTGATTCCACAGTTGCAGGGCAAGGGCCGTGTTATCGCGCCGGACCTGATTGGCCAGGGTGATTCGGAAAAACTGCCGGTCAGTGAGGGCCCGGGACGCTATTCGTTCAAGGTCGCCTATCAATATCTTGATGGACTTTTGCAGGGCATCGGCGCCAACTGCAATGTCACCCTGGTAATTCATGACTGGGGCAGCGCCCTGGGCTTTTACTGGGCGCAGCAGCACCCGAATGCGGTGCGCGGTATTGCCTACATGGAAGGCATAGTCTGTCCCCTCGCCAGTTGGGACGACTGGCCGGAAGGCGCGCGGGGCATTTTCCAGGGGTTCCGCTCGGCGAAGGGCGAAGACCTGGTGCTGCAGCGCAATATGTTTGTCGATGCGGTACTGCCAAGCTCCGTGATGCGCGGCCTGGGTGACGAGGAAATGCAGCACTACCGCGCGGCGTTCTCTACGCCTGATGACCGCCAGCCAACACTCAACTGGCCGCGCCAGATTCCAATTGCCGGAGAACCGCCGGATATGGTGGCACTTGTGGCCGGGTACGGGGAGTGGCTGATGAAGAGCACCGCGCTGCCCAAGCTGTTCATCAACGCTGAGCCCGGTTCCATCCTGGTCGGCAGGCAGCGCGAATATTGCCGCAGCTGGCCCAACCAGCGCGAGGTGACCGTCAAGGGGACACATTTTATACAGGAGGACTCGCCCGTGGAAATTGGACAGGCCGTAGCACAGTGGATGGACTCTCTGAATACAGGGGGTGGCCTGTGATGATTGTGCACGGAGCATCCGGATCGCCCTTTGTACGCAAGGTGCTGGTTGCGCTGGCGATCAAGGAATTACCCTATGAGCAGATTCAGCAATTGCCGTTCACCAGGGATGCGCAGTATCGGAAAATCAATCCGCTGGGCAAGATTCCCACCCTGCAGGATGGTGATCTG
>Ga0209254_10006758_pt1 | contig 10581 bp, 10 predicted proteins | sample FrelakmetDIP11DI_FD_187148 | JGI IMG/M metagenome (GOLD analysis project Ga0209254, IMG submission 187148) | Freshwater lake sediment microbial communities from the University of Notre Dame, USA, for methane emissions studies - DIP11 DI (SPAdes)... | ecosystem: Environmental > Aquatic >... | reverse complement strand
CCTCGACGGCGACCTGAGCGGCGCGGGCGACCAGCGGCTTGGTCACCGAGGCCAGCCGATACTCGGCGGCCGGGTCGCCGTACTGCGCGAGCACACCGGATCGGCCCACCACCGCCGCGGAGGCAGCAGCCACCGGCCAATCGGCGATGAGTTCGAGGGGGTCGGGCACAGCCGAGAGCCTAACGGCCGACCGCGAGCTGACCGGCCGCACGGCCGGCGTCCGCAGCTAACGCCTCACCGTCGAGCCCCGGACGCAGCGCCTGACCCCAGCTCGCGACATCGACGGCTCCATGCGCCAAGGACCAGGCCAAGATGGCGCGGCGCGCAGCCTCGTCGACCGACAGCTGGGGGTTCGCCTGCTGTATCGCTTCGACAAGACGGCCGAATGCGGACATCGCCGCATCGCGAAGAGCCTTCCCCTCGGCACCCGCGACTTCCGTGGGCAGCGTTCGAAACATCAGGCCGTAGTGCGTGCGATGGCTTAGTGCGAACAGGACGTACTGCTTGACCAGTTCCTCCAGCCGCTCTTGAGGTAGCCCCGGCCCGCTCAGCACGGCACGCTGGACTTCCGACAGCGCGTCGAACCCGTCGCGGGCCACAGCTGCCAGAAGCGCATCTTTGTCGGCGAAGTGGTGGTAGGGCGCCGCGGCGGAGACACCAGCCCGCCGGGCTACCGCCCGCAACGTCACGCCGTCGGCATCCGACTCCGCCACAAGTTCGAGCGCTGCCGCAACGAGGGCACGGCGCAGATCGCCGTGATGCTGGCCGACTGACCTCGACATGCGATCGAGGTTGACAGTGTTCAACACAGAGGTCAAGATAAACATCGTTCAACACACGACGGGAGGGTCATGCGCTACCACTCCAGAGCGGATTTCACCGTTGCCGGTCGCAGCGTGACAGTTCATGCCCTGCACTGCGGGACTGTGACGGTCAAACACTGCCACGCCAGCTGCTGCCTGCCGGAGCGGACGCCTAGTCTGCTGCGTTTCCTCGCCATTCTGGCCGACCGGCGCTTTGCCGAGCCGATGCCGATCTGGTGCTACGCCGTCGAACACCCCGACGGCGTGTTCGTCGTAGATGCCGGCGCGTCCCCGTCGTACAACGACGCGGATTCATGGCGGTCCGATCAGCGCACTCGGGCGGTGATCCAGTCCTTCATCAAGCTGGACGTGCGACCCGGCGAGACGTTGCCAGACCGGCTGGCCGAGGCCGGCCTCTCACCCGAGGCTGTCCGTGCGCTGGTCTTGACCCACCAGCACATCGACCACACCGGCACAGTGCCGGCATTCGCGGGGGTGGACATCTGGACGACTCGCGCTGAGGATGCGGCCGCCAACCGCATCGGCGCGCTGCACCGGCGCTGGCGGGATGCGTCCACTCCCATCCGGTACGTCGACATCGAAGGCGGCGCAACCGATCTCGGCGCGACCGTGGCCTTGACCGCCGACGGTGCACTCACTGCGATCCACACCCCCGGCCATACCCCGGGATCAGTGACCGTGCGGTTGGGTACTGATCAGACCGACATCTGGTTCACCGGCGACACGGCCTTCACCGCGGCCGGCATGGACCCGGCCGCACCGACGGCAGGCATCCACACAGACATCCGCCAGGTTCGCGCACTCCAAGCCCGGCTGCGCGGTGCAGGGCTCATTCTGCCGTCACACGATCCGGGCGTGCCGGACCGGATGCACGCCGCCGATCACTTCCGTGCCACGTAGTAGAGGTTGATCGGATCCGACTCGATCTCGAAGACCGCAACTTCGTCGAATCCGGCATCGGCCAACATCGAGATCGCCAGCTGCCGCCCCCACACCGTTCCGAGTCCCGCGCCGCCGTGGGCCAACGACACAGTCATGCAATGCATCGTCGACACCGTGTACAGATAGGGACTCAGCGGAACCCCGACGTTGTCCTCGAGTCGGCTCGACGCCTTGATGTCGACCATCAGCAGCACGCCGCCGGGCCGCAGCGCGCGGTAGATGTTGGCCAGCACCTGCGCCGGCTGGGCCTGATCGTGGATGGCGTCGAACACCGTGATGGCCTCGTAGGCGTCCGTGATGTCCACGGTCGCGAGATCTGCGCGCACGAATGTCGCGTTGGACAAGCCCTGCTGGTGCGCCTCCTGCACACCCGTCGCGATCGCGTCGGCGGAGAAATCGATGCCGGTGAAGCGGCTCTTCGGGAACGCCTTGGCCATTACGTTGACCGCGTGTCCGCTGCCGCAGCCCCAGTCCGAGACGTCCGCACCGCCGCGCAAGCGTTCCGGCAGGCCGTCGACCAACGGGAGGATGCTGTCAACGAGCGCGGCATCGAACACCGCACCGCTCTGCTCGGCCATCAGCGCATGGAAGCGTGGGTAGTCGGTGTAGGGCAACCCACCGCCGGTATGAAAACACCCGACGATCTTCTGCTCGATCTCGCCGAGCAGGGGGATGAACTGCGCGAGTAGGGCGAGATTGTCCGGACCCGCCGCGCTTGTCAACACCGCGGCGCGGTGCGGCGGCAGCACGTACGTCTTCGAGTGCGCGTCATAGTCCACGACTCGGCCAGTAGCCATGCCGCCCAACCATTCCCGCACATAGCGCTCGTTGAGGCCGGCGGCATCGGCGATTTGAACGCTCGTTGCCGCGGGCAATCGCGCCATGGTGTCGAACAAGCCGGTTTGATGGCCGATACTGGCCAGGATCGCGATACTCGCCTGGTCGACTGCATCAATGATCCGACCGGCGAAGGCCTCGGTGGTTTCATCGAGAGTTGTCATGACTGAAAAGCTACGACGCCGCCGGCTCGGCAGACATCGGCCAGATCATGCATTTCGGCGGCTGTCGACGTGGCACGAATTGTGCAGACTTCTCAGATGTCGAGGTTCTCGTGGGCCCAGGCCGCTGCCGCGGTGCGCGACGACACTCCCAACTTGGTATAGACGTTCGCCAGGTGGCGGGCCACGGTTCTCTCACTGATGAACAACGACTCGGCCACCTGCTTGTTGGTGGCGCCCCCCGCGATCGCTTTGACGATCTCGATCTCGCGCTTGGTCAAGCCCCCGGGCCGGTCCGCGCCGCAGATCGGCGCCGGTTCGACCCCGAGCTGACGATAGATGCTCGCCGCCGTCGCCTCGTCTGCGAGTGCGAGGTCGTCAGCACCCAACCCGCGGTGGGCCAGTGCCATCCAGTCGTACACCTCGGCCGTCTCATAACGGGACTGCTGTGTGCGGTATTCGCGAAGCGCGGTCTCCAACGACGCCAGCGCGTCGGCATACTCGAGGCGGCGCACCAACAGAGCCCCGCGGGCGTGCGCGGCCCAGGCCCGGAAGCCGGGGGTGTTGAAGCGTTCCGCGCCCGCCGCCAGGTCGTCGCAGTACCGCTCGGCCTCGTCGAGATCACCTCGGGCCAAAGCGATCTCGACGGCACCCCGCAGCAGACGCATCCGACTGAACCGGTCCGCGGCAGCCAGCGCCACCCGGAGATTCGCCCAGGCGGTCTCCGCGTCCCCCTGGCCACAGAGCAGAAGCGCCTCACCCGGTTGAGGCTCGACACCGAACGACCGCGCCCGGGCGAAGGCCGCAACGGCACCTTCGGCGTCTCCGCGCAACCGGCGCACCTCACCGAGCTGGTAGTAGCCTTCACCGCCGGCCCAGGTGTTGACCTCCTCGAGCACCCGGCTCGCCGTGACGAGGCGGTCCTCCAGCAGTCGGTAGTCCTCGGTAGCGGACAGGATCTGAAGCCGGTGAACATCGCAGACCCCGCCGTACGTCGCGGAGCCGACACCGTCACACCACTGCTCCATCGAGCGGGTCCATGCCCGCATGCGCGGCAGATCGGCGACGCGATGACAGTGGTGCAGCACCATGCAGTAGATTTCGCCCGCCCATACGACCGGAACCTGATCGGCCATCACGGGAAGCATCGCTTCGTCGAGCATGCCGTAGGCCTCGTCCGTGCGGCCGTGGAACAACGCCGATAGGCCCTGCGCCACCAGGCTGAGTGACGTCAGCGCCGGTTCCTCCAGTCGGGTGGCCAAGTCGCGCAGCACCGCCGAGCGCTCCACCAGGGTGTCGCGGTCTTCGGTCAACACGGCCACCACGATGTCCAGATAGGTGAGATACCCGTGGGCCGGGGTCTCCCCGACACTCCCCAGCAACCGGCGCGCGCGGTTCATCCAGCCCTGCCCGATGTTGAGGTCGCCACGCATCAGCCACGCCAGGCCGAGTTCGATGGCTTTCAGCGCAGCGGCTCCCGGATCGGCGCGCGCCAGCCTGACGAAGACCAGCTCGGCGATCCGCACCGCCTCCTTGCCGTAGCCCAGGCGCCACGCGGCCGTCGCCATCGCGTCGAGGTCGTCGAGGCCGAGCGGCCCCATCCCGCTGGCTCGCTCGAACGCGGTATAGCTGGCGAGCCAATCCCCGCTGCGGTACGCCACGCGTGCGGCCACCAGCAACTCGGTCGAGGGCTCGGTTCTCACGTTCACAAACCTCAACCGTATCCCCGGACGGCCCGCGGGCGCAGCCGGTTGACCCAGCGATATCCGCCCTCGGGTTCGGCAGATTCTCACGCTAAGGTTTGACTCATGAGTCAAACAGTGCGCGGTGTGATTTCTCGCAAGAAGGGCGACCCCGTCGAACTCGTCGACATCGTCATCCCCGACCCCGGCCCGGGCGAGGTGGTTGTCGACGTCACCGCGTGCGGCGTGTGCCACACGGATCTGACCTACCGCGAGGGCGGGATCAACGACGAATACCCGTTCCTGCTCGGCCACGAGGCGGCGGGCACCGTCGAGTCCGTCGGCGAGGGCGTCACCAACGTAGAGCCCGGAGACTTCGTCATCCTCAACTGGCGCGCGGTCTGCGGACAGTGCCGCGCCTGCAAACGCGGCCGGCCGTGGTACTGCTTCAACACGTTCAACGCCACCCAGAAGATGACGCTCACCGACGGCACCGAACTCACCCCGGCACTGGGCATCGGCGCGTTCGCCGACAAGACCCTGGTCCACGAAGGTCAGTGCACCAAGGTCGATCCAGGGGCCGACCCCGCCGTCGCCGGCCTGCTGGGCTGCGGCGTGATGGCGGGCTTGGGCGCGGCGGTCAACACGGGCAACGTCAGCCGCAACGACACCGTCGCGGTGATCGGCTGTGGCGGCGTCGGTGACGCCGCTATCGCGGGCGCGGCCCTGGTCGGTGCCCGCACGATCATCGCAGTCGATACCGACGACACGAAGCTGGACTGGGCCCGCAAGTTCGGCGCCACCCACACCATCAACGCCCGCGAGCTCGACCCGGTCGAAACCATCCAGGACCTGACCGACGGGTTCGGCGCCGACGTGGTGATCGACGCCGTCGGCCGCCCGGAGACCTGGAAGCAGGCGTTCTACGCGCGTGACCTGGCCGGAACCGTTGTGCTGGTTGGTGTTCCGACCCCAGATATGAAGCTGGAGATGCCACTGGTGGATTTCTTCTCCCGCGGCGGCTCGCTGAAGTCCTCCTGGTACGGCGACTGCCTGCCCGAGCGGGACTTCCCCACCCTCATCAGCCTGTACCGCCAGGGGCGCCTGCCGCTGGACAAGTTCGTCTCCGAACGGATCGGCCTGGACGGGATCGAGGACGCGTTCCACAAGATGCACGCCGGTGAGGTGCTGCGCTCGGTGGTGGTCCTGTGACCAGGGGCATCGAACGGGTGGTCACCCACGGCACCTTCGAACTCGACGGCGGCAGTTGGGAAGTCGACAACAACATCTGGATCGTCGGTGACGACTCCGAGGTGATCGTCATCGACGCCGCCCACGACGCCAAGGCCATCGAGGACGCCGTCGGCAACCGGCACGTCGTCGCGGTGGTCTGCACGCACGGCCACAACGACCACATCACCGTCGCACCCCAGCTCAGCAAGGACTTCGACGCCCCGGTGCTGCTGAACCCCGCCGATGACATGCTGTGGCGAATGACGCACGGCGACAAGCAGTTCCGCACAATCGACGACGGCCAGGTGCTGAAAGCCGACGGCATCGAGCTGCATGCCATCGCCACCCCCGGCCACTCCCCCGGTTCGACCTGTCTCTACGCCCCGGCGCTGGGCGCGGTGTTCTCCGGCGACACCCTGTTCCAGGGTGGGCCCGGCGCCACCGGGCGCTCGTTCTCCGACTTCCCGACCATCCTCGGGTCGATCAAGGACAAGCTGGGCAAGCTGCCGGCCGACACCGTCGTCTATACCGGCCACGGCGACACCACCCGCATCGGCGACGAGCTGGTCAACTACGACGACTGGGTGGCCAGAGGCGGCTGACTGTGGGGCGTATGCAGCAGAATCCGTGAAAATCGCTGCACAACAACCACACTCGGCGGCTGACTACGGCGCGGTGGCGTGACTGCGGGGATCGATGAGGATTTTCGCGTGGGTCTCCGGGTCGCCGAGTGCCTCGAAGGCCGCGGCAACGCCGTCCAGCCCCACCTTGCCGGTCACCAGCGGCGTGGCGTTCAGCTTGCCGTCGGCCAGCATGTGCAGGGTGTCGCGGAATTCCAGCGGCGTGTAACCGAACACGAACCGCAGGTCGATCTCCTTACCGATGGCCATGGCCGGGCGGATCTTGTCCGCGCTCATGCAGACGCCCACGACGACCACCCGGGCGTTCAGCGGCGCGGCGCCGATCACCCCGTCGATCATGCCCGGCACGCCGACGCATTCGAAGATCATCTGCCGCTTGGGTCCGGCCGCGCCGAGTGCGTCGGCAGCGCGGTAGACGTGCTGCCAGCCCGGCAGCTTGCGGAGCTTCTCCATCGACCCGACGGCAAGGTCGGCCAGACCGGAGAAGTCGGTCACCACACCCTTGCCCACCGCCCTGTCGTAGGGCGAGTCCACCTTCGGGTCCACCACGATGTCGGCGCCACACCGGCTGGCCAGGGCACGCCGGCCCGGCGAGAAGTCACTGGCGACGATGGTCTGGACACCGAGGGCCTCGAGCTGGCAGATGACAGCCAGGCCGATCGGTCCGCAGCCGATCACGATCGCGGTGTCACCCTTCTTGATCTCGCTTCGCCGCACCGCGTGCAGGGCGATCGCCATCGGCTCGGTCAGCGCCGCGATGTCCATGGACAGCCCGTTTGGCACCGGGAAGGTCATCGCCGCCTCGACCAGGACCTGCTCGGCATAGCCGCCCGGCGCCAATGGCGAAAGACCGGTGAGTTGTACGCCGCCGTGGGCGCGCACCATCGGGAAGGACACCACCCGGGTGCCGACCTTGAGCGACTTCGGTGTCCTGGCGCCGCGATCGGCGACCTCCCCGGAGAACTCGTGTCCCATCACGGTCGGAGTGCCGCTGCGAATGCAGTTGTGATAGCCGACCTCGTCCAGCACGTCGGCCAGCTCGTCGCCGTGATCCTTGGCGTGCAGGTCGGACCCGCAGATGCCGCAGCTGTGAACGTCGAGCACCAGCTGCCCGTCCGCCGGCCGCGGCGCGGGCATCTCGACAACCGACAACGTTCCGTGTACACAACTGACTGCCTTCACGTCCGGCAGTCTAGACGCCCTAACCGCCGAGGATCCGGCGCTTCTCGACTTCGAACTCCCCCAGTGTCAGCACTCCCGAATCCCGCAGCGCGGAAATGGTTTTCAGCTGCTCCAGCAGGCGGATCAAGGCCCACCTTCAGTGCCGCCGACGATCATCGTGTGGATCCCGGAGATAGCCAAGATGCGTGGGACGGTCCAGCTGCCCTTCATGGCTGAAAAGTGTGTCACGACAGGTTTTGCGCGGCAGCCCCGATCAGCCAGGTCGTCAGGCCGGTGCGCAGGCCGTCCAGGAATCGGCAGTGCGGGTCGGGAAAGCCCAGCTCCGCCATGGCCTGCCGCACCGGTTCGGTCGGCACTGAGAACGGGTACATCCCGGCCGCCAGCGTCAGGATCCCCTCGCCGATGAACCCGACGAACTCCTCGGGCAGCCACGGCAGTTGCCGGCCGACCAACCCGGACAGGGCGGCGATGTTATCCATGGCGCGCACCTTGAAGTCCCGGGCGAACGCATGTGAGATGTTGCGCTCCAGCACGCCGGCCATCGCGCCGAGCAGCTCGCACATCAGCCGCCGCTCGACCAGCGTCGCGGCGATGATGTCGGCGATCCGTACCTCGTTGGCATACCCGGTCTTTCGGGCGCGTGGCTCCCCGAAGCCGTCCTCCAGGTCGGCCAGCCAGGCCCGGCATTCCTCGTCGAGCAGTTCCAGGAAGATGGCTTCGCGGCTGTCAAAGTAGCGCAGCACGTTGGACTTGGCCAGCCCGACGCCTTCGCTGATGTCGCGCAACGTGACCTCGTCGATCCGCCTCGACTCCAGCGCCGCGCGCGCAGCCGCCAGGATGGCCGAGCGCCGAGCGGCCAGCTGCTCCGGCCGGCGGGCCCGCTGGAACGTCGACGTCACGATCGCAAACTTAGCAGACCAACGTTCTCTTGTTATCAGACCGTTGTTCTGTTATCGTACGTGTCATGGCTGACCTCTCCCTCACCGTTCCCGACCTGTCCGGAAAACTCGCCGTCGTCACCGGCTCCAACAGTGGGCTGGGCCTCGGCGTGGCCCAGCGCCTGGCCGCCGCCGGCGCCGACGTCGTCATGGCGATCCGCAACCGCGCCAAGGGCGAAGCGGCGGCCGCCGAAATCCGGGCCGCCGTCCCCGACGCCACGCTCACGCTCAAGAGCATCGACCTGTCGTCGCTGGCCAGCGTCGCTGCGCTCGGCGAGGAGCTCAACGCCGAGGGGCGCCCGATCGACATCCTGGTCAACAACGCCGGCGTCATGCAGCCGCCGGAACGTGACACCACCTCCGACGGCTTCGAGCTGCAGTTCGGCGCCAACCACCTGGGCCATTTCGCGCTCACCGCGCACCTGCTGCCGCTGTTGCGCGCCGCCGGCACTGCCCGGGTCGTTTCGCTGAGCAGCCTGGCCGCGCGGTTGGGCGGGATCAACTTCGACGACCCCAACTTCGAGCGGTCGTACTCGGCCAACGCCGCCTACTCCCAGTCCAAGAGCGCGACGCTGATGTTCGCCATCGAGTTGGACCGGCTCAGCCGCGAGGCCGGCTGGGGCCTGGTCTCCAACGCCGCGCACCCCGGGCTGTGCAAGACCAACCTGCAGATCAGCGGCCCCTCGCACGGCCGGGCCAAGCCGACGGCGCTGGCGCGGTTCTACCAGTTCAGCTGGCGCTTCATGCCGTTCATGTGGCAGGAGGTCGACGAGGGCATCCTGCCCGTGCTCTACGCGGCGGTCGACCCGCAGGCCCGCGGCGGGGTGTTCTATGGCCCGACCGGGTTCATGGAGATGGCCGGCGGCGGGGTCGCCGAGGCCAAAGTCCTCAGTCGGGCGTCCGACCCGGCGAACTGCCGGCGGCTGTGGCAGCTCTCCGAACAGCTCACCGGGGTGAGTTATCCCAAGAATTGACCGCGAGACGACTACCGTCACCTGCTGAAGCACGAGTACGGGAGGTCGCCATGTCCCCAGAGGAAAACAAGCCCGCCGGCGGTGTGGTGCAGCGCTTCGCGCTGCGCTACTGGCTGGCCATCCTGCTGGTCGTGCTCGCGGCGGTGTTCATCGGCCAGAACCGCGACCGCCAGCAGGTGCACATCCTGTGGATCACCGTGGAGTCACCGATGTGGCTGCTGCTGACCGCGATGCTGGTAGTCGGCGTCGTCGTGGGTCTGCTGCTACATCGCCGTCGCCGCAACTGACGTGCCCGAGTCCAGCAAGGTGGTGCGTCCAGAACCCATGGACAGCGCCACCTACAGTGCATCCTCGCGTCTTCAGGCCGCTGGATTAAAGCCCGCCATAACGCTTTTCGAGGAGGCGGCGCGTAGCGTGCCGCTCCCGAGGGCGCCGCAGCCGATCGCGATCGCCGACTACGGCGCGGCCAATGGATACAACTCGCTGCTTCCGATCGGCGCGGCGATCGCCATCGTCCGCGGACGCACCCGGCCCGATCACGCCATCCTGGTCGCCCACACCGACGTCGCCGACAACGACTTCACCGCCCTGTTCCGCACGCTGGACGAGGACCCGGACAGCTACCTGAAGAATGACACCGCGACCTTCGCCTCGGCCGTCGGGCGGAGCTTCTACACGCAGATCCTGCCCTCGCACAGCATCGCGCTGGGCTGGAGCTCGTGGGCGGTGCACTGGCTGAGCCGCATCCCGATGCCGATCCCCGACCACGTCCAGATCTCGTACAGCTCCGATGAGGACACCCGCAGGGCGTATGCGCGACAGGCCGCCGAGGACTGGCATGAGTTCGTCGCGTTCCGCGGCCGCGAACTGGCCCCGGGCGGGCGGCTGGTGGTGCTCACGGTGGGTCTCGAACCCGACGGCGGTTCGGGCTTCCGCGCCGCGTTCGACGCGATCGTGACGGCGCTGCCCGCGCTGGTGGACGACGGCCTGGTCACCGCCGAGGAGGCGCGGCGCATCTCGATCCCGTCGATGGGCCGCGACGAGAAGGCCTTCCGGGCGCCGTTCGCCCCGTCCGGACGGTTCGAAGGCCTCTCCATCGAGCACTTGGAGATGTTCAACGCCGAAGACCGGTTCTGGTCGCAGTACCGGCACGACGGCGACGCGGCG
>Ga0209254_10006757_pt1 | contig 10582 bp, 7 predicted proteins | sample FrelakmetDIP11DI_FD_187148 | JGI IMG/M metagenome (GOLD analysis project Ga0209254, IMG submission 187148) | Freshwater lake sediment microbial communities from the University of Notre Dame, USA, for methane emissions studies - DIP11 DI (SPAdes)... | ecosystem: Environmental > Aquatic >... | reverse complement strand
CCTCGCGGCGTGGGGCCGTCCGCGGGGGGACGCGGTGGTCTCCGCCCGCGCCACGGGGCAGCGCAACCTGTCGGCGGCCGTGGTCATCGCGTTCTCCCTGGGCGGAGACGTCGTCGTCCTCACGCTGGTCGGGGCCCTCGTGATCCCGATCGTGCTCATCCTCCTCGCGGGCGAGCTGGGCCGGCGGACCACCGGACCGGCAGCCGCCGCCTGACTCCGGCCGAGACGCGGCCCCCGAACGCCGACGCTGGCGCGTCTGGGTCGCGGCGTGCGTCAGCGGGGCGCCACGGATCCTGCCGGAGCCGGTGAGCCTCCGGGTAGACTGGTCGCGGTGCCGAGGACCCCCGGCGACCGCCACGTGCCGCCCGCAGCGACGCCCCTGCCGATCCCACCATCGAGGACCCCCCTTGCTTCACACCGACATCCCGACCCACGCCGACATCGGGAGCCTGCTCACGGCCCGCACGCCCGGAAGCGTCTCGATCTACCTGCCCACCACGCCGGTCACCACCGACATCGGCGGCAGCCGGATCGAGCTCAAGAACCTGGCCAACGCAGCCCTGAACCAGCTCCGCGCGGCCAATTTCGACAAGCGGGAGGTCGCGCGGATCGCCGATGGGCTCGACGATCTCGTGGACGATGAGGCCTTCTGGACGCACCAGGCGCACAGCCTCGCGGTCTTCGCCACGCCGGACGGCATCCGGACGTTCCGGCTGCCCAACCGCCTCAGCGCCATCGTCGAGGTCTCGGACCGGTTCCACGTGAAGCCCCTGCTGCGCGCTGTGACGTTCCCGCAGGCCGGCTTCGTGCTGGCCCTCGCGCAGGGCTCGGTCCGTCTGCTGGGCATCTCGGCGGACTTGCCGCCCGCCGAGGTGGCCGTCGAGGGCTTGCCCAGCGACGTCGGCAGTGCCGTCGGCAAGGCGTCGATCACCGATCGGAGCCCCAGCGGTCGGGTGCAGGGCTCGGAGGGCCAGAAGGTGCGCATGACCCAGTACGCGCGCCAGATCGACGGGGCCATCCGCCCGGTCCTGGCCGGCAGCGACTTGCCGCTGATCCTTGCCGCTGCCGATCCGCTCGACGGCATCTTCCGCGGCGTGAACAGCTATCCGGGTCTCGCGGCCGCGGGCATCAGCGGGAATCCCGAGACGACCCCGGTGGGCGACCTCGCGTCGGCTGCGCGAACGATCCTCGACGAACTCTACGCCGCAGACCTCGCCGCCATCCGTGAGCGCTTCGAGGCGCTGCGCTCGCAGGGCCGGGCCTCGACCGACATCGTCGACGTGGCGCGCGCCGCCACGTACGGCGCCGTGGACACGCTGCTGGTCGACATCGATGAGGTGGTGCCGGGCCGCGTCGACGAGACGACCGGCGCGGTCACCTTCGGGCAGGCGGACGACGCAGTCGGCTACGGCGTCGTCGATGAGATCGCGCGGCGGGCGTTCCTGAGTGGCGCGCACGTCCTCGGCGTTCGCTCGGAAGACATCCCCGGCAACGGCCCGGTGGCGGCGATCCTGCGCTTCGCGGTCTGATCGTCCCGGGTATAGAACAGGCATTCATCATGTCGCCGCCGCGGCGGCGCGGACGGGCGGGCGTGCGACAATCCCGGGCTGTGGACGCGACGCCGGCACAGCCATCCCGGACCGGGGGCGAGCCCGCGCCGGTCGGCGACGGTGGCAACGCGGTGGCGCCGACCGACGCCTATGCCGCGCGCGCCGTCGAGGCGGCCCTGCGCACCGGGGTCACATTGCTCGAGAGCGGCGCCGAGACCACCGACACGGAGCGCTCGATGCGCCGGCTGCTGCGCGGGCTCGGGCTCGCGGGCGCGGAGGCGCTGGTCACCTACTCCATCGTCGCCGTCTCCTACACGCAGGGCGGCGGCGCCCACCCGACGACCGCGATGCGCGCAGTGCCGGGCTGGCAGACGAACTACGCCCGGCTGGCGGCCGTCTCCGACGTCGCCAACGAGGTGGCCGCCGGCCGGCTGGGGCTCGACGCGGCGGAGATGGCCCTCGACGCGGCCGCGCGAACCCGGCGGCCGTACCCGGGCTGGGCGTTGGTGGCCGCGGCCGGCGCGTCCGCCGCCGGCCTCGCGATCCTGTTCGGCGGCACGCCGGTGGACGCGCTGGCGACGCTCGTGGTGGGGATCCTGGTCCAGCCGGTCGTCGCGGCCGTCGAGCGCACGCATCTGCCGCCGCTCTTCCAGACGGCTGCGGGTGTGGCCGTGACCACGGCCCTCGTGGCGATGCTCGCGGGCCTCGGCGTTCTCCCGAACGCCAGCCTTGTCCTCACCGGGGCCATCCTGCGATTCCTGCCGGGAGCGACGCTCGTGGCGGGGATGCGCGACCTGATGGATCGCTCCATCGTCTCCGGGACCGCCCGCCTCGCGGAGGCGCTGATCTTCGGCGGCGCGGTGGCGGGCAGTCTCGGCGTCGTCCTGACAGTGGCGTCGAACCTCGGCATCCGACTGGAGATCTCGCTCGAGGGCGCGGCGACCTGGCCGCTCTGGATCCTCGCCCTGGCGAGTGCGGCGGCGGTCGCCTTCTACGCGGTCGGCCTCGGCGTCCCGACGCGGGTGCTCCTCACATGCTCGCTCGTCGGCGCGGTCGCGACCCTCGTAGGCCAGGGGCTGGGCACGACCTTTGCGGTCGTGGGCGAGGTGCTGGTCGCCGCGATGGTCGTCGGCGTGATGAGCCGCCTCTTCGCACGCCGCCAGGATGCGCCTTGGACACTCTGGGCGGTCCCTGGGGTCCTCGTGCTGCTGCCGGGCCTCACGATCGTCCGGGCCATGCTGGCCACGTCCGCCGTCCTGCAGGTCTCGCTGCTCGTGGACGCCCTGCTGACGGCGTTCGTCATCGGCGTCGGCGTCGCCGCGGGCGACATCATCGTGTCCACCTACCTGCGTATTCGCGAACAGATCGTGGAGCCCGTGGTGGGTGCCGTGTCTAGCGGGATCGACACCCTCGTGGCCCGCTCGGGCGACCAGGGCGACGACCCTCAGCCCAGCGGCGACGCCGAGGTGCCCGGGCCGTCCCCCTGAGCCGGTCCTCCGACACGGTGTCTGCGCCGCGGCTCGGCTGCCGGTGCCTGCCTGGGCTTTGGCGGTCGCGAGGTCAGATCCCCCACGGCAGGCCGAGGGCGAACCATGCCAAGTAGAAGAGCGTCCAGGCCGCGAGCGCGACCACGAAGTACGGCAGCATCAGCGCGATCACCGTGCCGATCCCCGACCGCCGGTCGTAGCGCGCGGCGAAGATCACGATGAGCGGGAAGTAGGCCATGATCGGCGTCACGATGTTCGGCGGTGAGTCGGCGACGCGGTAGGCCGCGAGCACGGCCTCGGGCTCGACGCCGAGGCGCATGAACAGCGGGATGAAGATCGGCGCCAGCAGCGCCCACTTCGCGATCGCCTGCGGGATGATGAACCCGATGACGGCCGTGATGAGGATGGCGATGAGCAGGAGCCACCCGCTCCCGATGCTCGCCTGCTCGATGAGGTCGCCGAGCTTCACCGCTGCGACCTGCGGCATGTTCGAGTAGTTGAAGTACGAGATGAACAGCGCGATCAGCAGGAAGAGCAGCAGGAGGCCGGCGAGGCCGGCCCACGACTTAGTGATCGCGTCGATGACCTGGTTCGCCGTGCGGAGCGTTCCCGCGCCGCGGCCGTAGCCGAGGCCAGCCGCGAAGAACAACACGGTGATGATCACGATGAGGCTGGCCATGAACGGCGAGTTGCCGATGATGCTGCCCGTCTCGGGGTCGCGGAGCGGGGCGCCGGGCGGCGCCGTCAGCAGCGCGATGAATCCGATCGCGACGAGCAGGAAGATGCCTGCCCATCGAAGGCCCCGCCGCTCGCCGTCCTCGTCGACCTCCGGCCCGACGTCGGCCGTCTGGATGTTCGCGTCGCTCGCGTCGGGCGCCAGTGCGGGGTCGTACGTGCCGAGGCGCTTCTCGACCAGCCGCGACGTCACGAACCCGAGGACCACCGTCAGCAGGATCGTCGACCCGATGCCGAACCACAGGTTTGCGGTGATATCGATCGAGACCGACGGGTCGACGAGGGCGATCGCCTCGTTCGTGATCTCGGTCAGCACCGCGTCGGTAGGGGTGATGAGGAAGTTGACGCCGAACCCTGCCGCGACGCCGGCGAAGGCGGCGGCGAGGCCCGCGAGCGGGTGCCGCCCGACGCTGAGGAACGCCGCCCCGCCGAGTGGGATGAGCACGAGATACCCGGCGTCCGAGGCGATGCTGGAGATGACGCCGAGGAACACGATGATGTAGGTGAGCGCGCCGGCCGACGACGCGGCGACGAGCTGCCGGATCAGCGCCGCGATGAGCCCCGAGCGCTCGGCGACGCCGACGCCGATCATCACGATGAGGATGATGCCCATGGCCGTGAAGCTCATGAACACGGGAACCGGCGACGTGAACAGGAAGCGGATCCCGTCCGCCGTGAGCAGGCCCTGGATGCTCACGGTCTGGGTGACGATCTCGTAGTCACCCGGGCGTCCGGTCGGCCGCGCGACCTCGTAGGTCGCGCTCACCCCGGCCCAGGCGAGCAGCTGGGACAGCACGATCACGCCGACGCAGAGCGCGAGGAACATGAGCGCGGGGTGGGGCACCTTGTTCCCGACCCGCTCGATGACGTCGAGGAACCGTTCGAGCGCTCCCGCCTGCTTCGCGGCCGGCGAGGCGGCCTCCGCGCTCACGCCGACGCTCCGGTGCCAGCGGCGAGGCGGCCGAGCAGGTCCGCGATGGCCAGGGTGGTGCGCTCGAACTCGTCGAGCAGCACGCGCTCGTTGGGGCCGTGGATGTTGGCGTAGCCGTCGGCGGTGCCGCCGAGAAGGATCTCGGCGCCCGGGACCGCCTCGTGGAGCGAGGCCACCAGGGGGATCGAGCCGCCCACGCCTGCCGTCACCGTCGGGCTGCCCCAAGCCTCTGCCCACGCGGCCTGCGCCGCATCGTACGCGGCCCCGGACAGCTCGGCCTCGTACCCCTGGCCGATCTCCTGGGCGTGCACGGTCAGTGCGATCCCGAACGGGCGCTCGGCGCGCAGGTGGCGCACGACGGCCGCCTGAGCCTCGCGAGGGTCCTGCCTCGGGTGGACGCGGACGTTCAGCTTGGCGCGGGCGTACGGGGATACGGCATTGAGGGCGTGGTCCACGTTCGGCACGTCGATGCCGATGATGGTGATCGCCGGCCCGGACCAGACCCGGGATCCGAGCGTGCCCGTGCCGATCAGCGGCATCCCCTCGGCAACCTCGGCCAGCTCGCGGAACTGCGCCTCGTCCGGGCCCCCGCCCGACCAGTCCTCGCGGAGCAGGCCATCGACGGCAACGTCGCCGTTGGCGTCGTGGAGCGTCGCGAGCGCGTGCAGGAGGGCCACCAGCGCGTCCGGCGCCGCGCCGCCGAACGAACCACTGTGCTTGGCCGACGCCAGCGTGCGGACCTCGACCTCGACATTCGCCATGCCCCGCAGGGCAACCGACAACGTCGGGACGCCGGGCCGCACGTTGCCGAGGTCCGCGATGATCATGACGTCGGAGGCGAAGCGCTTCGGGTCCTGCGGCGGGTACGTCGTGAAGGCGCCCCCGCCGACCTCCTCCATGCCCTCGACCACGACCTTGACGCCGACCGGCGGCCGGCCGTCCCACGCGCGAATCGCCCCGATGATCGCGAGGATGTTCGACTTGGTGTCCGCGGCGCCCCGGCCGATGACCGCGCCATCGCGCACCGTCGGCTCGAACGGCGGCGTATGCCACAGGCTCTCGTCACCGGCGGGCACGACGTCGTAGTGGCTGTACAGCAGCACGGTAGGCGCGCCCGGCGGTGCCGGGATCTCGGCGAACAAGGCTGGGGCTGTATCCGCGAGCTCGATCGACTCCGTGCCCAGACCCGCCCCGCGAAGGAGGCTGGCCACCAGGTCATGGGCCTCGATGAGCGGTCCGCGGCTCGTGGCTGGATATCCGCGCACCGAGATGGAGGGCACCGCCATCAGGCTGACGAGGTCCTGGGTCAAGTCGGGCAGCATCGCCCGCACCTTGTCACGCAACCTGGGATCTTGGGGCATTGGGCAGCCTCCCGTTCTTCGCACGCCTGGTCAGGACGAGATCATCGTTGTGCGCGTTGGCCTCGCAGCACGACGTCCCGGCAGACCGCGACTCGTCCAAAAGGATCGCCCGCCGCCCGCTGGCAGTGGACGGGATCCCTCACCACGGGCCCGACCGATGGCGGCCAGCGTGGCGGCAGGCAAGGGCAGGTGCGGCCGGCACCTCGGCCATGAGTCCCTCCCGCTCCAGGCAGGTCGCCTGCGGGCCGTGCCCGGGCGCATCGCCTTTGTGAACAATTCTGCGCGTCCTGCGGTGGCAGCGTCAACCTTCGGCGCCGTTTCCCATCGTCAACACTCTCTCCGCCGGTGCCTCGGTGCCCGGCGTCAGCTGGAACTCCATCCTGATGCCGTCGACGACCCGTTCCTCGCCGGTCGCCACGATCACGTCGGTCGGAGCGATGAGCGAGATCGTGCCGATGGAGGTCGTCTGGCCCAGCCCGGTGCCGACCTGCCTTCCGGGCCGCGCGCGGCCCGCCGGCGACCGCTCAGCCAGCCCCGGTGCCGCCCTCCCGGTTGGCCGCGACCCAAGCCACCGCGTCGTCGTAGGCGCGCCTGATGGCGGCCCCCACGCGGTGGTCGCCGGAGTAGACGTTCCCGGCGCCGATCACCTCGGTGATGCCCGTCACGCCCAGCTGCTCGTCGATGCGCTCGTTCGTGGACACCACGACGAGCTTGCTGTCCACGGCGGCGAGGCTCTGCGCATAGCGAAGGAGCACGTCCAAGAACGTCGTCCCGAGGTCGGTTCGGCCGCGCAGGCGGAGAATCACGACGCTGTGTCGCGAGCTCTCGGTCACCGCCGGCAGCAGGGTCTCGAACACCGGCGCGGCCGCGAAGAACAGGCTGCCGTAGGGCTGGAGGACGACCACGTCGTCGGGCCCGAGCGTCGCAGGCGGGTCGGTCTCGATCACGTGCGCATCGGCGTCGAGCTCCCAGCGCCGGATCGTGACCTTGTTCGACTGGCGAACGACGTACAGGATCACGGACACGCCAACGCCGGCCATGACCGCGTACTGCAGCGGGATCAGCATCGTCAGGCCGAACGTCATGACCAGCACGACCTTCTGGACGCTGCCGACCCTCCACACCGACTTGAGGTCATCCGGCTTGATGGTGCGGAAGCCGATGAGCATGAGCAGGCCGGCGAGGGCGGGCATGGCGACGTAGCCGACTACCTCCCCGAAGGCGATGATCACGACCGCCATCACGACGCCCGCGATCAGGAGCGACTGGCGCGAGCGCGCGCCCGCGGCCTTGTTGATCGCCGACGCCGAGACCGACCCGCCGACCGGCATCCCCTGGAGGATCCCGGAGGCCACGTTGGCCGCACCCTGCCCCACGAAGTCGCGCGACATGTCCCCGTAGGTCCCGTCCGCGTTGGGGAAGTTGGCGGAGATGCTCGCCCCCTGGACCAGGCCCACGAAGGCTAGGGACGCCGCGGGCACGATCAGCACGGGCACGAGGCTGAGCAGCGGGGCTTCCGGCCGCGGCAGCGAGCTGGCGACGACACCGAGATCGTTGAGCGTGGCCACCGGCCAGCCGAGGAGCAGCGCGCCGGCCGACGTGATCACCACGGCCACCACGAGCCCCAGGGCCCCGACCCTCGTCCGCTCGAACAGCAGGATGAGGACGATGGTGGCGACCCCGATCGTGAGGGTCTGGAGGTCGAGCTGACCCGGGCTAAGCAGCGTGTTGACGGCCCGCACGACGCGGTTCGCGCCCTCGGCGTCGTAGCCGGTGAAGTTGGCCAGCTGGCCCAGGACGATGTTGACGCCGACCGCGTTGATGAACCCCACCATCACCGCGTTGGAGACGAACCGCAGGAGCCACCCGAGCTTCAGGAGCCCGGCCGCGAGCATGATGACGCCGGTGAGGATCGAGAGCGTGACCAGCGCCTGCTCGGCGTCCGCGGAGCTGTGCAGCTCGGGGACGTCGGCCACGATCATGGCCATCGCGCCGGTCCCCTGGATGGCCATGAACGAGGAGCTGGTGACCAGGGCGCCGGTGAACGTGCCGACCATGTAGGCATACAGGCCCGCGAGCGGGTTCACCCCGGCGAGCAGCCCGGTCGCTAGGCCGTCGGGCACGCTCTGTGCGCCGAGCACGAGCCCGGCGACGGAGTCCTCGCGCAGCGTGTCCCGGCGGATCGGAAAGCGACGTCCCAACCAAGTTCCCTCGCGTGCGAGAGGTCACTATCGCAGATGACGCGTACCTGGATTTGGCCGGACCCGGCGCTCTCCGGGCACGCCGGGTCCCTGCACACGGCGTTCGGCGCTCACCCGCCCGCGTTCGGGTCGAGGCATCCCGGCCGACGGGCGCAGTGGGCGGCAATGCTTGACGGCTGACCGTCGCGTCCAGCCGTGGATCCTTGTGCTAGCCTGCCGCCTGTAATTCGGCAATCCGGGTTGGTGTCGCCGGGTTCGAGAGGCGTTATCAACCGCCCAAGCTTCAAGGGGAGTCACATGCGCAGGATCATCATCGGACTGGCCATCGCGGCCGTCGCCTTCGCCGTGACCGCCTGCTCCACCACCGGCGGGACCGGAGGGACCCTCGACGGGACGAGTTGGGCCCTCAAGACCTACGACGTCTCCGGGACGGCTACCGCCGTCCCCGCCGGGACGCGGATCGACGCCATGTTCGCCGGCGGCAAGGTGAGCGGGTTCTCCGGCTGCAACGTCTACAACGCCCCGGTCACGATCTCCGGCGCGACGATCAAGGTCGGCACCGCCGCGACGACGACGATGGCCTGCGACCCGGACAAGACCGCGCTCGAGCAGGCCTACCTGGGCAACCTGGGCAAGGCCGCGACCTTCACCGCGACCAGCGACACGCTGACGATGTTCGACGGCGCCGGCAAGTCGATCCTGGTCTACTCGGCCGCCGCCGCGAACCCGCTCGAGGGCTCGTGGGACGTCACCGGCTACAACAACGGCAAGCAGGCCGTGGTCGGGCCGGTCGATGGGAGCACGCTCACCGCGATCTTCACGGCCGACCAGGTTTCGGGATCCGCCGGCTGCAACACCTACAGCGGCTCGTACACCATCGACGGCACCAGCCTCAAGATCGGCCCCCTGGCTTCGACGATGAAGGCGTGCGCCGACCAGGCGGTGAACGACCAGGAGCAGCAGTTCCTGGCCGCCCTCCAGGCCTCGACGACGTTCAGCCAGTCGGGGAACGTCCTCACGCTGAAGGCGGCGGGCGGCGAGAACCAGGTCACCCTCGCCCCCGCCAAGTAGCCTGCCCGGCCGGGCGACCAGCCCGGCTCGCAGCGAACCGCACGCGACGGGGGTCTGGCCCGACTGGGCTCCCGTCGTCGATCCCAGGTCTGGCCACGCCCCGCATGCCTTGGCCGGTTCCCGGTACCAGGCTCAGACTTGGAGACATGCATCATCGTGCTCGTTCCCCGGGGCACGCATCCTGGATCAACCCAAGGAGGTGAGGTTTGCCCAGCCAGCCGGCCCCGGCCGACGGTCACCCCGGCTCCGGTGATCCGATCGGGTCGAGCCTCCGCTTCAAGCGGACCGCGCCTCGGTCTGCAGGGGTCGCGGGGATCCTGTTCTCCGCGCTGTTCGTCGCGTCCCTGATCCTCGCCAGCATCCGGCCTCCGGAAGGGCTGGACGACCTCGCGTTCGTGGCCTGGTATCAGGCCAACGCACTGACCTCGCTGACGTTCGCGGCGCTCTACCTGGCGCCGTTCGCCGGCATCGCGTTCCTGTGGTTCATCGGCGTCATCCGGGCCCGGATCGGGGTGCACGAGGACCAGTTCTTCGCCACGGTGTTCCTGGGCAGCGGCTTGCTCTTCGTCGCGATGTACTGGGCCGCCGCCGCCGTGCTCGCGAGCCTCGTGGCCGGCAACCGTTTCGACGCCGCCCCGGCGCTGGACGCACGGGGCCTCGAGGGCGTGCGTTCCGTGGCGTTCTCGTTCCTGTTCGTCCTGGCGGCACGCGCGGCTGCGGTGTTCACGATCGTGACCTGCACGATCGCGTGGCGGGCGACGGCCATCTTCCCGCGGCCGCTCACGATCGCGGGCTACGTGATCGCGGTCGTGATGCTCTTGAGCCTGAGCTTCCTCCAGTGGATCGTGCTGCTGTTCCCGCTGTGGGTCTGCGTGGCCAGTGGCTACATCCTCGTCGCGGAGATGCGGGCCGCCCGGGCCGCGCGCGGCCCGACGACATCCGACCCGGCCGTGGGTCAGGGTGAGGGCCCCGCCGGCTACTCCGGCCGGACTCCCGGTACCTGAGGATCGGGTCGTGGGGTTCGTGTCGACCCACGTCCGGCCGCACCGCGGCGCGCTCGCTGCGTCCTACGGGGCGGCGGCGGTCGAGAACACCTTCGAGCTGCTGTACCCGTGGGCCATCGGTCTCGCGGTCGACGGGCTGCTCGACGGCTCGTGGGGCGGGGTGACCGCGTTCGTGGTGCTCTCCCTTTCCCACACATGTCTCGGCGTCGCGCGCCAGTGGTACGACACCCGCCTGTTCAACC
>Ga0209254_10006756_pt1 | contig 10582 bp, 9 predicted proteins | sample FrelakmetDIP11DI_FD_187148 | JGI IMG/M metagenome (GOLD analysis project Ga0209254, IMG submission 187148) | Freshwater lake sediment microbial communities from the University of Notre Dame, USA, for methane emissions studies - DIP11 DI (SPAdes)... | ecosystem: Environmental > Aquatic >... | reverse complement strand
GTCGGGGAGTAGCAAGGGCGACACATCGGCCCCGGCGTTGAAGCTGACTGGGGGTCGCGTACTTTTCGTGCTGAAAGTAACGGTTTCTCGCTCCAGCCCTCGTCAAATCAATCAATTGCAGACGCGTCGGCCGTTCCTTTCCCTGGCAGGCGTAACCCTCTGAATTCTGTAGCCGCGCAACACGAAACCGTTACTCTCTGCAAGAAAGGTACGCCTGCCCCAGATCCGTTGCACTACCCAGATCCCGCTGCCAAGGCGTATTGGGCCGCTGGCGCAGCGCGAGGCAGATAAAGGGGCAGCGGAGTTGGGCAGGGGAGGGCGCGCCACATTGCGGGAAACCGCGGCCCCATCCTTGTGCGACATCGTTGTACGCGTCGCGATAATGAGCATGCCTCTCGGCCATTTCACGCGACATGTTGCGGTACGGTCGCTGCCATACTCAGCACTTGTCCATGAACGTTTCTGCAATCGATGGATTCTGGGGCAAGGCACGGCCCTTCGGCGATTCGGAGCCGAGATGGCACCCGCTCGCATGGCACATGCTGGATGTGGCGGCCTGCGCTGAAGCAATTCTCCACGCCCGTCCCAACGCGCGACGGGTCCTGTCCCGGTTTCTGAACCTCGACGAGACTGACGCAATCCGACTCGCCGTGCTGATAGCGGCGTTGCACGACATCGGCAAGTTCGCGGCGCCGTTCCAGCAGAAAGCCAGCGGCCCAGTGTGGCCGTTCGCGAAGCCGCGCGACGGCCAGCTCGGGGCCTCCGAACACGACAGGGACGGGCTCGCGCTGTGGCGCCACGCCCTTGGGACCGAGCTGGTTCTCCGCATCTGGCCCGGCGCGGCGCGACAGCTCGAGCAGCTGATTGGCGCCAGTGTCGGACACCATGGGAGGGCAGTCGATCCGCATCGCTGCAGTCCGGCGGAGACGTTTCGCCCGGAAGGTCTCGCGGCCGCACGAGCATGCGCGTCCATGCTGGTCGATCTGCTGCTCCCAGAGCCCATCAAGACGGCGCCACCGGACGAGCGGAACGAGCGGAAGTTCGCCGCTGCCACGTTCTGGTTCGCGGGCTTCGTGACAATTTCAGACTGGGCCGGGTCAAGTCAGGCCCTTTTCCCTTACTGCGCGCCGGAGATCCCATTGCACACGTACTGGCGCAATGCGCAGGCCCAGGCGGCAACGGCGGTGGCGACGCTCGGCCTCGCAAGTGCCGCCCCAAGTGAACTGAAGTCGTTTGCCTCCCTGACCCGCATGAGTACCCCGACGCCGCTGCAGACCTTCGTTGAGACCGTCGACCTCGGCGATGGGCCGGTACTGGTCGTGATCGAGGATGTGACCGGCGCCGGAAAGACCGAAGCTGCGCAGATGCTGGTGCATCGTTTGATGGCAAGCGGACGCGCCGTGGGCGCGTACTGGGCCATGCCGACGCAGGCGACGGCCAATGCCATGTATAGCCGCCAGCGCGACGCCATTGCCGAGTTGTTCGCGGACGGCGCGCTCCCGCAACTGTCACTGGCGCACGGAGGGGCGCGCCTGCACGAGGGTTTTCAGGAGACCATCCTGCGCGCCGCTGGCGATTCCGAAGACTCATTCGGTCCCATGGATCCCGATGAGACCGCGACCGTCGCCTGTGCCGCCTTCCTGGCAGATGACGCTCGCGCTGCGTTGATCGCTGACGTCGGTGCCGGAACCATCGATCAGGCGATCCTTGGCGTGCTTCCAGCGCGATTTCAGGCCGTGCGGCTGTTCGGCCTCTCGGACAAGGTACTCGTCGTCGACGAGGCGCACGCCTACGACGCCTACGTGGGCGAGGAGCTGAAGGGCTTGCTGCAATTCCAGGCCGCCCTTGGTGGCTGCGCGGTGGTGCTGTCCGCGACCTTGCCCCGCGACGTGCAGAACAAGGCGGGGCGCGAGCAGCTGGTTCGCGCGTGGCTGGACGGGTGCGGCGCGCGTATGAGCGACTGGCGGGGCAGGAAGGTTCTCCAGCGGCAGGAATATCCGCTGGTTACCGTCGTCCCTGGAGGTCAGCCGCCGACGGAAACGCAGGTTGAGGCTGCGTCCTGGAGTCACCGCAGCGTGCCGGTCCGATTCGTCGAAGATGATGACGCAGTCATTGACGCCCTGATCGGTGCAGCGCGGGACGGTGCCGCCGTGGCTTGGGTGCGCAACACTGTGGATGACGCACTCGCGGCTGCTGCGATGGTGCAGGCGCGGGGCCTCGAGCCGATCGTCTTCCACGCTCGTTTCGCGCAGGAAGATCGCCAACGCATCGAGGCATCCGTCATGGCACGGCTGGGACCGACCGCGGACCCGGCGGCACGGCACGGTGCCATTGTGATTGCGACCCAGGTGATTGAGCAGTCACTGGACCTCGACTTCGACCTAATGGCAAGCGATCTCGCCCCGGTCGACCTGCTGGTGCAGCGCGCCGGCCGGTTGCGCCGCCACAGGCATCACGATGCGACGAGGCCGCGAGTTCCGTTCGAGCTCATCGTCAAGGCACCTCCTTTTGACGACGACCCTCAACCTGAGTGGTTGTCCGCCGATATGCGCAAGACGGAATTCGTATATCGGGACCCGGCGCTATTGTGGCGCACGATGCGGGCGCTCCGACGCCGCGGCGCGATCGAGACACCGGGGGGGCTGAGAGGTCTCATTGAGGAAGTCTACGGTCCCGACGCGGACATTCCGCCGGGCCTCGACGCCAAGACCATGAGGGCAACGGGTGCGGCCAGGGCCGAGGCCGGACAGGCGAGACAGAGCCTCCTGTCACTCACAGAAGGGTACCGCGCTGGACAGGTCGCCTGGGTCGCTGAAGAACGGATCCAGGTGCAGACCCGCCTGAGTGTCGCGCAAACGACCCTGCGTCTTGCCCGGGTGTCTGCAGACGGCTCGCTGCGTCCCTGGGCAGGAGACGATCATCCTCCGTGGAAGCAATGGGCCCTCTCCGAGGTGAAAGTGAGCGCGTACCGGGCACCGGTGGATTCACATCCTCTGGCTCACTTCAGGAACGCTGCGGATGCGGCACGGCGGGACTGGGGCAAGCGCGAGCGGGAGCGGAAGGACTTGCTGCTGCTTCCGCTCGAGCTCGATCGCGGGACATGGCGTGGGGGCCTGACCGGTCCCGACGGCCGAGAGCGGTGGTTTACGTATGGCATAGACGTGGGTTTGCGGTTCTCATAACGCAGCGTGGTTCATCGACGGTTCGGGACCAACGGAGACAACTGAAGCAGGTGCCACGCGCCATTGGGGGCAACCGATGTGAGCTACGACCTGCGCTTCGAGCCGTGGATCCCATTTCTCCGCGCGAGCGGCGCCAAAGACTGGCTGCCTCCATACGCGATCACCGATCGCATCGGTGATGACCCGATTGTCGCGCTCGCCTGTCCACGATCCGATTTCAACGGAGCGGTGACCGAATTCCTGATCGGTCTGCTGTCGGTTGCACTTGCTCCTGAGAGCGAAGCTGAATGGGCTGTGCTCTGGCGTGATGCGCCGCCGCCAGCGGTCCTGCGCACCGCGCTCGCTGCGCTGCCGGCCGCGTTCGCTCTGGACGGCGACGGTCCGCGGGCATTTCAGGACCTCGATCCGCTGCTGGATGTCGACGAGACGCCGATCGAGTCGCTGCTGCTAAACGCCCCCGGTGTTCAGTCGGCGGCACACAATACGGACCTGTTCGTGAAACGGGAGCGCATCCAGGTGCTCGGGCGGCCTGCGGCAGCCATGGCGTTGATCACGATGCAGACTTTCGCGCCTGCAGGAGGACAGGGTCACCGCACGTCGATGCGCGGAGGTGGGCCGCTGACGACGCTGGCCGAGCCGCGTGCAGAGCCACGCGCGGAGTCATTGTGGCGGCTGATCTGGGCCAACGCCGAGACGGTTGCACAGCTGAACAAGCGCGATGGCGACAGCACCCGCGGATGGGCGACGCATGACCAGTTCCCGTGGCTGTCAGAGACCCGATCCTCGAACCCGAAGGAGCGGGGCGGCCCGACCTATCCCGCAGACGCTTCACCCGTCCAAGCCTACTTTGGACTGCCAAGACGGATCCGCCTGCAGATCGAGGACGGCCGGTGCACCTGCGCGCTGACCGGGCGTGAGGACCACGCGCGCGTCACCGGCTTTCGGATGAAGAACTACGGGGTGCAGTACCTGGGCTGGGTCCACCCGCTGACGCCGTACTACCACGACAACAACGCCGGTCTGTTGCCCCGCCACGGTCAACCCGGCGGCGTGGGGTGGCGTGACTGGCAAGGCCTCCTGTTCGACAGCCCGGCCGCGGACGGATCGCGCCCCGCCCAAGCGGTCGCGCGGTTTCGTGCCCAGCGCGCCGATGGGCCGTTTCGTCTCATCGCGGCGGGCTATGACATGGACAACATGAAGGCGCGCTACTGGGTGCAGGCGGAGCTGCCGGCATTTCCGGATGAAACACTCGAGCGAATTCGCCTGTTCGCCGGTAATGCGACCGATGGGGCGGATCAAGCCGGCCGACTCCTGGTACAGGCAGTGAAGTCCGCGCTTCTTGAGCGACCGAACGACGCACCAGGGGACTACAGGCACCTGCGACATTCCCTGTGGGCGGACACACAGGCTGCATTCTTCGGCATCGTCGGCGAGCTCGCGCAGCTGTGCTGCGCAGAGGGACCAGAGCTGCGCGAGCGATTCCGTCAACACATCCGCGGCGCCGCCCTCTCGATCTTCGACCGTGCCTGTCCGCTGGAGGCCGTGGCAAGTGCCCACATGCGCCGACCCATCGCCGCCCGCCACAGTCTCGTGTTGGCGCTCGAGGGATACGGCAAGGCGGGAAGGACTTTTTTCAAGGCCCTCGACCTCTCCGCGCCTGAAGCCCGCGGTACCAGGAAAGGACAACCCACATGATCGACGCGAATGGACTCAAGACCGTGCCGGCAGCGAGAGAGCCGACCACGTCGGCTGAACATCGTGCACGCGACTGGTGGCGCCACACGATCTCGGACGCAGAGGGCGATCGATCGGTGCGTGCGCAGCTGCGGCGATGCACTACTCCCCTCGACGCCGCGTGCGTGCCCGCCGCAATCGGGCTGGCGCGACTCCTGGGCCGAATCCCGGATGCCGGTGCGCCGGCCTGGAAGCAGAAGGCATTCGAGCGTGCGTTGTCGCTGGCAATCGTTCTATCCCACGTGCGCTCCGACAATGGCATCAACCTGCTGCGGATGCTCGGCTGGGGCCAGTTTCCCTATGAGGCAAAAGAAGCCGACGCCGGGGAAGGGCGCCCGATTCTTTCGGAACTGCGATTCAAGCGCCTACTGCAGACTGAGGGCGAGGAGGAACTGGTACGGACTTTCGCGCGCCTCATCGCGCTGGCGGGGCATGCAACGGATGTGGCCGACCTCGCGCGCGTGTTTCTGCACTGGGATGAAGATCGCACGAAGCGTGATCTCGCCCTGACCTATTTTCGCGCCAATTCGCTGGGCCTGGACACCTGACACTGATTCAGAGGCTTATCCCATGACCACCTTTCTGCAACTCCACCTGCTGACGGTGTATCCGCCGGCCAACCTCAATCGTGACGACACCGGACGTCCAAAGACGTGCGTGTTTGGCGGCACCATGCGCCTGCGCATCTCTTCGCAAAGCCTGAAGCGCGCGTGGCGTACCAGTGAGGTGTTCGAATCGGTGGTGAAGGGCCACATGGGCAAGCGGACTCAGCGAATTGGCAAGGAAGTCTTCGATTACCTGATCGCCAAAGGCATGAACGCCGCGAAGGCGACGGCGGCGGCGCGGTCGATCGCCGATGTGTTCGGCAAGATGAAGCCCGAGGCCGATGCGAAGCCCACTTTTACCGAGCAACTGGTGTTCGTCGCGCCCGAAGAACGCGCGAGCGCGTTCGCTCTCGCCGACAAGGCCCTGTCCGGAGAGGCGATCAACCCGAAGGCCGATGACGTGCTGGTCAAGACCGACACGGCCACCGACATCGCCATGTTCGGTCGAATGCTCGCGGATGACCCGTCTTTCAATCGTGAGGCGGCCGTGCAGGTGGCACATGCGCTCACCACGCACAAGGTGATTGTCGAGGACGACTATTACGTCGCGGTGGACGACCTGAAGGACCCGGCCGAACGGGAGGACGCCGGAACGTCGTTTATCGGTGTGCAGGAGTTCGCGGCCGGCCTTTTCTATCAGTACGCCTGCGTGGACGTTGACCTGTTGAAGCGGAACCTGGCGGGCCATCCGTCGCTCGCTGCGGACTCGGTGGAGGCACTGCTGCGCTCGGCAGCAACCGTGGCCCCACGCGGCAAGCAGGCGAGTTTCGCCTCGCGAGCGCGTGCCTCGTTTGTGATGGCCGAACGTGGCTCCCAGCAGCCCCGCAGCCTTGCCGTGGCGTTTCTGAAGCCTGTCTCGACTGGAGAGATGAACGGCGACCTGGCGCTGGCATCGATCGCCCGGCTGGCTGCCTTTCGTGACGCGCTCGATCAAGCGTATGGCGCCAATGCGGACGCGCGCGCGGAGATGACGGTCGTGCCCGGACAGGCGGCCGGATCGCTGGACGCCCTGGTGAAGTTCTGCCGCGAGGCGGCAGCATGACACCGTTTCTGCTGTTCACGCTCTACGCACCGCTTGCTTCCTGGGGTGAGATCGCGGTGGGCGAAGCCCGTGGCTCCTGGGATCGGCCCAGCCGGTCTGCGGTGCTGGGGTTGCTGGCGGCAGCGATGGGAATTACGCGTGACGAACAGGACGGCCACGATGCGCTCGATGAGGGCTATGGCCTGGCGGTGCGGCTCGACTCGAGCGGGGCATCTCGTGTTGACTATCACACCGCCCAAACGGCTGCGGAGGCTGAGATCAGAAAGGCTTTCGGAAAGGGACGTCCTCAAACGCGGCGGGCACTGCTCTCGGTCGCGGAGCGACAGACGATCGTGTCGCGCCGTGAAATCCGTGAGGATGCGCTCGCCACCGTCGCCGCGTGGCGGACACGCGAGGACGCACGCTGGCCTCTCGAGATGCTGAAGCAGGCCCTGGAGCGCCCCGTGTTCACGCTATACGCAGGACGCAAGGGCAACGCCTTCGGCCTGCCACTCGGCCCGAGAATTGTCGATGCCACGACACTCGCGGGAGCTTTTGCCCAACGACCGGTCGCACCGATGGAGATTGACCTGGAGCCGCTCAGACCGCGCACGGGCCGCTGGGGTCGCGAAATAGCGCATGACCCGCTCCCGCAGGGCATCACCAGCGGCCTCAACCACGTTCGAACCGAAACCCGCCGCGATACCAGCCCCAATCGCGGGCGCTGGCAGTTCGCCGAGCGCGTGGTCACCATCGGCCTCCTGCCGGAGCAGGTGGCGCCTTGAGTGCCCTATGGCTGTCCCGAGCACGTCTCCGGCGCGATGCGCCGGTCGCAATGCTGACCTCCGTGCTGCTGCCTGACCGAAACGACGATCGTGTGTCGAACGGACATCGATTGATATGGAGCCTCTTTGCGGATGCCTCCGATCAGCGTCCACGGGATTTCCTGTGGCGACTGGATACGAATGGATCGTTTTACATACTGTCGAAGCGGGCGCCCCCGACCATCCACCCTCTACTTGAGATCGATGAGCCGAAGCTCTTTGCGCCGGCCCTCAACGCCGGCGACCGTCTTCGCTTCAGCCTGCGCGCCAATCCGACCGTGTCGCGGCCGCTGGACAGTTTCCGTACGCGAAGTCGTGACTCGTCACTGAAGCCGAGCCGCAAGACCGCGCACCACGACGTCGTGATGCACGCAATCCACCAGCTGCCCGAGCACAGCCGCGCCGATGCGCGACGAATTGCGATCCAAACTGCGGGCTGGACCTGGCTGGCGGGGCAGGGTGCGCGCTGCGGATTTGCGCTGCCCGGTGCATCGGTCGACAACGACCTGCATTTCGTCCCTGACGCCCTTCGGGTAGACGGATATCAGGTGCTGCGACCGCCGCGGCCGCGCAAGTCGGGGCAAATGCACATCGGTGTTCTCGATTTCGACGGTGTGCTGACCGTGACGGACCCGCAGCGCTTCCTGGCGGCGCTCGCGACGGGATTCGGGCGCGCGAAGGCGTACGGGTGTGGACTGATGCTCATCGCGCGAGCGTAACGTGGATGCGCTGAGGTCTTCGTACGTTCCCCTGGCGCCGATTCCAATCAAGGACCGGACGGCGATCGTTTTTCTTGAGTACGGCCTGGTAGATGTCATCGATGGCGCCTTCGTACTGATCGATCAGAATGGGGTGCGAGTACAAATCCCGGTTGGCGGTCTCGCCTGCCTGATGTTGGAGCCGGGCATACGCATCTCCCATGCCGCGGTGGTTCTCGCCGCCCGAGTGGGTTGCCTGTTGGTCTGGGTCGGCGAGGCGGGCGTGCGGCTGTACGCGGCCGGTCAGCCGGGCGGGGCCCGCGCGGACCGACTGCTGTACCAAGCGCGCTGTGCGCTGGACGAGACCGCGCGCATCAACGTCGTGCGGGAGATGTATCGCATGCGCTTCCAGGAGGATGCACCGTTGCGCCGGTCGATTGACCAGTTGCGTGGAATCGAGGGGGCCCGCGTAAAGCGTCAGTACCAATTGATCGCACAACAATTCGGGATAGCGTTCGTTGGACGGCGCTATGACGCCAAGGACTGGACTGCCGCTGATATTCCAAACAGGTGCCTTTCGGCGGCCACGGCCAGTCTTTACGGCTTGGCAGAGGCAGCCATTCTCGCCGCAGGCTATGCACCGGCGATCGGCTTTCTGCACCGGGGGAAGCCGCAGAGCTTCGTCTACGACGTGGCCGACATATTCAAGTTCGAGACGGTCGTTCCCATTGCGTTTCAGACGGCCGCCAGGATTGCTCGGGGCGACGCGGACAGTTCGCCGCCAGAACGAAAGGTGCGGACCGCATGCCGCGACGCGTTCAGGCGGACGAGACTTCTTGAGAGACTCATCCCTGCAATTCACGACTTGCTAGCCGCGTCCGGCCTCGATGCCCCCGAAACCGCTCCCGAGGGCCAGGAGCCCGCACTTCCCAGCGAGACATCCGGCGATGATGGTCATCGTGGTTGAAAATGCACCGCCACGCCTCCGCGGTCGGTTGGCATTGTGGCTCGCCGAGATCCGCGCCGGCGTTTACGTCGGGGCGTATTCCGCCAAGACCCGCGAGCGCATCTGGAGCGAAACCACGCAACTGATCGAGGGCGGATCAGCTTGTATCGCGTGGACAGCGGCGACCGACAGCGGATTCGCATTTTCCGCAGTCGGCACCAACCGACGTGAACCGGCGGACTTCGATGGGCTGACTCTGGTGCGCTTCGGCCATGAAGGCGCAACAGCGGGCAAGTAGCGCCGCTGAGACCTCACTCCCATGGCTCAAATAGAGATGCAAGCATTGGTGAACTTTCAGATCACCTGCAAAGCTGAATGGTTTCAGAGGACTACGGACAACAGTGTTCCCCGCACGCGCGGGGATGGACCGGCGGACGAAAGGCGGGGCGAGGAGTCGCGATGGTGTTCCCCGCACGCGCGGGGATGGACCGTACCAGCCCGCCTCACAAGGCTCGCCGTCGAAGTGTTCCCCGCACGCGCGGGGATGGACCGTAATCGAAATCAAACGCGCCGCGCTGCACGCGGTGTTCCCCGCACGCGCGGGGATGGACCGGTATGAACTTCGCCAGGATGTCCGGCAACAGCGTGTTCCCCGCACGCGCGGGGGTGGACCCACGGGCACCCAGCGGCGGTGAAGGAGAATTCCACCGCGCACAAGTTCGGTAGTGCGGAGTTTGAGTGAAGGGTAGGGCGGATGGCCGCCGGGCGGCCTCGCGCTGCCGCGGCAGCGCCCGGGAGTGGTCTAGCAAGGGACAAGCGATGACCGGTGGGGTGAAGGCGCAGCGCATGACTGAACCAATTCGCGAGTGGAACATCCAGCGCTACATCAATACGTTTCGCGATGAGTACGAAAACTGGCCCGGCTGCTGCGAGCAGCTGCGGACGCGCGACGAAATGAAAGCGGCGCTCGCGGAGTGCAACGAGCGCTGGCCGGACTACGCGTTTCGTGGGCGCAACGTCGTAAACCAGCGGCCCACGCGCCCCGGCTGCGACTGGTCAAGTGACGACGCGTGACGGCACCGGTGCCGCCTCACCTGCCATGCGTCATGATTGTCGCCGACGAGCCCTGAAACCTGGCCGCTGACGCGACGAAACCCGATGCCCATCTCCTGGACCGCCATCCAAGCGCTGCATGAGCCGGACCTCGACGGGCACTGGGTGCGCTGCCGCGACGAGCTGGGCCTCGACTGCCCGCTGGAAGTTTTCGAAGAACTGTTCTTCGAGCATCATGGCGACGACGAATTCGGCACGCTGTATCGAGCCGTCGATTGGTCGACGGTGGCCTGGACTGAGACGGAACTGTCCGGGGTGGCGTTGCGGCGCGTCGCGGTCGATCGCGGCTACCAGTACGCGGTGGACGAGGCGCGTGCGCGCACGCTGGAGGAGGGGCTCTCGGATGCGCGGGATGCGGTGGTCGATCACTGGCGGAACCACTTGACCTGGCTCAGGTCGCCGATTCTGGTGACCGGTGAGGTGACGGGGAGTGGCTTCGAGCACGAGCTGCTGGTCGGG
>Ga0209254_10006755_pt1 | contig 10583 bp, 10 predicted proteins | sample FrelakmetDIP11DI_FD_187148 | JGI IMG/M metagenome (GOLD analysis project Ga0209254, IMG submission 187148) | Freshwater lake sediment microbial communities from the University of Notre Dame, USA, for methane emissions studies - DIP11 DI (SPAdes)... | ecosystem: Environmental > Aquatic >... | reverse complement strand
CGAGGGTTGGGTCTTGGGCTCGATCACTGCGTGTTCGACTGCACCGGAGATGCGCCCAGACTGATCGCTTACCCCTCGGCGGGTGACGGCGCAGATGATCGGGTTGGCTGGCACTTTGCCGAGCTGGGCGGGCTGGCGGGCATCAGCGGGGCTGTCGCATTCGACCGCGTGATTCCGTCGCTTCGCCTCTGCGATTTTCCCGGACCATCGGTCGGAACCTGACCGGAAGATCGAAGGGCGCTGGCATTCTTTGCTGATCCACCCTGTGTGGTCTCCCACTGGCCGAGAGCCTCGAGTGGGGCGAATTGCGGCTGTCCCGCCCTGGCTCATGTGCTAGAATCGGCGACATTCTCGCGATGGCGCTCCGGTGTCGCTCGTACGCTCGTCCGCCGTCACCCAGGTGGGAAGGCTCGCTGGTGTTCGTGCCCTGGTGAGATTTGCGCATCACGGGCATGTGGTCGGAGGAACTAGGTGCTTGATAATCGAAAATCGCAAAGGACAGACTAATGAAATTAGACTTGGTTATGGCAAATGTGCTCAAGTTCGTGACGTTCGTACTGTTCACGTTCATGGTCTTGGTTTATTTCGGATTTTTGCTGCTGCTGCCGCTGGATATATTGGCCCAGCTGATCAGGATCCTCAGCGCCATCGGTCTTCCCACAGCGATTGCCGCGGTCTTGAGTGTAGGCACGGTCGGTTACTTGGGATACGTGGTCTATCGCATGCCCGATTTGCATAAACTCGTCATCGACATCGGCATGGAACTGGTCAACTTCGGCCGCGCTCAACTCAAGCGCTTCGATCCCTTGATCGAGGTGGCGAGGTCTGCGACCGACAAGAACCCGAGCACGGTCTGACGGACCGATGTTACAGAGATCCCAGTGATTCGTGTTCCTTGGGAGCCTCAGACGGCATAACTCGGCTCATCGAAAGACAACCGCTTGGCGTTCTGGATGAGCACCCAATCATGGACTCGAAGCCCAAGGAAACTGGATTGTCCGGTGCTCGGCGATCGTGCAATCGCCACACCGCCTCTTCACCCACCACGAAACGTCGTAGCCACCGAAGGCTGTCATGGCCGGACCGGGACCGCTCCGACCTGCGTTTCACCCGCACTTGATGAGGTCGCGTAACCACGATTCCCTTCTCGCCGACTGGCGGCCGCGTGCCTTGGTGTTCGAGCAGGTGGTCAAACAGTGCGTGGTTGGGCTGGATTACGCTGTCCGGCAAATTGCCGTGGCCATCTTCGCTCGCGGCCATCTGATGCTGGAAGGCGATGTCGGAGTCGGCAAGACGACTCTGTTGCGCGCGGTCGCCCGCGGAATCGGTGGAGCCTACGAGCGTATCGAGGGCACCATCGACCTGATGCCGAATGACCTGGTCTATCACACCTATATCAATGAGCAGGGTAAACCGCAGGTCGATCCCGGCCCGATTTTGAAGCACGGCGACGCTCTCTCGGTCTTTTTCTTCAACGAGGTCAATCGAGCCCGCCCCCAGGTTCACTCTCTCCTGCTGCGCGTGATGGCGGAGCGCAGCCTAACGGCCTTCAACCGCGAACATTTCTTTCCTCATCTCCAAGTCTTTGCCGACCGCAATCGCGTTGAGAAGGAGGAAACGTTCGAGATCCCTTCCGCCGCGAGGGATAGGTTCCTGATGGAACTGCACATCGAGCTTCCGGAAGCGCCTGAACTGCGTCTCGCGCTGATGTTCGATCCACGTTTTCACGAGGTCGATCGCCTGATCGAGACAGTACAGCCCGGGATCCTGCCATACCGCGAAATCGCCGAGGTCGCCCCGATCATTCAAGGGGAGATCCGTGCCAGCGACGCGTTGCAGCGCTACGCGTTGAACCTTTGGCAGGCGACCAGGCGGCCGAAGGACTACGGTGTTCAGATCGACTCGATCGACATGGAGCAGCTGATCTTGGCCGGAGCGAGCGCGCGGGGCATGAGCATGATGCTGCGCGCGGCGCGCGTGGCCGCTTGGCTGGACAACCGTAATTATCTGATTCCCGAGGATATCCGCGGGGTTTTCCGGGAAACGACGGCGCATCGGGTTTTTCTGCGCCCGGTGTATGAGCTGCGGCGCTCGGAGTTGATCGACGAACTCATGGCGGGCATCCTCCGACAAGTCTCGGCACCGTGATACCTGAATTTCACTACCGGGTTTCCTGGCGATCGCATCGGGCACATCCCGGACACCATCGCAGCGTCCAGACCGGCGGCGGGGATGAGTTCTATGGCCATGCCCCCCTCACTGCGCACCCCGATCCACGCAACATCGACGTCCGCGCCACCTTACATGACCCCTTCGGGCAACTGATGGTGCGCGTCTTTCGACAGCGCAGTTCCATCCCCGTCTATGTCCTGGCCGATCTGTCCGCGTCCATGGGGTTCGGCGGTCCCGTCAATAATAAGGTTGCGAGCGTGGCGGCGTTCACGGCCGCCGCGGCCTTTGCGGCGTACCGGAGCGGCGATCCGTTCGGCTTCTTCGGCTGCGACGAACAAGTTCGCCGGGATCTGCAACTTCCGCTGCGCTGGTACAAAGGACTGCCGTGCGAGTTCCAACAGCGGCTCGCTGGACTGAAGACCCTCGGTTCCTCCGCTGAAGGATTGCGAGCGGTTGCGCCTCTGCTCGGTCGCGATCGCGGCCTGGTCTTTCTCGTGTCGGATTTTCATCTTGGCCACGATGAGACGGCGGCGATCTTGGACTCCCTGGTACGCCACGACGTGGTACCCATCATCGTCTGGCGGGAGGCGGAGTTCAGGGACCTGCCGGCTTGGGGTTGGATCGACCTGGAGGATCCGGAAACCCGTGAGCACCGCCGGCTTTTCATGCGTCCGCGTCTGCGCGAGCGGTTCGTCAATCGCTTTCTCGAGCGGCGCGCGGAATTGGTCGACGTCTGCTTGCGCTATGGTCGAAAGCCGTTTTTTCTCGGCGACCGACTCGACGTGGACGCCTTGACCGACTATTTTCTGACCGGGTAAGGCTACAGGGACGGCGCGTGTCCGGGCATCGTTCATCGATCAGCCTTTTTCTCCTGGCTGGACTGGGTGTCGCGGCGCACGGCCAGTCAGCGGCGTTGCCTCGCGTTGAACTCCAGGTCGACCGCGACTTCGGCTACACGATCGGCAGCATCATCGAGCAACGCCTCATCGTCGACCTTCCCCGGGGCGCATCTCTCGAAGCAGACACGCTGCCCACCCCGGGGCCAGTGAATGAATGGCTGGATCTCAGGGCGATCCGTTGGCAAGAACGGACCGATCAACGCTGGGAATTGGCTGTCGCCTACCTGGTTTTGAAAGGCGTGCGGAATCCGGAGCCGGCATCGATTCCCCCGCTCGTATTGGGTTTGCGCCAAGGCACTGCAACTGCACAACTGCAGACCCCTGAGTGGCCTTTTACGTTAATGCCGGTGATACCACCGGCGATACCCGATGAGAAGGTGGCGATTCGCGGCCCACTCCCCGCGCCAAGCTTTTCGCTGCGCACGCAGGCTGTCGCCATGGCGGCTTGTCTGCTCGGCGCCGCGGCCGGCGCGGCGGTTGCGGCCGTGCGCTTGGGGTTGCTGCCGTGGTTTCGCGAGAACCGGCCATTTGCACGGACGTTTCGCGAGGTGCGCAAACTAAGCCGTCGTGCGAAGGAAGAAACCGGCTATGCCGCCGCTCTGCAACTCGTTCACCAGGCGATCGACGAGACGTTGGGCTGTGCGGTATTTCCAGCGCTCATAGGCGAGTTTTTCGCCCGGAAGCCGGCGTTCCTCTCGCTGCGTACCGAATTCGAGTCCTTTTTCCTCTCGTCCCAACGCTACTTCTTCGACACGGGGATCCCTGATCGGGCTCTTGATGAACGCTGGCGGGAGCTGGAGGACTTCTGCCGTTGCTGCGCGAAAGCGGAAAGGGGCGCCGGATGAGCGTTGGTTTCACCGCCCCCTGGGTCCTGGTCGGCGCCATCTCGGCCCTCGCTCCCTGGCTGGGAGCCGGTCAGCGCGCATCTCGTTATTCGAGCCTTCGGGTGGTTCCGGACGACCGATTCTCGCGCATTGCCGATCGAGCTATGAAGATCTTCGCCAGCCTGTCCCTACTGGCTTTGATCATGGGCGTCGCCGGTCCTTATCTCCGTGCGCACTGGCAGGAGAAAATCGGCACTGGCGCGCAGATCGTGTTATTGGTCGACCGCAGCAGCAGCATGAGCGACAACTTCGCGGGCCGTTACCTCGGCGGGGCCGCACGTGAAACCAAGAGCGCCGTGGCGCGGCAATTGCTTGCGGAATTCGTTGCCCGCCGCAGGGACGACCTGTTTGGCATCGTCACCTTCAGCGCGGCGCCCATCTACGTGCTGCCTCTGACCCAGGATCGCGACGCCGTGCTGGCCGCCATCGCCAGTGCCTCCGAGCGCGGCCACGGGGTCACCAATATCGCGTCCGGCCTCGTGATGGCTCTGGATTTTTTCGCCGACAAGCCAATCACGGGGTCGCGCATCGTGCTCCTCGTCTCCGACGGCGCGGCCCGCATCGAGGAGGAAACGCGCGCCCGGATCCGCCAGGCCTTCGTTGACAGCCAGGCGCGCCTCTATTGGATTTACCTCCGCAACCCACGTGGCGCTCGGCTGGACGAGAAACCGAAAAATCCCGGCGAGTCGACGACTCCCGAGTACTTTCTGCATGAATTCTTCCGGGGCCTGGGTGCTCCTTATCGAGCCTACGAAGCCGAAAACCCGGACGCTCTGGGTAGTGCGATCGCGGATGTCGGAAGGCTCGAAAACGAGCCGCTCCACTACATGGCGAAACTGCCGCGTAAGGATTTGTCGAGTTACTGTTACGTTGTCGCGCTGCTCTTCCTCGCCCCATTGCTGGCGTCGCGGGCCTTGGAGTTCGACCAATGGCGATCATAAAGAGGCTGGAGTCCGCTGATCTGGCCCTCGCGTGCCTGATCCTTGGTTTGCTGGGATCGGCGGCATACGAAGGCTTCCAGTTATGGCGTGTGTCCGCCTATAACCGCCAGCTCGCAGATCCGGCCACGATCCGAGTCGGGGAAACTACGCCACCTGAGCTGATCTTCGCTGCTGCGCGCTACAGGGACGAACAGGGCGATTACCAGGAGGCGCTCCGTCTTTACAATTCGATCGAGAACTCAGGAAACGATGAGCTTCGGCACCGCGTGCTCTACAACATCGCCACGATCTATCTGCGCGATGCGGCCAAGATCTGGAACGCTGTCGGCGTAATCGAGCATGCCCGCGTGAGCACCCTGATCGAACTGGCTAAACAGAAATATCGCGAGGTATTGAGGCTCAACCCCGATAACTGGGATGCCCGTTATAACCTCGAATACGCCTTCCGCATTACGCCGCCACCCAAGGAGCGCCCCAAAGCCGATTTCCACGGCAGCAAGAGCAGTGTCTTCGCAACGCTGCCGGCGCTGCCCGGAGGTGGCCCGTGATCCTCCGGCTGTCGGCCTGCGGCTGGGGGTTTTGGTGCACACTGATCGCGGCGATGGCCCTTGTGTTCGCGGCGTTTCATCCCAAGGCGCCCATCGAGCGAGCAGTGTTCCGTTATCTCTTCGTCGTCGACATCACCCAGAGCATGAACGCCAGGGACTACCATATCCCCGGCGAACCCCCCGATCGTCTCAGCTTCGTGAAGGAAGCGATTCGTGAGGTTCTGTTCGATTTGCCTTGCGGCTCCGAAATCGGTCTGGGTCTCTTTACCACCCGGAACACCGAGATTCTTTTCGATCCCATCGAGGTCTGTGAGCACCTTCCGATCATCGCGGATGTGTTGACGCATATCGATTGGCGCATGGCGTGGGCTGGAGACAGCTTCATCACCGAAGGTTTGTTCAATGCCCTTCGGCAAGTCCATTCACGCTCAGCACCGATGCGCCTGGCATTCTTTACCGATGGGCAACAGACACCGGAAGAACTCGTTCCGCCGCGCTTTACGGGCAAACCCGGCGAGGTCATGGGAGTCATCTTCGGCGTAGGCGGCACGCAGCAGGTCATGATTCCCAAGCTAGACCAGGAAAACAATCTGCTGGGCTACTGGGAAAACGTCGATGTCATTACGCCCCTCACCACGACGGCCTATCAGGACAAGCCTCTCGACGAGACTTCGCCACCGAACGCTCGCAAGGAAGGCTACTACCTTTCGCACTTGCACGAAGACCGGCTGAAGCGCTTGGCGGCGACGACCGGTCTGGACTACCATCGACTGCGGGATGCCGAAAGCTTGAGCGCAATCCTCCGCTCGCGAAAGTTTGCGGAGGATCACCGCGTAGCAGTAGATCTGAGCCCGGCCCTGGCGATAGCCGCTTGGGGACTGCTGCTGGCAAGCTATCTTAGGCGCTCCGTCTGACCAAACGACACGCAATCCCAAAGAGGTGGCAACAAGCTATGTCTGTCGGAAAAATACTGATTTGGCTGGGGGCCGGACTTTTTCTGGTCGGCCTGATCCTCTCCTACCAGCCCGGCTGGTTTGGCTGGTTCGGCAAGTTGCCAGGGGATATCCGCATCGAAGGCGAGAACCGCTTCATTTTCATCCCGATCACATCGATGGTCGTTGTCAGCGTGATCGTGTCGATCGTCCTGAACCTCTTCTTTCGCCGTTGACCTCCGCCTCCCCGGGGAGCTGCCCATGACTGGGATCGCAACCGACGACACGTCGGCGCATCGCATCCGGAGCTACGTGTTGCGCCAAGGCCGAATCACGGCGGCACAACGGAGAGCACTCGCGGACTTGATGCCCCGCTTTGGTCTCGATCCCGGCGAGCCGTTCGACCAACTGCGCGCTTTCGGTCGGCAGGCACCTTTGTCCTTGGAAGTCGGTTTCGGCAACGGGGATACATTGGTACGGTTGGCGGAAACCCGAACCGATGAGGATTTTCTGGGTATCGAGGTCCACCCGCCGGGTGTTGGCCATCTGCTGCTCGAAATGGAGAAGCGCGGGCTCTCGAATATCCGCGTCTATTGGGCTGATGCCGTCGAGATCCTCGAAAAGACCCTTCCCGATCGCAGTCTCGACGGCATGCTGGTTTTTTTCCCGGACCCCTGGCACAAGAAAAGGCATCACAAGCGCCGTCTGGTCGATCCCGATTTCGTGCAGCTCGCAGCAAGAAAACTGAAGTCAGGCGGGCTCTTTCACGCCGCTACCGACTGGGAGAGTTACGCCGCCCAGATGCTTGCCGCCGCGCAGAGCTGCAGTCAGCTGCAGAATTGCTCCGAATCCGGCGGGTTCAGCCCCCCCCAAGCTTACCGCCCGCTGACGAGATTCGAGGAACGGGGACGCAGACTCGGGCATCCGGTGTGGGACATCCTCTTCAAGCGGGTTTAGGTCGGCCGCCGTCCCACGCCGCTCGCCTGTGCTCGGCTTGGCCTCAAGCGGATTCTCGAGGCACCTCGCCCGTCGGCAACCTTGTCTCTTCGCTCCCGCGGTCAAAATGCTCGTATCGGCAGTACCGGGCACATACCGGTCGGGACGGGCGGTCCATCCCTGGGCCCGAACTCAGATGAGGTGCTGATCCTTCCCAGGAGCATCGGGTGAAGCAGGGACCGCGTTGTGTCGCCGGAATTTCGCTGCGCATTTGGTCATGTGTGAAAGGACACACCGGGTGCGTCAATTGGCGCGATGTTCCGAGTCGGCGCGCCCCCCGTCGGGCCAAGGATGTGATCCGGAAGCTATGGCGCAGCATTTGCAAGTACTTTCTACTTTGTTCTCGCCGGGCCTAGGTCCGGGTAAAGCCCGTTACGCGAAGGAGCTACGCAATATGAAAAGCCCCCTCTTGACAAGATTTCTCGTCGCCTGCGGACTTATGGCCCTGGCTGGCCTCGGAGCCCGGTCGTCGTTTGCGCACACCGGACTGGTTCCACCCTCCCTGGCTTCGATCAAGCTGCCCCCGGTACCCGGGCTCACCGACGGAGATCGACCGATCGTCGTGAACAGGGACTGGGGGATTCTGCTGGGTAAGGCCCTGTTCTGGGACATGAATCTCGGCAGCGATGGCATGGCCTGCGCCAGTTGCCATTTCCATGCCGGCGCAGACAGCCGGACCAGGAACCAGTTTTCCCCCGGCAAAGCGCATCTCCCGGCCAGCCCGACCGATGCGAATGGCTTCGATCCCATCGACACCCGGGGGCCCAACCTATCCAATCATCAATTGAAACGAAGTGACTTTCCGCTCTACTTCAACGGAACGTATGCCGACACCTACAATGTGGTGGCTTCGTCTGGCACATTCTCGGGTAACTTCGTCAAGGTGCACACGAAGGACCGGCACAACGATGTCTGCGAGCCTTTTAGCGGCGCGGAGCTCGATCACACCTTTAACGTCGGCGGTGTTCGTACGCGCCGCGTGGAACCCCGTAACGCCCCGACTTTCATCAATAGCGTCCTGTTCGATCGCAACTTCTGGGACGGACGGGCCAACAACATGTTCAACGGCGTTTCATCCTGGGGGTCGCGCGATCCGGATGCATTCGTGTGGGTCGTCGACGAGAATAGCGCCCTCCAGAAGAACCGCCTGGCTTTGCCCAACGCTTCCGTGGCGTCCCTTGCGGTTGGGCCGGCGTTGAATGAATTCGAGATGTCCTGCAAGGGCCGCACCTGGCCGGACATCGCGCGCAAACTCCTGAAGCGGCACCCGTTGGAGAGGCAAGCAGTTCATCCCGACGATAGCCGCCTCGGCGGCGTGCATCGGGACCCCAGCGGCAAGGGTCTCAAGTACACGTACGAATTCCTGGTGCAGCAAGCGTTTGCTCCGCGCTACTGGTTGGCCGGCATTCGGCCCGAGTTCGGCAAGCCGTCCTATAGTTCGACGGAATTCAGTCAGATGGAAGCCAATTTCTCGATGTTCTTCGGCATCGCGATCCAGCTCTACGGAGAGACGCTGATCTCCGATGATACCCGCTTCGACCGCAGCAGCATGGTGGAGAGTCCGCCTGGATCCGGGTCTTTCACGGACCAGAATGGCATCATGGGGGCCGCAGAATTGGAAGGATTCAAGCTGTTCAACGAGCTGCACTGCATTTTTTGTCACACCGGCCCGGTCTTCAGTTCTGCTACCAACCGCACGACCTATTTCACCGACGGTAAGGCCACGACCCGCAGCATGGTCGATCGCCGGGAAAATACTGAATTTGCGACGCTGCTCTTCGATACCGGATTCCACAACAACGGGGCGGTGCCGGACGCCGACGATCCCGGGCTGGCTGGACTCGACGAGTACGGTAATCCTCTGTCTTTTGCCGCCCAGTATCGCAGTTTTCTGACGGGCAAGACGGAAGAAGTGGTGGATGATCCTCTGCCGCTGATCGAGGCCTGCACCTTTCCGTTGAGTTTCGTTACCGATTTTCCTGCCCGTCAACTGCGGGATGACCCATTCGCCCCGCCCGGCACCCACGACTGCGTCGGGGGAAAGGAGATTCTGGCCAAGGTGCCCACTCCGTCGGCTGCGCGTAAGCATTTCGAGGACAGGCTGGGCTTGGGTGTGGGGGCCTTCAAAGTTCCGCAACTCTATAACATCGAGTTGACGGGGCCTTATTTCCACAATGGCGGCGCTGCCAGCTTGTCGGAGGTCATCGACCAGTACATGCGTGCCCAGCCTGCCGGCAACGGGGGCAATTTCACCAATGCCGCATCGACCTTTATCTTGTTGCCGCGGCCTTTGAGCGAAGCTGAAAAGAGCGCGATCGTGGCGTTCCTGAAGAGCCTGACGGACGAACGGGTCCGGAATGAGTCGGCGCCGTTCGATCATCCGGAACTGGTCGTTTTCGACGGGCATCCCGGGAACGGGCAGTCGGTGACCCCGAACCCAAACCATCCGGATCGCGCCAAGGATAGGAAGCTGCGCATCAACGCAGTCGGAAAACTGGGCCGAACCGCCGAAGGACTGGCGCCTTTGCAGCCGTTCGATGAACTGCTGAAGCCCAACTGACAAGGGGTAGCGCCGGCGTTTCTCGGCGGCTCTTCTCCCCGAATATGGTCACACTAACAGTGGCCCAATCAAAAAGCCCCGGCGAGGATCGCGTATCTTCGGCGCGGGGCTTGCCGGCATCTCGGCCAGTGTGTGGTTTGACGCACACGGTAGGTGATTTACCGCACTCTTATGTTTGCTGACGCTTTGGACACAGGAAGGAACCTCCGAGCCGCTTCACCGCGTTCCACCCCTTAAGCGGAAACGGCTGAAAGGCCGCCATGCCGGGCGAATTCGGACCTGGCGATGCGGCTCCGAGCCGATCCAGTTGTTTCGATCCGAGGAGGCGTTGCGATAGTTCAGGGAGGGGCTGTAGACGTTGGCATTTTCCTTGCCTCCAAGTACGCGGTGATTTGGAGCTTTGCTCCGAACCCAATCGTTCCAAGCGATGCCAACATCGATCGGCACGGGAAGCTCTCAGGCTGCTGGGAGGAGCCGCAGACAAGGCCAAGGGGGGAGGACAACCATCACGCGAGCGTGCAGGAATATGGGGGGATGCGTCGCGGACTTCATGTAACGACATTTATTTCGGAGTTTGAGTAGTTATGAAACGAAATCTGCACAGATCAATCCTGGCGGCGCTTGGCACCGCCGCGCTGGCGACGGCTTCGA
>Ga0209254_10006754_pt1 | contig 10584 bp, 9 predicted proteins | sample FrelakmetDIP11DI_FD_187148 | JGI IMG/M metagenome (GOLD analysis project Ga0209254, IMG submission 187148) | Freshwater lake sediment microbial communities from the University of Notre Dame, USA, for methane emissions studies - DIP11 DI (SPAdes)... | ecosystem: Environmental > Aquatic >... | reverse complement strand
CTCAGCAGAACGGCCGCCCGCCACAGCGAAGATTGGTCGGCGCGGGCAAGGTCGCGGATCGCATCGAGCGTCCGCGTGCCGATGCCCCGCGTCGGCGTGTTGATGACCCGCTCAAATGAGGGATCATCGTCGCGATTGCTAAGCAGGCGCAGATAAGCCAGGGCGTCCTTGATTTCCGCCCGCTCGAAGAAGCGCAGGCCCCCATAAACACGGTATGGAATGCCCATCGCCATGAGCTTTTCCTCGAACTGGCGTGATTGGGCATTGGACCGGTAAAGAATGGCGCAATCGGAACGCCGGTGACCTTCCTGCACCCATTGCCGGATCCGGTCCACGACGAAATAGGCTTCATCCTGTTCGTTGAAGGCGGCATAGACTGCGATCGGCTCGCCTGCGCCGACGTCGGTCCACAGGTTCTTGCCGAGCCGCCCTTCGTTGCGGGCGATCAGAGCGTTGGCAGCACTGAGGATGTTGCCGGTGGACCGGTAATTCTGTTCCAGCCGGATGATCTGATGGTTGGGATAGTCTTTCTGAAACTTGTAGAGGTTTTCGATCTTCGCGCCGCGCCAGCCGTAAATTGACTGGTCGTCATCGCCGACCACGAACAGATTGTCGCGGTCACGGGTCAGCAGCCTGAGCCAGGCGTACTGGATGCTGTTGGTGTCCTGGAACTCGTCCACCAGGACATGGCGGAATCGGCGCTGATAATGTGCCAGGGTTTCCGGATTATCACGCAGGAACTCGTGGGCACGCAGCAGAAGTTCGGCGAAATCGGCCAGGCCGGAGCGGTTACACTGCTCCTCGTAGATCCGGTAAACTCGCTGCAACTGCCGCTCGAACGGATCGTAGGCTTCCTGCAGATGACGGGCGCGTCGCCCCTCGTCCTTCTGTGCGTTGATATACCACTGCACCTGGCGAGGCGGCCAGCGCGCTTCGTCGAGTTCCAGGGTCTTGAGAATGCGCCGGATCAGGCGATACTGGTCGTCCGAATCGAGGATCTGGAAGGTCTCCGGCAGCCCTGCCTCCCGCGCATGGCGTCGCAACAGACGATGCGCCAGACCGTGGAATGTCCCCATCCACATGTTACCCGCCGGGAAGGCCAGGAGTTGCTCAATGCGTCCGCGCATCTCGCGCGCCGCCTTGTTAGTGAAAGTCACCGCCAGGATGCTGTTTGGGGAAGCCGCCTCGACCTGCATCAGCCAAGCGATGCGATGCACCAGAACGCGGGTCTTGCCACTGCCGGCTCCGGCCAGCACCAACATGGCGGTGGGCGGGGCGGTTACCGCCATGCGTTGCACGTCATTGAGCGGATCAATGAGGGAGGTGATGTCCATGCGCGTTATTTTACCGGATTCGGCTTGCGCAATTTCAATAAAGCTTGGAGAATCGTCAACTTTCAGAGAAGGGGTTTAGCGATGAGTTTCGATTTAAAGAGAATGTTAAAGCGAGAGCTTAACGTCGGTCTCAAGGAGCAGAAGATTCGTTACCGCGTGGGCAGCGGCCTGTTATTGGCTTCAGTATTCATGGGCAATATCCCGCTGTTGGTGTTGGGCGGACTTCTGGTGGCCACCGCCTTCATGCGCTGGTGTCCAGCCTATTCAGGCATGAGCAGGAGTACGGTGGACCCCACCGAGCCGGCTTCGGGCCGTACCGGTCATGGCCCGGTTGGCGAGCTTTGATCGCCTAGTCCTCCCGCCGGTACTCTCCCTCAATTGTTCGCGGGGCGCCCGGTTCGGGCGCTCGGCCCCGGCTGGATGCAAAGCGCTTCCCGACCAGGTAGGCCCCAATCGGTCGACGCGTCACCGGAAGCAGGCACAGCAGCCCGAGCGCGTCAGAGAGGAAACCCGGTAACAGCAGTAATACGCCCCCGGCCAGGATGATGACGCCATCGACCAGTTCGTGCGCCGGCAACTCGCCTCGCGCGAAACTCTGCTGCAGACGGGTCCAGGTGGACCAACCTTGCGTCCGGAGCAGATATGTCCCCAGTGAAGCCGCGCCAAACAACAGAAACAGGGTGGGAAAAAAGCCGATGACCCCGCCCACCTTGATCAACAGATAAATTTCCAGAATGGGCAGACTCAATAGGGCAAGCAAAAGCCATTGCGCCATGTTCATTCAATCCTTAACAGTGTTCAATAGCAGATTCGCCCCTGGGTGAAAGGGTGCTGGCCACCCGCTGGAGAAGAAAGGAGTCGGCCGATAAGCCGGGTTCTGTCTAGGACAGTCATTCATCTGGGGCGCGCGTCGCCGGGCGCCTCAAGCAACCTACCCGGGGGCCGTGCGGGCCGCACGTCTGGGCCGAACCCATTGCCCCCCTATTTGGTCTTGCTCCGAGCGGGGTTTACCCTGCCACTCCCGTTGCCGGGAGCGCGGTGCGCTCTTACCGCACCATTTCACCCTTACCTCGCTTTCGAGAAAAGCGCGGCGGTATATTTTCTGTGGCACTTTCCGTAGGCTCGCGCCTCCCAGGCGTTACCTGGCGCCCTGCCCTATGGAGCCCGGACTTTCCTCTCCCCGAAACGGCCAAAGCCGAAAACGGACAGCGACTGTCTGGCCGACTCCGGGGTTAGTGTAACGGTTCAGCCCAGGCTTCGCCAGCGGAGCATCCTTAGGGTTTGAAACTTGGCAGGCTGGATTCCAGCAGCCACAAGCCTTTTTCCTCGTCGTAGCGCCACGTCTGGTGATCGGTAAGGGTTTTTTCGACGCCGGTCTGCTCCTGGTAGTAGCGGATTTCAACGGTTTGCTGGACGATGTCTTTCGTTTCCTTCCGGTAGACAGGGTCGTAGCCGGTTACTCGGATGGTCTTCAGATAACTCAGATCAAGGGGGGGCTCATCCTTCCTTGCCTGAAAGTCGGCTGCTTTTTCGTAGAGTCCCCAGCGGATTGCGCCACCGTAACTGCTTAGCGTCTCCTCCATTTTCATGAGGTGGGTGCTTTGGCTACAAGCCATCATCGCCCAGCACAACAAAGAGGCCAGGCCTAATCTCATTAATGTGATGTCCATGATGTGCCGATTGGGTTTGCGTGAGCGTTGTGGGCCGAACATTTCGGTCTCGCGCCGGTCCAAAGCAAGCTTTGGATATTCTTTTCCGTCCCTGATTATATAATGACCCGATTGCAAACCGTCTGGAGATTACCAAATGAAAGTTATAGCCGGCATCATGGCGGTTCTCGCCGTAATCTATTTTTTTCCCGCCTTCATGCGCATGCAGAGCGGCCATGAGATAAAAGGCTCGTCGACCGAGCAGATCAAAAAATCGGCGATGCAGGTCAGGCGTGCTATGTCGACCAATGAACGTAGCCTCTTCGACATGTCTTTCGGCATTTTGGAAAAGCTGAAGTCCGAGGAAGGGCCGGAAGCCTTTGCCAACGCCGTCGATGGATTGAAGCCGGAGGAATTGATTGAATTGGCCAAGCGTGAGGTCGATATCAAAATCGCCACCGGCCATCCCGATTTCAAGCAATATACCTCCTGGGACGACATGCTGACGAAACTGACCACGGACGGGTCCAAAAAGAAAACTTCAGGGCAGCATGCTCAGCCGGCAGCGCCATTGCGTCAATCGGAACGGCCCGGACGGCCCAATTAGTGCTTCAGGCAATCGGCCTGCGGCAAATAGCTTGCGCGCGATATCAGGGGCATTTTTCGGCCAGCCTGAGCGCCGCCCGATAGACTATCCCCTTGCGCGCCCCGGTAATCTTGGCCGCAAGGGTGGCTGCCGTTGTTACCGAGCATTTTTCCAGCAGCAGTTTTAGAACGCGCGCTTGTTCCGGGGTCAATTCGTCAAGCGGCTTGGTTCCCGAGGCGCCTTGCACAATGATGACGAACTCACCCTTGCACATATTGGCATCCGCCTCGATGAGGGCGGGCGCTTGGCCCACCGGAACCTGGACGATGGTTTCGTAGAGTTTCGTCAGCTCCCGCGCGATGACGACTTGACGCTGAGCCGGAAAAACCTCGGCGATGGCCTTTATGAATTCGAGCATACGGTGGCTTGATTCGTAAAAGATCAGTGTTCTCGGATCGGCCACCAGCTTTTCTAACTGGACTCTGCGCGCCGAGGCCGTGCGCGGAGGAAAGCCCTCGAATGCGAAGCGGTCGCAGGGCAGCCCGGACGCGGAGAGGGCGGCGATCAAAGCGCAGGGCCCCGGAATCGGCGTCACCCGGATGCCGCGCTCGCGCGCCCGTCGTACCAGCGGAAAACCGGGATCGTTGATTAGCGGCGTGCCCGCGTCCGAAATCAGCGCGACCGATTCGCCATTTGCAAGGCGCTCGATCAGCCGCGACGTCGTGGCCTCCTCATTGTGTTCGTGCAACGCAACCATCGGCTTAGTGATACCGTAACGATCCAGTAGCGGCCGGCTGCGGCGTGTATCCTCGGCTGCGATCACGTCGGCATTTTGCAGGATTTCCGCCGCGCGGAAGCTGAAATCGGCCAGATTGCCGATGGGCGTCGCCACTATGTATAGTATGCCTTTCTCTGTATTCGGCACATGACCCTCTTTATCTGAATTAGCTCGATCCTTCGCCCATGTTCATTACGATGCGATTCTTAGTCCTTCTGTTGGTCTTGATGGTTTCCGGCTGCGCCGGCCAAGCGGCCCGGCAGGCTGACGCTCCCCTCGTCGCTGCAGCTGAAAGTCGCCTCAGATCAGCGGATTACGTCGGCGCGGCGCAGCTTTATCAAGAGCTTGCCGAGCGTTCCGGCGAGCCCGATTATTACCGTCTGCTGGCGGCTGATGCCGAGTTGCGGGCAGGCAACGGGCGAGCTGCTCAGGCACTGTTGAATGGTGTCAACGCTGACGGTCTGGAGGTTGTCGACCAGCATCGCTATGTCCTGCTGAAAAGTCGCATCGACCTCAACCAAGGCAAGGCGCAAGCGGCGATGGCCCGCCTGGGCACCCTCGACGCCCAGCAACTGGAGCCACCATTCCGGGCGCATTATCACACGCTGCGCGCTTCGGCTTACAACCAGATGGGCAACATGCTGGAAAGCGCTCGCGAACGGGTGTTTCTCGGCAAACTCCTTAGCAATCCAGAGCTCATCCAGAATAACAACGAAGCTATCTACGATACCTTGAACCGGCTGCCTGCGAAGGCCTTGGCCGATCTCCGGCCGCCTGCGCCAGATACGCTGGGCGGCTGGATGGCCTTCGCGAGCATCATGAAAGGTCCGGCCGGGAGTCGGGCGCAGGCTTTGCAGGCGTGGCGCACAGCGTTTCCAGGACACCCAGCGGATGGCGCGTTCCTGGAAGGAATTTCGCAGAAAACCGGCAAGGGTGTGGCGATCACCCCGCTACAGCTCCCGACCGAGCCGGCGCCGATCCCAGCACCCGCCACTGCCCCAACCGGCCCATTCATCGGTGTCATGCTGCCGCTGACGGGATCTTATGCGCCGGCGGCGCAAGCCATTCGCTCCGGCATGGTCGCCGCCTACTACGCCGACCCCAACGCAGCGAAGCCGGCGTTACGTTTCGTCGATAGTCGAACGGCCGATGCCTACGCGGTTTATCAACACTTAGTCGGCGAGGGCGCGGAGTTCGTGGTCGGACCCTTGATCAAGGACGAACTGGCGGTATTGGCGAATGGTGGCGAATTGACCATTCCCGTGCTGGCGCTCAATCAACGGCCGGACGTTGCCCAGGCGAAGCTATACCAGTTTGGGTTGACCCCCGAGCAAGAAGTCGAGCAATCCTCCGGCAGCGCCTGGTTTGATGGCCGTCAAAACGCACTGGTCTTGGCTCCTGCCTCCGCTTTTGGCCAGCGTATGATCGCTCATTTTACCGGCTATTGGCGAAGCTTGGGTGGTAAAGTGTTGGCGGTCAAGACCTATCAGCCGGGAGGGGATGATTTCTCGGCCCCCGTGAAGGACTTGCTCGCCGCCATTCCAGGTGGACAGCCGCCCGATGCGAATGCCCCGGTTACGGCGCCGAGCGCGGATTTCGTTTTCCTCGTCGCCGATGCTCGCGATGCCCGGTTGCTCCGGCCGCAATTGGAGTCCCAACAAGCCTCTCAGCTGCCAGTCTATGCAACTTCGCATGTTTTCCGGGGGCAGCCGGATGCAGCGCAGGATCGGGACTTGTCAGGCGTTATTTTCTGCGACATTCCCTGGCTGTTGAATGTCGGGGATAACGGCAGCCTGTCCAGGCAAAGTTTGCAGACGATCGTCCAGCAAACGCCGGAAGACTATGTCCGGCTCATCGCGCTGGGCATCGACGCCTACAATCTCATTCCCCAGCTCGAACACCTCAAGGCGAGTCCGCAGAGCCGCTATCCCGGTGCGACCGGCGCCCTAACACTGCAATCGGGCAACCGGATTCAGCGACAGCTCCACTGCGCACAGTTCGATGGCGCTACGTTGCAGCCGCGTGGCATTGCACCGCTACTTCAGCCTGGTGCCTCCAACGCGGTGTCCGTGCCCTGATGGCTGACAATGGGGGCGGCCCTTCCCATCTAATTGCCGGTCAACGTGCCGAGGACAGCGCATTGGTGTATCTGCAGGATCGGGGGTTGTGTTTGCTCGAACGCAATTACCGTTGCCGGTGGGGTGAAATCGACCTGATCATGGAAGATGGCTCGAGACTGGTTTTCGTCGAAGTCCGCTATCGGGCAGGTGACCGTTTCGGCGGGGCATTGGAGAGTATCAATAGCCGCAAGCGGGCGCGGCTGGTGGCCGCAGCCAGCCACTATCTCGTTGCAAAGCGCATCGATCGGCCGGCGCGCTTCGATGTGGTCGCGCTGTCGCCCGCCCGCGAACGGCTTGAGGTAAAATGGGTCAAAGACGCATTTCAAGCTAATCAGACATGACCCTTCTGGAACGCATTCATCATCAATTCGCCTTCAGCCTGCAAACCAGCCAGGAAGCTTTGACCAACCTCAGCGAGCTGATTGAACTTGCCGCCGTCAAGCTAGCCCATAGCTTGCTCAATGACGGCAAGATTCTGTGTTGCGGCAATGGCGGTTCGGCGGCTCAGGCTCAGCACTTTTCATCGGAGATGCTCAACCGTTTTGAACGCGAACGGCCGGGTCTGCCGGCCATCGCACTGACGACGGATAGTTCTACGCTGACTTCCATCGCTAACGACTATCGCTATGACGAGGTATTCGCCAAGCAGATTCGGGCACTAGGCCATGGCAATGATAGCCTGCTCGTTTACACCACCAGCGGCAATTCCGGCAGCATCCTGACCGCTGCCATGGCCGCGCACGATCGCGACATGTCAGTGATCGCATTGAGCGGACGCGACGGCGGGGCCTTGGCTCCTTTATTGCGCGAGACTGATATCGAGATCCGTGTGCCTTCCTTGTCCACCGCGCGGGTGCAGGAAGTCCACCTCATCATTACCCATTGTTTTTGTGATCTGATCGACCACCAATTGTTCGGCGATTGAATCCAGCGACTTTTTCCCCAGTCTGCCGCGACTGCCGGTCATCTTCCGAGCGTCATTCTCATCGATAGGTCTATAGCGCGGACATTCTTGGTCAGCGCCCCCACCGAGATATAATCTACGCCGGTTTCTGCGATCTCGCGGATGGTCTCCAGGCCCACATTACCGGAAACTTCCAGCTTGGCGCGGCCCGCGTTGAGGGCGACCGCTTCCCGCATCATTTCCGGGCTGAAATTGTCGAGCAGCAGCCGATCCACTCCGGCCGTTAGCGCCTGTTCGAGCTCCTCCAGATCCTCCGTTTCCACTTCGATGGGAACGCCTGGCCGCAGCGCTTGCGCCGCGCGAACGGCCAGCGCGATGGAGCCAGCGGCAAGAATATGGTTCTCCTTGATCAGGATGCCGTCGTAGAGCCCCATGCGGTGATTGTGGCAGCCGCCACACCGGACGGCGTATTTCTGCGCCCTGCGCAGACCAGGGATGGTCTTCCGGGTATCCAGAACCTTTACCCTGGTTCCTTCCACCGCCCGGGCATAAGTCCGCGCGAGGGTGGCCGTGCCGGAAAGCGTCTGCAGAAGATTCAAGGCCGTCCGCTCGCCCGTTAGCAGACCGCGGGCTCCGCCGCGCAGCGTGCAGAGTACCGTGTTGGCTTCGGCTTCGTCACCGTCGTTGACCAGCCAGTGGATTTGGATATTCGGCTCGATCCGAGCGAACACCGCATTGAACCAGGCTTGACCGCAAAGCACCATGATTTCGCGCGTGACAACCCGCGCCGTCGCCTGCGCCGTTTCCGGGATAATCAAAGCGGAAAGGTCGCCCGATCCCACGTCTTCTTCGAGAAAACCGTCGATCTCGTGGAGATCGGCCGCAATATTCTTCTTTGCGTTCATGGTGGCTGATGTTCCCGCGGAATGAGGCCCTATTATCTCGCAAACCTGGCGCGGCGCACTTACATTTATGCCAATCCTCAACAACCCGTTCGTGTTTCTTCGAAGGTCCGCCCTCCAGGGGATGATGCATTGCGAACTGCGTCGATGGCGGGTAAACGATCCAAGGGCTCGGGCTGACCCGATCATCAGCGGCGGGCGGCTGCGAACGTGATGGCAGAAGTGACTGGGGCGGCTAAACTGTCAAACCATAACAATCGTGAAAAGTAAACAAAATGAACGCCCAACAGATTCCAGTTAATGGCCAGACGCGGGTCCGTTTCATCCGCGTGGTGAAAGCGTTCTCAGCGTCCGAGGTCGGTGGGAAAGCCATCAGACTGTTCGCCTTACTCATCGCGCTCCTATTAGGGGTCAGCGGATTGAACGTCGTAAACAGTTATGTCGGTCGCGATTTCATGACCGCGATAGAAAACCGCAACTCGGCGGAGTTCATTTGGCAGGCCATCCTGTATTTCGGCGTTTTCGCCGCCTGCACCGCCGTGGCGGTCGTTTTTCGGTTTACCGAGGAAAGACTGGGCTTGATCTGGCGCGAGTGGCTCACACGTCGACTGGTCACCCTTTATCTTGGCGATCGCACCTACTATCGGCTAAAAGCGACTGGCGAGATGGATAATCCCGACGAGCGCATCGCTGATGACGTGCGCGCGTTTACGGTTACAACCTTATCGTTCATCCTGATGATTCTCAACGGTACGATCACGGTTGTGGCGTTTTCCGGCGTCATGTGGTCGATCTCCCCGATGCTGTTCGCGGTGACCGTCGTCTACGCCGTGTCCGGTTCCTTTATCGCGGTTGGCCTGGGGCGACCCCTCGTTGGGCTCAACTACAGCCAACTCGAAAAGGAGGCCAACTTCCGGTCCGATCTCATTCACGTTCGGGAAAACGCCGAATCGGTAGCGCTGGCGCGCCGAGAGGGGCGAGTCAGAGCTCGGCTATTGCACCGGCTCGGGGAGTTGGCGGCCAATTTTGAGAAGATCATCGCGGTGAATCGCAACCTGGGTTTCTTCACTACTGGTTATAACTACCTGATCCAGATTATTCCCGCTTTGGTTGTGGCACCGCTCTTTATGCGCGGGGAAGTTCAGTTCGGCGTAATCACGCAGTCGGCAATGGCTTTCGCGCAACTCGTTGGCGCGTTCTCACTGATCGTCACCCAGTTCCAGTCTATTTCCTCATTTGCCGCCGTGGTGTCGCGGCTCGGTTCGCTCGGGGAGGCTATCGAGCAGGCGAAGTCTTCAGAGGTGTCCGGAATCGAAGTAGTCAGGGAGCAGGGGCGCATCGCGTACGAGAGCCTAACGCTATGGTCGCCGAAGGATGGTCGCCCGCTGGTGAAAGAACTGTCCGCATCGGTTCCTTGCGGGACGAGGCTTCTCGTCTTGGGATCAGACGAGACGGCGAAGCTGGCCCTGCTCAGGGCGACCGCGGGACTGTGGAACAATGGCGAGGGACGGATCATCCGCCCCGGTCTCGACCACATTCTTTTTCTCCCCGAACGGCCTTACCTGCCGCCGGGGACGCTAAGGGAAGTGCTCGTGCGGACTGGGCAGGAGCATGCCATCTCGGACGTCCGCATTCTTGATACGCTGCGCGCGTTGAACCTGGAGCCGGTCCTGATGCGCTCAGGTGGGCTGTATGCCGAGCAGGACTGGGACGATATTCTTTCGCTCGGTGAGCAGCAACTCCTTGCCTTCACCCATATGCTCCTTGCCGCGCCACGGTTCGCGTTCTTGGATCGGGCGAGCACCGCGCTGAGCCCCGAACAAGTTGAACATATCCTCACCATGCTCTGCGAGCACGCGATCACGTATATCAATATCGGGGAGGTCGATGACCGGCTTGATTACTACGATGCTGTTCTCGAACTCACGGGCGACGGCGGGTGGAAGTGGACGTCAATACCATAGTACCGCAATATATAGTTGTTAGCATGCAGAGAATCGTCTATATATTGTGTCAGTCCGGCTCTATGGCATAATGACTCATGCCGCCATGCCAAGCCGGAATCGTTTAACTGACGCCCCAACATGCCACGATGAACAGCATCCACAGCCGCCAAGCCGAACCATTACAGCCACAACTCGTTTCCACGGAAGTCCTGCGCGAGAAATACGCAAAGGGTGACGAACAAGACGTTGACGCGATCTTCCAGCGTGTCGCACGGGCATTGGCGCTGGCGGAAAAACGGCCGGATCGGTGGGAGCCCCGGTTCTACGAGGCACTGCAAGCGGGCTTCATTCCAGCTGGGCGGATC
>Ga0209254_10006753_pt1 | contig 10584 bp, 8 predicted proteins | sample FrelakmetDIP11DI_FD_187148 | JGI IMG/M metagenome (GOLD analysis project Ga0209254, IMG submission 187148) | Freshwater lake sediment microbial communities from the University of Notre Dame, USA, for methane emissions studies - DIP11 DI (SPAdes)... | ecosystem: Environmental > Aquatic >... | reverse complement strand
ACGGTGGGCAAGGAGAACACCTATGGGACCATGGTGGGCCGGGTAAAGGCCGGACCGTTTACCTACTGCCGGGTGTCTACGGACGATGAGTATGGGGTCGTTCGCGCCTACCTGGGAGAAGGCACGTTGACCGGCGATCCGATGCAGACCTTTGGCGGCGTTGGCGTGGTCAGGATTCCGGACTTTCAGGGCCTGCTCCGCTACATCTGCGAGAACGGATACGAGCACCACGTCGCGGTGAACCGGTCGGAGGTGGCAGAGGCCCTGAATGAGGCGTTGACCAAGTATATGGGTTGGGATGTTTATTACCACAAGGCTTGATGCCTACAAAAGGCCTGGTGCTTACAGGAGGGAGAAGCGCTCCACGAATGAAGGTGAGCTCGAGCAGCTCCGGCAGAACCTTAAATCGACAGTAGATCTCAAAAAAAGGAGAAGGGAGAAGAAAGAAATGAACGTCTCAAAGAACCTTTTCAGGACAGCGTTAGCAGTGCTGCTGGTCCTATCGATGGTGGTGATCACCGCTTGTGGCACGCAAGCCACACCGACCCCGGCAGTCAAAACCTACAAGGACATGGTCGTCGGCTTTCTGCAGACCGGCTCTGAAGGTGGCTGGCGCGCCGCCAACACTGCTTCCTTCAAGGAGACTGCGGAGCAGTTGGGCATCGACTTGAAGTTCTACGACTCCCAGAACGATCTGGCCAAGCAGGTCGCGGGCTTTCGCCAGTTCATCCAGGATCCGGCAGTGGATGTCATCGTCCTGGCCGCACTCGAGACAACCGGTTGGGAAGAGGTACTGAAAGAAGCCCAGGCCGCCGGCAAGACGGTCGTCTTGGAGGATCGCCGCATCGATGCGCCGGATAACCTGTATGCCACCTACATCGGCTCCGACTTTGCCGAGGAAGGGCGCAAATCCGCCGAAGAGATGTGCAAGCTGCTCGAGGGCAGCGCGTCCAAGAAGGTGTGGGAGCTGCAGGGCAACGTAGGCTCCTCTGCAGCCAAGGACCGCGGCCAGGGCTTCCGCGAGAAGATGGGGGAGTGCGGGATCGAGATCACCAACAGCCAGACCGCTGACTGGAGCATCACCCTAGGCAAGCAGGTGGTGGAAGCCTGGCTGAAGGATTCCAAGGATGTCCAGGGGATCTTTGCCCAGAATGACGAGATGGGGCTGGGCGCCATCGAGGCGCTGAAGGAAGCCGGCCTGACGCCCGGCAAGGATGTCAAGATCCTGTCTGTCGACGCGACCGCCGGCGCCTTCGATGCCATGCTGGACGGCGTGCTGAACGTGACGGTGGAATGCAACCCGCTGCTCGCCCCGCAGGTGTACGAGGCTGCACTGAAAGCGCTCAACGGCGAATCGCTGCCCAAGTGGGTTCCTTCGCAGGAAGGCGTGTTCCGCTCCACGGACCCGAATCTGCAGGAAACGGCTGACGGCCGCAAGTACTAGAGGCTGCGGCGCGATTCGTGCAACCCTAGCAGGGCTAGACCATGCTGGTTGTGTAGGACTAGCCGAGGAGCGGCGTGCATGCGGCGCCGCTCCTCGAACAAACCGGCTTCTGCGAGATGGCAAAGGTGGCTCATGTCAGATTCTGATCGACCTGTTGTGGAGATGCGGGGGATAAACAAAGCGTTCCCCGGCGTCCAGGCCCTCTCAAACGTGGACTTCTCTCTGATGCGGGGCGAGATCCATGCCATTGTGGGCGAGAACGGCGCGGGCAAGTCGACCCTCATCAAGGTGCTGACCGGCGTCGAGAAACAGGACGCAGGCGTGGTCACCCTCGAAGGTGAAGAGGTCACCATCAGATCGCCTCTTGATGCCCAGAAGCTGGGCATCAGCACGGTCTATCAGGAAATCAACCTGTGCCCCAATCTCACGGTGGCGGAGAATATCTTGATTGGCCGGGAGCCCAAGAGGCTGGGGGGCGTGCATTGGAAGGCAATGAATGCCCAGGCCAAACAGGCCCTGCAACACCTGGACATCGACATCGACGTGACCCAGACGCTAGGCTCCTATTCGGTGGCCATCCAGCAGATGGCGGCCATCGCCCGGGCACTCGGGATCTCGTCCGCCAAGATCCTGATCCTTGACGAGCCTACTTCCAGCCTCGACATCCATGAAACTGCACAGCTTTTCGGGGTGATGCGCAAGCTGAAAAGCGAAGGCGTGGCCATCGTCTTTATCACCCACTTTATCGACCAGGTCTATGAGATCTCGGACAGGATCACCGTTCTCAGAAACGGGAGCCTGGTCGGGACTTTCGATACCTCAGAAATACCGCGCCTGGACCTGATCGCCAAGATGATCGGCCGCAATCTGACCGAATTCGACGAAATGTCGCAAATCAAGCTCAGAAGCAGCCAGCAGATCAAGGGTGAGGCGTTGCTTGAGGCCGAGCAATTTGGTCTCACCGGCGCTATCGAGCCACTTGACCTGGAGCTGCACGCCGGCGAAGTGCTCGGTTTCGCCGGATTGCTGGGATCGGGACGGACGGAAACTGCTCACCTGCTGTTTGGGATCGAAAAACCCGACAGCGGCACGATCAGGTTCGCCGGCCATCTAGTCAAGCGGTTCTCACCCCTGGCCTCCATCAGCCGAGGCGTCGCCCTGTGTCCCGAAGACAGAAAAGAGGCCGGCGTTGTGGACGAGCTGACGGTCAGGGAGAACATCATCCTGGCCCTCCAGGCCAGCCGGGGTTGGTTCAGGTATCTGAGTACGCAACAGCAATACGAAACAGCCGACAGGTACATCAAACTGCTGAATATTGCGACCCCCTCCGCCGATCAGCCGGTCAGGAACCTGAGCGGCGGCAATCAACAAAAGGTAATCCTCGCTCGTTGGCTCGCCACAAACCCACAGATCCTGATCCTGGACGAACCTACCAGGGGCATCGACGTGGGAGCAAAAGCCGAGATCCAGAAACTGGTACTGTCACTCGCCGAGGAAGGCAAGTCGTGCGTGTTCATCTCCTCCGAGCTGGAAGAGGTGCTGCGCACCAGCCACCGCATCGTCGTGCTGCGGGACCGGAAAAAGATAACGGAGCTCAGCGGTGCGGTGGACGAGCATGTCATTATGCAAGCGATGGCCGGGGGTGAATCATGAGACAGCGTAAGCCCTCCTTCAGTTGGAGAAAGGTAACTGAAAGCAAGCTCTTTTTCCCACTCATTGCCTTTGCGCTCATCCTGCTTTTTGATTTTATCGTTGTTCCCGGTTTTTTCAACATTCAGGTCAGGGAAGGCAACCTGTATGGGAGCCTGATCGATATCCTGCGGAACGGTTCGACTATTTCATTACTGGCCATCGGTATGACGCTGGTGATCGCCACCGGGGGGGTGGACCTGTCCGTGGGTGCGGTCATGGCCATAGCGGCTTCGGTGGCAGCCCTCCTAATGAATCCGTATGTCTTGGCCACAGAGCTACCGCCGAACCTCATGAAGTTGATCAACGATCCAAACTTTACTTATCTACCACTTTGGATCGTGATCCTTGTAGCGTTGATCGTGGCCATAATCTGTGGTTTGTGGAATGGGCTGCTGGTCGCCTATGTAAAGATTCAGCCGATGGTGGCCACTCTGATCCTGATGATCGCCGGCCGCGGGATCGCCCAGCTCATCACCAATGGGGTGAGAATCCAGATCTTTTACAAACCATACGCCTTTATCGGACAGGGCTGGATTGTCCTACCGTTTTCCCTGTACATAGTGGCGTTGGTGTTCGCTATCGCCTGGCTTCTGACGCGCAAGACGGCCATTGGGATGTTCATAGAATCGGTGGGCATCAACGCCCGCTCCAGTTTCTACAGTGGCATCGAGGAAAAAAAGATCAAACTGCTCGCCTACACCTTCTGCGGCCTGTGTGCGGGGATAGCAGGCCTGGTTGCCAGCTCGAATATCAAGACATCGGATGCCTTTAATATCGGCATGACCAATGAGCTGGACGCTATTCTGGCGGTTGTCATAGGCGGCACTTTGATGTCGGGCGGCCGCTTCTCTCTGCTGGCCAGCATTATCGGCGCGTGGATCATCCAGGGGATAACCACCTCCATGTATGCGGTGGGCGTTCCGGCGTTTGCCCTGCAGGCCATCAAGGGGGTGGTGGTCATTCTGGTGATCCTGCTCTATTCGGAACAGGTCAGAGGCCTTGTCCGCAGGTTCGGCGTGCAGAAAGGGGCTTAGCTGCGATGCGAAGAGGATATGGCCCCAATAGAGGGCTTTTCTCCATTGAGGATGTAGCAGCAGCGCTGGGAAAACTAGGCGATCTTTTCCCCAGTTATCAGAGGTTCATCCCACTCACGGCGACGGCGGTGCTGGCCCTTACCGCCTATGGGGTCGGAGCGATCTTTTACCCGGCCATGCGGGATCCGCAGGTTTTCATCAACATATTCCGAAACAACGCTTATCTGTTGATTAGCGCCGTAGGAATGACGCTCGTCATTCTTACGGGCGGCATCGACCTTTCGGTCAGCGGCATGATGGCACTGGCGGGGGTAGCCTCTGCCGCGTTGCTTCGAGAAGGGTGGAACGCCTGGGCTGTCATCTTGCTGATACTGGCCATGGGGATGGCTTTTGGCGCCACGGTGGGCAGCATTATTGCCTACACGAAGGTACAGCCGTTTATCGCCACCCTGGCGGGCATGTGGGTTGCCCGCGGGCTGTGCTTCTTTATCAGCGACGACGCCATCGCCATCAGGGATCGCACCTTTCACATCCTTGGGGCGACCAAGATCCTGATCCCAGGGCTAAGCGATCCCTCCGCCAAACAAGGGGATTTTGTGTCCATATTCGTGGTTGTCTCGTTCATCGTCTTGGCGGCAGCGATGTACCTGACCCACTATAGGCGGTTCGGCCGCACCGTGTACGCCATCGGGGGCAACGAAGGAAGAAATGAGCAATCTGCCCGGTTGATGGGTCTACCGGTGAACTCGACCAAGGTGCTGGTGTACACGTTTAATGGGTTTTGCTCGGCGCTGGCGGGGATTGCGCTGGCGGTCAATGTGATGTCCGGTCACGGCTTGTATGCAAACGGCGCCGAGCTGGACGTTATTGCCTCGGTGGTGATGGGCGGCACGGCGCTGAGCGGCGGGGTGGGGTATGTGTTCGGCACGCTGTTTGGCGTGTTCATTTTGGGCGTTACCCAGACCTTGATCCAGTTCAACGGAACACTGAGCTCTTGGTGGACCAGGATCGTGATCGGCCTGCTGATGCTGATGTTCATCGGCGTGCAGAGTCTCCTGGCTGCTCGGAAACGCGGCCGTGGTCAGGCCGCGGCGCGGGAGGACGGTGCACGGACATCGGCTGCCATGCGCAGGCGCCGTCTGTTGATACTCGGCGGCAGCGGTGCGATCGTCGCGCTCGGCATCGGGGTGATTGCGATCAGCTTAACCCGAGGACCGGCAGGTGGCGAAACAGCCGACACCACTTCCACACCAGGATCTGGCAGATGCGAACTCAAGCCTTTCCGGCAGGATCAGGCTGAGATTGCCGTGGAAACTGGGGCAGTGATCGCCTACGAGCGCAACGGCGGGCCTAACTGCATCGACGAGCTGTATTTCATCTATCCAGACGGGCGGATCGTGGGCGACGATGGTGTCAATAAAGTCGAGAAACAGGCAACCCCTGCCGAGGTGGACACACTGCTGGCGGGCATCAAAGAGCTCGGATGGTTTACCGACGAGATGTACAACACCTGGCATACCCCGTGCAAGCAGTGCTTTGGATACTATGTCACTGTTTCCTATGACGATCAAATCAAAACCGTAAAAGGCGTGGATGGCGGAACAGATGCCCCGGCCGACTATTTGGTGGTTATCTCGCTGCTCAAGGCGATTGTTCCAGGATTTACCGCCGTCCCATAGGGGGTCGGAAACGGAGTACAGGAGTATAATAATAGATGAGTGTGAAAAAGGCACTGGTTCCTGTCCTGATATGCACTCTGCTTCTGTGTGCCTGCAACTATATCGTATTGCCTGAGGACCTGGATGAGTATGATTCACAGACTTCAGAAGGTTGGAGTGCAGTGGTGACCAATGTCACGTCGGATGCCGGGGCTTTGCACATTGACCTCACCATCCAGAACAAGACCGGCGATTGGAGTGCCATGCAAGCCACAGCGGACAAGCCGGCTGTGCTCACCGCCGGCGACGGCAAGACCATAAACTGCGATACCGTTTTCGTCAGCTCGGGCGGCCATCGCCTGGCTCCTGGTTTTCGGATGCGGGGCTATATCGGCGGGACAAAAGCTGAGCAGAAAACCCAGCTCATCTATGTGGAATGCGAGGGCGCAGAGGCTGCTTCAGGGTCCACCCTCACCATCGATTACAGCTATGTTACCGACGAATACAACTACTACTACCCGGACGAGAACAAGGTCGACACAACGCTGGAAGTCAAGCTCGACGAGGTCGCCGCAGATCTGACCTATCCGATCGCCGAAGAGATAGAGGGTCTAATCCAAACACCCGACACCGAGATCACTGCGATCAACGACGTCACTCTCGTCCTCACCGGGATAGAGCGTACGGATACCGGCCTGCAGTTCACATGGCAAACCAGCAACCCCGGTGAGTATCCCACCTATGTTCACATTGGCAACCCGCCGGTCATCGGCGCAGATGGCGTCATCTATGGTTTCTACCAGACGCCGGATATCGTATCGGTCCCCATCACCCCTGCCGGCGGCACGGCGGAGTGGACGACCGAGGTGACGGTTCCACAAGATGTCAAGGGCCTTTACATATTGCTGAGTGTCGAGTCGAAAAAACAGCGGCTCTTTGTCAACTATGCCATCGACATCACCGACAAATAGCTTCCGGCCTCAACGGGGGAGACATGGCTGAACAGAAATACACGATCGGGGTCGACTTTGGTACTGAATCAGGCCGTGCGGTGCTGGTCGACGTCGGCACCGGCCAGGAGATGGCGACGGCGGTCCACACGTACACAAACGGGGTGATCGATCAGGTTCTGCCAGAGAGCGGCGTCCGTCTCGAACCTGACTGGGCGCTCCAGGACCCCAACGACTATATCGAGGTGTTCAAGCAGGCCATTCCAGCGACACTCAAGGAAAGTGGCGTCGATCCCGCGGACGTCATCGGCATCGGCATCGACTTTACGGCCTGCACGATGCTGCCCACCAAGGCGGACGGGACGCCGCTCTGTTTCTTGCCCGAGTGGCGCGACAAGCCTCACGCTTGGGTCAAGCTGTGGAAGCATCACGCTGCCCAGCCCGAGGCCAACAAGCTGAACGAAACCGCCCGCCGGCTGGGCTATGATTTTCTGGATCGCTATGGCGGCAAGATCAGCTCCGAATGGTTCTTCCCCAAAGCCTGGCAGATCCTCGACGAAGCGCCGGAGGTGTATACGGCCGCGGACCGATTGATCGAGGCCGCCGACTGGGTAGTCTGGCAACTGACGGGAGTTGAGACGCGCAACGCGTGCACGGCCGGCTACAAGGCGATCTGGTCAAAGACGGAGGGCTTTCCACCGAATGAGTTCTTCAGGTCGCTCGATCCGCGGCTGGAGCGGGTCGTGGATGAAAAAATGAAACGCGACATCCTGCCGCTGGGCGTCAAAGCGGGTGGCTTGACCAAGGAGGCTGCTGCCTGGACCGGCCTGAAGCCGGGCACTGCCGTGGCAGTGGCCAATGTGGATGCCCACGTGGCCGTGCCCGCTGCGACCGTCACCGAAGCAGGCCGGATGGTGATCATCATGGGCACCTCCAACTGTCACATGGTGCTGGGCAGCGAAGAGCGGATCGTGCCGGGCATGTGCGGCGTGGTCATAGACGGGATCCTGCCCAATATGCCCGGCTTTGAGGCCGGCCAGTCGTGCGTGGGCGATCACTTTGCCTGGTTCGTCGAGAACTGTGTGCCGGCGGGCTATGCGCGTGAGGCGCAGGCACGCGGCATGGATATCCACCAGCTATTGGAGGAAAAAGCCGCCCGTCTGAAGCCCGGCGAGAGCGGCTTGTTGGCTTTGGATTGGTGGAACGGCAACCGCAGTGTGCTGGTGGACGTGGATCTTACCGGGGTGCTGCTGGGGGCTACCTTGCTGACCAGACCTGAGGAGATATACCGGGCGCTGATCGAAGCGACCGCGTTTGGTACGCGCATGATCGTGGAGACGTTCCGCCAGAATGGCGTGGCGATCCACGAGATCGTAGCTACGGGCGGCCTGCCCGACCGCAACAAGCTGCTGATACAGATCTATGCCGACGTGACCGGTCTGCCGATCTACATCCCGGCCTCGTCCTTTGTCCCGTCGTTTGGCTCGGCCATGCACGGTGCGGTGGCCGCCGGGGCTGCTGCCGGTGGATTTGACAGCATCGTCGAGGCCAGCCACAAGATGGCCCGGCTGCGGGAGGAGAGCTACCACCCCATCCTCGAAAACCGGGCCGTCTATGACAGGCTGTACGCCGAGTATGTCCTTCTGCACGATTACTTGGGCCGCGGCGCCAACGACGTGATGAAGCGGTTGAAGCAGATCAAGGCCCAGGTCCGCAACGGCTGAGCGAAGGGACGCCTGATGCTCGAAAAGCTGAAGACAGAACTGGTCGAACTACACCTGGAACTGCCCAGGCACGAGCTGGTAGTGTGGACCGGCGGGAATGTGAGCGCCCGGGATCCGGAGACCGGCCTGGTGGTGATCAAACCGTCTGGAATACGCTACGAGGACCTGCGTCCCGAACAGATGGTGGTCGTAGATCTGCAAGGCCGGGTTGTCGAGGGCGATCTCAAGCCGTCCTCTGACACGGCCAGCCACCTGTATATCTATCGCCACCGGCCGGACGTGGGCGGCGTGGTGCACACCCATTCGCCCTATGCCACCGCGTTTGCTGCGGTAGGCCGCCCCATTCCCGTTGTGCTCACTGCCATCGCCGACGAGTTTGGAGGGCCGATCCCCTGCGGAGGATTTGCTCTGATCGGCGACGAATCGATCGGCAAAGTGGTGATCGACAGCATGGGCAATTCGCCGGCCGTGCTGCTCAAGAACCACGGCGTTTTTACCATCGGCAAGACGGCCGAGGCTGCGGTCAAGGCGGCGGTCATGACCGAGGACAACGCCCGCACCGTGTGGCTGGCGCTGCAATTGGGCACACCTGACGAAATACCGGCTGAAGAGGTGGCCAAACTGCACCGCCGCTACACCAAGGTATACGGCCAGTAGCCGCATAACCTTTTGCGTTCGGTCCTCCCTTTAGCCTCCCGCAGGTTGGGCCCATTCCGCTTTGCTGCGGGGTGGCGTGCAAAACCTGCGGGAGGCTGCCAATAGCCACGCAACCCCTCGGGCCTGGGTCCCCGGCTAGGGATGACCTTGCTGGACGATCCACCGATCGACCATCCGCTCCAGCAGATCCAGCGGCACTGCGCCGCTGCCGAGGAGCAGATCGTGGAACTCACGCAGGTCAAAACACGCGCCGAGCTGTCGTTCGGCGCGCGTGCGCAGCTCGCGGATCTTGAGCTCACCGATCTTGTAGGCAAGCGCCTGCCCGGGCCAGGCGATGTAGCGGTCCACCTCATTGGCGATGTTGAGCAATGTGGAAGAGGTGTTGGCTGCCATAAAGTCGATGGCCTGCTGGCGAGACCATCCAAGGGCGTGGAGGCCGGTGTCCACCACCAGCCGGCAGGCACGCCACATTTCGTAGCTCAGACGCCCGAAATCACTGTATGGATCCTGGTAGAACCCCATTTCCAGGCCCAGGCGCTCTGCATACAATGCCCAGCCTTCGACGAACTCGGTAAACGCATAGAAGCGCCTGAAATGCGGCAGGTCCAGCTCCTGCTGTAGCGCGATCTGCAGGTGGTGCCCAGGCACTGCCTCGTGCAGCGACAGCGCTTCGATTTCGTACAGCGGGCGGCTCTTTAGATCGAAGGTGTTTACGTAATAAAAGCCGGCGCAGCGCCCATCACCCGTGGCCGGGAAGTAGTAGGCAGCCGTGTTGCCCGGAGCGCTGGCGTCAGGGATCGTCCGGATGCCATAGGGCGTGCGCGGCAGGGTCTTGAACAGGCGTGGCAATTCGCCATCGATCCGCTTCAGGACGTACGCGGTCTCTTTGAGCAACGCCTCTGGCGTTGCAGCGTAAAAGCACGGATCGGTGCGCAGGTACTCGACAAAGGCATGGAACTCCCCCTGAAAGCCCACCGCACGCATCGCATTTTCCATTTCGGCTCGGATCCGTTTCACCTCCGACTGCCCGGTGTCGTGGACCTGCTCGGCCGACAGATCGAGCGAGGTGAAATAGTGGATCCGATGTTGGTAGAACTCGCGGCCGTCGGGCAGATGGCTGGCGCCGACCTCTGCCCTTGCCCCCGGCACATATTCATTGTCCAGGAAGTGCAGCAGCGCTTCGTATCCTGGCACAACGGACGACAACAGGGCCGTCCGCCCTGCTGCGCTCAGCCGCTCCCGGTCGGCGCCGCCGATCGATTCTGGGAAGCGGGTAAACGGCGCAAGGAGCGGGCTTAAAGCGGGATCGGTGACCATTTGTTTGCGCGTAAGCGTTCAGATGGTGACAGCAAGATGATCCATTCACGGGTTTGGCAACAGAGACGGAGCGGGATCACCGCGGACGGCGGCGGCGCAGGCTTCTGT
>Ga0209254_10006752_pt1 | contig 10585 bp, 7 predicted proteins | sample FrelakmetDIP11DI_FD_187148 | JGI IMG/M metagenome (GOLD analysis project Ga0209254, IMG submission 187148) | Freshwater lake sediment microbial communities from the University of Notre Dame, USA, for methane emissions studies - DIP11 DI (SPAdes)... | ecosystem: Environmental > Aquatic >... | reverse complement strand
TCGCCATCGGCGATGGCACGATCCAGATCGTCGAGTTCGTAGCGCGTCACTTCATAGGCGATATTCTGCTGCCGCGCCTCGTCCTCGTTAAGCCCGACCCGGGCCACCTCGGGATCGGTAAAGGTCGCCCAGGGCACCACAGAGTAGTCGACCCTGAACCTGCGGAAACGGCCAAAGAGGGCGTTCACCGCGGCATACCAGGCCTGGTGACTGGCCATATGGGTAAACAGGTAGGGCCCCGCCACATCCCCGCAAGCAAGTATAGTGGGAATCGTTGTGCACAGATACTCATCGACCGCAAGCGTACCGGCGGGGCCAACAGCAATACCCAATTCTTCCAGCCCCATGTTTTCGACATTGGCGCTGCGGCCCACGGCGAGCAGGACACGGTCAAAATTTAATTTGCGCTGTCCACGCGTGGTACCGAACACACCACTTTGCCCGTCCGCGTCTGTGCTAAAAAATAGCGACTCATAATTCAAGTGTACCGATATCCGCTGGCGCCGGAATGCGGCCTGCACCAGCTGCGCTACCTCCGGGTCTTCCCGAGGCAGTATGCGATCCGCGTGTGTCACCAGAGTGACACTGCTGCCCAGTCGTGCAAACGCCTGGGCCAGTTCGCAACCGATAGGTCCCGCTCCCACTACCAGCAAGCGTTGCGGCAATTCCCTGATTTCCCAAACGGTATCGGACGTAAGGTAGTCTAGCGCAGCAAGACCGGGAATATCCGGTACCCGAGGGCGGGCACCAGTGGCAATCACAATATGGCGCGCAGTCAGCGTCTGTCCGTTAACCTGCACCGCCCAGGGGGAGATAATACGCGCAGCGCCGTGCACACAGTTCACTCCTAAAGCAGTGAAGCGCTCTACTGAGTCGTGCGGCTCAATAGTCCTGACAATCTCCTGCACCCGCTGCATGACTTTGAGAAAGTTCACCTCAACCTGCATGGGGGCCAAGCCAAACTCCTCTGCGCGGCGCGCATATTGCGCCACTCGCGCTGAGCGAATCAACGCTTTACTGGGCACACAGCCGGTATTCAGGCAGTCGCCGCCCATCTTGTGCCGCTCAATGAGTGTCACTTTCGCCTTCACCGTCGCGGCAATAAGAGATGTGACCAGACCTGCCGACCCGGCGCCGATCACGATCAGGTTGTTGTCGAATTGCCTGGGTTTGCTATAGCGCGAGAGAATTCGGCGGCTCTGTAACCAGGCCAATAGCCAGCGGGCTATAAACGGAAAAATAGCCAGCAGGACAAACGAACCCAAAAGCGGTGTGGAAATGATTCCAGATAGCGACTCCAACCGACCCAACTGGGTACCCGCGTTGATGTAAACCGCCGTCCCCGGCAGCATGCCCAACTGCGACACCCAGTAAAAAGGCCAGCTGCGTATGGGCAGCAGGCCCATCAACAGGTTGATCAGGAAGAACGGGAATAGCGGCACCAGGCGCAGGGAGAACAGATAGAAGGAACCGTCTCTTTCAAACCCAGCGTTCACCGCGCCCAAGTGTCGCCCAAAACGCTTCTGCACCCAGTCTCGCAACAGCACCCGTGATACAAGGAAGGCCAGTGTGGCGCCAATACTGCTGGCAAATGATACCAGCAACAACGCATACCAGAAGCCGAACAGGGCGCCACCCGCCAATGTCATCACTGCCGCGCCGGGCAGCGAAAGGGCCGTGACCACGACATAGCCCGCAAAATAGAGCAATCCCGCCAGTAGTGGATTATTGCCGTACCACTCACGCAGATCGCCAATCCGTTGCTGCAGGGTTTCGAACTGCAATAAACTGCCCAGGTCAAAATAGAACCAGGTAGTGAGAGCTAAGCCGATAAGCGTAAGGACGGTGATTTGTTTTTTATGCAAGGTGATGCCCTGAAACCAGGTGATAGCCACCGTTTTACCAGTCTCTGCAGACTATACGGTAGATTACGACAAAAACTATCATGGCCAGGCTCTTTCTTATTTGCGTTTCGTGTGGCGGTCCCGTGACACAGTCCATAGCAATCGGCTATATCAGCATGCCAAAAAACTCTAGCGCCGCAGTTGTACACTAACCATCAGGTGGTATGATTGCCTGCCTTCAAAACTACGCGGAGACAAAGACCGCGGATCAACCGGAGAACAGCATGAGCGATCAGATCGTACACGTCAGCGACGCGACTTTTGATGCAGAGGTATTGAATTCGAGTGTCCCAGTATTGGTAGACTTCTGGGCAGAATGGTGCGGGCCTTGCAAAATGATCGCTCCGGTGCTCGATGAAATCGCCGCCGACTACAGCGGAAAACTGAAGGTGTGCAAGGTCGACGTGGACGCCAACCCGGAAATTCCACAAAAGTTCGGGATTCGCGGCATTCCGACCTTGATCATGTTCAAGGACGGCAACGCAGAGGCCACTAAAGTAGGCGCTCTATCCAAGACACAATTGGCAGATTTCATCCAGGAAGTGATCTAGGAGCGCGGGAATCCGGCTAGTCCGGGCTCCCGACACGCCAGATGATCCTATTTGTTGGCAGAAAAAAGCTGTAGACGACCCTATCGGGCCGTGCTACATTCCAACTTGTTGCACATTCCTGTGCCATAAAAAAATTCTACAACCCACGTTAAAGCTACTTTTTGTTGGCAGCGCCAACCAGCTTGCGGTTACACGCTATCCCTTCCCCCAATCACTCGTGCACACTTGTTTTCCCTATGAATCTAACTGACTTAAAAACAAAAACCACACAAGAACTTATCGATATCGCCAAAGAGATGGGCCTGGACAACATGGCCCGGTCGCGCAAGCAGGATATTATTTTCGCCGTGCTGAAGCGCCACGCCAAAAGTGGCGAAGACATCTACGGCGACGGCGTGCTGGAGATATTACAGGATGGCTTTGGCTTCCTGCGCTCCGCCGACAGTTCATATCTGGCGGGACCCGATGATATCTACGTATCACCCAGCCAGATTCGCCGCTTCAACCTGCGTACCGGGGATACTATCTCCGGCAAGATTCGCCCACCGAAGGACAGCGAGCGCTACTTTGCGCTGTTAAAGGTAGACGAGGTCAACCTCGACAAACCGGAAAGCTCCAAGCACAAGATTCTGTTCGAGAATCTCACTCCCTTGTTCCCGGACCAGCGCTTGACGCTGGAAACAGGCAATGGCAGCACCGAGGACCTGACCGGCCGTATCATCGACCTGGTATCTCCTATCGGCAAGGGTCAGCGCGGATTGTTGGTTGCACCGCCCAAGGCGGGCAAAACCATCATGATGCAGAATATCGCCCAGGCCATCATCACTAATAATCCCGAGTGCTACATCATTGTGCTACTCATCGATGAACGCCCGGAGGAAGTGACAGAAATGCAGCGTTCGGTGGGCATTCGCGGTGCTGAAGTGGTGGCTTCTACCTTCGATGAACCGCCCTCACGCCATGTACAGGTTGCCGATATGGTGATCGAGAAGGCCAAGCGACTGGTTGAGCACAAAAAGGACGTGGTCATCCTGCTGGATTCTATCACCCGCCTGGCCCGCGCTTATAATACGGTGATTCCCAGCTCCGGCAAGGTACTGACCGGTGGTGTTGACGCCCATGCGCTGGAGCGCCCCAAGCGTTTCTTCGGCGCAGCCCGCAACATCGAGGAAGGCGGCAGCCTGTCTATTATCGCCACTGCCCTCATCGACACTGGCTCCAAGATGGACGAGGTGATCTACGAGGAGTTCAAGGGCACCGGTAACCTGGAACTGCACCTGGATCGCAAGATCGCCGAGAAGCGCATCTATCCTGCCATCAATATTCGCCGCTCCGGCACGCGCCGGGAAGAGTTGCTCACCGCCGATGATGAACTGCAGCGCATGTGGATTCTGCGCAAACTGCTACACGGCATGGAAGATCTGGCCGCCATTGAGTTCCTGTCTGACAAGCTCAAGGAAACCAAAACCAATGACGAGTTCTTCAAATCCATGAAGCGCAAGTAGCGCTCAATTCGCGCTACTTGATGTGCCGCATTGCGACACGTTGTGGCTACGTGTACTGTCCATCATTATAGTTTGACGGATAGACGGCAATCGTGAAATACACTGACCTCCGGGATTTTATCGCAGCGCTGGAGAAGCGCGGTGAGCTGGTGCGCATCCGGACCGAGGTCGATCCCAAATTTGAGATGACGGAAATTGCCGACCGCACGCTGCGCGCAGGCGGCCCTGCACTATTATTCGAAAACCCGAAAGGTTACAACACGCCGGTGCTGGCCAACCTGTTTGGCACTGAGCAGCGTGTCGCGCTCGGCATGGGCGCACGCGACCTCTCTGCTTTGCGCGAGATCGGGGAAATACTCGCCTACCTGCGCCAGCCGGACGCTCCCAAGGGCTTGCGCGACATCTGGGACAAGGCACCCCTGCTGAAACAGGTGTTGCATATGGCGCCAAAAATAGTGCGCAATCCCGCCTGCCAATACCATGCAAAACAGGGCGCGGATGTTGACCTCAATCAACTGCCCATCCAGACCTGCTGGCCAGGAGACGCTGCTCCGTTGATTACCTGGCCGCTGGTTATCACCCGCGGTCCCAACAAGGAGCGGCAGAATCTCGGGATTTATCGCCTGCAGTTGCTGGCGCGCAATAAGCTAATCATGCGCTGGTTGTCGCACCGCGGTGGTGCGCTGGATTTCAGGGATTGGCAACGACAGTACCCGGGCAAACGCTACCCGGTTGCGGTAGCACTGGGCGCCGACCCGGCCACGACCCTGGCGGCGGTAACACCCATTCCCGATACGATTTCAGAATACGCCTTCGCCGGCCTCCTGCGCGGTAGCAAGACTGAACTGTCCGAGTGTTTCACTGCGCTGTGCCGCGAACACGGCTTGCAGGTACCTGCCGCCGCTGAATACATACTCGAAGGGTATATTGAACCGGGGGAAATGGCGGATGAAGGTCCCTTCGGCGACCACACAGGTTACTACAACGAAGTGGAACGGTTTCCGGTATTCACGGTTGAGGCCATCACCCACCGTGAGTCACCCATCTATCACAGCACCTATACCGGGCGCCCACCCGACGAGCCCGCCATACTCGGAATGGCTCTCAATGAGGTGTTCATCCCCATACTGCAAAAGCAGTTCCCGGAGATTGTGGATTTTTACCTGCCGCCGGAGGGCTGCTCCTACCGCCTGGCCGTGGTCACCATGCGCAAGGAGTATCCGGGACATGCCAAGCGTGTGATGCTCGGCGTGTGGTCCTTCTTGCGCCAGTTCATGTATACAAAGTTCGTCATTGTTACCGATGAGGATGTGAATGCCAGGGACTGGAAGGATGTGATCTGGGCGATGACCACCCGCATGGATCCACAGCGGGACTGCGTATTCATCGAGAACACTCCGATTGACTACCTGGACTTTGCCTCTCCGGTGTCTGGACTAGGTTCCAAAGTTGGCTTCGATGCTACCAATAAATGGCCTGCGGAAAGCCAGCGCGAGTGGGGTCGCCCCATTGCCATGGATAAAGCTGTTAAAGACCGTGTCGATGAACTGTGGGGCGAGCTCGGCATCACGCTCTAGCGTGCGCTGGAACTTGCAGGCGGCACAATGCCGCTGGACAAGATCAGAGTCGCGCCAGCAACCTGCTGTCAGGAAGGGATTTATCCGGCATAGGCAACTCTGGCAGCGCATCTTCACGCAGTAATAATCCCTCGCGAAAGTAGGCGGCTGCCACGTTGGCTTCGCCAAGACCAGTCAACAGGCGGCCCAGTTCAGCACACACCTCGGCGCTGTGCTCCAGTCGGTAACAACTCTCGAAATAGTCCCGCGCCTTGCCCCACAATTTTTCGCGGGCCGACAACCGGCCCAGGCACAGTAGTAGCTGGGGATCTTCGGGATGCGCGATCAGCCAACTCTCGGCCCGGGCGAGTTGCCGGGTAGCATTTACGCTGTGCACATAACCGTACTGACGCACCAGGGTCGTACTCCACTCCTGTTTCAGGGCATACAACAAGGCGTCCTCGGCCTCTTCCTCGTCTCCCAGCTTGATCAGGTTTCCCACGTACGCCGCGACCAATGTGGCATCGCGCTGCAAATGCTTGGGCACCTGTTGCCAGCTGGTGCGCAGCAGCTGGAGATCGGAGTTGCTTCGCACAACGCGATTAAGCTGGAACTCGCGCTGCAGTTGCGCAAATTCCTCACTAGTGAGTTGCTTGTGTTTCTGCAACTGTGGCAACAATTCCAGCAGTTTGTCCCAGTCATTCAAGCCCTCGTACGCCTGACGCAACAGACTCAGGACATAAGGGTGGCGGCTGACATTGCGGATGGCCTGATCCAGCGCCGTCACGGCCTGCTGATATTCTCCGGCCTGCAACTTCAGCTCCGCCCGGGCAAACTCCATCGCCACGGCAGCGCCCGGCTCCGCCTCGCCGGCGGCGCGCAGATACTCATCAACTTTCTCGGTTTCATGCAGTTGCGCACTGGCGCGTGCGGCCAACAGGTAATTAAGCAGAGGTACCTCGTTGTGCTGCGCTCCGCGCAATAACTGGCGACGCGCCGTCTGCCAGTTGCCTTCGGTAAAGTTGATCAAGCCGCGCGTACTGAGGCGCTGCGCATTGCGTGTCTTGCGCGTTCCCAGCCAGGACACCAGAGACCGCCGCCCGCCAACAATCCTGTAGACCAGTTGCAATAGCAAATAAATCGACAGCACTGATAGCAGGAGTAGCAGCAGCCCCACCCACAGGCTGGCCTCCAGCGTATAGTTTGCATAGGACACCAGCACATAGCCGGGATCAGTTTCGATGACGGCAACAATACCGACACCGAGCAGCAGCGCGACAAGAGCTATGGCAAACAGCTTGCGCATGAGCTATTGGCCGCCTACGGTTTGCAGGCTCAGCCGGGTGGCCTCATCCAGTGCCTGCAGTGAGCGGGAAATATCGGGCTGCGCTACGTTGACAGAAAGATCCACCAGCCGTGAAATCTCTGTAGCCATGGCCCGGGCGGTGACTTCATCAGACTCCCGGAACTGTGCCAGCCATTGCTGCGCCCGATCCAGGCTGGCAGTGTACAAAATCTGGTTACCTGAGAGAGCTGCTACCTGGGCTTGCTCGAGCAGCATACGCAGATTTTGCCGGACCAGGCCCTCCCATTGGGGATCCATCAGGGCCTGCATGGGCACATCCCGCCGCCGGATAATAAGGTAATCGGAAAGCTTGGCCAGAGCCGCAGCATAGCCCTGTTGCAAGCGGCCCTGCCAATCTTTGGCAGCCTCTGGCGCCGGCCGTGCAGGCTGCTCCGGCAACTGGAAAATCACCAGAGTATCGGCCTGTTCCAGCAGTGCGGCCAGGCGCAGGTAGATACCCTCCACGTCCACCCTCGGGACCGCTCGCAATGACGCTATATCTGCGGCAACAGCAGCACGCACAGTGTGCAGGCTAGCGTCATCCATTTCCCGCAGCACGGCATCGGCACTGCTCAGCAGGGCCTGGGCGGCAACAGGATCGCCGGCCATCACCAGACGCTGATTGGCCAGGCGCAACAGATGCCCCGCCTCCGCCAGCAGCCAGCTATTGCGATCACTGGGACTGAAGCGCGCCAGTTCTTTGCGCTGCTCGGCCAGAACCCCCTCCATAGACGCCAGGCTCTGGGCAAGGCGGGATGTTTCACTCGCCAGGGTAGCCTTAAGCTCACCCAGGCCGACGCGCGACTCCCGCTCCAAGCGCTCACCCAACTGGTCCAGATCGGCTTGCTCCTGCCGGGCGATGGTCTCCAGATCCGCCACACGTTGCGCCAGCGCGGCCTCCCGGTCGCGCCCCTCGCGGATGACCCACGCGGCGGCGCCCACCAGCGCAAAAACCAACAACAAGGCCAGCCACGCAACGGCTGAGGATGGTCTGCGCGGCGCAGCCGCGTGCATGCTGCCAGAGGCAGGCGGGGCGACCTTGCCAGCGGATTTTTCTGCTGCAGCTACCACGCTATCGGACGCCTCCCCGGATTGCTTGTTATTCTTTGGTTCCTGCTCGCTCACGAGTCATACTCCATTGCCCGGTTGCCATGTCCGCAGTGCGCGGAGCATCGCCCCATCCGAGGCATTTTCAGCGGTCACGATCTGCTCGAATCCGGCCTCGCGCGCGAGATGGGCAACCCGCTCCGAGGGCACGATCAACCCTATGTGTTTTAACTTAGTGGTTTCTGCCGGGCTAAGCAATACCTGCAGGTTGGCAAGGCCTTCACCACTGCTAAGCATAATCACATCGATACCCCAGCGGGCCAGGTTCGCAGCCAGCTGCCCTGCTGGTATCGCGGGCAGGCCGCGGCGGTAACAGGCCAGTTCATCGACCGCAGCGCCGCGGCGGGTAAGTTCTGTCGCCAGGGTATCGCGACCACCCTCCCCTTTCACAATCAGCACCCGCTGGTCGTTCACAGGCTGCAACGCGGGTACTGCAAGCAAGCTCTCACTGCTCATGACACTGCCCGGTGTGATCGCCGCAATACCATGGCGCGCAAGCACGTCGGCGGTGGCAGTACCAATGGCGTACCAATTGAGACCCACAGGCAGCTGCGGCCAGTAATCCTCCAGCAGCGCCATACCAAATCGCACCGCATTGGCGCTGATGAAAATCACGTGTTGGTACCTATCCAGATGCAGCACCAGCTGGCGCTGCGCCGCGGGGAGTTGCGGCAATGCATTTAACTCCAGCAACGGTTGGCTATAGACTTTGTAGCCTGCCGCTTCGATTGCCTTGCACAGCGTGTCTGAGGCATTCCCTGCAGGGCGCGTCACCAGGACCCGGCTCATGCCGGCCGCGCGCTCATCCACCATAGATCTCGGCCAGAATAGCTGCTGCGCCCTGCGACAAAAGATCCTCCGCTACCGCTATACCGAGCTGCTCGGCCTGGGCCGCAGGCGCCATGGCCTGCGCACGCAAAATCTGCGAACCGTCCGGTTTGCCCACCAGACCGCGCAACAACAATTGCTCACCGCCACCAACAAACTCCGCGTAACAGGCGATAGGCACCTGACAGCCGCCATCCAGGCGTCGGTTCAAAGCCCGTTCCGCGGTAACACGTCGGGCAGTTGGTTCGTGGTGCAGCGGCTGCAGCAAGGACCGCACCGCAGCATCCGTGCTGCGCAGTTCTATACCCACCGCGCCCTGCCCACCGGCGGGCAGCGAATCATCAGGGTCCATGCGTTGCGCAATGCGCTGCGCCAACCCCAGGCGTATCAGTCCGGCGCTGGCCAGAATAATGGCGTCGTACTCATCCTCGTCGAGCTTGCGCAATCGGGTATTGACGTTGCCCCGCAGGAATTTGATGTGCAGATCCGGACGTCGGGCGCGCAACTGACATTCCCGCCGCAGGCTGGAGGTGCCCACCACACTGCCCGCCGGCAATGCGTCCAGCGTTCGATACCGATTGCTGACGAAAGCATCGGAAGGATCTTCCCGGGCGCAGATAACACCGAGGCCGAGGCCCGTCGGGAACGCCATGGGGACATCCTTCATGGAGTGCACCGCAATGTCGGCGCTGCCATCCAGAAGCGCTGCCTCCAGCTCCTTTACGAATAAACCCTTGCCGCCCACCTTGGCCAGCGGCACGTCCAACAACTCATCACCGCGCGAGGTCATACCCAACAACCGCACGTCCAGATCGGGGTTCGCCTGCAGCAGGGCGGCGCGAACATATTCCGCCTGCCACAGGGCCAGGGGACTCTCCCGGGTGGCGATGATCAGTGTGCGCGACATGCTCGGGATTCCTTGAACTCAGCCTGGTGATGATACCAGTCGGGCACCGTGTCAGCGATATCCGCTGCTCCTGGAATACAGGAGAGGGGAGCCAATCGTAGTGCAGGGGGAGTGCGCTGGACTGTGCGAGGCATGGAGGGCCTGCCCCGCTTCATCGGGCATGCCGAGCTCAAGCCCCCATGGAGAGCCTGCCCCGCTTCATCGGGCATGGGTTCACGGCGGGTCCAGAGCACTCCCCCTGCATTGCGGTTGGCGGTTGAAACCTGAACCGACAAAACCCCGTAACTGATATACTCATCCCACTAAATCTTGTGAAAACGCGTCCAAGAAAGCGTGGCAATAACGGAATATCCAACACCATGAGCAAAGACAACGATACCAGCAAACTGTGGGGCGGCCGCTTCAACGAAGCGACCGACGCCTTCGTGCAGCGCTTCACCGCCTCCGTGGTATTCGACCAGCGTATGGCCTCGGAGGATACTGCCGGTTCACTGGCGCACGCCCGGATGCTGTGCTCTATCGGGGTACTCAGCCAGGGAGAGCTTGCGGAAATCGAGAGTGGCATGGCCCAGGTGCAGAATGAAATTGCCGAAGGCAGCTTCCGCTGGTTAATTGAGCTGGAAGATGTACACATGAATATCGAAGCCCGGCTCACCGAACTGATCGGCGTCACCGGTAAAAAGCTGCACACCGGTCGCTCCCGCAACGACCAGGTGGCCACCGACATTCGGCTGCACCTGCGCGCGGCCATCGACCGCATCGCGGGCGAACTCACCCGCCTGCAGCTGGGCACGATTGACCTGGCGGCGGCACATACCGACACCATCATGCCGGGTTTCACCCATTTACAGACCGCTCAGCCGGTGGTCTTCGGCCATCATC
>Ga0209254_10006751_pt1 | contig 10585 bp, 12 predicted proteins | sample FrelakmetDIP11DI_FD_187148 | JGI IMG/M metagenome (GOLD analysis project Ga0209254, IMG submission 187148) | Freshwater lake sediment microbial communities from the University of Notre Dame, USA, for methane emissions studies - DIP11 DI (SPAdes)... | ecosystem: Environmental > Aquatic >... | reverse complement strand
CTCGCGATACTCGCGGGGGGCGGCCTTGCGGCCGGGCGGCGCCGGCCGACCCCGGCCGACGAGCAGCCCCTGGTGCAGCCGGTCACGGACTGAGCGCGCTGCGCCCCAGGGTCAGCGGCTGAGTAGAGTCAGTGCCCGCGCGGAACGGCGCACGCCCGCCCGCTCCCCGACCCAGCGATCCGCGGATGGACTACGATGGGGGACCCCCGAACGGGGTGTGGCGCCCCGTCTGGCAGAGAGACGAACGAGGTGTTCACGGTGAGCGCAGCAGAACGGAGCGAAGTCCGCCGCGCGGAGATGCCGAGGGGCACAGCCGCCCGCGGCCGCGACCTCGGCGCGGCCGCGCTCATCCTGCTGGCCCTGATCTGGGGCTACAACTGGGTCGTCATGAAGATCGGCCTTGGGTACGCCCAACCTTTCACGTTCTCGGCGCTGAGGACGTTTTTCGGCGCGCTCAGCCTCTTCCTCGTACTCATCGTGCTGCGCCGTTCGCTGCGCCCGCAGGCCGTCGGATTCACGATCGTCATCGGGCTGCTGCAGACCACGGGCTTCACCGGCCTGCTTATGTGGGCGCTGCAGAGCGGCGGCGCCGGCAAGACCTCGGTGCTCACCTACACGATGCCGTTCTGGCTGCTGCTGCTGGCGTGGGCGTTTCTGGGCGAGCGGCTGCGCGGCACGCAGTGGCTCGCCGCGGGTCTCGCCCTGGCCGGCCTCCTTCTCGTCCTGAGCCCCTGGCGCCTGCAGGGCGGCTTCAGCAGCGTGCTGGCGCTGGCGGCAGGGATCTCGTGGGCCGCCAGCGCCATCGTCGTCAAGACGCTGCAGAAGCGGCAGTATGTCGATCTGTTGTCGCTCACCACCTGGCAGATGCTGTTCGGCTCATTGCCGTTGATCGCCATCGCGCTGCTGACCGGCAGCGGCGGACCTGAGTGGTCAGCGCCGTTCATCTGGGCGCTCGCCTACAACGTCATCCTCGGCAACGCAGTAGCCTGGCTGCTGTGGCTGTTCGCGCTGCGCAGGCTGTCGGCCGGGGCCGCCGGCCTGGGCACTCTCGCCACGCCGCTCATCGGGGTCGCCGCAGCGTGGCTGCAACTCGGGGAGCGGCCCACCGCCGGCGAGGCCGCCGGCATGGCGCTCATCATCGCCGCGCTGGCCATCCTCTCCGTGCGCGGCCTCCTCGTCGGGCGCCGCGAGCGCGGCCTGCAACGCGACCAGACCGCCGTGCCGGGCGCTCCGGGCTGAGCCGCGGGCGCGTAGCGAGCGGGCGTGCAGGCGGCCTCGCTCAGCCCGTCGCCTCGTCCATCGCCACTTCGTAGATCTCGGCCGACACGCGCGTGCCCCAGCCCTTGTTGGTGGGCGTCATGTTCTCGAGGATGCGGTCGGCCTCGAGCACCTGGTCGCGGCTCTCGCAGTACACGCAGACCGCGACGTTGCCGTTGTGCCGGTCGAAGAGCATCTCGACCCGACTGGTCACCGCGGCGAGCCGGGGGGGGATCTCCCGCGTCGTCTCGCCGCGCTTGAGCGCCGCGATACCGTCCTTCATCAGGGCGCCCTCAGCCTCGATCTCATCCATGTCTCCGCCCTCGAAACGGGCGATCCGTACGTACATCACTGCCTCCTGAAGTCATCAGGTGAATGTCGTCATCTCACGTCCCGGATGTTCCCCGACGGCGCCCGTCTTGACCATCCTCGCCGACGAGTCAGGGCGCCTGGCTCATCGCGAGAGCCCGGCGCACGGCTTCGGCGAGCGCCTCCGGCGCCTGCGCGCCGCTCAAGGCGGAGCGCTCGCCGACCACGAATGTGGGCACGGCGCGGATGCCGGCCTCAGCGGCACGGCGCTCCTCGGCGCGAACCTCGGCGCCGCGCGCGTCCTCGGCGAGATTCTCGAGCGCCCAGCTTCGCGAGAGGCCGGCAGCCTCGGACACCGCTCCCAGCACCTCGGCATCGCCGACGTCCTCGCCACGCGCCCAGTACGCGGCGAACAACGCGTCGGCGAGCGTCTGCTGGCGCGCCTCGCCATCGTCGAGGGCCGCGGTCAGCAGGCGGTGCGCGTCGAACGTGTTCGGACGCACCTTCATGTCCGCGAGCGCGACCATGGGGAGGCCCTCAGCCTCGGCCACCTCCGCGAGCCTGGCGCCGAGCACTTCGGCCGCGCCAGGCCCATACTTGGCCTCCAGAGAGGCGCGCGGATCCACGCCCTGCGGTGGGATCGAGGGGTCGAGTTCGAAGGCCGCGTAGCGCCACCTCACGTGCGCCGCGTCGTCAGCCAGCAGCTCCAGTGCTCCTCGCCAGCGCTCCACGCCGACATAGCACCATGGTCACACGATGTCCGACCAGATCACGACGTCGATCACGGCCTCTCCCCTCGCTGTAGTCTGCCACCCGTGCCTACCCGGCGGCACCTCTCTTCACGCACCGAAGGTGATAGTGTGAGCGCATGGCCAAGAGGAGATCGCCACAGCGCGTCCTCGCCGAGGTCAGCGCCACGCTGGCGTCGAGCCTCGCCGCGGAAGACATCCTCGCCACCGTCGCCCGCCAGATCGGCGAGGCCATGGGCGTCTTTTCGTGCGACATCTGGGGGTACGAGCCGGGGGCGCGACACATGACCTTCGTGGCCACCTGGTGCGCCGCCGAGGAGAACCCGTACGGCGACGCTGTGGGAGATACTGCCGAGCTCGACGGTTGGGACAACATGCTGGCCGTCGTCGAGGGCCGCCAGACCGTCGAGCTGCACAGCGACGACCCCGACCTTCCGGCGACGGACCGCGAGTCCTTCGACAGGTGGGGCTTCCAGACCACCATCGACGCGCCGCTCGTTTACGGCGACCGCGTCATCGGCGTGCTCGGCCTCGTGGAGACTCGCGAGCTGAGACGCTTCACGGCGGCCGAGCGCACGCTCTTCGGGCAGCTCGCCGTCCAGGCGGCGATCGCCATCAACAACGCGCGCGCCTTCCGCCGGCTGGAGGGGCAGAACCGCCAGCTCCAGGCGCTGCGCGAGATCGGCGACGCCCTCACCTCCACCCTGGTGTTCGAAGAGGCGCTCGAGGTGATGGCGCGCGAAGCCGCCGAGGCGCTCGGGGTCTCGCGCTGCATCATCAACGAATACACGGAAAGCGACGACACACTGACGCCGCTCGTGGTCTACGAGCGCCTGCCGGGAGGCGGCCGCAGCGGCGGCAGCGGCCGCCTCCCGGCCGCGCGCCCGTCGGGCCGCATCCTCCTCGGGGCCGGCACGCAGGTGGAGCAGGCCTCGGATCTCCGCCTCGCGGAGGCCGCGCGCACCGAGCTCACCGAACGCGGCGAGCTCACCAGTCTCAACGTGCCGTTGATCAACAAGGGTGAGCCCCTGGGCCTCATGCGCCTCATCGAGACGCGCGAGGAGCGCCACTTCAGCCCCGACGAGATCGAACTGGCGCACGGCATCGGCGAGCAGGCAGCGCTCGCCTTCCAGAACGCGCGCCTCTACCGCTCGCTGCAGGAACAGGCCGACACCGACGGCCTGACCGGCCTGTGCAACCACCGCCGCTTCCGCGAGCGTCTCTACGAGGAGTTCGTCCGGGCGCGACGCTACAACCTGCCGCTGACCATGCTGATGATCGACATCGACGACTTCAAGACGTTCAACGACGACTACGGCCACCTCATCGGCGACGAGGTGCTGCGCATCGTCGCCAGGCTTCTGGAGACGGGGCTGCGCCAGCACATCGACTTGGCGGCGCGCTACGGCGGCGAGGAGTTCGCCGTGATGTTGCCCAACACGCCGCCGGACGATCCCGGCTCGGTGGGCGACCTGATGGTGCCGCCGGCCGCCGAAGGCCTCGCTCGCGCCAGAGCTCACCGTGGTGGCGCCGGCGCCGTCGCCGGCCGCATCCGCAACACCGTCGAGGTCACTACCGCCCAGAAGGCCGGCGGCGTGCCGCGCACCGTCACGGTGAGCATCGGCGTGGCCCTGCTCACGCCCGAGATGTACGATGCCAACGCGCTCGTCCGGGCCGCCGACGTCGCCCTTTACGAGGCCAAGCACTCCGGCAAGAACACGGTGGTGGTCGCCGGCTGAGGAAGTCCCGTCAGGGCGACGGGCTGGCGCCCGTCATGCCAGCCGCCGTCGGCACCAGCACCTTGTCGATCACGAAGATCGACCACGTAGGGCCTTCGATCACCTGCACCACGTTGGCGTCGTTCACCTTCACGGAGGCGCCGTCCACGGTGAACGTCACCGCCGACCCCTCGTAGGTCAGCGCCTTCTGACCGTTCGTGATGTCGGCCAGTTTGAGATCCTCGGTGGGCACGATGTGGTAGCCGAGTATCGACGTGAGCTTCGGCAGGTCTTGGCTGAGCTCAGCGAGGCCGATGCTCTTGAAGGCCTCGTCGTTGGGCGCGAACACGGTGAAGGGGATCTTCTGGTCGAGCGTCTTCTGCAGGCCGGCCAGGGCGACCGCCCCGAGGAAGGAGTCCAGATCGCCGCCTTTGGCGGCGTCGATGATCGTGCCGGTGGACACCGACGGCACGACCTTGGGAGTGATCGAGGGCGAGGGGGTCGGCGAAGACGATGACGAGCCGGAGCCGCAGCCCGCGGCCGCCAGGATCATCAAGGCCACCACCGCCAATACGGCCAGAGCGGCTGAGCGTGAGCGTCGGTGCATCGTAACCTCCAGGGCGGCCGGGCGCTGCGCCTCAGCCGCTGTCGTCGCGGTGGTCGGGGGCCGGCGCTCCGGGCGCCGGCCTCAGCGTTTGTGGTGCCGCGAGCCGCCCTTGGGCTCGCGGTGCTTGCCGTCGGCGGTGCGACGCGGCTGGCTCTGGCCGCGATTCTTCGTGGCGGTGACGATCCAGAGGATGAGGCTGGCAAACAGGATCGACGAGATGAGCCCTCCGGGACTCAGCTTGAACCCTTCGCCGAGGAGCAGGTTGACGACGATGCCCCCGAGCAGCGAGCCGGCGACGCCTATGAGGAACAGCATGCCCCAGTCGGAGGGATGCTTGTCGCGACGCACCAGCAGGCTGGCGACCCAACCGGCCAGCATCCCGAGGACGATGTAAGCCATGATGCTCCACATGATGGAAGTCGTTCCTCCTTGGATCGCCGCCGCACGCAGCGGGGATGATACCTCGCGCCGCCTCAGTGATGGAACCCGCCGGGGTCCTATTCGCTCGCCTGCATGGCCTCGCCGAGGTCGTCTTTCGTCAGGTCGAGCTCTCTGGCGATGCGCCGCCTGGCCCGGGCCAGCACTTGCTCGACGTGCTCGAGCAGGGCCACGTCGCCCACCACGGCCAGCGCCACCTCGTGCTCGCCCAGGGCGGCGCCGAGCTCCTCGGCCTCGGCCTTCGAAAGGCTCTCCCTCGCCTTGCCGACGAGCCCGCCGGCCACCCCGCCCACCAGCGCCGTACCGATGAGGGCGGGCGGGAAGAGCAGGCCTGCCAGGGCGCCGATGCCGAGCCCGGTCCAGGCACCGTGGGCGACGTCCTTCTTGCGTTCGACGACGCCGACCGTGCCGTCGGCCGCGCGAGCCACCACGGCGGCGTCGTAGGCGCCGACCAAGCCCGCGTGATGCAGCTTGTTCAGATCGGCGTAGTCCTCCTCGGCGGTCTCCAGCCGGTCGTAGATGCCCACACACAGATGCACGGTGCCCTTCGCCATCTCCACGTACCTCCATCGTCGCCGCGCGGTCGGTCACCGGCCGCGGCTGTTTGAGACTCGTGTCCGGGTTGTACCCGCTGCAGGGCCGTGCGTCAAAGGGGTCCGCAGGGAGCCGCCGCCAGGAGGGGCACGAATCGGTCGTGACGAGCGTAGTCGGTCAGCTCCTCCTCTCGCAGCTCCCCGCAACCCTTGCTCACGGAGATGGCCGGGCCAGACGCTGCTGCCCGGATCTGCGCCGTGCCCGTGGACTTGGTGCGGCGCGGCCGCGGCGGCCGCTCGGCGGGGTAGTGCGCATCGGTAAGATAGTGAGAGGCCCCTTGTTAACTTACCGATGCGCGACATGCCGCCGGGGCCGCCCGCTGCCCGCCGGGCCACGACCTCGAGGCCGAAGGACCGCTCCTGGCGGTCGTCACGGGTTGCCCTGCATCAGCCCATCCACCTGCGCCGGTCGGCAGTCGGCGTAGCGCAGGAAAAGCTGGCCGACTACCCCCCTCGGTCGTCAAGCGCGCAGATGGGCGCTCGCAGGGCGCCCGGCCGCCGCCTGCGTGACACGCCTCCCGGCATCGGTTAGCGTGCGCTCATGTCGTCCATTCTTCTCAGCTTGGCGCCCGGGTGGCTCGAGCTCATGTTCTTCATCTACTGGGCCTTCACGATCGTCCTGCTCATCATGGACGACCGCGAGCCGTCGATCACGCTCGCCTGGCTGTTCATCCTCGTCTTCCTGCCGCTCATCGGCGTGTTCTTCTACATCTTCTTCGGCCGCGACTGGAAGGTCGTGGCGCAGCGCAAGGGCTGGATCCAGACGCTCAAGCGTGTCGAGACCGAGGAGATGGCGCCGATCAACGAGCGCAACGCCGGCGCCACCGAGCGCTTCCGGCGCGAGTGGGCCGGCACCATCGCCGCCCCGATCTCCCGCGCGATCACCAGCGAGAATGTGGCCTCGGTGCTGCCGGCCGCTTCGGTCGAGCTGTTCATCACCGGCCACGAGAAGTTCGCGCGCCTCAAGGAGGACTTGGCTGGCGCCCAGCGCTTCATCCACCTGCAGTACTTCATCTGGGAGCAGGACCAGCTCACGGCGGAGCTCGTCCCCATCCTGCTCGACCGCCTCGATGCCGGAATCGAGGTGCGCATCATGTACGACTGGATGGGCTGCATCTCGTTCAAGAAACACGAGCTCAAGCAGCTCGCCGCCGCCGGCGCCATCGTGCGCGCCGATGTCACCGACCTCCTGCGCATCAACTACCGCAACCACCGCAAGATCGTCGTCATCGACGGCGAGATCGGCTACACCGGCGGCATGAACGTCGGCCAGGAGTACATCGACGGCGGCGAGCGCTTCGCCACCTGGCGCGACACCCACCTGCGCCTCACCGGCCAGGCTGTGGCAGGCCTCGAGAAGCTGTACGCGTCGCGCTGGTTCGAGCACAAGAAGAACCATGAGGACCTGTTCGCCGAGCGGTACATGCCAGCCCCCGACCCGATGGCCGTCGAGACGGGCACGTTGGTCGAGATCGCCGCGCAGGGGGTCGAAGACCCCTGGAGCGCGGCGCGCCGGGCGCACATGGTCGCCATCGGCCAGGCGGAGGAGTCGGTGTGGATCCAGTCGCCCTATTTCGTCCCCGACTACAGCGTCTACGACGTGATGATCAACGCCGCCCTCAGCGGCATCGACGTGCGTTTCATGATGACCGGCGTCCCCGACAAGCGGCTGCCGTACTATGCCGCGCAGACCTACTACCGCAAGCTCATCGAAGCCGGCGGCAAGGTATACAAGTACGAGGCCGGCTTCTTCCACTCCAAGACCATCGTCGTGGACGGGCTCGTCGCCGCTGTGGGGACCATGAACATGGACCAGCGCAGCCTCAAGCTCCACAAGGAGCTCATGTGCTGGGTGTTCGACAAGGGTCTCGCCCAGCAGTGCGCCGACGCGTTCCTTGCCGACATGCAGAGCTGTCACGAGGTGACCCTCGACGACGTGCTGGCGGTCGGCCGCCTCAAGAGGTTCCGCAACCAGGCGGCCCGGCTCCTCTCCAACGTGCTCTGAGGCGGCCGGCGTAGACGCCATGTCGCAAGGCGACGACAACCGGCTCGAGGTCAAGGCGGTGCGCGCGCGGCCGCGTTATGCCATCCTCAAGCGCGTCGTGGTGCTGGGCGTCACGGCTGTGGGCCTCTACGTCGTCTGGCCCAACCTCGCCCGGGTCTTCTCGGCCGGGCCCATGCTCGCTACCGTCAGCCCGCTGTGGGGCCTCCCCCTCGTCGCCGCCGAGGTGGCGAGCTTCGTCTGCATGTGGGCCCTCCTTCGCCTCGCCCTCGACGTGAAGCCGTGGTTCCCGATCGCCACCGCGCAGCTCGCGGGCAACGCCTTCAGCCGCATCGTGCCCGGCGGGGCGGCGGCGGGGGGCGCGATGCAGTTCGACATGCTCAATACGGCCGGCATCGCGCCGGCGCGCGCCGCCACCAGCGTCACCGCCGTCTCTCTGATCTCGACGGCGACGCTGCTCGGTCTGCCGGCGATCAGCATCGCAGTCATCCTGATCACCGGCGCGTCGGTGGAGCGCAACCTGTTCCGCGTCGGATCGATCGCCGTGGTCGTGTGCCTGGTGGCCATGGCCGGCGGGGCGGGGCTGCTGTTCGCCGACCGCCCTCTGCTCTGGCTCGGCGGCGTGATCGAGAGGGCGCGCAACCGCGTGTTCCGCCGCCGCGCGCCACTCGAGGACCTCGCGGAGCGCCTGGTCGACGAGCGCGACCTGATCCGCAGGGTGCTGGGCACCGGGTGGTGGAAGGCGCTGCTGTACAGCGCCGGCAACTGGCTCCTCGACCTCACGGCGCTGCTCATCGCGCTGGCCGCCGTGGGCGCGCAGCCACGCGCCTCGGTCGTCCTGCTGGCCTACGTGGTGGCCGCCTTCCTCGGCATGATCCCCATCACGCCGGGCGGCCTCGGCTTCGTGGAGGCCGGCCTCATCGGCACGCTCGGTCTGGCCGGCATCGGCGCCGATCAGGCGGTGCTGGCGACGCTCGTCTACAGGCTCGTGTCGTACTGGCTGCCGATGCCCACCGGCGCCGTGGCATACCTGCTGCACGAGCGGCGCTACGGCCGCAGGCGCCGCGAAGCGGCCGGCGCCTGAGGCGCAGCCGCCGGCCGCTGCCGCGCGACGGCCGTGCCGGAGCCCGGCCCGCGCCTCAGCCTTCGTCGCCGGGCGTCTTGCGCCCGTCGACCAGGTGCGCCACCGCGAGTACGGGATGGCGCTTGAGCATGCGCGGACCGCTGTGGCGCATCACCTCGCGCACGCGTTCGCGCATGGCCGGCTTGTAGCAGTGCGTCGTGCACTTGGCGCACGTCGGCTTGTCGGCGCCGTAGCGGCACGTGTCCAGGCGCAGGCGCGCGTATGTCATCAGCTCCGCGCACTCGGGGCACATCCCGTCTTCGTCACGTGTCACGACGTCGCCGTGCTGGTCGCGGCAGTACATGGTGATCATCTCGGCGATGGTGCGCTCTTCGCGCGCGAGCCGTCTGGGCGGCCTGACGTCACTCATTGCATAGTCATACCCCAGCCGGAGGCGACGACGCCTTGACTCTGGTCAGGACTGGCGTGGCGGCGGTACGGCCGCGGCGGCGGCTGCGCCGTCCCCGCCGCGGCCGTACCGCCGTGAGAACCACGCGTAGGCCCCGGCCCCGATCGGCAGCGGGAGCCAATACGACACCAGGCGGTACGCCAGCGTCGCGAGGATCGCCGGCCCCGCCTCCACGCCGGCCAGCCCCAGGAAACCGACCAGCCCCAGCTCCACGAAGCCGATCCCGCCGGGCGTGATCGGGATGATCATGAGGATCTGCGCCACGGCGTAGGCGAGCAGCACGAGCAGCGGCGATACGCGAGCTCCGGAGGCGTACAGCGCGAGCAGCAAGGCCGCGAAGTCCAGGGCTCGCTGGCCCAGGGCCGCGATGAGCGCCAGCCACCAGGCGCGGCCCAGCACCGAGCGCACCACGTCGCGCTCGTGCAGGATGTGCTCGCCGTAGCCCGTGGTCCGCGGGTGCTTGCGGCGCAGCAGAGCGTGCAGGCGGTCGAGCACGCGGCCGAGGAACTCCAGAGGCTTGTCCGTGGCGAGCACGAGGATGGCGAAGACGACCGCGACGATGAGCGCGCCCAGACCGAGGAGGGCCACCCGGCGGAGCGTGCTCTCCAGGGGGATCACCCTGAAGAACAGGGGGATGGCAAAGAGCGGCAGCGCCAGGATCGTGCCGGCGCTGATGATGCTCACCGCGGTGATGCCCGTCGCCACCCGGCCGCCGCGGACGCCCGCCTGGACGAGCATCTGGTACTGGAGAGCCCCTGCCGACGCCGCCCCCCCAGGCACGATGCGCCCGAAGGCGCTGCTCGCCAGCTGCGAGGCGCCGATCACGAACCAGCTGCGCACGTGCAGCACGACGCGGTACAGCACCCACACGCAGAAGAAGCTGCCGGCGACCGCCGCGACCATGGCCGCGTACCAGCCCGGTTCGATGACCCGCAGCCGCGGCCACGAGGAGAAGATGTCCATGAGGCTCGGCCACACGACGTAGAGACCGATGAGCGCCAAAACGAGAAAGGCGACGCGCAGGATGATGACCCGGAGCGGCCACTTGCGCGGCTCGAGGGCGGCGGCCTCCGGCGAAGCCTCCAGGCCGGCGTTCAGCGGGCGGTCTGCCACGCGGCCTGATGGAGCGGCCCGGCCACGTCCCACACAGGCTTCCACACGGTGAGCGTGCCGGCCGCCGGTTCGCCGTAGCCCCTCAGCTTGTTGAACGCCTTCGTGAAGATGCTCATGACACCGTCACGCTATCGGAAGATGGGCGCCGTCGCCAGTGTTCGCGCCCGCGGACCACGCGCTGCCGACGACTGCGTCCCGAGCGGCACTCAGCTGCAGCCGTCGCAGCCGCATCCCGGGCAGCCGCGCGCTGCCGCGTCGGCGCGGCCG
>Ga0209254_10006750_pt1 | contig 10586 bp, 10 predicted proteins | sample FrelakmetDIP11DI_FD_187148 | JGI IMG/M metagenome (GOLD analysis project Ga0209254, IMG submission 187148) | Freshwater lake sediment microbial communities from the University of Notre Dame, USA, for methane emissions studies - DIP11 DI (SPAdes)... | ecosystem: Environmental > Aquatic >... | reverse complement strand
CACGAGCGGCTAATGAGGCAGGCAATCCGGCTGCGGCCCTGCGCCAATTGATGGCGGCCAACCGCATTGATCCAGACACGGACCGGGAGATTCTGATCCAGAATCTGCGGGTCACACAGGAGCTGTATGGCCCCCGCACGCCAGCCCCGTTGGGCGAGCCACCAGCGTCATTGTCCTACGAGCAGGGAATGCCGGCGTGCGCACTCAGGGAGATCACGCCAGAGATCATTCGGGCGGCCTTCGCCAGCAGCGGTTGCCTGTATGTGCCCAATGCGCTGGATGCGAAAACCACTGGCATACTGCGCGACGCCGTTGAGGAGGCACAGAATGCCTGTAGGGCCGGGCAACCTGAACCCCAATGGTATAGTCACCCAAAGCTGCCCACACCCAAGCAAGACTTTGACGTGGCCAGCGCCCGCACGTTTGCCCATAGTAGCGGTGGCTGCCTGGCTGCAGACTCGCCCCGGGCGATGTTCCTGATCCTGGACATGTTTGAACGCAGCGGCGTCACCGCACTCGCCCGGAAATACCTGGGTGAAGATCCGGTATTGTCGGTAAGCAAGTTCATGTTGTGGCGCGTCTCCGCCGGACAAGAAGCCGGATGGCATCAGGATGGCCGCTTTCTCGGTGAAGGGATGGACATTGCATCCCTGAACGTCTGGACGGCGCTGACCGACTGTGGTGAATCAGCACCGGGCATGGAGCTCGTACTCGATTATCCCGATCACTACATTATGGCTGCGTCCGACAGTGCCTTCGACTGGGCCGTTTCCAACAGTCAGGTCGATGAAATGCGCAAACGGGTCCCCGTGGTCATCCCCAAGTTCCGCGCCGGCGACATGCTGATGTTTGACGAGTGGCTGCTGCACCGCACTAGTCGGCGACCGGACATGCCCGACACCCGTTATGCCATCGAGTCCTGGTTCTTTGCCCCGTCGGTATTCCCAGTTGGCCGTACCGCGCTGCGCGCCTGATGCATGGAAGTCGGCAAAGCTGATTTCAGCGGGATACCGCAGATACCGATACCATGAACAATGGCAAACGATACTGCGTGCTGATGCTCAGCTTACACGTTTTGCGCATGGCACTGGTAGCAGCCTTCAATTTTGCAATAGACCTCTACAAGTTACTTCATACAGATAAGTATGTTGGCCTAAAGGCAAAGAAAAAAGAAATCTTTTACCAACTCGGCAAAACGAAAACGTATCAATTCTAACGTAGCAAGGCCTCCAGCCTGATCCTGGATTAGCAGATTCAATGTGGAGCACAACTCAAATCGAATCAATCAGGTAGTCAGGAAGATAATTCTTATTCGCTAGAGGAACCGCTGGATCGATCGAAGTTAGCGGCGTAGCGCTCGATCCACTCCAGCGCCGCCTCGTCGGGACTGAGCAGGCGTCCGGATTCTCGCAGCATAGACTGCCGGTACTGTTTTATCTGGTGACACTGCTGTTCCATGCGGTTGCGAAACGCATCTGCTCCGGATACGGTGTTTGTCCTACTCTGGATAACCTTGCTGGACACAATGTCTCCCGCTTGCTGCACTCTCGGCTCAATGGCGGTAGTAATAACAGCACTGGGCGAAAAAGTCAGGTACCGAGCCAATGCCTTGTGCAGCAATGCACAGAATTTCGCGTATTTAATAGCGTATTGTGTACTATTACCGTGCAGAGTTATCCTGCCGTCAGCGGCTAAAGCTCCTTCATAGAGATGCGCTGGATCATCGGTTCCGCGCCGAGGGTGAATACAGCGTCGGCATATTTCGGCGGCCCAAACTTCGCCACGGCATTATTGGACAGGGCTATGGGCTCCTTCGGCATACCGATGAAATTGGTATCCAGCTCCCCGTCATCATCCTTATCGTAAAAAACCGACAGCGCGTACTCACCGAGCGGCAGCTGCAGTTCAGTACGAACCAACTCCCCGTCGAGGGCTTCGGAGATGGCGACTTTTTTACTCAACACAGTGGTATCGCTCAACCAGGTTGAATCTGAGTCATAAACCGCGATGTACACATTACCTGTGGCGTCTTTCAGGCCCGAGACCTCAACGATCAGGATGCCCATCAGCTCATCCGCAAGTGCGCTCTGGCAGGCAAGGGCCAGTAAGAGTGCCTGTAGTAGACGCATAACACTGCTGAATCGGAATTTCATAGTCGCCCCTTATCAATAATGGAAAAACACCAGCATAGCTCAACACCGTCCCTGATTCAGCATTTAGCATTTCAGTGCTAGCGAAAATGGCGAAGGCGCTGCGCTTCATAGCGGCTTTTCGACCAGGGCAAAGATTCAGTACAATGTCGGCTCATTTTGCTTTGGCAACAATAGCTATGTCACTGGGTTCCTGGGATCCAAAAATTGCGCCTGCGGACAGCGCACTCCTGTTACAGAGCGCCCTCTTGCGCCGTCTCATTGAGTTCGACCGCAAGGATCAGCTGGCGCAACTGGAGCAACTGCTCAGTGCCGAGGATAAACAACGTTTTGCCCCACTGATGAAGATAGACCACGACACCTGGCGTGTGGCTGCCGAACCGCTGCCCGAAGTTGACCTGTTACACCTGATCCGCTTTTTTGCCGTGGCCGAAAACTTGCCGGGGTGGGAGGCGGGAGCGGATTCTCCCGTTATTCCCCTGGCTAAAATCCTGCGCCAGCGGGGTGCTCGATTGGACACGCCATTGCTGCAGTGGCTGCGAGAGGTCAACAACAACCGCTACCTGCCCTACGGCCCGCTCTAGCCGCTTACCGCGACTTGCCCTGGTCGAGGGCTGCCATCTGCTGTGCTGTCGCCGGTATCTGGTACTGCTCCTTCCACTGCTCATACGGCATGCCGTAGATGCGCTCGCGCGCCTGGTCGTAATCGATTGCCAGCCCCGCATCCTCGGCTGCCGCCATATACCACTTGGACAGGCAATTGCGACAGAAACCTGCCAGGTTCATCAGGTCGATGTTCTGGACGTCCTTGCGGCTGTCCAGGTGTGCCAGCAGACGGCGAAAAACCGCCGCCTCAATCTTGTCCATATCACTCATCTGCTTCTTGTCCCCGCTGAATTGACTCACCGCTTAAATCGGCATGTATTCGCCGCCGTTAACATCCAGGGCCGCCCCGGTCACGACGCTGGAATAATCCGAGCCAAAGAAGATTGCCGCCTTGGCACACTCGCCATCATCGGGAATCACGCCCAGCGGAATACTGCGGGTGACCTCAGCGATCAGCTCCTGCTGGCTCTTGCCGGTGGCCTTGGCCTGCCAGTTAAAATAGCCCTCCACGCTCGGGCCCCACATCCAGCCCATGTGGCAACTGTTGACACGGATATTGTATTTTCCCAGCTCCAGTGCGAGATGCTTGGTAGCACACCGTAGAGCCGACTTGGATGAGCCATAACCCGCCTGCGTGGCCAGCGGTTTATGCTCCACCATGGTGGCAATCATTACGATAGCACCGCCACCACTGTTCTTCATATGGCGCACACAGGCCTGGGTAAGGTGCATGGTGCCGAAAAAATTGACGTCCATGGCGCGCCGCCAACCATCCATACTGGCCTCTTCAATCGGTTCAAAGCTGCCCGGATCGTAGGCACTGTTGAACAGCACGTCGATCCGTCCGAACTCCTGCACGGTGCGATCGGCGAGCGCCTTACACTGTGCCTCATCGGCGATATCCGTCGGCACCTTCAGTACCGCTGTGCCCAGACCCAGGGCGCGTATTTCCTGCTCGGCCACATCCAGCTTGGCCTGGGTGCGCGCCGCCAGTACCACTGCCGAGGCACCCTCTTTGGCTGCCAGCGTCGATAATTCCTGGCCCAGGCCGGGACCGATGCCCGAAACAATCACCACCTTGTCTTTCAGCAACATATTTTTCTCCTATGATTAAAAGGTAAACGGCAAACCATTCGCAGTGTAATTCAGTGGGAGTCCACAAGAATTCAGTGATACTGCAGAGCCACCCCTTGCGCACCCACCACTTCACGCAATTCCTGTATCAGTTCATCGCTGGGCACAACCTGCCAGCGCGACCCCAGCCTGATTCGCGCGCAATTGCCAGGCTGACGGTATAGCAGCGAGACCGGACAACTGCCGCGAGCAGCCCCGGCGAGAGTTCTTTCCAACAACTCGGCAAATTGTTCATTGACATTTTCCGCACAGACTTCAATGGTCAGATCTGACACTCTACTCTGCCTGGCTGCAGCAAGACTGCGCAGAGCACTGGCGCGCATCGTCAGTTTCCCGGTCCTGTCATCAATGGAAACGCGGCCTTCGGCGATTACGATAGTATCCTTCACCAGCAATTCCCGAAACTCCAGATACGCCTCGGAAAACAGTGTTACCTCAATCTGGGCGCTACTGTCGTCCAGGGTCATTACGCCCATGGTGCCACGCCGACTGTTCATGGTACGGGTCGCCATGATCAACCCTACAATCACCTGGTTACCATGATTACCATGACTATCCGGACTCAGGTCGGCGATGCGATGGGGCGCGAACTTGCGCGCCTCTGCCCTGTACTCGTCTATAGGGTGCCCGGTGATGTAGAGTCCCAGCGTATCGCGCTCGCCACCCAGACGCTCTTTGTCAGACCAGGCGCGCACTGCGCGAAAATCCGCATAGACGTCAGTGCCGCCGTTACGCCTGCCTGGCACCACGTCCCCGAACAGATCGTCGATGCCGCTGTCGCGATTACTCGCGCTTTGCTCGGCCGCTTTCAGGGCATCATCCAGGGCCGCCAGCAGAACCCAACGCTCCACTTGCAGCGAGTCCAGCGCGCCGGAGCGAATCATCGCCTCGAGTGCACGGCGATTAACCTTGCGCGGATCCGTGCGGGCGCAGAAATCGAACAGGTCTACGAAGGGGCCTCCCTCATTGCGAGCCTGCAGAATACTATCCACAGGCGCCGTACCCAGACCCTTGATGGCGCCCAGCCCATAGATGATATCGCCGTGTAAATTCACCGTGAACATGTACTGGCCTTCGTTCACATCGGGCAGTTTCAGCGACAGCTTCATGCGCTTGCACTCGTCCACGAACACCACAATCTTGTCCGTGTTATCCAGTTCCGAACTCATCACCGCCGCCATGAAGTGCGCCGGATAGCGCGCTTTTAGCCAGGCGGTCTGGTAGGACACCAGCGCGTAGGCCGCCGAGTGGGACTTGTTGAAACCGTAACCGGCGAACTTCTCCACCAGGTCAAAAATCTTGATTGCCAGGTCGCCATCCACGCCCTTGGCCCTGGCGCCAGCTTCGAATACTGCACGTTGCTTGGCCATCTCCTTGGGATCTTTCTTACCCATGGCCCGGCGCAACACATCGGCGCCACCGAGCGTGTAACCCGCCAGCACCTGGGCAATCTGCATCACCTGTTCCTGGTAGAGGATGATCCCGTAGGTCGGTTGCAGTATGGGCTGTAACCAGGGGTGCTGGTACTGGGCATCCGGGTACGACAGCTTTTCGCGGCCGTGCTTGCGGTTGATGAAGTTGTCCACCATGCCCGACTGCAGCGGACCGGGTCGGAACAGCGCCAGCAGGGCCACAATATCCTCGAAACAATCCGGCTGCAGCCGTTCGATCAGTTCCTTCATGCCGCGGGATTCCAGCTGGAATACTGCTGTTGTCTCACCGGATCTAAGCAATTCAAAACTGGGGGCGTCATCCAGGGGGATCTGCGTGATGTCCAGGGGGAGTTCTCCCACACGCTCCCGGGCGGGATTGATCATTTTCACCGCCCAGTCGATGATGGTCAGGGTGCGCAGGCCGAGGAAGTCGAACTTCACCAGACCTGCGTCCTCCACATCGCCCTTATCGAACTGCGTGACCAGGCCAGAGCCATTCTCGTCACAGTACAGAGGCGCAAAATCGGTGAGTTTTGAGGGGGCGATGACCACGCCACCGGCGTGTTTGCCCACATTGCGCACTACACCTTCGAGTTGTTCGGCCATATCCCAGATTTCCTGGGCCTGGCTGTCCGCCTGTAAAAACTCCCGCAGGGGTTCCTCCTGTTCAAAGGCTTTGGCCAGGGTCATCCCGACTTCAAAGGGAATCATCTTGGACAGTTTGTCAGCCAGTCCGTAGGACTTGCCCTGTACCCGGGCCACATCGCGCACCACTGCCTTGGCCGCCATGGTGCCAAAGGTAATGATCTGGGATACCGCTTCCCGGCCATAGGTCCGGGCCACATACTCGATCACCCGGTCACGCTTTTCCATACAGAAGTCCACGTCGAAATCCGGCATGGAAACCCGCTCGGGGTTCAGGAAGCGCTCGAACAGCAGGTCATACGCCAGGGGATCGAGATCGGTGATCTGTAGCGCGTAGGCCACCAGGGAGCCGGCACCCGAGCCCCGTCCCGGCCCCACCGGGATATCGTTGCCCTTGGCCCAGCGGATAAAGTCCATCACAATCAGAAAATAACCGGGAAAGCCCATCTGGATTATGGTATCGAGCTCGAAATCCAGCCGCTCGCGGTAGGCTTGCTGTTTCTGGGGGAAGTCTACGGCACCGCTGGCGAGGAAAACCTGCAAGCGTTTTTCCAGACCCTCGTGGGACTGCTGCCGGAAAAATTCATCCATAGTCAGTCCCGCGGGCACCGGGTAATCCGGCAGGTAGGGCTTACCCAGTTGCAATACCACGTTACAGCGTCGGGCAATCTCCACGCTGTTGGCCAGGGCCTCCGGAAGATCCGCAAAGAGCTCTGCCATTTCCTGCGGTGAACGCAGGTACTGCTGCTCGGTATAGTGGCGCGCCCGTCGCGGGTCATCCAGCGTGCGGCCTTCCCGGATACACACCCTGGCCTCGTGGGCCTCGAATTCATTGGCCGTAAGAAAGCGCACGTCGTTAGTCGCCACCACCGGGCACTGTAGCTCCTGCGCCAGCTTCACCGCCGCGTGCAGGTGGGACTCGTCCCCCTCTCTGCCAGTGCGATGCAGTTCCAGGTAAAAACGCTCAGGATAGAGCTTCATCCAGTAGCTCGCACGCTCGACGGCGAGCGCGGCCCGCTCTCCCAGCAGGGCCTGGCCTACATCCCCGACGGCACCTGCAGACAGCGCAATAACGCCCTCACAGGCCTTCTCCAGCCAGGACTTGCTGACATAGGGCACGCCCAGATGCTGGCCCTGGGTATAAGCGCGGGAAATCAGCAGCGTCAGGTTGCGGTAACCCGTCTGGTTCATGGCCAACAGACACAGTGGGTAGGACCGCTCGGGATCGTCCGCATCCATCACCATCAGGTCCACCCCGAAAATGGGCTGGATCCCTGCGGCAAAGGCGGCCTTGTGAAACTTGATGAGGGCGTAGAAATTGCAGACATCAGTGACGGCCACTGCGGGCATACCCAACTCGGCCACTCTCGCCAGCAGCGGCTTGATCCGCACCAGACCGTCGACCAGAGAGAACTCAGTATGCTGGCGCAGGTGAACGAAATCCGTCATAGCGTGATTCTACGCGCCTTGTCGTTCATGTTGCACCGCAGCGAATGCTCGGCGATTACTTTTTTTACCGGCGCGAAACTGCGCCGGTGCATCGGTGTCACCCCGAGAGTTTGCAGGGCTTGCAAATGTTCGGGCGTAGGATAGCCCTTGTGCGACGCAAAACCATAGCCCGGGTACTGAGTTTCCAGGGCGATCAGTGCGTTGTCCCTGTGCACCTTGGCCAGTATGGAGGCGGCGGCAATGGCCGGCACCCGGTCGTCCCCACGCACTACCGATTGTGACGCATAGTGCCAGCGGGGCAGGCGATTGCCATCCACCAGCACATACTCGGGCTGGGGGTCCAGCGCTTGTACAGCCCGCTGCATGGCCAACAAGGACGCCTGCAGGATATTCAGTTCATCGATTTCGTCCACACTGGCACTGGCAATGGACCATGCCAGGGCGCGCGCCCTGATCAGCTGCGCCAGTTCCTCCCGGCGGGAGGCAGACAGTTTCTTCGAATCGCGTAGGCCTTCAATTGGACGGTGCGGATCCAGCATGACTGCCGCCGCCACCACGTCGCCGGCCAGCGGGCCACGCCCTACTTCATCCACGCCAGCCAGAGCAGGGCCGCCGTAACCCACTTCGAATGTATCTTTCACTGCTCCTCCCAGCCTACGGGTACCCGTCACAGCAGGGCGACGATCGGCTGGGCCGGGGACTGGAACACTATTGCGCCCTAGCGATCTGCACAGAGAATAGTCGCGCTGGCCGCGAGCTCGCCATCCACGTCGGAACTGACATCAAACTTCCAGATGCCGCGCCGCTGCGAAATGACCGAGGCGCGCAACATCACCCGATCACCGGGCACACAGGCGCGCCTGAAGCGCAGGTTATCAGCACCGGCAAAATAGTAAGTGGAACCGTCTTCATTGGTCTTGCCCTGGCTGTAAAAGCCCAGAATCCCGGCCGTCTGAGCCATTGCTTCGAGCAGTAACACGCCGGGAAAAATTGGATTGCCGGGGAAATGGCCGTCAAAAAACAGCTCATTAATACTGAGGTTCTTGTAGGCGAGAATGGACTCGCCCGCTTTTACTTCGACCACGCGATCAACCAGCAGGAAAGGATAGCGATGAGGCAGATACCTGTGAATATCTGTAATTTGCATCCTCAACTCTACCCCTTTCACGCAATTGTTAGCGCCACCGCTTGACTATCCGATGAGCAGGCACTGCGCCCGGTAATTGAGACGCCGCAATATTACTTGGCATTAAGCTGATTAAGCTTGTCTGTTACCTTGGTAGTGACAATGTAGCTGTCCTCCGCATGGATTACCGCATTGCCCTGCAACAACAGGCCAATACTCTCCGCCTTGATGATATCGCGCAGTGCTTCCTGTGCTTTGGGCGCCATGTCCTGCAGCAATTCCCGCGCGACGGATTGCTCCGCCTGCTGCATTTTCTCAACCACAATGCGGAAGTCATCCTGAATACCGCTCAGTTTCTTCTCGGAAGCGCTCTTCTGTTCCAGACTCATGACCGCTTCGTCCTTCTTAAAAGTCTTGAACAGGGCTTCACCCTCAGACTTGAGCCGATCAGCCTCCGCTTTATTCTTCTTATAATCGGCCTTTTCCCTGACTTCACCGAGGCGTTTCTGCGCAACATCCGTTTGCAGGATGGCGCCTTGCACATCAACCACGGCAATCTTGCCCGCAGCCCAGCCAAGCGTAGATACCGAGAATACCAGCACAGCGCATACAACTTTAATTAACTTAGACACATTTTTCTCCCGTAATTAACAACATCAAATTTAGAAGCCACGGCCCAGTGTAAACTGGAAAATTTCTTCCTGATCATACTCATCAACTTTAAGCGGCTTGGCGAGACTGAATGACATGGGGCCAAACCCGGTAATCCAGGTCAGACCAACACCAACCGAGTAGCGCAGTTCGCTGAGGTCCACGTCAAAGCAGTTGCTCTGCGTTGAACTACAGTCGGTATCGTAGACATTACCTGCGTCAAGGAAAAAGCCTGTACGCAACTGACTCTGGTCCTTGATGAATGGCAGGGGAAACAACAACTCGGCACTGCCCTCTATCAACACATTGCCACCGAAGGGGTCATCATCGTCCTGAACCTGGCCGTATAACAACTGCCCATTACTGGCGACGTAGCCGAACAAGTCACCGTTGGGGCCGCCGATCTGGGTTGCATTGCCGTCCTCGACTTGCGTGACGGGCGCAGCGACCACATAATTATCGGCCGGCGTACTGCGCGGACCCAGCGTATTGCTCTGGTAACCCCGCACTGAACCAAAGCCACCGCCGAAGAAATTTTCGAAGAAAGGCAGCTCATCGGTATCGCCGTAACCGCCGCCATATCCCAACTCGGTTTTGAAGTGCAGTGTCCATGTCTTAAGCACGGGCATGGGGTAAAACACTTCGCCATTATAGGTTAATTTGTAGAATTCAAGATCAGACACCGGCACAGAAACCTCAAGCGCCACATTTTGTGCCGCGCCCCGAGTGGCCATCCGACCGCGATTCAGCGTTGACTGGCTCCAGCTGGTGGTCGCGGTGTAGTTCAGGAAGTCATTGCCATTTATGTCCAGAAACCCCTCATTGGCAGGAATCACTTCATAGCTTGGGGGCAAGGTGCTGATAGGCTTCAGGACCTCTGGGCCGGTGTATTTGCCATCGACAAGAGTGCTCTCGAACCAGTCGTTCACTCCATCGTCCAATCGCGGACTGGCCTCGATCTCCTGTACCGCGAATTGCCCGGTTTCAATTTCGGTACTGGCCACACCCAAACTCAAGCCAATACGCTGCGTTTCCGACAGGGGGTAGCCGTAGTTGACGGCAGCACCGAGCGTATTGGTGCTGTAGTTCGCCACGTTGACCTCTTCCAGGTCGGTAGCGCGGTAGAACACATTGAAACCACGACTCACCCCGTCCTCGGTGTAATAGGGATTGGTATAACTGAAATTATAAAGGTCCTGGTAGCTGGAGGAGTTCAGGCCAATGGCAACTCGCTTGCCCGTACCCATGAAATTGTCCTGTTCCAGATTTAACCCCAGAATAATACCCGCGTCCTGAGCGTAGCCTATGCTGGCGCCAATACTTCCCGACGACTGCTCCTCCACCGTGAAATCCACGTCAATGAGGTCGTCATGCCCGGGCACTCCGGTCGTC
>Ga0209254_10006749_pt1 | contig 10586 bp, 8 predicted proteins | sample FrelakmetDIP11DI_FD_187148 | JGI IMG/M metagenome (GOLD analysis project Ga0209254, IMG submission 187148) | Freshwater lake sediment microbial communities from the University of Notre Dame, USA, for methane emissions studies - DIP11 DI (SPAdes)... | ecosystem: Environmental > Aquatic >... | reverse complement strand
CTCTGCCAGTGTCTTGATCGCCATCGTCTTGGCCAGGCCCGGCACGCCTTCGACCAGGATGTGCCCGCGCGCCAGCAACGCGACGGCCAGCCGTTCCAGCAGATGATCCTGCCCGACGATCACCTTCTTCACTTCGTACAGCACGCGTTCCATCGGCATGCCGTTCTTGGAATCCCTGCGCTGCTCCATCGGCCCTCTCCTTTTTATTGAGATAGATGCTAATACGGCGGGGAGCCGGCTCCAGAGGCCGCGACATTGATGGGCACCGCGAAGCCGATGCCGATAAAGACATCCTGCTCGGTCGGATTCACCAGCCCGACGACGATGCCGATCACCTCGCCCTCGCGGTTCAGCAATGGACCGCCCGAATTGCCGGGATTTACGGCGGCGTCGACCTGGATCAAGCCACGCAGTTGCCGACCGCTGATCGAGGGCTGGAAGGAGCGGTCCAGGCCAGAGACCACGCCCGCGCTCATCGACCCGTACAGGCCCAGAGGATTGCCGACGGCGTAGACCTCGTCGCCGATGCGCATGGCATGTGGATTCCCCAGGATGGCGGGCACCAGCAGCTCCGGAAGCTGGCTCGGGCGCAGGACGGCGATGTCGTCCTCCGGTTGTTTGACCAACACCTGCGCGTCCGACTGGGTTCCATCCGCGAACGTCAACTGGATGTCGATCGCATCCGAGACGACGTGCAGGCTGGTGAGTATGTCGCCTTGGTCGTCAATCACGACGCCGCTCCCCACGCCCCGCTTCGGCTTTCCGTTCTCGCCCCGGGCTTGCGTTTGGACGAGCACGAGCGAGGGTTGAATGGCCTGGTACACGCGCGCCGAAAAGGCGGGCGGAGGGGTGGCCGACGCGAGGGCCTGGGCGACTGTGTCCTTCACCTCGCGGGCCGTCAGGGGCTGCGGGGCGGGGGCGAGGGCGTTGTACAACACGAGCGCCACGAGCGCGGCCAGCACGCCCGAAACGAACGGCGCCGCGCTCCGTGCCTGCGCGCGGAGGCGCTGCAGACGCCGCTTAGTGCCTTTGCGTCTTTGCGCGAGCCAGTTTCCGTCCGAGTTGGGTGAATCGAAAGGCCCTAGGGGATTCATGGCGTGCCGAGGTATTGGGCGAACCAGGCCATCGTCCGGCTCCAGGCGTCGCGCGCGGCATCGGCGTTGTAGCGAGTCCCGGTGTCGTTGTGGAAGGCGTGATCGGTGTCCGGGTAGATCGCCTTTTCGTACACTTTGCCGTTCTGCTTCATCGCGGCTTCGATAGTATCGATGCCCTGGTTGATGCGCTGGTCGCGACCGGCGTAGATGCCCAGCACCGCCGCCTGGATGCCCGGGACATCCTCGACCGATGGATGGGGGCCGTAGTAAGGTACCGCCGCCTTTAGATCAGCCAACTGGGTCGCCACCTGCCACGTGACGCCGCCGCCGAAGCAGAAGCCGACCATGCCGACCCCGTCGGGCCGGACAAACGGCAAGCCTTGCAGATAGGCCCAGCCGGCTTCGAAATCCTGGACGAGTTGCTCGGTCGGGGTCTGGCCCAGCATTCCCGGCACCTGCGTTTGATCCGCGATCGCCGAGGTGCCGCCCTGCCGTGACAGTAGGTCGACGGCCAGAGCCACATAGCCGGACTTCGCCAGCCGCCGGGTGACATCTTTGATGTGCTCGGTCAGGCCGCGGTTCTCGTGGCACACCAACACAGCCGGTCGCTGCCCATCCCCGACCGGCCGGGCCAGGTAGCCTTTGATCCTGGCATCGCCGCTGGCAAATTCTGTCAAGCCCGCCTCGATGGTCGGATCGTCTTCAGGGATGTTAATCGTGTATTTATCAGCCGCACCGGTCGAAGTTGCGGTTGTGGCTGTGGCTGCGACCGCCGTTGCGGCGGCGGTGGTTGCTGGTGTGGGCTTTGGCGCAACAGTGTTGGCCGGCAATTCCGCCGTGTTGGCATTGGCTGGCTGAGCCGTTGTGCCCGGCCTGGGAGCGGGCGCGCATCCCGCCAGCAATGCGTTGGCCACGGTCAAGCTGCCGATGACCCCTGCGATCATTTTCAAAGCCTCGCGGCGAGGCAGCCGACCGTCCGAGTAGTCCTCCAGAAACTCATCCACCAGGTACTTCTGAAAATCGTTCATCACACCACCTTCCAACCTCACAGCAACCAAGCCGGGACGGCGCATCACGCCCATGTCGCCATGTCAGGGGGCAGCAGATCAGCATCGGGGCGGCGAGTCAGGCGTGGACACTGGCGCGCGTCTTGCATAGTCGATCTTGTCCGGCGGCGCTGAGGTGTAGTTGAGCGGGACATGAGAGCGGACTTAGAGGCCGGCCAAAACATACGTGAAAGGCGAGTTGAGCTACACCTGCGAGCCCAAAGGCGTGCTCCCGAGCGACGTCGTGCTGTGCCGGGCCTTCGCCGACGGCGCACAACAAGCCGATGTGGCGGCCGGCGCCCCGGCGCGCCATGAGGTTTCGTTTGACAGTCACGTCAGAGTTTCATATACTCGATTGTGCCTGCTCACTTGGTTACATGCCTTCAATAATGGAGGCTGTTTCACTGAAGCCACACGGCAGTCCTGGTCGATTAATTGTTAGCGTTCAGACAAGGAGGGTGAGACCATCATGGCAATTCGAACGACACGGCGTCAAATCTTGAAGACGATTGGTGGGACGGCCATCGCAGGCGTCCTGGCGGCCTGCGCCGCGCCGGCACAGGCCCCGGCGCCGAAGGCAGGCGAAGAGAAGACCGCGCCCACCGCGGCCCCCAGCGGAGAAAAGGTCAATCTCAAGTGGGATACCTTCCGCGCGCCCGGGACCGGCTGGAACGAGGAGCGCATCGAGACCTTCACCAAGGCGAATCCCAACATCGCCATCGAATTCCGCCCACTCACCGGCGCCAGCCAGCAGGACAACTACGGCAAGATGTACGCGCAATTCGCGGCCGGCGACCTGGGCGACATCTGCGCGTTCGATCCGTCGCACTTCCACTTCTGGCGCGCCATCGACAAGGGCATCATCGGCCCGCTGGACGATCTGGTGAAGGCCGACGGGCTGGACCTGAAGCAATGGTTCGACACCTTCATCGACCTGCAGATCTACAAGGGCCAGCAATACGGCCTGCCGAGCTGGGGCTGGGCCGGCTTTGACACCATCGTCATGAACGCCGTCCATCTCAAGGAGGCCGGCATCACGCCGCCCGAGCCCACGGCCCATGATACGTCCATGGACACCCTCGCCGAGTGGGCTCGCAAACTGGACAAGAAGCCCGAACGCTACGGCCTCGGTCTCAACTATGGCGAGGCGTTGCTGGCGACACTCACTCGCGCGTTCAACGGCGACCTGATCGACGCCGAGGGCAAGAAGAGCCTGCTGGCCACCGACACGAACGCCCAGGAAGGCCTGCGCTGGGCTTACAAGCTGGCGGTGGAGGAGAAAATCACGCCCCGGCCGGCCGACTCCGTCGCGACGGTCGCGGCGCTGGTGGACGGCAAGCTGTCCATGATGTGGAGCGGCTCGTTGGACGTGCGCAACTTCAAGCGCGGCATCAAGGACGCGGCCACGGCCGAAGCCTGGCAATCGCTGCTGCCCATGCGCCAGGACGGCAAGCCCGCGACCCAGATCCGCGGCGGCACCTGGAACATGCTGAAGACGACCCAGCACCCCAACGAAGTGTTCCAGTTCCTCAAGCACATCACCAACGCGGAAGGCTGCATTGGCTTCAACCTGGTGGCCGGCCAGGGCGCCCTGGTGCGGCCCGACGCGCTCGCGGAGCTGGTCAAGCAGGATGTGGTCCACGAGTGGTTCATCCCCAACCTGAAGGACGGCATCCTGGCTCATGCCCCGGCCAACTCGCGCGGCCGCGAGTACACCGACGCCTGCGCGCAGTGGACCACCAAGATGATGGATCCCGTCGAGAACATCCCGTTCGACAAAGGCCTGCAGGACCTGCACGACAACATCCAGAAAGTGCTCGACATGGAACCGGCCTGATCCGGTGACGTTTGACCGATTCGCGGTTCCTGAAAAGTCGCTAAGCATATGCGACCAGCAGCCCCCACCCCTAACCCCTCCCCCGCTTCGCAGGGGAGGGGAATCAAGCTCCCTCCCCCGCGCAGCGGGGGAGGGCCGGGGGGGCAAGGCCTAGGAAATGGCTAATCGATCCATCCCCTTAAAAGCGAGAGCCGGCCGTCGGAAGCTAACCCGAACCGAGCTGCGCCAGAACCTGTACGGCTACCTCTTCCTGACCCCCTGGCTGATCGGGTTCTTCGGCCTTTTCATCGGCCCGGGGCTGTACTCGCTGTTCCTGTCCTTCACCAAGTACGACGTGCTGAGCAGCCCGGTGTTCGTCGGTCTGAAGAACTACACCGATATGTTCACCACCGATGCCCTGTTCTGGCCGTCCCTGGGCCGCACGGCGATTTACGCGGTGCTCGCGGTGCCACTCAGCGTCATCGGCTCGATGACGCTGGCGATTTTGCTCAACAACAAGCTGCGCGGGGTCACCGTCTACCGCACCTTGTTCTTCATGCCCTCGCTGGTCCCCCTGGTTGCGAGCATCGTGTTGTTCAAAGTGCTGCTGAATAACGACTTCGGCGTGGTGAACAGCATCCTGCGCAACCTGGGAATGCAAAACCCGCCGGGCTGGTTCGCCGACCCCTACTGGGCCATCCCCTCGCTGGTGTTGATCCGCCTGTGGGCCAGCCTGGGCGGCACGCAGATGATCATCTTCCTGGCCGGCCTGCAGGGCATCCCCACCGAGTTGTACGACGCCGCGGCAATCGACGGGGCGAGTTCGCTGCAATCCACCCGGCACATCACCATCCCGCTCCTGACGCCGACGATCTTTTTCAACACCGTGCTGGGCATCATCGGCGCGATGCAGACGTTCGCCGCGGCCTTCATCGCCACCGAGGGCGGCCCGGGCTTCGCCACGTGGTTCTTCGCTTTGCACATCTGGAAGCAGGCCTTCGATTACTTCAACATGGGGTACGCGGCTGCGCTGGCCTGGTTCTTCGCCCTGATCATCGTCAGCCTGACCCTGATCCAGATGCGCATGTCCAAGAAGTTCGTCTTCTATTACGGCGAGTGACATCGAGCGCGCGACCCGAGGTGAAACCATGTCGATGCCCTCCTCCACCCCCACGCCGGCAGCGATTCCCGACGTTGCGACGCAGATCACGCGGGCAGATCGCAGGACCAGCACCGGCGCGCGGCAGCGCCGGCGGCAGATCACGATCGTGTCGTATGTGCTGCTGACGTTGTTCGGCCTGCTGTTCGCCTTCCCGCTCTTCTGGACGGCATCCGCCTCCCTGCAGACGTGGCAGGAGTTGCGCTCCTACACCCCCCACCTGTGGCCTGATGATCCGCAGTGGAACAATTACGTGCAGGTCTTCACCCTGGTGCCCTTCGCGCGCTGGATGTTGAACAGCTTCTTCATCATTTGCATCAACATCCCCGGGACGATCATCACTTCCACGCTGACGGCTTACGCCTTTGCCCGGTTCAACTTCTTCGGCAAGAACGTGTGGTTCGTGCTGATGCTGAGCACGATGATGATCCCTTCCATCGTCACCTTCATCCCCCAATACCTGCTGTTCTTCAACCTCAGGTTGGTGGACACTTACGTGCCGCTGACCATCGGCACGTGGCTGGGGGGCAGCGCGTTCATGATCTTCCTGCTGCGCCAGTTCATCATGAGCGTCCCGCGCGACCTGGACGAGGCCGCGATCGTCGACGGCGCCGGGCCGTTGCGCATCCTGTGGCAGATCATCGCACCGCTGATGAAGCCCGCCCTGGTCACGGTGGCCATCCTGCAGTTCCTGGGCGACTGGAACGAATTCTTCGGCCCCTTCATCTACATCAACACGGTGTCGAAATACACGGCGGCGGTGGGCCTGCGCACGTTCCAGTCCATGGCGCTGGAAATCACCGAACCGCGCGACCACCTGCTGATGGCTGGCGCGGCCATCATGACCATCCCGGTGCTGATCCTGTTCGCCGTGGCGCAGCGCTACTTTGTGTCGGGCGTGGTGATGACGGGTTTGAAGCTTTAAATCACTCCCCCATCTCAAACTGAACTTCCACGCTCATGCCCGGCCGCAAGCCCGGGGGAAGCGAGTCCAGGTCGATCGTGGTCTTGTACACCACATCCCCGCCCAGGGTGTCGGCCAGGGGAGCGATTACACTCACTTGCCCCGCCACGCGCTCATCCAGCGCCTTCACGTAGACTATGACCGGCTGGCCTACCGCGACCCGGGGCACGTCGCGCTCGCTCAGGTCGGTGGTCTCGACGCGCAGATGGTCGAGGTCGGCCATCGTCAGTATCGGCTGGCCCGGGAGGACCCATTCGCCGGTGTGGACGTTGACTTTGCTGATCGTGCCCGCGAAAGGCGCCTTCAAGACCGCCTTGTCGAACTGGACTTCGATGGCCTGAAGCTGCGCCTGGGCTGCCGCGATCTGGGACCTGGCCACATCCAATTGCTGCGCCCGCGTCCCGGCTTTGAGGGCATCCAGCTGCGCCTGGGCCTGATCGACCTGCGCCTTTGCCTGAGCGATGTCGTAATCGCTGCCGGGTTTCCTGGCTCGCTCCAGCGCCGCGCGGGCGCTTTCGACCTGCTGATAGGCCGCCGAGAGTTGCGCTTCGTCCGGCCCTTTGGAGGCTATGTCGTACAGCGCCTTGGCGGCGTTATAGGTGTTGGTGGCCTGCTCCAACGCCAACGCAGCCGGGTGACCACCGATGCCGGCCGGGTCGCGCCGGTAGGCGTCGTCATATTTGGCCTGCGCCTGCTTTAGCGCCGCCTCGGCCGACAGCAGATTGGCCCGGGCCACTGCGCTGTCCTCCTCCGTCGGCCCAGCCTTGACTTTCTCATACGCATCTGCGGCTGCATTCAGCGCCGCCTGCGCCGCGGCGATGTCCGCGCGGCGGGCGCCGCCGACGGTGCGGCTGTAGGCCGCCGTCGCCATCATCAGAGCCGCCTCGGCCTGTCGCAGTTGCTCGGCGGTGGGGCCGGCGGCCAAAAGGTCGTAGTTGGCCTGGGCCGAGTCGAGAGCCGCCTGCGCCTGGGCGCGCTGCGCCTGGAGCGCCTGATTGTCCAGCTCCACCAGCGCCTGCCCGGCCGACACCCGGTCGCCCTCGGCGACGTTCACCGCTTTGACGCTCTCGCTCAGCGTGAACGCCATCTGGGTTTCCTGGGCGGGCACGACGACGCCCGACGCAGCCACCCCGCCCGCTGCGCGCGTCGAAGGCGAGGGTTGGGACTGCTGGGACGGCGTGCCGCGGGCATCTAGCACGACCGTGGGCAGCGGGGCAGGGGTGTTCGAGAAAACGCTGCACCCCGCCAGGATGAGCGACGCCAGCAAGCCGAAAAACGCCCGCGCCCTCATCTCACACCTCTGACCCGGCCGTGAAGGCCCCGGAATTTTCGATGATCAGGCCGTCCTGCAGCGTGACGATGCGCCGGGCGTACTGGATCACGCGCGGGTCGTGGGTGGCGAACACGAAGGTGACGCCGGTCTCCTGGTTGAGACGGGTCATCGTCTCCATCACCTGCTTGCCGTTGGGCGTGTCGAGGTTGGCCGTGGGCTCGTCCGCCAGGATGAGCACCGGTTTGGTGGCCAGCGCGCGGGCGATGGCCACGCGCTGCTGCTCGCCGCCGCTCAACTGGTCGGGGCGGTGGCGAGCGCGGTCGGCCAGCCCCACCGATTCGAGCAACTGCATGACGCGCTCGCGGCGCTGAGCAGCGCCGTCCCCGTTCAGCAGCAAGGGCATTTCGACGTTCTCGTACGCTGTCAGGGTCGGGATCAGGGCGAAGAACTGGAAGATGAAGCCGATCGTCCCGCGCCGCATGTCGGCGCGCTGGTTGCGGTTGAGCTGGGTGACGTCCTTGCCGTTGATGGTCACGCGCCCGCTGGTCGGCTGGTCCAGGCAGCCGATCAACTGCAGCAGGGTGGTCTTGCCCGAGCCGGAAGGGCCGACCAGGGCGGTGAATTCGCCGGACTCGATGGACAGGCTGACGCCGCGCAAGGCTTGGGTCTCGACTTTGCCGATGGTGTAGGTGCGGGTGACGTTCTCGATTTTTGCGACTTCCATGATAGTTCTCCTCACGCTTCACGCTTCACGCTTCACGCTTCACGCTTACTGCCCGCCGCGCAGGGCTTCGACGGGTTCCATGCGCGCCGCCAGCAGGGCGGGGTACAGCGCTGCGAGCAGGGTGACGACGAACGCCAGGGCGGTCAGGGTGACGGCGTCGCCGGGAGTCAGGTAGGCGTAGATCGTATCGCCCAGGGCCATGGTGGTGTTGACGCCGAAATCGCCGATGTAAAAGCCGACCGTGGACGCGTAGACCACCATCAGCCCGCCCAGCACCAGCCCGATCGCGATGCCGCCGACCGCCAGCAGGCTGGATTCGGCGAAGAACATGGCCATGATGCGGCGGCCTTTCATCCCGATGGCTGCCAGAATGCCAATCTCGCGTGTGCGCTCGAAGACGGCCATGATCAGTGTGTTCACAATCACCGTGGCTGTGATGGCGAGGACGATCAGGTAGATCACGACCATATAACCGCCCGCCAACGCCTCGGTCTGCACCAGAAGGTCGTTCATCTGCTCGAAGGTCAAGACCTGGTACTGGCTGGTCTGCAGCGCATCGACGACGGCGCTCGCCTGGTCGCGGTCTTTGAGCAGGATGAAGATGGTGCTGGCGTGGTCCCCGGCCTGGGCGAAGGCCTGCGCTTTGGCCAGTGGCATGAGGACGGTGACCTCGTCGATCCCGGGCGTGCGGGTTGAGTAGATGCCCCGGATGACGAAGGGCTGCTCGTCCACGTCGCCGTTCGAGGTATTCACCATCAGGTTGACGGTGTCGCCCGCACTCAGGCCGCGCTTGTTCGCCAGCGGCTGGCCGATCAGGATGCCTTCGCGGTCGTCGGCCTTCAGGAATTCGCCGCTGACCAGGCCGTCCCGGTAAGGGGCGTTCGCCTCGGAGGCCGTGTCGACGCCGACGATGCGCGCACCTGATGTTTCGTCGCCCGTGGCCACGATGCCGGTGGCGAACAGGCGGGGCGTGGCCGCCTGCACCGGTTCGAGCGCGGCGATCTGCGCGGCGACCTGGCCGGGGTTCTCGATCAGGTCTTCCCAGGCCAGGCTGGTTTTGTTCTCGTCGTACGACTTGGCGCGCACCTGCAGGTGGCCGCTCTGCAGCCGGATCGCAGTCTCCATCGAGCCGCGCATCTCGCCGGCGATGACGGCTGCGATCAGCAGCAGCAGCGCCAACCCGATCCCCAGCGCCAGGGCTGAGAAGAATGAGCGGCGGCGGTTGCGCCCGAGGTCGCGGAGCGCCATTTTAAAAAGCTGGATCATGGTGGACCTCACACGTAATGCAGCGCTTTGGCGGGTTCGTTGTGGGCCGCTTCGCGCGCGGGGTAGAAGGATGCCAGGACGGCGATAATCAACACCGTCACACTACGCTGGAGCAGGTTGTCCAAACCCAGGGTCGTGTAGACGGTGCCCCTGATCAGGGCGGTGTATTCTGTCAGCGAGGTGAACTTGCTGTAATCGATCCCCACCTGGCTCAGGATGCCGTTGATCAACAGCCCCAATGCCACGCCGAAGACCACGCCCACCAGCCCCATCAGCGCGCCCTCCAGGATGAACAGGATCGAAATCTGGCGCGGCTTCACCCCGAGCGCGCCCAGCAGGCCGATCTCGCGCGTGCGCTCGTAAACCGCCATCAACAGCAGGTTGAGAATGCCGATTGCGGCGATGATCAGGATGATGACGCTGAAGATGTCCATGATCCCGCCCTTCGTGGTGATCGCGGCTTTCATCTCAGGGAAACTGGTGGCCCACGTGTCGTATTCGTAATCCGGCAGGCCGGGCTTGAGGGCGTTGATCACGGCGGGTTCCTGCCCGAGCTGCTGCAGCGTGAGCGCCACCTCGGTAGATTGCCCGTTCAAGCCGTACAGATCCTGCGCCTCGGCCAGGGACATGTAGATGGAGCGTTTTTCGAGGTCGCTCAAGCCCACGTCGTAAATGCCGGCCACGGTCATGGTGCGTTTGCGCATCTGGTCATGCGCGTCGCGGCCGACCAGCGTGATGCGGTCCCCCGACTTCACGCCCATCGCGTCGGCCAAGCCTTTCCCTATGTAGATCGCGTCGCGATCGGCGGCGTTCAGCCAGCGCCCGTCGACCACGCGCTGCGCGATCATGCTGACCGGCTGCTCCTGCTCCGGCTCGACGCCGACGATGCCGACCGCGAACGCGCCCTCCCGGTTGCTGGCCATCCCGCCGGTGTTGATCCGGCGCGACGCCGCGACGACCTGTGGCTGCGCCAGGGCGGCCTTCACGATGGCCTCGTCGTCGGGAAGTGGCAGCAGCGGGGTCTGCTGCGCCTGGTCGTTATACCCGGCGGCGTGAACCTGGATGTTGCCGCCCAACACTTGAATGGCATTCCCGTAGATGGCTTGCTCGAATCCCGCGACCATGCCGTCGTAGAACATCATTAAGGCCATGCCCAACCCGATGGCCAGGGCGACGATGATGGTGCGGCGGCGGTGGCGCCAGATGTTGCGCCATGCCAGGCGCAGATAAAGCCTCAGATTCAT
>Ga0209254_10006748_pt1 | contig 10587 bp, 8 predicted proteins | sample FrelakmetDIP11DI_FD_187148 | JGI IMG/M metagenome (GOLD analysis project Ga0209254, IMG submission 187148) | Freshwater lake sediment microbial communities from the University of Notre Dame, USA, for methane emissions studies - DIP11 DI (SPAdes)... | ecosystem: Environmental > Aquatic >... | reverse complement strand
CGCGGGGTGCGGACCACCGGCACTTCGTCCGCGCCGCAGGCCGCGAGCCCCATCAGGTGGTGGGGCCCGAGTCGTGTGCCGGCGGCCACCACAGCCTGGCCCTGAATAAAGTCCTCCCCAGCCTGACGGATGTTCTGGCCCGGATGGAGTGGCTCGGTAACCAGAACCCAGGGGCCGGCGCCGTCCGTCGCTGCAAGGCGCGTGATGCGTTCGAGTGGAACGACAGAGTCCAGACCGGCGGGTACCGGCGCACCGGTCAGGATTTCCCAAACCGCCTGGCCCTGCGCGGGCGGTGCCCGGGCTCCGGCCGTGATGAGGCCAGAAACAGGCAGTTTGACCGGCGCAACCCGAGTCGCCCCTCGGGTCTCCTCTGCTCGCAGGGCATAGCCGTCCATCGCCGCATTGGCAAAGCCCGGCACCGAGAGACGTGCTGAAATAGCCGACGAGGTGACCAGGCCTGAGGCCCCGGCCAGGCCGACAGTCCGGCCGGGAAGCACGGTGATCCGGCTCAGCAGTCGGTGCAGTGCTTCCTCGTAGGAGATCACCGGGGTATCTTGCCAGACTGAATGCCCTCGAACCTGGACCCGCCCATGCAATTGACTGCTAACGACCCGACGACGACAGCAGGTCTGCACGTACCCAGCCGGATCGTGCCTGGCCGGATAGTGAAGGGCCGGCAGGCCGCCGAAACGTCGGGGCTGCGCTGCCTGTGCTATGCCGCCTGCTCCGAGCTGGTCGCCTCACCTCACGAGCTTGATCCTCGGTCCGCGCTTCGTGCACGCATCGGCCTGGGCGAAACGGTGCCTCACGCCAGTCATCTGGATCCGCTGCTCGCTGAGGTGAGTGGCGCCGACCTTGCCCGGTTGCGCTCGGAGTACAGTGGCATGTTCGAGGTGGGAAGCCAGGGTCCTCCAGTCCCGATCCGCGAGGACCTGCAGACCGGTCAGCGCGCTGGCACCCGGGAGGAAGTCGTTCGCTTCTATGAATACTTTGGCTACGTGCTCGACGAGAAGTTTGCGTGGCAGCCGGATCATCTCTCCGTCGAACTCGAGTTCATGCACTACCTGTGCTTCCGTGAGGCGGAGGCTGGCACCGAGGCCGACGCCCTGTCGTTTCAGCTCGCCCAGGCAGATTTTTCGGAGCGGCATCTGGCGGCGTGGTTGCCGCAACTGGCCGACAATGCAGACAAGCTGGCCACTGGCGCCCTGTATGCCCGGGTTGTCGGGGCCGTACGGGACTTCGTCATGGCTGATAGCGAGTGGCAGATGGCCACGATTACCAATGACGCTGTAGGAGCGCCTTCAGGCGCGATCACATTTCCCGCAGCAACAACAACTAGTAGTGTCGCGGCTGAAGCCGCTCCTACAGGCGCTCCTACAGTCGAGCCAGCAACCAAGGCAGGAGACTCATTTTGAACAGTAGTGGAATCGCTGCCAGCGTGCCGGTCAGCGCGGTGGTCATCGGCGCCGGGAATCTCGACGCCTCGCTCAAATTTTATGCGGGAACCCTGGGGCTTGAGGTTGCCGAGACCCGTACCTGGCAAGGGCCGGAATTCGAGCGTTATTGGCATCTGCCCGCAGGATCCAGGGCACGCTGCGCCTTCCTCGGCCAGGGCGCCGATCCGGTCGGCCGCATTCAACTCATGGAGTTCGATGCACCCAATCGGAAACTCGTCAGGTCGGCGGATATCCGCCGCGCAACCGGGCTGTTCAATCTGAATATCTACGCCAGTGATATGGAGAAGGATTACTCGAAACTCAAATCGCAAGGCTTCAACTTCTGGAGTCAGCCGGCGCGCAATAACTTCGGGCCGGCCGTGGGCGAAACGCTGGAGGCGGCTTTCGACGGGCCGGACGGTGTCGTCATCAACCTGATTCAGTTGCTTTCGGAAGATCCCAAAACGGTGATCGGGCACATCATCAAGTTCATCGCCGAATATGGCCGGACGCCCACCGGCTTTACCTCCGTCGTCACCACGGCGGTTGGCGTACTGGATATGGAGAAGGCACTCGCCTTCTATTACGGGCCGCTGCACATGTCGTTGTTCATCGAATCCGTGCTGAAAGGGCCAGTAACGAATCGCGCCCTGTGCCTGCCCGAACACTGCCAGACCCGGAGCGTGATCGTCCAGGGTGCCCACGAGTACGGCAAGATTGCCCTGGCGACGCCGATGAACTACGAGGTTCCGAATCTGGTGCCGGATGCCATGCCGCCCAACATCGGTTATCTGGCCCAGTCCTTTCAGATTGAAAACATCAGCGAGTCCGCCCGTGCCTGCGCCGCTGTTGGCGCAGAAGTGTTCACGGCGCCGATGGAAATCGATCTGCCGGGTCGCGGCAAGTGCGCGTCCATGCTGGTCCGCAACCCGGGCAGCGGGGCACTGCAGGAACTGTTCCAGGTCCTGTAAGCGGGCACCGCCAGCCAATGGTTCAGTCTGGCGGGGCCCGTCGTTGATAATTGTCAGAAGCCTGATGGCCCGGGAATCATAAGATTCCGGGCCTTCGGTGCGCTCGTTCCAGGAGACGTCCATGAAACTGTCGATCATTCTTTGGGGCATACCACAGGCGATGAGGGTGGCTGCACTCGTGTACCCCGCCTACGCGGCACGCCTGAAGGAAAAGAACCTCACTGCCCAGTTTCGCCTGCGCGACCAGCCGGTAGGGCGCTGGATCACCCTCAAGGACGGCAAGATCACTTCGCAGGCTGGCATTCACGCGAAACCGGATCTCTCTGTCGTCTTCAAGAACAAGGCCATCGCGGAGAGTTTCCTGACGCCGCCTTTCGATCAGCTTGAGCGCATCGATGCGGCGAAGAATTTCAAGGTGTCCATGGAGGGCCGGGACGACCTGGCCGTCTGGTTCATGTCCTCGCTCATGCGCCTGGAGTCCCTGACCTGGAAGAGTGGCACCGACATGGGCAATGGTGTCACCCGCTACACCAACGGCACCAATGGTGGTCCGCTCTTTGTCTATGTGAAGGATGGCAAGATCATCCGGACGACGCCCATAGATTTCGATGCCGACGATGCGGAGGGATGGTCGATCAAGGCTCGCGGCAAGACCTTTACTCCGCCGCGCAAAACAACTCTGGCCGCCCACGGCATGTGCCAGAAGTCCATGGTGTACTCGAAGGAACGCATTCTCTACCCCATGAAGCGCGTGGACTTCGATCCCCACGGTGAGCGCAACATCCAGAATCGGGGCAAATCAGACTTCGTGCGGATCAGCTGGGAGGAAGCGCTCGACATCGTTGCCGGTGAGATCAAGCGTTGCAAGTCGGTGGGTCCCGGTGCAGTGGCGGTCGCCAATGGTTCGCACCATCAGTGGGGCAACCTGGGTCATTACCTGAGTGCCTTCAACCGCTTCTGGAACCTGGTGGGCGTGACCAAGCTGGTGCATAACCCCGACAGCTGGGAAGGCTGGTTCTGGGGCGCGATGCACCACTGGGGCAACAGTATGCGGCTCGGCGCCGCGGAGCCCTACGGCACGGTCGAGGACTGCCTGAAAGAGGCAGAAATGATCGTCTTCTGGTCCAGTGATCCGGATGCGTCCTACGGCTTCGACGGCACGCGACGCCGTGCCTGGGCGAAGGAACTGGGCATCAAGATGGTGCACATCGATCCCTACATGAACCACACGGCAGCCCACCTCGGTGGCAAGTGGATATCACCCAAGCCGGGGACCGATGCGGCGTTCGCCCAGGCGCTGTGCCATGTCTGGATTACCGAGAATCTCTACGACAAGTCATTTGTCGAGAAGAGAACCACGGGCTTCGATGAGTGGAAGGCCTACGTTCTCGGTGAGACGGACGGCACGCCGAAGACTCCCGAGTGGCAGGAGGCCGAAACGGGCGTGCCCGCCCGGGACGTTCGTGCCCTGGCCAGGGAATGGGGCCGCAAGAAAACCTATCTCGGCGCCGGTGGCTGGGGCAGCGGCGTCGGCGGGGCGTGCCGCGGGCCGATGGGCGTGCAGTGGGCCCGGATGATGACCATCCTGGGGGCGATGCAGGGGCTGGGACGGCCCGGCTCCAACTTCGGCAATCTGCAGTTCGGCACACCGCTAGACTTCAATTTCTATTTCCCCGGCTACGCCGAAGGCAGCATGTCCGGCGATCTGGCCTACAGTGCCAACGCGGCCAATAACTATCAGCGCATGCCCCACATCGTGACCATGAGTTCGGTCAGACAGGCGATCCCCCGGATATTCCTGCCCGAGGCCATCATGAATGGCAAGGCGATGGGCTATCTGACTGCAGTGGATTCCGTGCAGGGCCAGTTTTTCCCCTTTGGGTATCCGTCCCCCGGGCACGCGCGGGTGGAAATGCTCTACAAGTACGGCAGCGCGTCTTTTGGCACCATGGTCAACTCGAATCGCTGGGTGCGCATGTACCAGCACGAAAACCTTAAGTTCGTCGTCAACCAGTCCGTCTGGAACGAGGGCGAGACACGGTTCTCCGATGTGATCCTGCCCGCGTGCACGGTGTTTGAGCGCTGGGACATCAGTGAGGAACTGAACGTTGGCGCGGGTTACGTGCATCACATGTATTCCATGTGCAATCACCGCGTGATCAACATGCAACACAAGGCCATCGAGCCTCTTGGTGAGTCCAAATCCGATTACGATATCTTCCTCGCTATCGCCGAGAAGCTCGACATGGGTGCCGTGTACTCGGAGGGCGGAAACACCGAGCTCGACTGGTGCAAGCGGGTCTTCGATTCGTCCGACGTGTCCAAGCACATCTCCTGGCGCCAGTTCCTGAAGAAGGGTTACTTCGTTGTGCCTGCCGAGCCGGAGGCCTCCCGGGCGCCTACCGCCTACAAGTGGTTCTACGAAGGCCGGAAGAAGGATGTGCCGGAGCCTTATCCGCTGCCCTCAGACTATGTGGCGGACTTCGGCGGCGGATTGCAGACGCCGTCGGGCAAGTACGAGTTCGTGCCCGAGACGCTTGGCCGGTTCGATGATCCGGAGCGGCCCCAGGTGAACCGCTACATGCCGACCTATGAGGACTCCAGGAAGGACGCTGCACTGGCGGCGTTTCCTTTGCAGTTGTTGTCGCCGCACTCCCGGTACCCGTTCCATCTGATGGGAGACGATGAGGGCAGCTCGCTGCGCGACATCCGGGAGCATCGCATCAAGGTGGATGGTCATTATTACCTCGTTGCCCGGATCAGCCGGGCGGACGCGGAGGCCCGGGGGGTCAAGGACGATGACCTCATCCGGCTGTGGAACGTCCGGGGCTCCGTTGTGTGTGCCGCCCAGGTCACTGATCGGCTCCGACCGGGCGTCGTCAGCGCCTCGACGGCATCGGCCGAGTACCGGCCGGCCGGTGAGCCCGGCAGGTCGACCGATCTGGGCGGCTGTATCAACGTGCTTAGCACCAGTAAAACCATTACTCCGAAAAGCCACGGCATCCAGCCCAACAGCACACTGATCCAGTTCGAGAAGTGGACCGGCGTGGACACCTGGAAACCGGTGGAGGCAGCCTGATGACCGCGAAATGGAACATGATCATCGATGTGGCGCGATGCGATAACTGTCGTATCTGCTTCCTCGCCAACAAGGATGAGCACATCGGCAACGACTTCCCGGGCTATGCGGCGCCACAGCCGCCCCAGGGGCATAACTGGCTGGAGATCGAGCGCAAGGAGCGCGGCCGCTATCCCCTGGTCGAGGCGCATTTCATGCCGGTGATGTGCAATCACTGTGATGATGCGCCCTGCATGAAGGCGGCAAAAAATGGCGCAGTCAGAAAGCGGCCTGACGGCATCGTGATCATCGATCCTGCAAAGGCCAGAGGGCAGAAGGCGATTGTGGATGCCTGCCCCTACGGTGCGGTGTCCTGGAATGAGGAGCTGCAGCTGCCCCAGGCCTGGATTTTCGATGCGCATCTGCTGGATACGGGCTGGGCGAAGACCCGTGCCGAGGAAAGCTGTCCCACCGATGTGTTCCGGGCCGTCAAGGTTGACGATCAGGAAATGCAGCGGATCCAGGCGGCGGAGGGCCTGGAAGTCCTGCGGCCGGAGCTCGGCACGAAGCCCCGCATCTACTACAAGAACCTGCACCTGATGACCAGCTGTTTCGTCGGCGGCACGGTGGTGGCTCACGTGCAGGGCGTCGAGGAGTGCGCCGAAGGCGCGACAGTGGTTCTGAAGCACAAGGGTCGCGAGGTTGCCCGGACGACGACCGATACCTTCGGTGAGTTCAAGTTCGACAAGCTCGGGAAGGGTAGCGGCCAGTACGAGGTGGAAGTGCAGTCGGGCTTAGCGGGTCGCGTAGCCCTGCAGTTCAGTCTCGGTGACGACAGCCTCTATCTGGGGGTCATGAACCTTGCGGCCACGGCGTAGCGAAGGTTCTGGAGAAAATTATGATTCTGCTGACGGGGGTCACCGGTAAGACCGGTGGGGAGACGGCCAGGCAACTGCTGAAGAAGGGTGCCCGGTTGCGTGCCCTGGTTCGGGACGAGACCAAGGCAGCGGAGCTGAAGGCCGCCGGCGTGGAGCTGGTCGTCGGTGACGTGTCTGATGCGGACGCCGTGAAACGGGCGCTGAAAGGGGCTGAGAAAGCCTTCCTGACCCTGCCGAACGGCCAGCGGCAGCTGGAGCAGGAAAAGCAGTTCACGGATCTCGCCGTTGCCGCGGGCGTCAAACACCTGGTGAAGATGTCCTCCATGGAGGCCGTCGCCCATGCCCAGACGCCCATTCCCCGGGCCCACTGGGCTACGGAAGAGTACATTCGCGCGTCGGGCCTTGCCTGGACCATGATCAAGCCGAATTTCTTCATGCAGAACCTGCTCTCCAGTGCTGGCAGCATCAAGGCGCAGCGCACGTTTTCCCTGCCGATGGGCAATGGCACGACCGGTATGGCGGACATTCGCGATATCGGTGCGGTGTGCGCCGAGGTGCTGCTGGGCAACGGACATGCCGGGCAGAGTTATGAGATCACCGGTCCGGAGGTGCTGACCTTCCATGACGTGGCCGACCGGTTCTCCGTCGTGCTGGGCGAGAAGGTGGCGTATGTGCCGATGCCCATGGAGCAGTTTCGCGAGAGAATGAAGAACGTCCTGGAGCCCTGGCACCTGAATGCCGTCTGCGAATTGTTCCGGGAGATTGCAGAAACCGGGCTTGATCACACGACTGACACCTTCAAGAGACTGATCGGTCGCGCGCCAAGGTCGGTCACGCAGTTCATCCAGGACCATGTGGCCCTGTTCAAGTAGCAATAGCGTGTCACCGTAGGAGCGGCTTTAGCCGCGACAGGAAAGGCGCCATGCTGATGGGCGACGAAGTGCTGCTCGGCGCGATACTCATGGAAGATCTCGTCATTCAGCCACTGACGCGCACAGTCGTCGTCAATCCCGCCAGCCCGGATATGCCGTCCGGAAGGGCGTAGCCGGGCAGTCACGTCATGCTGCCGCCCGGACCTGGCATCTGCTAGTGGAAGTCAACGACTGGACCATCGTCTTCGAAGCCCGTCGCCGCGGCGACTGCCAGGAACAGGCACTTGTGCTGGTTGCCCTTGGTATTCCCCACCTGATCGCTGCGGGGCCGCGGAACACAGCAATCCTGCTGGTGCCGGCCGAATACGCTGCAAGGGCCCGCGAACAGCTAAGGCTCTACAAGTCTGAGAATCGCCGGCGTCCATCGAAGCCGGAACTGACATTGCACGGACATGGCTTGCCCGGGGTCGTCGCTTACATACTCGTTCTCGTTGCTGCCTTCCTGGTGCAGGCGCGTGTTGCCTATGGCGTGGATTGGCTGGCGGCCGGTGCGCTCGATGGCGCAGCCCTGCGCGCGGGGGACTGGTGGCGCGTCGCTACCGCGCTGACCCTCCACGCCGACGGCGGACACCTGGTGGCGAACCTGTTTTTCGGGGCCTTTTTTGGCGCTTTCGCCGGCCAGTACCTCGGCTCTGGCGTGGCCTGGGCCACCATTCTCCTGGCGGCTGGCGCCGGCAACGCTCTCGATGTCTTCCTGCTGCCCACCTCGCACCGCGCCATTGGTGCCTCGACCGCGGTCTTCGCGGCTCTGGGCCTGATTGCTGCCCTGATGTGGCGCGCAGAAGCCCGCAGCGGTGCGACCTGGGCGCGGCGTTATGCGCCACTGATCGGTGCGTCCGTATTGTTGGCCTACATCGGCACGGGCGACACGCAAACCGACGCAGTTGCCCATCTCACAGGCTTTCTTGCGGGGCTAACGGCCGGCGCAGCCTATGACCTGCGCCGTCCGCGCTGGTTGCAGTCGGTGCTCGTCCAGGCCGTAGCCGGTGTTGGCACGCTGGCAATCCTAGCCGCCTGCTGGTGGCTGGCGTTGAACGCCTGGCGTTCCGGCTTGGCGTGACCCGCCCCACTCGCTATTCTCCGGGCGCACCTTGGGGGACTGGCATGCAGACTCAGAGTTCGGCGCCGACGAGCGCAGCGCCATGGCCGCGGCCGGGAGTCGCCTGGTACGCGGTCGTCATCCTCGTCATCGCCTTCATCTTCTCCTTCATCGACCGGATCGTCATCGCGATGCTGGTCGAGCCGCTGAAGCAGGACCTGGGCCTGACCGACACCCAGATCGGCTGGCTCCAGGGACTCGCCTTCGCCGTCTTCTACGCTGCCGTGGGGCTGCCCATCGGGCGCTGGGCCGACCGCTACAGTCGCCGAGCGATCATCGGCTGGGGAATTCTCCTGTGGAGCGTCATGACCGCCGTCTGCGGTCTCGCCCGTAACTTCATTGAGCTCTTTCTCGCCCGGGTCGGCGTTGGGGTTGGCCAGGCTGCCCTGTCGCCAGCGGCTTACTCGATGATTGCTGACTACTTTCCCCGGGAGAAGCTCGGCCGGGCCATCGGTGTGTACCAGGCCGGGGCCTTTTTCGGCGCAGGGCTGTCGTTCCTGGTCGGAGGCCTGGTTATCCGGGCTGTGGGTACTGCGGGCGAACTCACAGTGCCCTTTGTGGGCAGCGTGCAGCCCTGGCAGGTCGTGTTCTTTGCTGTGGGGTTGCCCGGGATCCTGGTTGCTCTCCTGATGCTGACGGTCCGCGAGCCTGTGCGGCGGGGCAAGCTCGTGGGACATGCCGCCGGCATCCCGCTCGGCACCGTGCTCCGCTATGCCGTCGAACGCTGGCAGGTTTTCGTGCTGCACTTTATTGGCTTTGCGCTGCTCGCGGTCCCCATCACTACGATCGTCACCTGGGCCTTTGCCTACTTCACGCGGGTGCTGGCTTTCACGCCGCCCCAGGCCGCACTGCGCCTCGGTGGCATCCTCGTGATCCTGTCGCCGCTCGGCGTCTATGCCGGAGGCTGGCTCGCCGACTGGCTCCAGCGGCGTGGGCATCGGGATGCCACTCTGCGGGTGGCGCTGATTGCTGCGGCCGGATTGTGGCCTCTCAGCGCCGTCGCCACGACGGCCACGGACCCCGGGATGGTGGTGCTGCTCTTCTGTCCATTTGTGTTCTTCGCCAGCTTGTCGATGGCCATGGCGCCCGCCGCACTGCAGGTGGTTGCTCCCAACCAGATGCGGGCGCAGATTTCCGCCACCTGGATGCTCGTCCTTAATCTGGTGACCGCCGGCGTGGGGCCAACGGCCGTCGGCGCGATTACCGACTATCTGTTCGGGGACCCCCTGGCCGTCGGCAAGTCCATGGCCCTGGTGAATTGCGTCAGTGTGCCCATCGCGGCACTCGCATTGTGGGCCGCGATGGCGCCATTTCGCCGGGCCGCGGAGGAGCAGGCAGCTACCGGCTAGCCGTCCGGGAGGCAGCAGGACTCAGTGCTGCTTGTCGCTGCCGTGTTCGTAGCTGAGTTCGGGCTTCGTGTCGAACAGGTCCTCCGTGCGTACAAAGGGCACGTCGCCAAAGTCCAGAACTTTCTCCTGCTCCGGGTGCATCGACGGCCGCTGGTCGTCAATGACCGGAATCCGGTGCATGAGGCGGAATGAGGGAAAGAAGTCGTTGATGCCCCGGTGCTGGGTGCAGCGGTTGTCCCACATCGCAACCGAACCGTTCTCCCAGTGGAACCGACACTCGAACTCAGGCTGGTAGCTGTGCTTGTAGAGGTACTGCAGGATGTTCTCGCTTTCCGTGGCAGTCAGCTCCACGATATGGGAGGCAAGCAGCTGGTTGACGTAGATTGACTTGCGCCCTGTCTCCGGATGCACGCGGATCACCGGGTGCACGGCGGGCGGGTTGCGCTTCATCATGTTCTCGACGGCGGTCGCGCCGTACTGCTTGAGGATGCCCATGCCGAAGGACTTGAGCAGGTTGTGCTCGGCAGTCAGTCCCTCGAGAAAGGTCTTCATTGACGCCGACAGTGCGTCGTAGGCCTTTTCCATGTCGACCCAGAGCGTGTCGCCGCCTGCGAGCGGCATGTTGATGCCGCGCAGGATCGAGAATTTCGACGGATAGGTCCGGAAGGTATCGTCGGCGTGCCAGTTCACGTCACTACCGATCTGGCTGTACTGGTCGTACTGTTGCTTGCGGATCATCGGGTAGCCATCGGCGGGTGGAATGGCGCCGGGCCCCTGGGGCATGCCAAAGTGGCGGGCGAGGGCCAGATGCCGCTCTTCATTCAGTTCCTGGTTGCGAAAAAAAAGGACCTTGAACTCGAGGAG
>Ga0209254_10006747_pt1 | contig 10587 bp, 17 predicted proteins | sample FrelakmetDIP11DI_FD_187148 | JGI IMG/M metagenome (GOLD analysis project Ga0209254, IMG submission 187148) | Freshwater lake sediment microbial communities from the University of Notre Dame, USA, for methane emissions studies - DIP11 DI (SPAdes)... | ecosystem: Environmental > Aquatic >... | reverse complement strand
AAGGATGCAGGATGGTGGTCTCCTTTTTTCAATATGTACGCCCTCTACCACTCCCCTCCCGACGAGGGACACCCGGGCCTCCTCTCCACCCGGTACACTAAAACAAAAGAAGAGAAAGTATATAATTGTTTCTTATTTATATATTATTTATAAATGAATTTCCGAAATGTTTAAATACTGTACTCACTCTATAGGGGTGAAAAAGAGGTGCAACACATGGAATGTGACAAATTCGTGTTCGGAACCAACATCTACCGCGGAGGCACTGAGAGAAACGACTACTTCAGAGCCTGCAACGGCGCACACCACTTCAATCATATCATTCGAAGGGTGGGCAACGAGGTCGTTCTCCAATGCGATGGGTGCGGGGTTCTTGGGAAGGGAAAAATCAAACTTATCAAGAAAGTGGAGGAGATGTCACGATGATATTGTGGACAGAACTAAAAAAAGAGATGGCTAAGTATCCTCTCTCGATGGCGGAGATGCTATCCAGTACACCGGAAGGACGCGAAGCGATGCGATACTACCTATCCAGTACACCGGAAGGACGCGAAGCGATGCGATACTACCTATCCAGACACAAAAAGGTGACCAAATGATTGTCTGGACGGTAACACACACGAGCAATTTCGAGCCGGAAAGAATATACTCGACAAGAATAAAAGCGATAGAGTACTGCGAAAGACAAGGATACACAAACAAACACCCACACAGCAAAATAGAAGGAATACCACAAGGATATAACATGACCCTAACAACCGACTATGAAATGGACGATTACTACAGCATAAGCGCACACACCGTTATACGAAACAAAAGAAAAAAGGTGACACCATGAACATTATGCGACAGTTTCAACTACCGAGAGAATCCATCGAGCAGTGGCTTCGTAGCCAAAAGCTCTTGGGTGACACCGAGAGATTGACGAGCACCATCATGTGCAGCAGTGCCGACGAGCACAACGTCGAGTTCGTGACGGACACAATCGAGGGCACGACAGAGCTTCTTGATAAAGACAAGACGCGGGGTGAGTGACCATGACTTTGTGGTATGTTGCAGAATTAAACAACGACCAAATTAAAGAGTACGACGCTAAAATAGTATCCAACGCCTTCGAGCTACGAAGCAGCGCAATAAAATACCTGCACAAAATCAGGGAATTAGAAGGCGGAAGTTACATACTAATAACGAGGGATGATGACCTATGATGCCTTTAATGATGTGTAACGTATGCCTCGAAGACAAAACAACAAACGAGATAGTAATACTCTACGCGGAAACACAAGAAGAAAAGAGACAACTAGCGGTATTATGTAACCAGTGCTATAACTACTACATTTTATCGTCAATAAATAATGCAGTACGTTACGCGCAAGACACAGACCTAACAAGAAGAACAAAAGAACAAAACAAAGAGGATTGATACATTATGAAAACAACCATAAACGGATACAACATAGAAGGAACACCAAGCGAAATAAAAGAACTGTTAAACGAAATAGAAAAAGAAATAGAACATCGATTCACAAAAGAAGACATATACAACGCAATAAAAAATAAAGAAAAACAATTATTAATCCCTCGCAACCTAACCGTAACAAAAATATCGAAACATAAGAAAAGATACCCAGCAAGATGCAAGAGATGGACTAGAAGAGATGACAGCATATTAAAGAATGCGTATAACAATTCAAGAAAAAAGGGTTTCATAAAGAAGCTAATGAAAGAGCTAGGCCGGACGAGAACGAGCATATACCGTAGAGCGAGCACGTTAGGCATCACGGACGACCGTTTTAGAGAAAAGTTTAATAAAGAGAAACATCAAGGTAACACCTAAAAAGGGAGTGATAACACTATGAGCCGCTACTCAAGACCACCAAGCCACTTCAAAAAGAGCAACGTACTACAAAAACCAAACAGGCCACAAGCGACAGACATGAAAGAACTAGAAAAAGGATTCGAGATAGAAAGCAAAGAACACCCAAGCATGAATAAAGACGAAGTACGACAAATAGCAAAAGACCACCTAAGAGAAGACCCACACCACTACATGAAACAAAACAGCCCAAAAGCAGAAACAACGCCGCAACATATTGAACGTGAAGGGCATGACTACCCTATTGGGGGAAAACCCGGAGACAAATTCGACAACGCGAGATAAAAAAAAAAAATAACAATCCTCCCTCGAAAGAGAGGATACCTCCCTCGAAAGAGAGGATACCAAACCACACAGCTTCGCGCAGGCAGACAAAAGAAAAAGAAAGAAAAATATTTTGTGTATCGGTTGCACCCTTTACAAAGAAAATTCTTTCTTTCTTTTTCTTTTGTCTGCCTCGCCCTTATTCTTCACCCGGGTCTATCATCTCCTTCGTATCGTACAAACCAAAGACGGGATTAGCATGAAGAATCTTCGTCTTAGGAGCGACATCATCCGCCCACTGAAAAACATACTGCAACTGAATATACATGGGCGTTAAAACATCAAGCTTCACGGTGCTTGTCTTATTCGTCAGGTTCTTACAAAATACAAGCACGTCCACAGTATCCCTTAAGCGCTTGTCTATCTGGTGCAGGTGCTGTGTTGTACACAATAAACGAACATTACGTTTTTTCTGGGCGGTGGGGGTATGCCCGCAAAGTCGCAGGCACACCCCCCCGCCCGTTTTCGCGTCTGTAAAATGAAGTACGTAATCACCTTATTTTTTTTCTGCATAGAACTACGGCTATCGAGCCAAACATGAATCTCGTCAAGACACAATACCGCATCCTGTAACTGCTCCTTATGAGCTATCATACCGTCAAAAACCGCCTTCGTGAGCTTCGTATGCGGAAACGAGAGGTTATAATTAGAGTATACCTTGAAACCCTGACGGTAATACTTCCATGCCTCGTAGGTCATCGCAAGGGTCTTACCACTCCCCACAGTACCGACAAAGGTTATTATCATGTGGGGTTCACCGCATCGCTTGTCGCATAGCACGTTCTAAGTCAATTAATGTCATTTTATCGTTTAACACGTACTCGAACACTAACACGTAGCTCTCTATTAATTTCTTTTTTCTTTCGTCTCTCTCGCCGAGTTTCATGGCTTTTAGTCCTTCTTGTAGGTCTTTGATGTGTTTTTGTGTCTTCATATTTTTCACTCTGCGCTTTTGTTTATGAGGGTGAACCCTAACCATGTCGCTATGAGACCACTGGCTAGAATGCCTGAAGTGTATATTTCGGGCATGATTCCTTTTGCGTATAACACTATTTGTATCCATGCTCCGAAAGTTAGAAGTCCAGCCAAAGCATACGCTATCCCGCACACCCATACGATTGTGGATTTAATCGCTGCGCCGTTCTTCTTTCGCTTCTCATTCTCCATTTCGTACAACAATCCTCTACTAAAACGGTTTTTTTTATCCATTGTTTTCATCTCCATCTTTTTTATTCCTGTACTCGCTAAAAGCATACGTTTCTTTCACTCCTGTTATACGAATGGATACGCGACGTTTTAGGTGCGTGAGCGGAAGTCGTTTTATGAAGATGATAAAACCGTTATAATCAACATACGGGTCCCTTTCAGCCATACCAGTAGGGATAACGACCAACTCCTGACCCACCTTAACAGGAATACCTAATTCTTTCTTCTTCTCTATAACATCATTCATGGAGTACTGCCCCCGCCACCGAACATCCGAGCCATTAAGCTACCGCCCGGATTACTATTTCGGTTCTCTGTCTGTAGTGCTTCGATAAATTCTCGCCTGCTTTTTCGGTCTTTGCTCACCCTCAATCGTAAAAAGCTACTCACGAGTGTGTCTACGTTGCTTATGCCGAATTTTTCTTTTAGGAAGTGCAATCTTGTGATGTTGTTTATCTCGTCGTGGTCTACTTCGCTTTTTAGCTCTATCCCGTTCGTATTGAATAGTTCTTTGCTTACTGTTTTGATGCTGTTTTCTTGCTCGAAGGTCTGGCTTAAACTCGTCTCTAGTAGCTCGTCTGTATTCCCTGTGCTCGTGGTGGCGAGTAGCTCGTTTTTTGGCTCTGTTTTTTTGTCTCTCGTGACTATTAAATCGAAGTCTTCGTCGAAAACAGACCTTTTTCTGCCTTCTTTTGCCTTACGGATGGGCTTATTTCGCTCCGTTACCCCACCCGTAGCGTTGTTTTTGTGGTTCTCTCGTCGTTGTTGCTCTTGTAGGATGGCGTTTTCGAGGGGTATATCGTTGTGGCTCGTTTCTGTGGCTTCTGGGCGCGGCAATGATGGAGGGGGTACTTCCGTGTCGTTTGGTGGTTGTTTTCGCTCTGGCGGCCTCAGAAACGGGTTTTTGAACGTTCTGTCTTGTGTATCGCTCTTGGCCAATCGTCTCACCCGCCTCTTGTTATGTTGAGGAGTTGGTCTACACCAGACAACGATTTATAAACCCCGTATCCTATTCCCAACTGGACAAGAAGAACCACGATAACAAGAATCAAGATGACAGTAAGAAACTTAACACCATCGTTAGAGAAAAGCTCCTCAATCACCTTGCTATCAAGCAACCGCTTAAAACCGATACTATCCACATCACGATTACGCTCGTGCTTGATATGAATAGGATTAGGGTTGTTAGTGTAATAGTAACTCTTAGGAGTACGGCTCTTGCGGTCATACACGATAAAATTATGGTCTACAATAAAAGAACCCTTCTTACCAAAGAGCTTTTCGCTCACCTCAAACTTATTATTCTCATACGTGACCTCACGGCGAAACTCGCTCCCAGTCTCGTCGAAAAAGACAGCAATCAAGCGTTGTTTCTTCTTGAAAAGAGAACCCATCCAGTTAAGCAAACCCATATATCCACCCATTTAACTTTTTATGACGTACAACAAACAGTACTTTATAAATTTTTATCTTCTCATCCATGACGTGAGGAAAAACATCAACCCGATAAACGCCACCACGAGGCCAATAAAACCGCTTGTCTCAAGACCGATAAACACGCCACCGCACACCCACACGAAGCCAAGCACGACAAAATAAGCGGTAGAACGAACCCATATCAACGCTAGAAGCATAAGCACGAGTATGGATATGACGACCAGCGATAAATCGAAGAACGGCGGTGCATTCGATTGCTCGATGATGACTTGCGTTATGCTCTCGTTGAGAAGCGTTAGGTTTTGACTGCTCACGTTCGTATTGATAGCGTTGAGGGTGTTGTTAATAACGATTAAATCGCCGTTGAGCGCATTAAAGCGATTCTCTATGAGCGTAAAATTCCCGCCGAGAGCACCGATGATGCCGTACAAGGTAGCGTTAAGCTCGCTTGTTTGGTTCTTTATCATGCTGTCTATCGTGTTCATGTAATCTTTAACGTTAAGCTCTCCGCCGCCAGCGATGGTCTCTATCGTCTGGTTAGCGACCTTCGTAATCACATGAAGGTTGAAGGCATCGATAAAGAGGTCGTTATCTACCGTGTCAGTCGGCGCAACGATGGTATCGTTTATTCTCCATGTGACTGTATTCTCTGGGCTAACGAAGTCACTCATGTTAAGCGTAGGATTAACAACGAACGTGTAGTTCTGATACGTTGATGAGTAGTTAAACGGTGTACCGACGTATAACCATGAAGAGTTAAGGTAATTGTACACGAACACGTTGATGTCATCATCTCTCGTATCCGCGCCTTGTACTCTTCGAGCGTTAAGCAAGGCGGAGAGAGCGAATATCGGGGTCTCACTCTGATTGAGACCGTTAAGCGAAAAATTGTAGTCAGTGCTGATGCTACGCCCCGTACCCGCCGTCTCGGTCTGCCGATAGTAACTACCATCGATAGAATAAATATTCGATAAAACACCAGCGTTCACACCACGAACGACAAGAACAGAAGATACATTCTTCACCAAAGAGACGCTATGGTACGTACACAATACCTCTATCGGGTACACGCCAGTAACATTACTCACGACGAAATCATGGTAGTAAATACCATCCTCTAAGAAACTCATGCTTGTATAATCGATAAACTCGCTCCCATTAGGATAGAACGCTTCGACAAGACAAGCGGCATCGTTTATCGCTTTTCCTTCTTCGCTCACCGTAACAAAAACTTTCCCCGGCTCACCAATATTGTAATCAGTACCGCTTACTGTCATATCACCCTGCGCATCACTCTTATACGTCACTTCAAGCCAAGCAGTAGACGCGCCCATGTTATTCGTTGAGCGCAAAGTAACAACATAAACACCCGATTTTTTTATTCTATTCGTACAATCGAATGTCATAACCCCGCGTCCAGCACCAGCATAGGTGGTGCTTATAGTGTATGATGGGTTATTGCATGATTCACCGTTCACCCAAAGCGAAGCCGTGACACTAGGATTAACCCAAGCATCAATTGTTATGATGGCGTTGCTTACACCATTCATGCCGTCGGGCGGGTTAAGCGGCAAAGAGTACGTGTAATTAGTATTCTGGGCTATACTAGCACGATAAAAAGGAGATAGATAAATCTTATTCGTTACCTGTCTCGATTCTTCACCATAAACAGGGATAACAAAAGCCGCTAATAGCAAGATAAACAATACTATGTATGCCATTTTCACCATGCGGCAATCACCGAACCAACCATGACCATAACGCCGAGGATACCGAATGATAACACCAACCAGATGGGTAGTACACTAGCGAAAAAAGAAGCTACGGCAATCAAGAGCGCACCAGAAAAGAATACCACGATAGGCAACCGCGTCTTTATGCCCACTATCCAACCTATGAAAGGCAAGAGCATGATGAGGAAATGAGTTACTGTGACATTAACCATCGTTGTTTATCCCCCGCCACGCAAGAGCTTCACGAGCAAATACAAGAGCGTCAATCCCATAGGAGCAAAGAGTAAAAAGTTAAAAATACCTAGCTCTGAGACACTAAAAGCAATCCCCTCGAAGAAAAAACCGATGTAATCCCCAAAGTCAAGACCGTAATCCTCACCGCTAGGATTATTTAATTTGCTAACGCTAAAGCCACCTATGAGTCCTAAAAAGAAGAATATGGTCGCGTAGAACGCGAAGATGTACAAGAGGATTACTGCGTCGCTTTGGGAACCCATAGTATTCACGCTCCCGATACCGCGTAACGGAATGCTAGTGCGGTGAGTGCCGCCGCTATGATGACGAGCAAGAGGATAACCCATAGCGGGGTTAGTCCTATCGCCCATGTCATAATGAGTCCTACTACGAAGCCGACCCCGCCTATCATCACGAGTAGGAATCCGCCCGTATTTCCTTTCGTGACCCAATTCGTTAGGAATACGAGGAGTATCGATAACCCTAAGCTAAGGAGTAGTCCTACAACGAGTGCCGTAACGGGGTCTTTTATGAATCCGAAAAAGAACCCGCTTATTGGGCTTTCGTTCGCTTTACTTTCTAGGTCGTCTGCGCTTGAAGCCGTCGTTTTTATCTCTACAGTTAATTCTTCGTAATTCGTATAGTCATCTCCTGTATCTCTTGGCGCGATGTAGTGTCGTTGTGTATAGTTGCCGGGTTTACTGTATTCGCAACGACTAAAGAACACGTCGTTGTAATCAGCGAGTACGGTGTAACCGTCTCCTTCTACTGCCGCGTAAGGCGGCGGTATGACTTGTACGTATTGTGATTCTTCTACCGTGTCTATGATGCTCGAATAACCGTTTAATAGTAGTGCCGCCGGGTTAGCGAAGTTAGTTAGGTCTAGTATTGTGTCTAACAACGATACCGCCGTCGGTTCTGGTCTTATATCTGCTATGATGCCGTTCTGGAATTGTGTAAATTCGGGCTTCACAACACCGTACTTGTTAAGCGAAAGTTGTTTTATGTACACTGTCGTGTTGCTTGATGGAGTCGTCTCGGTATATAATTCTACGTCGCCTATACTGCTACCGTCGTAAGCGAAGTTATCATCCGTGAATATCGTGTTTCCATTCTGTACGACGCTCACTAGGAAATAGTTTTTGTCGTTGTCGAAGTCGTAAGTTGGCTCGAAATTTATGTTGAGGTCTTCGCTTCCCCCTATCGTCGTGTAATTCCCTATGTTCGTCACGTTACCGGGGAGTACCTTGTACGCCTTGATGTTAGTGTTGTTTTTCTCTAGTCGTAGCCAGTACGTCATGTAACCGTCTTTCGTGTAAGCGATGTAATCGAGCGTGTTATCGCCTACTCTCGTCATTACTATCTTTTGTCGTAGGTTGCCTGTGTAATCCTCTGCTCCTTCTTTGTAGAAGTCGTACTGGTCGAACGTGGTGTTATCAAGATAGAGAGTGAGGCCGTTCGCGGTCATGTGGTTTTCTATAGCGTCAGGGAAGAACGTTATGTTCTTGTCCGTGCTATTATATCGTATCCTGAATTGCTCAGACCAGATGCTCTCTTCGTTCATGTTACACGCAACAGCATAATTATATATCCGTTCCGTATCGTTAAATTCTACGATTATGTTTGCGTCTGACGATAAAGGGACTAGAGATGTGCTATTAAGCGTTACAACGAACGGATAATTATTCTCTGTGAGTGATTCCGTCGTTATCCCTGAGCGGAATATTCTCGGCGCGTTACCATCGGGTGCTGAAACGAACCAATCGAGGTAACTATCGCCATCGAGGTCTATCGGTACTGCTGTTCCTTGCATCGGACCGACGAAAGACGTATTAAAAACCCTATATGTCTGTGTTATATTGCTGGGGTTTACTTCGTATAACGTAGCGTAATAAGGAACGTAGAGTTTCCCCCCGATAGCAAAAACATTAAGCCGTTTACTATATAAGTCGCTCAACGCATTCGGCGGTAATGTCGTCGATTGGTTCGCCAGCATAGTAGATGATGATAACACGGCCACCTGTATACCCGCCGCCGCAAATTCTATTCTAAAAACATCATCCTTTGTTGCCTTAACAACCTTACCAACACCCATATTATACCCGGCGATAAGCGTTACCGAAGAATTTATTGTCTGTATGTTGTCATTGCCGAAAATTGAGGTCGTACCGTATGATTGCCCCACCATATTACCTGACGCGCTCGCTAGTGAAGAATAATAAACCGTTCCTGTACCGCCGCCCTGACCATTTCTGAAACCCCCCATTAAACGAAGTAAACCACCAGAACCGTACATCTTAGAGCTTATATTGCTCGAATAAACATCGTTATTTTCGTCCATAACGAAGAACATGTCTCCCGCTATGAATTGAAGCGTTACCTCTCCCCCTTTATCGAATGTATTGTCCACAACAACATCATGGCTGTACAATCGAGGGTGTACTGCATTCTGGTCATAAAAATCAGCATTAACGTCTTTTGTCGTTAAGTTCATCACGCCGTTGTTTACTGTGAAGAAATTTATCGTCTTGTTTTTATCAAGCCATATAGCGTAACTATTGAGCGTAGACGGGTTGCTCCCATCGTATTTATTTCCGTAGAACGGATAACATCGTATTGGATTCCAAGCTATAGAGTGACCGCCGCCTATGAATCCTGTTATGTTCGGGCTTGTATCGGTCACGTTTTGAGCGTATTTTATTGTTAAAGAATGGTTTTCCACGTCTAAAACGTAGAGTGTGTCTTGCGTTCCTGACCTGAAAATGCCGACGTAACGATATGCTCCCTCTAGATTGCATACAACAGGGATTGCTTGTGGGTCGCCAAGAGGGACAGAATCTATAATGGTGTTTGGGTTCGGGCTTCTCGCCATGTATGTAATGTTATCGCCACCGAAATATATTAGTTCTGTGTTTCCGTCGTTATCGAAATCGTAGCTTATTGGTTCGCTGTACTCTCCTGTTGTCGGGCTTATGTCTGACCCGGCTATTGACGTAGTGAATGCGCCGTTTATGATATAGTCGCTTATTGTGGTCGTATCTCCTGCTCCCACGTAACGATTATAGTCGGCGTTTACGAACGGCAGGATGAATAGTGCGATGATTGCTATGACGATGTAGTTCTGTTTCATAGTTTCGTGCCTCACAATAGCATCATCGCTCCTACGGATAGGATTACGAATGCTATTACTACGTCGATTATGTCCATGAAAGACTTTATTTCTTGTGTTGCTAGGCGGTATATGATGTATAACGCCAGTATTAAGAATGTTAAGCCGCCTATCAACCAATTAAATACTTCGCTACGTTCTGGTTCTTCTGGTGGTTCGTTTATCGTGAAGTTCGTGCTGGATAGATTGTAGTACGATACGCTTGTGTCGTCGCTTGTACAATTAGCTATCTCTAGCGTGTGATTTCCCGGTGTCGCGCAGTTCGTGTACGGGCTACTAATAAAATTGTTTTTATCGTTCGTGAAAGGGGTAGTATTGACTGTCGTGTTTCCATCGCACGTTATCGAACACGTAAAGTTTTCTTCTCCGAGAATTGTATAGTTCACTTCGTAATAATAATTCACTATTGGGTAATTGCTGTAGTTTATTGCTCCTTCTGGTATGGCGAAGTAGTCTATGGATATAGAGGAGGTGATATTTGATATTTCATATATCGTACTGTAGACCTCTATTTCTTTTATTGCTGGTAGTGCTGGTGTTGTAACTGTTGTCATGTTTATTAAGTAAAAATTGTATGTGTCGTTGTTGTTGAATGATACGTCTGACGT
>Ga0209254_10006746_pt1 | contig 10587 bp, 8 predicted proteins | sample FrelakmetDIP11DI_FD_187148 | JGI IMG/M metagenome (GOLD analysis project Ga0209254, IMG submission 187148) | Freshwater lake sediment microbial communities from the University of Notre Dame, USA, for methane emissions studies - DIP11 DI (SPAdes)... | ecosystem: Environmental > Aquatic >... | reverse complement strand
ATGCGGCCGCCGTCGCCACCTTGTGCAGGCGGTCATCCGGCACGGGCGCTATGCCGTAGTTGGGGTCAACGGTGGAGAACGGATAGCCGGCCACCTGCGCTCCCGCACGGGTGAGCGCGTTGAAAATGGTCGACTTGCCGGAATTGGGTAGACCTATTATCCCGACCTGCAGGGCCATGGCGCCTCCTTTCGATATATGATAGCTCACCCTCCGTTTGAAATCATTTCGGTTCGTAAGCCTGCATCGCGTAAGCGACGGCGACGCCCGGAGGGCGGCGCGGCGGTGTCCAGCGCCGTGACACGTCTGCGCGGCAAGGCCTGGCACGTGTACGCAGGGAAGAGAACCCATCGCGTAAGCGACAGCGACGCCCTAAGGGCGGCGCGGCGGTGCCAGCGCCGTGACGCGTTCGCGCGGCAGGGCCTGGCACGCATACCTGTGACCCTGAATACCCGCCTTTATTAAGTTTACCTGCGGCGATTTCGATATAAAACAGGACGTTGAAAAGGGGAAAAGCGCATGAAATCGGCCAAGCTTTTGCCGCTGTCCCACTGGATAGCCTTTATCGTTGTGGGCTTCTATCCCCTCTATTCCGGGGACGACATGGAATACTGGCCTTGGATAGTAGCCGTAGCGGTGATGGCCGTCCTGGGCACGGTCTATCATGTCACGCGTCGCTCGAGATCGTCGGTGAACCCCGGGATGTGGGGGATCACCCTGCTCGGTCTCGACGCCATCCTCGTCTGCTTTCTCATCTACTATAGCGGCGGCATCGCCAGCCCCTTCTACCCCTTGCTCTTCCTGCTCTGCGCCACCGCCTCACTCTATGACCACTGGACCAACGCGCTGTCCATGGCGAGCGTGGTCAGCGCAGGCTATATCGCCGCCTGCATCGGGGCGGATATGGTGCTCGCAGAGGATGGGGCGCGCCTCCTTATCAACGTGGTCATCCTCCTCGGCGCTTCGGTGATCCTCTCATACCTCGCTGAGCTGGACCGCAGAGAGCACAGCAAGGCGGAGAGGGTGGAGGCGCTCTACCAGCTCAGCTCAACGCTTATGGAAAAGGTGGACCTCAAGGAGACCCTGCACAACCTGCTGTCCTCCACCGCTTCCTTTTTTCACGCCGACGTCAGCTCCGTGCGGCTTCTGGACCGCAAGAGCGGCATCCTGGTGCTGGAGGCCTCCGGCGCTCCCGCGGATGAACTCGACGAGCAGATAGATATCTCTGTGGGCGAGGGGTTTATCGGATGGGTAGCCGAGGAGAAGCGCCCCATCCTGGTGAGCGATGTCTTAGAGGATCCCCGCTTCGCCGATTTCCCCCAGGCACGCAAGAAGGTCCGCTCGGCCCTGGCGGCACCCATCATGGTGGGAGGAGAACTCATGGGGGTGCTCAGTTTCGCCAGCACCCAGCCGCGTAATTTCTCTTCCGAGGACCTGCAGATGCTGGTGACCATCTCCTCCCTGGCGGCCTCCCTCATCGCCCGCTCCGAGCTCTACCAGATGGTGCTCTCCCGCAGCGAGGTCATCGTTGGCAGCATGAGCAGCGGTCTTCTGGTCACCGATTCGGCCGGCAAGGTGGTCATGGCCAACCAGGCGTCCAGGGACCTCCTGGGCCTGGAGAGCATGCCCCGCGACAAGTCCCTGCGCGAGCTTCTGGAGCCGACCTTGCTGGATACCGAGGCCCTGTGGGGTTTCCTGGAGGGAGAGCTGGCTCCCGCGACGGAACATTCCCACACTCACCTGGAGGTGCACCTGCGCGGCACCCCCGAGCGCATCCTCTCGGTCAGCGCATCGCCCATCCGCGCCGGATACGAGCCGCACAGCGGCTCTGTGGTCATCCTCGAGGACATCACCGAGCGGGTCAAGGTGGATGAGATCCGCGACGATCTCATGTTGCTGATCGCCCGCCGCGTCGAGGAGCAGACAGCGCTCTACGAGGTCGGCAAGTCCCTCGTCGACGAGGTGGAAACGCACGACCTGCTGGAGTTCCTGTTGGACAAGGCGGTGGACCTGGTGGATGCGGAACTCGGCGTACTATCACTGCGCGAGGAGGAAGGCATCTACCGCATCAAGGCGGTGCACGGCGTGGACGCGGGCAACCTGGGGCTTTCCTACCGGCACGGCGAATACCTGCCGGGGGAAGCCGCCGTCCAGGGACCGCTGCGGCGCGTGGAGATCGATCCCGCTAACGCGACCCGCTGGGGTGAAGGGCTCGGCTACCGGGTTTCCTATCTGGTCGCGCCGATAACCTGGCAGGGGGTGACCAAGGGAGTGATCGAGGTCGCCTCCCCGGCATCCGCCCGAGCCTTTGGCGAGGACGAACTGAGGCTGCTGGGCCTCTTCGTGAACCAGGCTGCCATCGCCCTGGAGAACTCCAATCTCTACCGCCTCATCACCGAGGACCAGCGGCGGACCGAGGCCATGCTGCACTCCATCAACGACGGGGTCATCGCCGTGAACAACGATGCTCAGGTCATACTGGTAAACGCGGCGGCGGAGAGGATACTCGACCTCCCACCCTTCGGCGAGACGGAGAAGCGCCACGTCAAGGAGGTCATCCGCATCCAGAACCTGGCCAATATATTCCTTAGGAGCCTCAATACCAGCCGGGAACTGGGTGAGGAAATACAGCTCGAGCCGCCGGACCGGCGTCTTCTGGAGGTCGAGACATCGCTCATCGAGACCAGCCCGGGCGAGCGTATCGGCATCATCGCGGTCATCCGTGATATCACCGCCCTGCGCGAGCTCGAGCAGGCCAAGTCGGATTTCGTTTCGACGGTCTCCCACGAGCTGCGCACCCCGCTGACTTCCATAAAAGCCTACACCGCCACCCTGCGCCGCCCCGATGTCGAGTTCGACGAAAAAACCCGCCAGGATTTCCTGCAGGTCATCGAGGAGGAGACGGACCGCCTCACCCGCCTCGTTGCCGACATCCTCGACGTTTCCCGCATCGAGTCGGGCAGGCTGACCCTCAAGAAGAGGGATTTCGACCTCGCCAAGCTGGTGCGCATCATCATCGGAAAGCTGCAGTCGCAATTCCCCAACCACGAGATCAAGCTCGTCTCCCCGGAGAGTATGGGCCCGGTGCGTGCCGACCCCGATAAGATAGAGCAGGTGTTCTCGAACCTGGTGGACAACGCGGCCAAGTATTCCCCCTCCGGTGGAGAGATAGTCCTCACCCTGGAGGCGCAGCCGCGCAAGGTGGAATGCAGTGTAGCCGACTCGGGGGTAGGGGTGCCGGCGGAACATCTCCCCCACATATTCGAGAAGTTCCACCGTGTTGACAACCGTGCCACGCGTGAGATATACGGGACGGGGCTGGGCCTCTTCGTCAGCAAGAGCATCGTGGAGGCGCACGGCGGGACCATCTGGGCGGAGAGCGTGTTCGGGGAAGGCAGCACCTTCCGTTTTACCCTTCCCTTTTCCTCTCGCGTCGATGGCGGCGATGCGGAGCGCTCGCCATTGCTCGAGGGGAGGGGGGGCGAGGCAGGAGACTGAAAGGAGTCCTCATGGAAAAGATCAGGGAAGCCCCAATCAAGGTCCTGGTCGTGGACGATGAGAGAAATATCCTTGATATCATCAAGTTCAACCTGGAGGTGGAGGGATACGAGGTCACCACCTCGCGGGACGGCGAGGAGGCGCTGCGGCTGGTGCAGGAGCTCCGGCCGGATCTGATCCTTTGCGACATCATGATGCCCGAACTCGACGGGCTCGAGGTATGCCGCCGGCTCAAGACGGACGGCCGAACCAACCAGATTCCGGTGGTGATGCTCTCCGCCAGGACGCAGGCACAGGACAAAGTGGCCAGCATCGAAGCGGGTGCGGACGATTTCATCACCAAGCCCTTCGACTTCTCGGACCTGGTAGCCCGCATAACCATCAACCTCATCCGGGCACGGCAGAAGCGGGATGTCAGTCCCTTGACCGGCCTTCCGGGCAGCATATCCATCGACGCGGAGACCAAGCGCCGCATATCCAAGAACCTGCTTTTCGCGACGCTCTACATCGACATGGACAACTTCAAGCCCTTCAACGATATCTACGGCTTCCCCGCCGGGGACAGGGCGATCAGGATGCTCGCCGCCATCGTCGATGACGCGGTAAAGAAGGCCGGCAACCTGGATGACTTCATCGGGCACGGCGGCGGCGACGATTTCGTGGTCATCACCTCACCGGAGAAGGCCAGCGCCATCGCCGAGTCGACCATCGCCGATTTCGACGAACAGGTGACCAGCCTCTACCGTGATGAGGACCTGAAGCGAGGCTACTCTATCTTCATCGACCGCCTGGGGAGGGACAACTATATCCCCATCATGACCCTGAGCATCGGTATCGCCAGTAACTACCGCCGGCGTATCACCACCCACTGGGAGGTTGGGGAGATAGCCAAGGAGACCCTGAACTACGCTAAGTCCATCCCCGGCAGCACCTATTTCATCGACCGCCGGACGAAATGACCTGTCTCCAGCTACCAAAGCCGATGGCTCAGGTAATGGGAAACGGGTAGGGGGCTCCTGAGCGCTGCCGTTCCATTGTGTATCAAGGTGACGGGGCGTGATGACGAAACCTCTATTGACACTGGTGAAATGCAGGATATGGCGTAAAGGGGTCAGTGGCACATACTATGAACGAGGAAAGGGAAAGCAAGTACCGCATACTGCTGATCGAGGACGATCCAGCCATCTCAAACGTTGTCGAGCTCAACCTCAAGCTGGACAACTACGATGTCTTCCTTGCCGCGGATGGTGAGGAAGGATTGAAGATGGTGGCTGAGACGGACCCGGACCTCATCATCCTGGACGTCATGATGCCCAAGATGGACGGCTGGCAGGTGCTCATGCAGCTGAAGTCCGAGGACAAGACCAGGGACATCCCGGTGATAATGCTCACGGCCATAGACGACGAGCAGTCAAAGGTCATCGGCTTGCGCGGCGGTGCCGACGATTACGTGCCCAAACCCTTCAGCCCCCTGGAGCTGGCGGCCAGGGTCAAGGTGATCCTCGACCGTGTAGGCCGGGCCCGCCGCATGACCGCGGAGGCGGCCAAGGAGACGGTCCGCCTCGAACAGATACCGGTCCAGAAGGGGGATACCATCAAGCTCATCCCCATGGAGGATATCTTCTTTATCGACACCAAGCACGAATACGCCAATCTGCACACCGCCTCGGATTCCTACCTCACCACTTACAGCCTCTCCGAACTGGAAAAAGTCTTGGACCGTAAGACCTTCTTCCGCACCCACCGCAGCTTCATCGTCAACCTGAAGAAGGTCAACCAGATCATCAAGCTCTCCCGCAACAGCCTCATCGTGACCCTCAAGGACGACAAGGAGAGCCGCGTCCCGGTCTCGCGCCGCCAGGCTTCCGCCCTCCGCGACATGTTGGGCCTGTAGGTTAAAAACCGTTAAAGGCGCGGGGGCATTCATCCGAAAATAATAATGAGGCAGCTAGGTATCCCCCATGAGTTTACCGGCAATTTCCCTCAATGGGTGCAAGCAAGCAGACTAGCTGCCAAGAAAAGACCCCGTTCCCCCCAACGGGGTCTTCCCCTTTTATTCCCTACAACCGGATGACCTCTTCCGTCACTTCGTCGCCCTTGACGGTCACGCGCAGGAAGTGATGGTAGCCGCCTGACTGCTCCGAGAGATGCGGAACGGCGCCCGCACCCCCGGTGACCAACACGCGGGGAGGACCCGATCCGTAGAGCATGTAGGCGTGGATATGGCCGCAATAGAGAACGGGCGCGCCAGCCCGCCCCAGGATATCCAGCATCTCCCCGGCACTCTGCGTCTCCGCCTCCTGAAACCCGCTGCGCCCCATGTCCACGGGGGCGCCGGGCGGCACGTGGGAAAAGCCAATGACCAGCTTCTCTCCTTCCATCCCGGAGACATCTTCACGCAGCCACGCCAATTGTTCGTCGGGGCACCCGATACCCTGCACGGCATCGTTAAGGAAGACGAGGTGGGAGTCCTGGAAGTCAACGGAATAATGGTCCGGCCCGAACACCGCTTCGAAAACGGCATTGTCTCCCCCGGGCATATCGTTGTCCCCGGGGATGACATGATATTGCATGCCTGTGCCATCGAGAAAATCCTTCATCTTCTGCATCTCCGCGAGGCCCTTGCCGGTAGTGATATCGCCCACGATGACCAGGAACTCCCCTTCCCTGGCCTGGCTGACGATCTCATCCAGCAAATCGGTGCGGGCGTGGGTGTCGCCGCATACGAGGAAGGAATAATCATTGTCCAGCGCGGCTTCCGTCCCGCCGGTGTTCCCGCCGCTTGAGTTCCCGGTGCCGTTTCCTGTGGGCTCTGTCCCTCCGCAGGAGGAGAAGAGCAGGGTGGTTGCCGCCAGGCACAGCAGCAGGAGCGCCGTGACTAAAAGCGTGCATCTTCTCATGCTCACCCTTATCCCTTTCTAAACCGCCGCGTCCGTCCCTCAGGCCATCGCCCGCAGACATGTGCTCGAAATCGCCTGGCTTTAAGGATACGTCTCCACCTTGCGGCCATCAATGATGGGACGCAGGAGTGAAGGCACGTGTTTCCTGCAAGGGCGCTTCCCCTTCAAAACGCGGGCACTATGACCGCTCCGGGACGATGCCCTGCTTATGGAAGCGCGCACATACCTTCTGATAGAATAGCTCTGCACGTATGGGGCCGTAGCTCAGTGGGAGAGCGCTGCCTTCGCACGGCAGAGGTCGTGGGTTCAAATCCCATCGGCTCCACCAGACGCAAGAGCGGGGCCCGATCCACTCGGGCCCCGCCTTATCTCCGTGACGCTCAACCGGCAAAGGCCGGTCAGATCAGGCCCTTTCTGGCCATGTACATATAAACAGGCCTTAGCAGACCGCGCCTTTCCAGCGCTGCCGAGACGCCATAGAAGAGGGAGGGCGCGAGCCTGGCATTGAGCCAGCTCATTTGCAGTGGCAGGCCGGGGATCACGTAGAGCCGGTTCCTCTCCACGGCATGCACCGTACGGGCCGCGATGTCTGCGGGAGTGATCCGCGAGGCCTCCATCGCCGTCCCCAGGAGTTCCATCTCGCCCGTGATATCGTAGTCTATCTCTCCAGCTATTTGCAGGGAGTTGTCCAGGATATTGGTTTTCACCACCGGCGGGCAGACCACGGTGATCCCGATACCGGAGGAGGCGAGCTCCGTCTTGAGGGTCTGCGAGAGGGCGACCACCGCCGCCTTGGAGACGTTGTAGGGGGCGAAGCCGGGTGCCGATATCAGGCCCGCCAGGGAGGAGACGTTCACAATATGCCCTCCGCCCTGTCTTTTCATCCCGGGGATGAAGGCATGGCAGCCGTACACCACCCCCCAGAGGTCGGTCTCGACCACCTTCTCCCAGTCCCCGATGGGCACCTCGCCCACGGCGCCCCCTCCGCCGATACCGGCGTTGTTAACCAGCACCCCCACTTCCCCCCAGAGGTTGAAGAAGTGGTCCGCGGCGGCCCCCACCTCTGCCAGGTTCCTGACGTTGCAGGAGCGTACTTCACCCGAGGCCCCGGCCTCCTCGACCAGGCGTAGGGTTTCTCTTGCTCCATCCATGTCGATGTCAAGGATGCCCGTCTTGAAACCCCTTGCGGCCCAGGCCAGGGTAAAAGCCCGGCCCAGCCCAGAGGCAGCCCCGGTGATCACGACCGTCCTGGCGTGTCGATAGGTCATGAGATCCTCCCGCGAGGCAGGGGTGCTGGCCACCTCGCCCTTAGTCAGAGCTTGCCGCGTTCCTTGAGGACGGCGATGCCCAGCTCGACCAGGGTGCCGGCTGGTTCCTTCCAGTCCTCCCGCGCCAGGACCGCCATGGCCAGGGAGGGGCAGTTAAAGACGCACTGGCCGCAGCCGAGGCAACGGTTCGCGTCCACCACCGCCAGGTCGTCATCCACACTTATCGCCTTCATCTGGCAGAAGTCCAGGCAGGTCTCGCAGCCGTTACAGAGGTCCGAGTCCACCACGGCAAGGTAGCGCGAAGAGGCGATGGCGCCGGATATGTTCAGCCTGGTCATGGTACCCAAAAAGCCGCAGCAGCAGCCGCAGCAGTTGCAGATGAAGGTGATCTTGTCCTGGATGTTGTCGGTCACGTGCACCAGCCCTGCCTTCTCCGCCCGGTCCAGGGCGTCGATCATCTCCTCCTTGCTGGCTTTGCGGGCGAAGCCCCGCTCCACCAGGAACTCGGCGCCGGGGCCGATGGCCATGCATACGTCCTTGGGCGCCCCGCAGGACTTGCCCAGTAGTTCCGCCTCGTGGCGGCAGAAGCAGGTGGTCAGGGCCATATAGGTGGAATCATTGATGTACTCGCTGACCTTCTCGTAGGGCAGGACCTCCTCGCTGCGGGGGATCTCCTCCTCCACCATCATCACCCGCGCCAGGGCGGTCTTGGAGGTGAAGCTCTGCTCCCCCCAACCCTCGTAGTAGTACTTGTCGAAGAGCTCGGCTATCTTCCGCTTGCGGGGATTGACCTCGCCCTTCATGAACTGCATCTCGAAGATGCCCGGCACCAGAGGAAGGAGGTTATAATAACGCTTTTCTCCCTTGTCCCTGACGAAGACCAGCCCTTTGTCGGCCATGCGCTCCAGTATGGTGCGGAGTTCTTTCTCGTCTCGGCCCGTCCGTTCCACGATGGCGCTCAGCTCCTCGCGTCCGGACGGCAGGTCGATGGCCAGCTCCGCCTCCTCGTCGTCGAAGATCATGCGCAGGATCTCCAGCAGGTGTTCTGATTGCAGCGCCCCGATGGGAAAATCGTCCAGACGCTTCATCAGTTGCACGTAAAAATCGCTCACGGCTACCTCCCCGCTAAAGCTAGCGTGCATACCATCCGATTTCAAATACTGGGCTGAATGATATCACAAACGTGTGTCGGGTCGTTTGATTTTAAGCCGGAAGCCTATATCATATAGCCAGTGTAAGGGGTGGCAAGATAAGGAAGTAGAGACGTAAAGTGGACTTTCTCGAAGCACTGAACGATTACTACGTCAGAAACCGCGGTAAGCGGATCAAGCGGGAATTCCGCGATGTCCTGGAAAAGGAGCCGGAGGAGCTTACGGGCTCCCAGAGGCAGATATTCGAGATCTATATCGAGCCGAACCTGACCCAGCTTCAGGATACACTGTACGAGGCCTTCAAGGAGGCTGACAGGCCCCTTGACACCTGGCGTACGGCCATTCTGGAGAACCCCCCCAGCATCATCAACCAGGTCGCCAAGAAGATGGTCATCCGCGCCATCCGGGATATGGATACCGGAGAACTCTGACCTCCACACAACCCCACGGCGGCGATCCACGCATGAAGCGCTATGCGCAGTTCCAACACGTTCTCCGCATTTCAAGGCCCCGGCCCCAGGGGACGATACGTAAAGTGTTTGAAGGGGCCCGGCGAAGATCGGAGGGTATAAAGATGAAACGTTGGCCGATACTGTTCATATCGCTGCTAGTCATCGCCGCCATCGCGGCCGGCTGCGGAGGGAGTGATGGCGCCACCAATGGCGGGGATGCCGGGACGCAGCAGGGAGGTCCGGTAGGACAGGCAGAGTCGACCGCCTGTGCCGCCAACCGCCAGGCGATCTCCAGCGCGGCGCGATCCTATGACGCCATGGAAGGGAAGCCTCCCACCTCCATCCAGGCCCTGGTGCCCGGATACCTGCAGAGCGTTCCCTCATGCCCCTCCGGCGGCAGGTACACGCTGCAGGGCAGCTCGGTTACATGCTCGGTACACGGGAATTAAGAACAAATTCCACTGCCTGTTTGCTCCATTTTTGTTCAACCCCGGCGTTGGTCACAGGTAATGGGAAATGTTGTCAGGTCTTGACACTTCGACCTGACCTCGGCCTAGATCTTCTTCAACATATCGAGCGCTGGCCCTGGAAGATGGGACTTGCAATGCCGCTCGGGAATCCATAGACCAGGCGTAAGTCTTACGTAACGGCGACTGGGGCCAGTATAAACGCTGGCCCCAGCGCTACGCATCGCTGGCCACTGAGGTAGGGTATGAGGTCAGAGAGATCTCGCTATGCGCTTGCCGTAATCCTCGGCCGCTTTGAGGTCCTCAGCCGTGGGGACCAGGTTGACCCGGAAGGGTTCCTCCTCGACCTTGAACTTGAGCCCCTTGAGCCGCTCGGCTATGAGCTTGGGAGCCTCCCCACTCCATCCGTAGGAGCCGAAGGATGCGCCGACCTTGCCCTTGAGATTCAGCGTAGCCAGGTGGGAGAGGAGGTACCACACCGGCTCCACGGCATCCGCATTGATGGTGGCCGAACCTACGGCTATACCGTTCGCCGCCTCGATGCGGTCGATCATTATCCCCAATTCGGTGGCCGCGGCATCCATGACCGTGGCCTTGACGCCCCCGGAACGCGCTCCCTCCGCGATGCCTTCGGCCAGCATGGCGGTATTGCCGTAGGCGCTGGCATAGAAAACGAGGAGCGATTTCTCGTCTGTGGGCGCCGGGACCGAGCTCCACTCGCGGTATTTCTCCACGCAGCTCCAGGGATCGGCGCGCAGCACTGGCCCGTGGCTGGGGCAGATCATCTTGATATCCAGGTCCTTGATCTTGTCTGTGGCCTCCAGGACGTACTTCTTGAAGGGGCGAAAGATGA
>Ga0209254_10006745_pt1 | contig 10589 bp, 8 predicted proteins | sample FrelakmetDIP11DI_FD_187148 | JGI IMG/M metagenome (GOLD analysis project Ga0209254, IMG submission 187148) | Freshwater lake sediment microbial communities from the University of Notre Dame, USA, for methane emissions studies - DIP11 DI (SPAdes)... | ecosystem: Environmental > Aquatic >... | reverse complement strand
TGGAATGACGCGTGCCAACCTGCGCGGACTGACCAATGAGATGATCGATGCCCAATTGAAGCTGATCGAAGGCTGCACCGACGCAGATGTAATTTTCGTGCCGCAAGACCCCCAGGCCGACGATCCCTTTGCGGCGACTCCCGAGGAGGTCAGCCTGGCCTGGACACTTGGTCACGTGATCGTGCACATCACTGCCAGCTCCGAAGAGGCCGGCGCCATCGCCCAAGAGTTGGCGCGCGGTGTGGAATTTCACGGCCGGTCGCGCTACGAAACACCCTGGCAAACGGTGATTACGATCGAGCAATGCCGGCAGCGCCTGGAAGAGAGCCGGCGGATACGTCTTGCCAGCCTGGAAATGTGGCCTAACCAGCCACATATGGAAATCGAATACCAGACGCGACCAACTGCTCCCCGGATGAATGCTATTTCCCGCTACCTTTACGGACTGATGCACGATGACGATCACCTTGACCAGTTGACGGAAATCATCAGCCAGGCGCAACACGCCCGGGCAGTGGAAGGGGTTGGCGATTGACGATGCCCACAAAACCTGACCAGTTATCGATCAAGATCGTGATTCGCTGCCACAGCTTTAAGGAATCTCGCCGCTTTTATGGCGAAATTCTCAACCTGCCAGTGCTGGAGGAATGGGAGGAGAAGGGAGGCCAGGGCTGTATTTTTGGGTTTGAGACCGGGGGCAGTGTGGAAATCTACCAGATGGCCCCGACGGAGAAACGCTATGACGCATCCTTCGACCGGTCATTCCAGGACGATAAGATCGATCTGCAGTTAAAAACCGGGAACCTGGATGCCTGGATTGAACGTGTGAAGGGGCACTGGTCATTCAATGGGCCGAAGACCCTCCCCTGGGGGCAACGTTGGATCCAACTGCGTGATCCAGATAACCTGCTGGTGGCTATTTATGAAGAGCGCACCGATTAGACCTGGTCTAATCGATGCGCTTTTGCTTTGGTTTCCCAGATCCTATTCTTCGAAACTAACCACCGTAGTCATCCCCCAACGCAAACGTGGATCGAATTCATTAAGAAGTATTCGCGCGGTATAGGTGATATCACCCCGCTTTTCCTCAAACACATCGGAGATCGATTCAACCTGCCCGCTCAACAGCACATCCGGCAAAGCATCCGCAACGATAGTGGCTTTTTGCCCGGGTTGAACATCAATCACTTCCAATTCCGTCAGATTATCTGTTTCAACATACCACTGAGAAAAATCCGCTAACCTGAGGACTGGCGCTCCAGGTGTCACCTGCTGACCGGCAATGAGATTCAAGTCGACGATTGTGCCATCGATCGTCGCCATCAGGTCCAGGTCAGCCAGGCTGGCTTGAGCAGCCGCCAGAGCCGCCTGTGCAGCCTGCAGGCGAGCTTCGGCAGTGTCAATCCGCACCTCAGCCAGCGCGGCTGCATCCTGATCCGGTCCACTCTGCAGCTCATCAAAATCCGCCTGGGCTTGTTCCAGGCGCGCCTGAGCGACTGTCAACTCGGCTTCGGCCTGGGTTACATCAAAGTCATTCCCGACAATTCCGCGAAGCTGATTAAATCGGCGGGCTGCATCATCATAGGCGGCCTGAGCCTGGGCAACTTTGCCGAGCAGCGTAGCCCGGACCAAATTGGTTTCTGCCCGATCCGCGTAGGGCTCATACTCTTCCTTGGCTTTATCCAGAGCATCCTCAGCCAGGACCAGGGTAGCCTTGGCCTGATCTATGTCGGTCTGGTCGGAGGGTGTATTCAACCCGTTCACGCGGCGTTCTGCCGCGCGCAGGGCATCCTTTGCCTGGGTGATGGCTTCTAACGCCTGGGTTTGAGCTTCTGGCAAGTCGTCGCTCAATAACTCGAGGGCTTGTTGGGAGGCGAGTAATTCTTGCTGAGCTGCCTTTACCTCCAATTGCGCCGCGGCAACATTGGATTCAAACTGCTCGCGGTTGCTGAGGCGGGCCAGTATATCCCCAGCCTTAACTACATCGCCTTCTTGAACCAGGACTTCTTGCACCTGACCATTGGCCACAAAAGCCAGCTCAACGGTTTCACGGGGCACAAGCCTGCCTTCAGAAACGATGGCTGCATCCCCGATGGCGATCGGGGCTTCGGCTGCTTCAGCAGCTGATCCTTCCCCTTCTTGAGTTGCTGACCCAGCACCCCCTTGAGCCGCACTGCAGGCCGCGACCAGCATTCCCCCAACCAGCAGTGAAATCGCTATGAAAACTGATTTTTTCTTCATTACACGTAATCTCCATGTGCTACTCAGATTGACCAGACTAGATTTTCCACCGCCGGATTTGCCAAGTTACGCAATCGGTTGATCAGCAGCTGACCATTTTCCAGAGATAACAGATGGCTGCATGACTCTTGCCCGCCTCTGGTATGATTATCACAAATTGCGGGCTTCACCCGTAATTGATGCATTGCGAATAATCCGTGGTTTCAATTAAGACTGGTATGCCAATATAGTATAAAGGATAAGAATGAAAAATGATTAATGATTTATACTCATTTTGATGAATCTGTTGCTTACTGCAGGTAAATATTCTTATACGCCCAGGAACGACACCCACAATATCGAAGAATATTTATAGAAGTTACGCAGTTGGAAGCTCATTCGAAAGCCACGATAAAGGAACCCCATGACAGAAACCCCTTTCCAGGATTACTACCCTGAATTTTTCGCCCAATGTTACGGGTGCGGACGATTGAATGAGGATGGGTTGCAGATCAAGAGCTTCTGGGACGGGGATGAGACAGTGTGCATTTTCCATCCCCGGTCCTACCATACCGCCATACCCGGATATGTCTATGGAGGCTTGATCGCTTCATTGATAGATTGCCATTCTACAGGAACCGCAGCCGCGGCAGCTTATCGGGCGCAAGGGCGCGCCATGGACAGCGAGCCGGCTCTCCGATTCTTAACCGCCTCCTTGCACGTGGAATACCTGCGCCCGACACCGATCGATGGTCCATTAGAAATTCGCAGTCAAATCAAGGAGATCAAGGGCCGGAAAGTGGTTGTCGAATCCACTCTTTCAGCGAAAGGCGAAATCTGCGCGCGAGGTCAGGTAGTAGCGGTGCAGATTCCCGATCATCTGGTACCATCTGGTGACTGATTTTCTTTCTCCCAAAAACACATAAAACTATGATCATGGTCGTCGTCGCATCAACGAATCCGGTGAAAGCTCAGGCCACACTGGACGGATTTCGACGCATGTTTCCTGGGGAGGAAATCCAGTTGGAAAGCGTCTCGACTCATTCTGGCGTAAACCACCAGCCAACATCAAATGCTGAAACCCTGCTCGGGGCGGCTAATCGGGCAAAGAATGCTGCCAGGAATTTCCCGGAAGCAGACTACTGGGTTGGTATCGAAGGGGGTGTGGAGGAGCAAGATGGAGACCTGGCTGCATTTGCCTGGATCGTGATTCAATCTCCTGACCAAATCGGCAAAAGCCGAACAGGCACTTTCTTCCTGCCTCCTGCTGTGGCTGAATTCGTGCGCGCGGGGGTTGAACTGGGCGACGCAGATGATATCGTCTTCCAACGTGCCAATTCCAAGCAAGAGAACGGCGCGATTGGGCTACTCACTGGCGACGTGATCGACCGCCGACAGCTCTACGAACATGCCATCGTGCTGGCATTAGTGGCATTTAAGAATCCCAGCCTGTACGATGAAAGGAACCTGGCTTAAACCACTCAGGTTGCAGAAGATGGGGGCTGTTCGGGAATGTGTATGGGTATTTTTTATAACACCAATTATTCGGTCTCAGCGACCGGGATGGTGAAATGGAAAGTCGTCCCCTGATCAGGTATGCTCTCAAACCAGAGCTTGCCCCCCTGCATTTCAATCAGATTCTTTGTAATGCTCAATCCCAATCCGGTGCCGGTAACTTCCCTGATCCGGGGATCTTCGGACCTGAAGAACTGCTGGAAGATTTTCTTTTGATCTTCGAGGCTGATTCCGGCTCCAGAATCCTGCATTGAAAAGTGCACCACCTGCCCGACTCCGTCGGCGTCCCACTGGTTAAGCACCTGCTGTGCCTGGATACTGATCTCTCCCTGGCGCGGGGTGTACTTGCAAGCATTGCTGAGCAGGTTGGTGAGTATCTGAATGAGACGAGTGCTATCGCACCATACGGGTGGGAGGTTTGAAGTGTATTGTATATGAAGGGCTTGCTCCTTCTCATCGATTTGTTTGCGCAAGCTGCGCACAACCTCATCAATCACCTCGGAGACAACCACGGCTGAATATTGCAGGCGCATTTGTCCAGCCTCAATGCGGGAGATATCCTGCAAATCAGAAACCAGCGTGCTCATCCGCTCCGCATTCGAGCGGATGGTCCCAAGAAAGCGCGCCTGCCCTTCATTCACCGGTCCTACCGCTCCACCCACCAGCAAATCACTGTACCCCTTGATTGAGGTTAGTGGGTTCTTCAATTCATGGGCTGCCGATGAAACAAACTGGCTCTTGGCAATATTTACTGTCTGGATGCCGGTATAGAGCTGGGCGTTGGAGATAGCGATGGCTGCCTGATCGCTCAGACGGGTGAGAAAAGCCTGAATTTCGCTGGTGAAGCCCCCCCGAGAAGCTGTTTCCACCAGGATCACCCCAAGCACCCTGTCTTCCCGTTGAATGGGGACCACCACACCGGCTTTCCCGCCGGTGAGAAGTCCAGGGATATCTCTCCCATTTTCATGAGAAACCTGGGATGAGCTCCCAGCTCGGCGGTGCAATCTGCCAGTTGATTTTTTATCCGAAGAGACAAGCCTATTACCAGGCTCCTGGAGAGCATCCCCCCAAACCGGTAAATCCAGAGGCAACAGGTCCCTTTCTGTAGGGAGAGCACCTGAGGGATAGCCATGCCAGGCCATTACCCGGACCCCACTCTCCTCCAGGATGCCAACCAGACCCGCAGTTGCTTTCGATTGGATCATAGCCCAGTCCAGAGTAAGCTGCATCACCCGCTCCAGGTCGAGATCGGCGTTCAGGTCATGAGCAATACGCTGCAGGACGGATAGCTCTTCCACCCTTTCGTTCAAGGCTTTATCGGTCAGCGTATACAGGCGGGCATTCTCCATGGCAACGGCAGCCTGCCCGGCGAATGCACTGATCAATTCGAGATCATCCCAGGTGAACGGAGAGCGGTTGTTCTTATTCAACACTTCCAACACTCCGATAACCCGGTCTTTGATCAACATGGGCACTACCAGCAAGTCTTTGGAAGTAAAACCGGTTTGAACATCCGTGTTGAACCAATCTTCGCTGTTTTGGACCTCGTTCTGAATAATACCCTGACGGCTTTTGACAGATTTCCCAACCAACCCTATCCCCGGCGGCAACCGTTTCCCAATTAGATCCTGAGCTACCGGCCCGAGCACTACCGTGAAAACGGATTCTCCTGTCTGTTCATCCACTAGCAGCAAGCTGCCAGTCTCACAATCTAGAATTTCCACCGCACTGCGCAGGATCTGCTGCAACAATGGATCGAGCTCGAGGGTAGAAGTCAAGCCGCGGGTCACCTCGTTAAGGGACGCCAGTTGTCTGGCGCGCCGTTGGGATTCGTCCAGCAGGCGGGCTTTCACGATCGCTCCAGCTACCAGGTCGGCGATAGCTTGCAGCAAATTAACCTGGTCAGAGGTGAAAGCGATGGCTGGATCGCGACTCCCCAGACAGACTGCACCGATGGTTTCTTTGCCCGCGTTCAGGGGGATGCCGATCCAGGCAAACAAACCCGCAGCGTCGGGCAGGATGCCCCGATTATGGCATTCGCGGTCGTAATCATCGGTGACGATAGAACGGCGGCAGCGTACCACGTCGGTTTCCAGGCCAATCCCCAGAGCGATCGCCTTATATTCTCGACTGGGGAGGCGCTCATTATTCTCCAAGAAGAATACATGATAGAACTCCTGCCCATGCTCATCACCCAAGGTGATGCGGAAATCCTGGGTTGGGATCAAACGGTTCGTCTGGGTGTGGAACATCTCCAGCAGGTCATCGAATGCCAGCGTCACATTGATGCCCTCAGAGACCCGTGTAATGATATCCATCTCGCGCACGCGCCGCTCTAAAACGGCCACGACCAGCGAGCGTTCCAGCGCCAGTGAAGCTTGATCACAGAGCGCCTCCAGATAATCGATTGACTCTGAGCTATAGACTTCGCCAGAACGGCGCGGACCGAGCGCCAACCACCCCGTCAACCGCTCCCGACCTGGGAGTGGCACAAACAATTGGGCGTCTAACAAAGCCAGACGCGCTCGGTCTAGATTCAAATGAGGTGGGAGAGAATTCTCACCCTCGAAATAGAGCGCACCATGACGGCGAGAGAGAGCCTGCGCCAAAGGACTGCTGGCTGCAAACCGGATTTCGCTGGTGAGCTGACCGCGTTCGTCCCCCGTGGCAGAATAATGGGTCCCATATTCATCAAACAGGTACAGGTGCAATGGATATGGCTGCAGAGCTTCATCGACAAATGCGCGCACCAGCTGAATGATCAAGGGATAATCGCTGGTTTCGGTCAGTTCGCGACTGAAGGATTGGAGCTGCTCCTGGAAGATGGCTTTCCCGCGAAAAAAGACTTCATCCACCCGCTTTTGAAGGTACAGGCGTAAGGGATTGAGGCACAAGGCAAGGATAAAGATGACCAGGCCAACCAGGTAGGGATTGGACGGCAGGAGGGTACCCTCGATGATCAGGCTGAAACCGCTTACCAGAATGGCGTAACCGCTCGCCACTAACAAGGTTAACAAGCCATACAGGACAGCCCGGCTCAACAGGTAGTCGGTGTTCAACATCCGGTAGCGCAGGATGGCGTATCCCAGGAAAAGGGGAAAAACCACCAAGGGCAGCAGCAAATACGTGCTGAATATGAGATCTGGGCGCGCAATGCGCAGGATTGTCCAGACGATCAACGGGCAAAATGCAATGACAATACCAAGCAAGATCAACCGGCTTTGTTCCTGAATGATCGGTGAAGGCGACCGGATACGGTTAAACACCATGCAGCCGGTCATAAAAATAATGGATACAAAGAAAAAACCAAGAAAAAGGCTGTACAGCACCACCAGTAAGTCTGGCTGAATCAGCTTATCGGGAATTGAAACGCCGAATAGCACAAGCAGTCCGACGGGAAGATAACTCAGATAGCGCAGTACACCAAAGCGCATGGACAGGCTGGCCTCGCGAGGAAACACCAGGCTTAGATGAATCAGCGCACCGCCTGCCAGCGCCATTGCAAGCGTGCGCAATTGAGTCAACCGGTATGTGGTAAAGGCATCAAACAAACTGGCCAGCACAATCGCCACCGACGCTGAGAAAAGGGCAAATAACTGGCCTGCGGCGTCATGCCGCCTCAAGCTGAACACCCACAAGCTGGTCAGCAAGTAAGCAACTCCGATCAAATAAGGTAAATAGATATATGTCCAACGGTTACTGGCATCGACCACCAGATTTAGCTCAACAAAGGCTCCCGAAGGCGCAATCGACAGCCAGCGCGTGGCCAGCATCGGTGTGATTGCCACTACCATCACGGCCACCATCTGGTAGAAGAAAACCAGGACGACGTCTACCCTAACACGCGGAGATACCCAACGGGTCAGAGCAGACACCTTCGGCAGAGAAGACATGTACCAATTGTATGGCAGGGGGTGGAAATAAGGAGAGATTCTAACTAGAGTGAAAGGTCATCCAGGCTTCCGCAGTTTCAGGGAGAGACAAAGAATTGTAAATGGAGCCGTACGCCCTTCGTTCGCCAATCACTGCGGAAGTCTGGACAATGTTCGATAGATTAGCCGGATCGTTTGCGGTTCTTGACATACACGGTCACTGCTTCACGCATAAATCCAGCCAGGTTCGGATCAATCTTATCGAAGTTCGCTTTGAAGCGTGAATCGTTGTTGTAAAGATCTGTCAATCCCAACAATTGATTGTCATTTGGAACCCAAAAGTATTTCATGTGACGACGCCAGCGTTCTACAGCGGCCTGCGCTTCGGGTGATGCGGCGCCTTTGGGCATGGCCTGCAGCATATCTTCATATACAGCATTGCCTTCATCGCCAATACGTTGCTTCTCAGCCGCGGTGTAATTCCTCCATTTCTGGTTGGAGGCCTTCACAATGGCGGGGTCGTACATTTGCATCGCCTCTTTCTCGTATTCAGCCTGCTGTTCATCACTGAAACCTTCGAAGAATTGTTTCTTACTCATGTCATTTTTTCCTTCCATAAATAAAATTGTTTCGTCCACAGTCGCGATCAGGCGCTCCAATTGGGCAATGCGATGGCGGAGCTTTTCCCTGTGACTCTCCAAGGCGGCCTGCACATCGAAGTTGCGCTGTCCCATGATCATCCTGATGTTCTCGAGCGGTATATCTAGCTCCCGGTAAAGAAGGATTTGCTGTAACCGGAGAAGGGCTTCCTCGCTATAGTAACGATAGCCATTCTCAGCCACCCGGGAAGGCTTCAGGAGACCAATTTCATCGTAATAGTGTAAGGTGCGCGGCGTGATACCCGCCATGCTGGAAAGTTGTTTAACCGTGAACATGGTGAAAGTATAAACTATGACGTAACGTTAATGTCAAGGGTTTCGCTTAATTTAATTCTTTATCAATCAGAAAATTGTCTAATCCAGGCGGCCGGTAATCAATGGACTGGTGGCGGAAGTAGGTGTTGTACAAATTGGCGTAATGCCCATTGCGCTCCAGCAGCCCGGCATGATTCCCCTCTTCGATAATCGCCCCTTTTTCCAGGACAATAATGCGGTCAACGGCCTTAACCGTCGATAATCGATGGGCGATCAAGATGCTGGTGGTATTTGCCAGGATCATCCCGAGAGCCTGCTGGATCTGCCATTCGGTGAAAGGATCAATGCTGGCGGTGGCTTCATCCAGGATAAAAACCGCTGGTCGCTGGATCAAAACGCGCAGCAGTGAAACCAGCTGGCGCTGACCCATGGAAAGGCGCGCCCCGCGCTCCCCGACCTCTGTGTTCAGGCCCTCCGGCAGGCTTTCCAACCATTCGCCATCACCGATCCGGCGGGCCATGCTCTCAATTGAGTCGAGATCTACTCCAGCGCAAGCGTAGCAGATATTTTCGGCGATCGTCCCTGAGAACAAGAAAGGCGACTGAGAGACGATCCCCAACTGGCTGCGGTAGGAGGGCAAATCCAGGGAGCGGATGTCCATACCGTCTACCAGGATCCGACCAGACTGGAACTCGTAAAATCGGGCCAATAGCTTGGCGATGGAAGATTTTCCAGCGCCGGTATGCCCGACCAGGGCCACATTTTCTCCCGGCTGAATCGTCAGATTGAAGTCCTCAAGGACAGCCTCTTCTTCCCGGGCATAGTGAAAGGTCAGCTTTTCGAAACAGACTTCACCGCGCAAAGTAGGCGCCCATTTGCGATCGGTCTGGATCACCTTGGGTTCGGCATCGATCAGAGCAAAGACACGCTCGGCTGCAGAGAGACCGGACTGCACCTGCGCCCAGAACGCCGACAGGTTCAGCACCGGGAAAAAGAATTGATCCAGGCTTTGCAAGAAAAGGTACCAAATTCCGGCAGTGATCGCCCCGGCTGCCACACTAAGCCCTCCGGCGTAGACCAGGATCGCCATGCCGATCCCGCCCAGGGCATTGAGCACCGGGAAAACCAGGGAAAGCACCAATCCGCGCTGGACATTCACCTGGTACGACTGCCGGTTGGCCTGGTCAAATTCGCCAAAAATGCTGGATTCCTGGCGAAAATTCTTGGCGATGGCGATCCCGCTCACGGTCTCTTTAATCGCCGCGTTTACGTTAGCCATGGCTCGCATCCCTCGCTGGGTGACCACGCGGGCAAGGCGGCGGAAGGCCAGGGTCACCAGGAAGATAACTGGCAGAAAGCCGAACAGGATCAGCGAGAGGCGCCAGTCGATATTCACCAGCACAATACTCAGGATAAGAGCCTGGATGACCTGTGAAAACAGGTCCGTAACCAGGACCACTGTCTGACCCAGGTCCTGGGTATCGGAGGTGATGCGCGACACCACTCGTCCTGAAGCGAACTCGTCATAAAATGAAAGGTCGTGCCCAACAGCAGCCCGAAAGGCATTTTCACGCAGCGTCAGGACAATGTCACCGACCGTGCGTACCGTCAGGCGCCTGCGCCACCAGTTCGCTCCCCAGGATATCAATCCCGCAATCAGGATTGCCCCTGTCAATAAGACGATATTGCCAGGGCTTAAATTCTCCCCCATGATATCAACGCCGCGCGAGACGACGATCGGCGTGGCGGCACCAGCCAGGGCAATGATCAGCAGCAGGATAACAATCAGGATAAAAGCAGTCTTATGCGGGCGGAAATAACCAGCAATCCGCTGCATTAAAGTGCGATCCGTGTACTGGCGATCGTAGGCTTCGGTTTCCAGACCAGAAAAGAAACTCATTCCCTAGCCCTCTTCAAAAATGCGCCGGTAGGCTGGTGATTTCTGCATCAACTCTGCATGGTTTCCCATGGCGACCAGCTTACCCTTACGCAAGACCAGGATCAGATCTGCCCAGCGGATTTGAGACAATCGATGGGTAATGATCAGGGTCGTGCGGCCGCGCGCCGC
>Ga0209254_10006744_pt1 | contig 10589 bp, 12 predicted proteins | sample FrelakmetDIP11DI_FD_187148 | JGI IMG/M metagenome (GOLD analysis project Ga0209254, IMG submission 187148) | Freshwater lake sediment microbial communities from the University of Notre Dame, USA, for methane emissions studies - DIP11 DI (SPAdes)... | ecosystem: Environmental > Aquatic >... | reverse complement strand
CAGCGCCTATCTGGAGCGCACGGGAGACTACACCGGACTTCCGCTGCTGCGCTTCTACGCGGTCTATCGGGCACTGGTGCGCGCGAAAGTCGCTCTGATCCGTCTGCGCCAACCGCAGTTGTCGCACCATGTTCGCCTGCGCCAGCACATGTCGTTCGAGCACTACCTGGCCCTCGCCGAGCGCCTGCGCGGACAGGGAGCATCGTTGCTCGCAGCGATGACCGGGCTGTCGGGCAGCGGCAAGTCGACGGTGGCGCTGTGTTTGTCCGAGCGCGTCGGCGGCGTCAGGGTCCGGTCGGACGTCGAGCGCAAGCGTCTGTTCGGCTTCGAATCATCAATGGCGTCGGGCGGCAGCATCTACTCGGCGGAAGCGAACGCGAAAACCTATGCCCGCCTGGAGGAGTGTGCACAGGGCGGCATCGCGGCGCGAGTGCCAGTCATCATCGATGCGGCCTCCCTTCGCCGCGACGAGCGACTTCGCTTCCGCGATCTGGCACGCGAACTCGGCGCAGACTTCGCGCTGATCGTGTGCAGCGCGCCGATCGATGTCCTGCGGGCGCGTGTTGCCGCGCGCGCCGCCGCGGGCACCGATCCTTCGGAGGCGGACCTCGGCGTCCTCGAGCGCCAGATCGCGTGGTACGAAGCGCCCGGGGCCGACGAGGAGGCGTGGGCTCATCACGTCGACACGGCGCAGGGGCTGGCGCGGATCGAAGCGAACTGCGACCGTCTCGGAACTGCACTACTTGCGGCCGCCGCGACTGACGACTCGTGACGACGTCCGCCGAGATCCATAAGTAGGGCGGCTGTCGGAACAACGGGTCGGTCCTTGATACAGCCGCATATCAGCCCTTTCACGTCAGAGCGAAGCCTTCAACTTCAGTGAGAGGAGTGGGTCAACCGTTCCCAGAAGGACCGGCAAATTGTTTCCCAAATCGCGCGACCGGTTTCGCGCAACCAGATTGTCTGAACGCGACCCATAGCGGTCCTCAGCGACTTCCGAAAGCGGTCGCAAATGTCACGTCGATAGCGGACGACAAACATCGCCGTTCACGCGACGGAGGAACGGCGCGTAGCGCCGCTTCCTAGAATCGGGCGCAACGGCTCGTTGGGCATAGCTCAGAGCCATTTCTTCAGAAACTGAGTTTGCACTCGACTTGCCTCATCGAACAGCTCACTTGGGCAATAGAGCAGCCCGAAATGCCCCCCGGGGATGTCGTACCACTGCTTGGGCCCGGGAATCAGTTCGTAGGCCTGCCTGGCGACCGAGTAATTGGCGTGCACCATCTCGTCCTCCGGCGCGACCATCAGCAGCGTGTGCGCCTTGACGAAAGGCGCGCACAGCACCGGGTGGTAAGGCATCGGCGTTGCCGGCAACACCCGCGTGGCACTGTTGATCCAACGGGTGCCGGCGCGCCCTCCGTAATCGATGAACCAGCGGAATGCCTGGATGGGCTTGAGTAGCGACGGTGTGCCGGCTTGGTCGAACGAGACAACAGGCATGGGACCGACTGTCGTCTCAGGCGATCCCCGGACATCACCCCGCGAAAGTATCTCTTTGATGAGATCGAAGTTGGCCCTGCTCGGCTCGACTGCCGGCGGCTCCGCGCCGAATACCGGACACTGCGCGACGATGACCTTGACTCGCTGCTCGATTGCGCCGACGACGATAACCTGGCCACCGGTATAACTGTCCCCCCACAGTGCGATTCGCTCGGGATCGACTCCGTCCAGTTTCTCGGCGAAGTTCAGCGCATCACGGTAGCCTCGGCACTGAATCCAGGGGTTGATCTCCTGCCGTGGCTCGCCGTCGCTCCTTCCGAAGTTCCGGTGGTCGTAAAGCAGGACTGCCAGGCCGGCACGGGAAAACGCCTCCGCATATTTGTCTGCCACCATCGTCACCGTAGCCGACGTTCCGTGAGCCATGATGACGACCGGTAGGGTCTTGGTCTGCGACTGTGGCAAGAACAGCAGTCCTCGAAGCGTCGCCCCTTCAGACAGAAACTCAACGTTTTTGATCATGTGTTGATGCAAGCGACGATAGCTGCGTCGCGACAGTAGCGCTCAAGCACGCCCACGAACTCTCCCTGTGTCACACGTCCTCCGAACCGGCCGCGCAATTGGGCGATTCTGGGTGAGCCCCAGAGCTTCTGCTAGTGGCCGACACTTCCCGTCGCATTCGAGGCACTTTGCCGTGACTGGTAAGTAGCCCTGTGCGAAGCACGGTTTCGGTAGTGGGTGCGTCTTTTGACCAACCCGCCTGGCCGAATGAAGCGTCCCGCCTTCTGGTGAGTCGCCGTCCCGATACCCGTCACCAACCCGTGACGAATCCGGCGCACGATGTCTGGACGCGAGGAGCCGCTCCATGCCTAACCAGCCCGACTTTGCTGCGGACATCGTTCCCCGCGCGCCCAACTCATCGCTGCGGATCGCGACCTTCAACGTCGAGAACCTGTTCAGCCGCCCGATTGCGATGGGATACGAGGACAACAGCGTAGGCCAGCCGTATCTCGACGCCTACTTCGAGCTCAATTCACTGTTCGCGAAGGCCCAGTATTCCGAGCAGGACAAGACGCGGATGCTGGAGCTACTGACCGACCTGAAACTAACCGGCGCCCGCCCGCAGAACAAGCATCTGGAGTTTCGCAAGATTCGTGGTCAGCTCCTCGCCAAGCAGGCAGGCCGGTACCGAATCGTGGCTGACGGGCGCGCCGCCTGGGTCGGGTGGATCGAGCTCAAGGAACGGGAAATCAACGATCGCGCGATTCTGAACACCGCGCGCGTCATCGCCGCAGTCGATGCCGATGTCCTCGCCCTGGTGGAAGTCGAAGATCGGCCCGGCCTTATCAAGTTTCACGATAACGTGCTGCGGCCCATCCTGGACAGCACCGGGCGGCCTCCGTACCCCTACGGCCTGGTGGTCGACGGCAACGATCCGCGCGGGATCGACGTGGCCCTCCTTTCGCGCCATCCGGTGTCCGACATCTCGACGCATATCTTCGACCTGCCGGGCGCGGATCCGATTTTCGCGCGCGATTGCTGCGAGTACTTCATCGAGCTTCCCGGCCGAGCCGGGCGCCTGATCGTCATGATCAACCACTTCAGCAGCAAAGGCTCGGATCCGACCGGGATGGCGCGCCGAATTCATCAGGCCAGGCGCGTGGGGGAGATCGTGACCGCGCGGCAATCCCAGGGCTTTACCGATATCGTTGTCTGCGGCGATCTCAACGACACGCCGGCATCGGCATCGCTGGCACCGCTCGTGGGCCATCCCGATCTGCAGGACGCGGTGACCCGCTTTGCCGCCTCGATCGACCCGACAGGCAAGCGGCTAGGCACCTACGAGACCGGGAAGGAACAGATTGACTATCTGCTGATGAGCCAGTCGCTCCAGGCGGCCGCGAAGGACGCCGGAATCGAACGTCGCGGCCATTACGCGCCGCGCACCTGGAAGGCGTTCGATACGATCAAAAGTGTGCGCGATGCGGCGTCGGACCACCACTGCCTCTGGGTCGATTTGGCAATGTAGTTGCACAAGAAGCGTTCGCTAGCGCCCGGACGATGCCCGCGTTGTCCACTAATGTATGGATCGTCACTTAACTGAACCCAACCTACGTAGTACTGACGTGAGAATCCTTGACAAGCTGTTTGGGCGCGACGAAGAGCTGCAACCCAAGCCAGCACGACACGCAGGCTCCGCGCGGGCGGCAGATGAGCACGCCATCGCCCGCTACCGCTACATGCTGAAGACCGCACCGCCGGAAACCATCGAGCAGGCGCACGCCGAAGCATTTGCGGCGCTCACACCGGAACAACGCAGCATGCTGCTGCAGCAGTTGTCCGGCGACCTGCCGGAGGCGGAGCGCTCTGCGGCCGGAGTTTCAACAAAAGACGACCCAGAATCCCTGGCGCGTTTGGCGACGCGTGCCGAAGTTCGCCGGCCAGGCAGCCTTGAGCGCGCCTTCAGTAGCCTGGGGAGTCGCGGCATGGGAATGGGCGGGATGATGGCAGGCAGTTTCCTCTCGGGCATCGCTGGCGCGGTCATCGGCAGCGCCATTGCTCAATCGTTCTTCGCCGATTCGAGCTTAGGTGACTCGGCGCAAGGCGTAAGTTCGGACGCCATGTTCTCGGATGCCAGCCCTGATGCGGGCAGCGACGTTGGTGACTTCGATGTGGGCGATTTCGGAGACGTTTGACCTGTTGCCGCAAATGCCGAAGCCTCGGCTTGAGCCAGCTCGCCCTTTGCACCGTTTGCGCCGTGAACTACCGCTAGGAGGGCGCGCCGACTCTAGCCCCGTCGTTCAGTACGACATCAAAGAGCTTGATCCGCGCCGCGTAGTACCGATCCAGCCGCCAATCGCGTAAGAGATCGATGGCAAGGTCAAAGGCGTCACGGTCGATCTCATACAGGTGACGCAGTGGGAAGTCGGTCTCCTCGCCCACCGCGGCGACCAACTGCGCAAGCACGTGGGCTGATCGGGTTCCGGGATTCTTTCGAAGATACTTGTGGACTTCTTTGATTGCGTTCACGACAGACTCCACGACAAAGAGGCGTCAAGATTAACGCGGTGCACCACGCTGAAGAATGCTCTATGTCATGGCGCATTGCACCATTCGGGTGCTGCACTGATAGACGTGTGCGATAGTATCTATCGGAAATAGCGATCTTTTTTGTCGATAATTCGACTGCATTTCGATTGGTGCGCTGCGACAATAGGCGCCACAGCAGATGCAGGAGATCGACATGCAGAACGCTCAGTTTGCGCGTCCCTCGCACGACGATCGGGACGAGAGGTTGGCCCAAGATCGCCGCTGGCTGCTGCCCGGCCAGGATAGGCCTGCCCTCGCGGCGCCCGCCGGCGTCGCGCCTACACAGCGCCGCGCGGAAGTGCTGCGCGCCATGTTTCGCAAGCTGTCGACCTGGCGCGAAACCGAAATGGCGCGATCACGTCGACAGGAAATTGAGGCTTACCTGTTCCAAGCATCGGACAGCGAGGATCTTGAGCGGCGCCTCCGATGGCTGCTCAGCGACGGCCAGTGCCGCGCGGCTGCCCTGCGGTGGCAAGGCGACGCAGGCCGTTGATGGAGATTTCGTCGATGCTGCAGATACATCTCCTCGATGTCTTCGCGCTCGGCTGGCTGCTGGCCTGCTGGATCGGCTACACCTACTTCTCCGCACACAAGTCGCGAACGACGGCAAGCCTCGTCTTTGCCATGAGGCTTTATCGACGCGAGTGGTTCACACGGGTGCTGCAGCACGAGAACCGCATTGCCGACGTTGCGGCTCTCGGTAGTCTGCTTACCGGGGCCACGTTCTTTGCCTCGACGGCGATCCTTATCCTGGGCGGTCTCGTGGCGCTGCTTGGGGCGACCAATCGCGTCGTGGAAGTCGTGGCCGAGTTGCCCTTCACGCTGCCCGAGACGGAAGCCTTCTCGCGAATCAAGATCGTTCTGCTGATCGGCATGTTCGTATATGCCTTCTTCAAGTTCACTTGGTCAATCCGCCAGTATCACTTTTGCTCAGTGCTGGTGGGGGCCGCCCCGGTGACACATGCGCCTCACGATCACGACGATTACATCGACACGATGACACAGGTTTCAAGCTACGCGGCAGAGGATTTCAACCAGGGGCTGCGCACCTTCTACTTCGCCTTGGCCGCGCTGGCGTGGTTCTTCCACCCGTGGTTATCGGTATGCGGCTCCGCGTTTGTTGTTTACGTCCTGTATCAGCGAGAGTTCAGGTCGCGGACCCTAATCGCACTGGCGCGGCTGCGCGCTGAACACCTGCCGGTCGAGGCCACAACGTCGGCAACCCCCAGTAAACACTCCCTAGCGTCGCAGTAGGCATAAGCCGAGCGCGCATTCGACTACAACCGCCATCAACAAGCGTGGCCGCTTTGGGGATGGGTGGGCCAGCAAGCGGAGAGTCCGCTGTTGGCCGGCTACTGTCCGAACACTACCGGCCGAACGAGCGTGGCGTACGCGGGGGTTAGATACCGCAACTCTGATCCCCCGCGGCTCTTACTTGGCCCGCTTCCAGATGGCGCAGGCGGTACCACCGATCTGGGCGCCGGCAACACACATCTTCATCTCATCTCCAGCAATGGAGAGGGTTCGCTTCTGGGTCTGCCCGTCCCAGCCCGGAAAAGTGCTTCCGTCGATCCGAGAAACTAACGAACCGTCCGCCTCGTCGATCGACCAAGTTCCGTAGGTGGCGTTACTCCCCTGCACGATCGCCTTGTTCTCCTCAGCCGTTCCGGTCATCGCGTTGTTTGACGCAAACTTGGGGAGATCTGTGCGGAGGAGAATGGTTGCGAAGCGACCGTTGCTGTCATAGATCGCAATCCCCTTCGGATTCGCGCCAAAGCGCTGGATCTTCTTGCCGTCCTGCTCGACCCACTGCTCCGAGAGGGTCCACGTGCCCACCATCTGCTGCCTGAGTTCGGAGGGCTTCGGTTGCGCACCTACGTCAGTGCCAAACAACGCGGCAACAAAGAGCACGGCCGTTACTGGATACATTGAAGTACGCATAGGCTCCTCCATCGAGCAGTTGCAGCGCGCTTCATGGGTTCTCTCCAAGGCTGCAGGGCGAAGCGCTTGACCCGACACAAGAGTAACGATGGCCGCTCGCAACGGTCGTAAGAGCGCCGCGAAGCGGGCAATCCAGCCCATCTCAAGGCGCGCGTCCAGAGTTAAACCTGATTGATACTGGTTCCTGCTAGGAAGTAGGCTTTTTGCTGACCCAGTGATTCGACCTCTCGACCCGCAGCAGTCCTCCGCGTCTCAGTGCAGGCCGTCATTGACCTATCTGCGAGACTCGATCGCTGGATGTTGGTCTCTGACCTTCAGAATTTCGTTGAAGCACTCGAGGATGAGCCAAGTCTCCTGCTAGGCCCGTCGCTCATGCATCAGTGCTTGCTCACAAAGGACAGAATGTCATCCGCTGCCACCTGCGGGCTGTCGCGTGGCCATAAGTGGCGTGCGTTGGGAACGACAGCCGTTTGCGTTGTCGGTGGTAGGCACTTCAGCATTTGATCGTTGCCAAAGCGAAACGCGTCCCTCGTCTTTTCACCGCGTATTACAAGCACGGGAACCTTGAACTCTTTGAGGGTCTGACAGGTGAGCGCCGCGGGCGGCGCCCCCTTAAACAAGGGACCCATGGTCTTGGAGTTATCGGCAACGGCACTCTTGCTGTCCGGCGACAGGGACTCCATTGCGTTCGAGTCCCCCAGGATCGCGTTGACGACGAGCTCAGCGGCAAGCATGTCGTTACCGGCAAGTGCGGCCGCGCGCGCTTTTCCTAGATCGCTTTGATACGCCGCAACCGCCGCCTTACCGTCCGGCGAGTCTGGAGTAAGTAGGCTCGCCTCGCCAAGTACGACGCTGCGCAGCAAGTCCGGGTGCCTTACTGCAGTGTATGCAACGATCCGCCCACCAAAGGAGTTGCCGACGAGGTGCACCTTGCCGGCATTGAGTTGCCGGATAAACGCGGCTACGTCTTCTACGTTTTGATCGATGGTGTAGGTGCGACCGTCGTCCGGCCACACGTTGGGATGGTGATAGCGGCGGCTCAGAGCGATGTACCGGTACTTGGACGATATGTAAGGCCTCAGCGCGTCAAACGCCCTCCAGTCCTGCCCAGCGCCATGCACAAACAAGACAACCACCCCCGTACCCTGCTCGACGTAAGAAAGCTCGGCACCGTTTATCTGTAGTCGCTTGGGAGTTGGGGCCGGTGCGGTAACGGACGTGGACTGGCACGCAGTGAGGCAAAGCAGAAGCAGCCACGACAAGGCAACACTTTTTCGCATCTAGGCCCTCCTTGTTGTTGTTTACGTCGACGGCTTGCGCCGTTCAGCGCAAGCGCTTATTCGTGCGATGGGTCAGCGAACTCCGGCAAGAACGGTGACCCGGAAGAAGTCGCGAGAAGTCGAGAGCGACGTTCTAAGTGGGTCGAGTTGAGCCCATTAGCTTCCGCGGATAGGCTGCGCGCCACCTTGCGATCTTTCAAGTTGCGCCGCAACAAGGTCCGTCTCACTGCAGGCGCTCGTAAGACCGCCGTGCGCGCCTGCTGCTTTGGCTCACAAGCCGATTCGCCGCGACACGGCTGCTTTCAGGAGATTTTGACCGCGCGCCGCCAGGACCGCAATTGGCCGCCTGCCGTCCCCACGATAGTAATTCCTGCGGATAGGATCTGGCCCGCTAATCGCGGGGGTCCCAAGGCCACCCACAGTCCTGGGGCGACTTGCAGCCGACGCGCAGCCAGGAGCTACTACCCGGTGGAATGACCGCAGTGGGAGCTGGTGGCATCAGCTCATAACGTGCTCCCATTGCTAACCAGGCGATTTCCGCGGCTAGCTGTAGCGCAAGCGAAAGGGTGCGGGAGTGCCCCGGAGCTTCCCACTCGGGTTGCAGTGACAGCTGACCTTCGCTACGCGCTGGAGGCGCCAGGCGCTCGGCGCCCTGCGGTGTCAGCACAAGGGACGCCGTCGTCTCGCTCGGCAATGAACGAAGAGCGGCCTTTGTGTCAAAGCCCTGTGCCGCGCTGACCAGTGGCGTTGGAACAAGAATGGCCAAACAGACGATGGCTAGGAACCTCATCACAGCCCAGTTCCCCATTTCGAAGATGAAATTTTCCCCCCAGGTCGCGAAGGCCGCAATGGGGTTGCGCTTTGTGAGTCATGCGATAGGCTCCGTGAGGTGACGCCGATTCTCTGCTGCAGCGAACGGTTCTGGCCAGTACTCGACGAGGCGAATGATCTTTCCGCCAGCGACAGTGAAGAAGGAGATTGGCTCGGCAGACTGCGTGCCGTCGGTGACGCTGACCTGAGTGACGACCTCAGCCGCCGAAGCAATTAGTCGATTGATCCGGAACTGCCAGCGAGCCTTGGTAGGGTACTCGGCGTTCACTCGAGCGAAGTTCTCTGCGCCGCGGATACGCTCCTTGGATTGCGGCCAATCCATGACGAACTCCTGCGCAAGGACGACCTTGACTGAGTGAAAGTCATTGGATGCCATGAGGCGCCAGAACTCACGGACGACGGACTCTGCGGATGGGCTCTCGGCCATGGCAAGTGGGTACGTTTGTCGCCGCTTAGCTCGTTTTGATCGGTGATCCGGCTGCAGGATAAGTTGGCGCCGGCAGGGATGAGGTGGACCGTTACACTAAGTCCAGTGCGTTGATCTGCTTCGCAATGGTGCCTTTCGGGTGTCGTAACTCACAGTGATGGACACCCGCCTTACGCGTCCGGTCGTGGCCGACAGTTGTCGAGTCAACCCGCGCTGCGAGCTACCTGATCGTCCAAATGAACGACGCGATCGTTACTACAACGGCGACGATGGCAAGCAGCTTGTAGAGGGCGCTAGCTTCGAACCTCTTGGTTGCTCCGCCGACGGACTCGCCTAGCTTGTGCAAACCTTGCGAAACGGGGTTTGCCGGAGCGACGCCGAGGAAACTGCAGATCTCCCGAACGGCGACGCCCATGGCCTCGTCCTGCGGGAGAATGACGTGATTGGCGCCAGGCAGTGGAATGAACTTGGCCCCGGGCGTATGGGCCGCTATCAGACGGCCCTCCTCAAACGGTACTCGGTGGTCCCCGCGAACGTGCATCACGAGAGTCGGGACACGCAACTCGTTGACCCGGTCTGCGACATTGATTTCGGTGTGGATGGCCGTAAACATCCGCTCGGCGACGTCAGGTGCGACAGAAAGCCGTTCGAGTTCGTTCCAGTTCCGCTGCTGCTCTATCGTCGCCGAGGGCATCATCTGTGTCGTGAATATGGCCCGGAAAGATGGATCGTCACTACCCCAGCCTCGACGAATAAGGGCGCGCATGGCGTTGACGATCTCCTCGCCCTGGCCCACGCCTTGACGGAACGCGGCGCCGCGTACCAGTGCGTTCAGCAAGACCAGGTGTGACACCCGCTCGGGGTGCGCCAGTGCGTAGAGGACGCTGACCGCGCCGCCCTGCGAGACGCCGAGTAGGGAGAATCGTTCAAGGTCTAAAGCATCGACTACGGCTTCAAGGTCCCGGACGAGCGTCGCGGTTGAGATCTCGGACGGGAATCGGTCTGACAGCCCCGTGCCCCGTACGTCATATCGGACAAGGCGGAATCGCTTCTGAAGGTGACCGAGGAATGCGCTCCAACCAGACAAGTCCCAGTCGTGCTGTAGATGCGTGTACCAGTTCCCGGCTCGGACAAGAACGGGACCGGAGCCCGACACGGCGTATGCGAGGCGCACGCCGTCTGTTGTAGTGCAGAAGCTGATCTGCTGATCCATGCGCCCCCACCAAAGTGACGCCGTCAGAGCGACTTAATCACGCGGACTCGAGTTGCAGTCCCTGTCCGCTTCGACGCGATTCTCGCCGAGCTGAGGCAGGACCGCAATTGGCCGAACCCGGAAGGAACGCGTTGGCGGCTTATGCCGTGGCCAAGTTATGGGGCCCCAACCTACCACCATAAAGTGGCCAGCTGGCCACTTTATGGGGCAAAGCGCACAGTGACCGGAATAGACCTGAGAGAAGTGGTGGCCAAGGACGGAATTGAACCGCCGACACAAGGATTTTCAATCCTCTGCTCTACCAACTGAG
>Ga0209254_10006743_pt1 | contig 10589 bp, 11 predicted proteins | sample FrelakmetDIP11DI_FD_187148 | JGI IMG/M metagenome (GOLD analysis project Ga0209254, IMG submission 187148) | Freshwater lake sediment microbial communities from the University of Notre Dame, USA, for methane emissions studies - DIP11 DI (SPAdes)... | ecosystem: Environmental > Aquatic >... | reverse complement strand
GAACAGATTGCGGATACCGGCGGTCACGCGAGCGTTCCACGGCGCATCCCACGTGCCCTGCAGGTCGACGTACCAGACTTCATCGACGGTGTGCTCGCCGTTCGGGAACCGGCCGGTTCCAGTCGGGTTGTCGCACAGGCCCGGGTTGCCGAACGCCACCGCCTTCGAGCAGTCCGAGGTCAGGTCGGAGATGTAACGAACGCCCAGGGTCGAACCCCAGTCGCCGTACTGCCAGTTGGTCGTGATGTTGCTCTTCAAGCGCCAGAACGGATTGCGGTCGAAGTACACGCCCACGATGTTGCCTTCCGCCGGCGGGCCGAAGGTGTAGTCGCCTTCCGGCTGGCCCACGTCACCGTAGTAGCTGGTGTAGGCGTTGTCCCAGTTGAAGTTGAACTTGCCGAACGTGGTATCGAGCCGATAGCTCAACGTCAGGTCCCAGCCTTCCACTTCGGTGCCGCCGTCGAGGTTCTGCGAACCGGCGAACAGGTTGCTGATCTCGCCATCCGGACCGCGGGCGATGAATCCGCACGAAGCCGTGTTTGCATTGATGAAGCAATCGTTGGCGATGAACTCACCCGAACGGGTGCCGATCGCCTGCACGATCTCGATGTTGTACCAGTCCAGGTACACGTCGAGGCCTTCCGCCCAGCTCGGGCTGTACACCAGGCCCAGGGTCTTGCTGGTCGCTTCTTCCGGGTTCAGGTTCGGGTTGCCACCGACCGTGATGCGGATCTGCGTGTTGGCCTGCTCGTAGTCGGTCGGCACCGGGCCGACGCCGCCGAAGCCGGCCAAGCAGCGGGCGCGGGTGGCAGCATCAACCTGACCGGTGCTGAAGGACGATTCCGAGCAAGGATCGGTCAGGTCCGGGAAGCTGTCCGAGTTGCCCAGGAACAGTTCGCTGACCGCCGGGGCGCGGAAGCCCTTGGACCAGTTACCGCGGAACAGCAGGTCGTTGATCGGCTTCCAGCGGAAACCCGCCTTCGGGTTGGTCGTATCGCCGAAGTTCGAGTAATCCGAGTAGCGCGCGGCCACCGAGAACTCGAGGGTCTGGGCGAGGAACACGTCCTTCACGATCGGGATATTGAACTCGGCGTAGAACTCGTCGAGCGAGAATCCGCCCGAGGTCGGCAGCGCGGCGTTACCCGTGGTCGCGCCCGAGGCCGTGATGGCGTCCGGGATGAAGTAGCCCGACTCGCGGCGATACTCGTAACCGGCCGCGAAGCCCAGCGGGCCCGCCGGCAGTTCGAACACGTCGCCGGTGATGTTGGCGGTGTAGTTGTACATCTCCTTCTGGGTCTCGTCCTTCAGGGTGACGGCGGCGTAGTCGGCCATCTCCTGGGTGAAGCCGTCGGGACCGCCAAAGAGGTTGATCGGCACGCAGCCGTCGATCACCGCGCCCGGAACGCCGCAACGCGCCACGCCGGTTGCATCGATGAACGAGGCGTTGAGGCCGGTCTGGAGCACGTTGCGGTCGAACTGGCCTTCGGTGATGTCGCGCTGTTCGTTGTCCGAGTAGATGTAGTTCATGTCCCATGCGAACGAACGGTCCCACAGGTCGAAGGACCCGTTGAAGCCGCTGCCGAAGTAGAACGTGTCCACATCCTGGCTGAACGTGCGGAACACCTTGGTGTTGCGGTACTGCGCGCGGGTGATCTCGATGCCGAACGGGTTGTAGACGCTGTCGGGCGACACCGTGGTGGTGTTGCCGCCGACCGCGCCCAGCACGAACGGAACCGCCGCCAGCAACTGCTCCGACCGACGCTCATTGAACATGATCGTGGTGTTGAAGCTGATGTTGTCGGTCAGGTTGTAGCGACCCTGCGCGAACACGCCGGTACGCTCCTGCGGGGTGAGCAGGTAGTTGTCCGGGGCGAAGTTGAAGCCGTCGGTATTGGCGTTGAAGGTGCGGAAGTCGCTCGGCGAGGTGCCCGGGCGGCCCGGGATCAGCACGATCGTGCCCGGGATGCCGGCGCCGTCGAAACGGCCGAACGGCGTGGTCGACGAGGCGCCGACGTTGACGTTGTTGCCGGGGAAGCCGAACTGCGGCACCGCCGAGATCTCGCGATCGCCGGCGAAGATCGGATCCGACTTGGTGTACGACGCATTCAGGACGACGTTCGCGCGCTCGGTGGTCGAGCCGATGGTGAAATCGTAGGCCTGGGTGCGGCCGTCGCCTTCCTCGTTCTCGCCGAGGTAAGCCGAGGCTTCCGCACCGTCGTAGGTGTCACGGGTGGTGATGTTGATCACGCCCGCGATCGCGTCCGAACCGTAGATCGCCGAGGCGCCGTCCTTGAGGACTTCGATGCGCTCGATGACCGAGACCGGGATGGTGTTGAGGTCGACCGCGCCGTCGAGCGTGGTGACCCAACGACGGCCGTTGACCAGCACCAGGGTGCGGTTCGAGCCGAGGTTGCGCAGGTCGATGCGGGTCTCGCCGTTGCCACCGTTGTTGAAGGTGGTGTTGAGCGTGGCGCCGTTGCTGGTCAGTTCCTGCAGGATGTCACCGACCGAGGTCAGGCCCGTCCTCTGGAGGTCGGCGCGCTCGATGACGAAAACCGGCTGCGAGGTCTCGATGTCGGTGCGCTTGATGCGCGAGCCGACGACCGTGATCGTCTCCAGCGTCTCGGCGTCGTCCTGCGCGTACACCGCCGGCACGACTGCCACGGAGGCAGCGCCAACGGTGAGCGCGAGGCGTACGGCCTTCGACAGCTCGTTGCTAATGGGATTCATAAACTCTCCAACGTCAGAGTTGTTACGGTTCGGGACAATTTCGTTCCTTCCTGTGGAACGGCCAGTCGACTGGCCTACCAAGATCCTCGGCAGCGGCCGATGGTAGCAACTATTGCCACATGGGGGAATCCCTTGTGGTACGGATGCAACAGGCACCGCAAACCGCGCTGTGATGCGGTTTTAGGGGCGTTGCCACGGGTAACGGCGAGGGGGCGGGTTTACGGAGACTTAACGCAGGTCGCCGGAATGCTTAACGGGCCGCCGGCGAGGCAGGAGTCGCAGGGCGACTAGAGGTCCTGCTTGTAGCGGACGTAGGGGGTACGGGCCGCCGACGGGTCGGACTCGCTGGTCGGGGGCACGTCGGGCAGCGCATTGATGTCGCCGCGCGAGATCAGGTTTTCCGCACCGAAGGACAGTTCCCCGCGCCACGGCGTCCGCCACGAGACGCCGAGGTCGAGCCCGGTGTATTCCGAGGCCGCCTCGGTGCCCGGGCCCTCGGGACGCACGACGCGGCCGGTGATGCCGCCCGAAAACGGGCCATACGACATCCCGACCCGCAAGGCGGTCTGGTTCCAGGCTTGCGGGCCAGCGCCCGGCAGGGTCGGGCTGCGTGACCACAGGTCGCCGTAGCTGGCGCCCAACGACAAGGCCGTGTCGGGGGTCAGCCGGAATTGGCCGCTGAGGCCGAGGTCACGGCTTTCGATCAGGTTCGCACCGGTACCCGGCACGGAATATGACCAGTGCGAGGGCGAACCCAGGCCGTCGTTGCCGGTGAGCCCGCCGATTCCCCACGCCGGCACGACCTCGTTGCCCTGGGCGCGCGCGTAGTTGACCGCGAGATCCAGCGGCCCATTGGACCAGGCCATTTGCGCGCGCGCGCCGGCCACGCTGGGCTGGCGCTCGTTGCCGCCGCCGATGCCCTGGCACTCGTTGGCGAATCCGGGAACGGCCAGGAGGCCGGAAAAACCGTCGCACCACGGCGCGCTCGCGCCAAGCGTATCGGCCGGGTTCCAGCGTTCGGTTGCGGCAACCGCGAGGCGCAGCGCGCCCGCGTCGCCGAGGCCCAGGCTGCCGACCAGCCCGGCGGCGTTTTCGGCCGGAGCGGGTTGCAGGGGCGCCAGCACCAGCAGCGGCGCGGCCGGCCCGGCATCGGCACGGGTGGCGCCGAGCCAGTCGCCATCGGCCGAGAGGTGCCAGACGATGGAGCCGGGCTCATCGACCGCGAACGCCGCCGGCGCGCCGCACAGGCACGCGAGCAACAGCATCGATCTGGCAAGCCGGTTTCGCATCTGGTGACCGCTACGGATCCTGTCCCTGTGACCGCGCCGGCGGCGCGGGGTTCCCCGGCACCACCTGCGAGACACCTCGACGCCGATGATACTCCCGCGGGAGCCGTCGCACCAAGGCATCCCGCCTCGGCCCGGCGCCGTCTCCGGGCCGCCTGTCGGTTGCGAAAACGCTCAGTGCGGGGTGGGTGGCGCCGGCGCCACGGGGTCGGCGGCGAACAACTGGCCAACGTCGACCTGGTCGAAGCGGTACAGGCGATTGCAGAACTCGCATCTCACCTCGACCTGGCCGTCGGTGCCCAGTGCCGCGTCGGCCTCCTGCCGCCCCAGCGCCAGCAGGACCCCGGCGACCCGTTCGCGGCTGCAGCGGCAGCCGAAAGCCAGAGGCTGCGCCGGGTGCAGGCGCACGTCGTCCTCGGCGTAGAGGCGGCGCAGGATCCGTTCGGCATCGAGCCCGACCAGCTCGGCGTCGGTCAGGGTCCGGAACAACAGGCCCGCACGCTCGAACTCCGACGTGGCCGAGCGCAATGCCTGCCCACCAGCGGTGGGCACCTGCTGCAGCAGCATGCCGGCGCAGCGGTGCTCCTCGCACACGAGCTGGATCAGCGTGGGCAGTTGCTCGGAGCGCGCGAAATAGCCCTCGAAGGCCTGCGCCAGCCGGCTGCCCTCGACCGGCACCAGGCCCTGGTAGCGCTGGTTGCCGGCATCGCGCTCGATCGTGATCGCGAGCATGGCGTCGGCGCCCAGCGCGTCGATCGCCACGTCCGGCGCGACCGGATCCTGCCAGCGCGCCAGCCCGCGCACGCGGCCATCGCGGGTGCATTCGGCGTAGAGCAGCGGCACGGCCCCGTGCGACCGGAGCTGGATCGACAGGTTGCCCGGCATCTTGAGCTCGCCCGCGAACAGGGTGGTCGCGGCGATCGCCTCGCCCAGGAGCGTGCGCACGCCCGGCGGGTAGTCGGCGCGGCCCGCGATCTCGCGCCAGACCGTGCCCAGTTGCACGATCACGCCGCGCACGCCGGCCTGTTCGAGGTGGAAGCGTCGCATCCAGTCCTCGGGCGCGGCCATAATCGGCACGTCGCGGTCGCTCATGCCCGGAATTATGCAACGAAAGCGCAGGTCCTCCGTCGCGCCGCGATCGCCCTGGCGGCGCCTGGGGCGTTGGCTCTGGCGCGGCGCGCTGGCCTTGGTGCTGGGTTCGGTGCTGCTGGTGCTGGCCTTGCGCTACGTCGCGCCGCCGACCAGCGCCTTCATGCTGGCCCGCAGCATGGCGGCGTGGCGCGCGGGCGATGCCGGGTTCAGGCTGCGCTACGAATGGGTAGGCCAGGACCGCATTGCGCCGAGCTTGCCGATCGCGCTGGTGGCGGCCGAGGACCAGAAATTCCCGCTCCACCATGGCTTCGACCTCGAATCGATCGGCAAGGCCTGGGAGGAGCGCGATGGCGACGCGCCACGGCGCGGCGCCAGCACCATCACCCAACAGGTGGCCAAGAACCTGTTCCTGTGGCCGGGCCGCAGCTGGGTACGCAAGGGGCTGGAAGCCTGGTTCACCGCGCTGATCGAGCTCATGTGGCCCAAGCAGCGCATCCTCGAGGTGTATGCGAACGTGGCCGAGTTCGGCGACGGCGTGTATGGCGCGGAGGCCGCCGCGCAACACTACTTCCGCAAGCCGGCGGCCGCGCTCGGTGCGCGCGAGTCGGCGCGCCTGGCGGCGGTGCTGCCCAATCCGAAACGCCTGCGGGTCGAACGACCCTCGTCCTACGTCTCGAGGCGGGTCGCCTGGATCGAACGCCAGGTCGTGCAGTTGGGCGGTCCGGCTTACCTGGATTCCGCGCCTGCGGACGCCGATGCCGGCGGCAACAAATAGCGCGACGCGGCATAGGCCAGCAGCGCGCCAGCCATTTGCGCCACGATGAAACCCGGCACATCGGCCGGCTGGATGCCGGCGAAGCTCCGGGTCAGCGCGCGGGCGATGCTCACGGCAGGGTTGGCGAAGGCGGTCGAGGCCGTGAACCAGTACGCCGCGGTGACGTACGCGGCGACCAGCGCGGGCACTGCCTGGGGTCGCTGGCGCGCGCCGAGCACGATCGTCATGAGCAGGCCGAAGGTGGCGACCGACTCGCTCAGCCACTGCGCGCCGCCACTGCGCACGCGCGTGCCTGGCTGCCACATCGGTTCGGCGAACATGGCGTGCGCGAGCAGCACGCCCGCCACCGCCCCGACGACCTGCGCCGCCACGTAGGCCAGGGCCGGCGCCGGCAGGGATTCGCCGCGCAGCCGCGCCATCGCGGTCACCAGCGGATTGAAGTGCGCGCCGGAAATCGGCGCAAACACGCTGATCAGCACGTACAGGGCCGCGCCGGTCGCGATCGAGTTCGCGAGCAAGGCCAAGGCTGCGTTTCCGCCGGCGAGGCGCTCACCCATGATGCCGCTGCCGACCACGACCGCCAGTAACAGCAGGCTTCCCAGCGTCTCGGCCAGCAGCGCCCGCCGCGCCGTCATCGCAGGCGATCCAGCAGTTCGCGTACGCGGGCGCCGATGTCGTCGCGCACTGCACGGTATCCGTCATCGTCCATTGCGCGCGGGTCGGCCAGCGCCCAATCCTCGCGCACGGTGGCGGGCACCCAGGGACAGGCGTCGCCGCAGCCCATCGTCACGACGGCATCGAAGGCGAGGCCCTCGACCTCGGCCAGCGACTTCGAGCGCTGGCTGCCGAGGTCATGGCCGAGCTCGGCCATGAAGCGCGCGGCCTTGGGATTGACCTGTCCCGACGGGCGTGAGCCCGCGCTCCAGGCTTCGACCGCGCCGCCGCCGTGGATGCGCGCGAAGGCCTCCGCCATCTGGCTGCGGTTGGAATTCTCCACGCACACGAACAGCACGCGCTTCATGCCGCGCCCTCAGCAACAGCCGTGGGCGGCGGCGGCGGCACTGCCGACGGCGACCGCCACGATCGGCGCGGCCACCGTGCAGGCGGCCTTGTTCACCTCGGGTCCGCAGCATGGCGCCGAGGGCGACACGACCGCGACCGCGTCGGACACGCAGGCCTTGTCGTCGCCGCACGCGGCGCCCGCGGCGTAGTACGCGGTGGCGCTGCCGTGGGTGTGGAAGGTTTCCCAGCGCGTGCCTTGGGGATCGACCGTCCAGGCCTTGTCCGAGCGCGCGTAGCAGCAGGTCGTGCCGTCCTCGGTGAGGATTTCGCCACCCGCGGCCTCGAGGCGCTGGCCCAGCTCCGCCAGTTCGCCGGCGGAATCGACCTGCAGGCCGAGATGATCGATACCCGGCGCGCGACCCCTGGCCGAAATGGCGAAGTTCAGGCGCGGCTCGTCCAGCATCCACTTGGCATAGTCGGCCTCGCGCTTGACCGGCTCGAGGCCGAACAGGTTTGAGTAGAAGCGGATGCTCGGTGCAAGCTCGGCGACGTTGAGGTGCACATGGAAGCGTTTCATGACTTGCTCCGGCGGTTGGGCAGGCGCACCGGCGCGCAGGCGCCGGCGCTGGGGGCACACGCTGGCGCGGCGGTTTCGCCGGCACAGCAGTTCTCGAGCAGGTAGCCGACCAGGGAATCCATGCGCGCGTAGTCGGCGCTGCAGCGGATCGCACGGCCTTCGCGCTGGTCCACGACCAGGCGCGCCTGGCGCAGCACGTTGAGGTGGTTGCTCAGGGTCGCGCCCGGCAGGCCGGTCGCGGCACGCAGTTCACCGACGCCCAGGCCCGCTAGACCGGCCCGGATCAGGCGGCGGAACAGCTCCAGGCGCGTCGCGTGGGCCAGGGCGCCCAGGGCCAGCAGCGCTTCAGTTGATTTCATAATTCCGGAATTATAGAACTATCGTCCGGAATGTCAATTTCGCCACGCGAACCCGCGCGGCGGGTCCGGCCCTGGGGCCTGCAAGGCGCTCAGCGCGGGCTACGCAGTTCGCGCGCGCCCGGGTCGAGGCCGCTGCTCACTCGAAGCCGTTGCTGAAGACCGGGTCGAGCGCCGCGATCTGGCCGCGAATTGCACCGTTGGGGAAAACCGCGTTGTGCAGGTTGAAGTACATCTGCCCGGACCGGAGCGCGGCGACCTGCGCCGGCGTGATGCTGAACAGCGCGTCCACCACCGTTCCGCTGGTTCCCGGATCCGGCGCGAGATCGAACACGATCGGGCCGTTCGCGCCGGCGCTGGCGTTGTGGATATGCCCTGCAAGGGCGTTGCCGCCCAGCCCGCTCCAACTCAGCGTGGCCAGCACCTGGGTACTGGCCGCATTGATGCTGACCGCGCCAGCGCCGGTACCGGCCGATGCATTGGGCGGAACCTCCTGGGCGCCGCTCAGGAGCGCGGTCTGCGGCGTACTCGACAGCAACTGGCCGCGGATTTCGCCCCCGGGGAAGTTCGACGTGTGCAGGTTGATGTAGCTCAGGCCGTTACGCAGGTCGGCGACCTGGGCTGGCGTCACCGCGAAGCTCAGGTTGACGACCGCTCCCGCGGTGGCGCCAGTGGTGGGATTGAGGTTGAACCGGACCGGGCCGTTGACGCCGATGGCGGCCGGGGCATGGATATGGCCAGCGCTGAGGTTGGAGCTCAATCCGGAGTAGTGCACCGACACCGTGATGACCGTCTCGGCCGCATTCAGCGTCACCCGGCCGAACCCGGTTGCGCTGCTGGCATTGGGCGGAACCTCCTGGGCGCTGCCCAGGTCGGCGACGAACCAGGCCTGCGCGAGGGCCTGCGCCGACCACGGGTTTGCGAGGCACGCGAACACGATCACCGGGAAAATTCGCATTGCGCATTCCCTCGACGGTTTGAGCCCCGGGGATCGTACTCCGCTTGCACGACACCCGGGCGCGAGGGCGCTAAACTGCGCCGACGGACATTGCACGGGTCCGTATGGAGGCTGCCATGGCGAAGGCGAGCGACCTGCTTTCCGGCAAGGGTCCGCAGGTGCATGCGATCGGCCCCGACGAACCGGTGCTGGCGGCGATCCAGATGATGGCCGACCAGTCGGTCGGCGCCCTGCTGGTGATGCGCGAGGGCGCGCTGGCCGGCATCGTTTCCGAACGCGATTACGCGCGCAAGGTGATCCTGCGCGGTCGTTCCTCGGCCGAGACCGCGGTGTGGGAAATCATGAGTTCGCCGGTGACCACGGTCGGGCCGGGCGATTCCGTATCCACCTGCATGATGCTGATGACCGAACGCAAGATCCGCCACCTGCCGGTGGTGGACGCGGGCAAGGTGATCGGCGTGCTCTCGATCGGCGACCTGGTCAAGAGCGTGATCGAGGAACAGCAGCAGGAAATCGCGCAGTTGCAGCGTTATATCGTCAGCTGATCCGCAGCGGCCGGGCTTGCGTCCGGCCGCGTTTGCGGGAACGCTCGCCACTCCCCGTTCCCGGCCAGTCTCCGTGCCCGCCCGACCGAGCGACCACCACGCCCGGCTCAGCCTCCTGCTCGACCGCTTCGGCGCCCGCCTGCGTTTCCTGGTCGAGCAGCACTGCGGCCGTCGCTCGGGCCTGGACCCCGACGATATCGAGCAGGAGGTCCGGATCCGGCTCTGGCGGGCCCTGGAACGTGACCGGAATGCCCCCCTTGCTGCGTCCTATATCCAGAAGGCCGTGGTCAGTGCGGTGGTGGATGCCGTCCGGCGGGCCCAGGTCCGGCCGACGGAGCCGCTGCCGGAACCCGATAGCGGCGTGCAACTGGTGGACGACACCGCCGTGGCACCCGAGCACCGGGCCATGGAAGATGAACGGATGGCGCTGGTCGCGCGGGCGATCGCGGAACTCACGGAACGGCGCCGGGTACCAGTGCAGTTGCACCTGCAGGGCTTCGGGTTCGTCGAGATCGGCGGCCTGCTGGGGATGAGCGACGAGGCGGCGCGCAAGCTGGTGACGCGCGGCCTGGACGAATTGCGGTCCCGGTTGCAAGGCTGGGGCCTGGAGTCTGGTGATGGATGACGCACGACTGACCGCACATTTTCGCCGCGCGCTGGCGCGCACGGGCGCTGCTGCGCCCAACGCCGATTGCCTGGCCGACGATCTGGTTGCGCTGGCCGCGGGACGCCACCTGGGCGATCGCCACCAGGCGGTGGTCGCGGCGCTGGCGGCCTCGCCGGAAGCCTTGGCGATGTTTCGCATGGCGCAGGCATCGGCGCAGCCCGCGGCCGTGCTGGCCGGGGAACTCGATGCGCTGTCGCGGCGCGGTTCGGTGCGGCGCGAGCACCGCCACGCGGGTACCGGTGGCCGCGTGCGTCGTTTCGCGGCGGCGTTCGGCACCGCGGCGGCGCTGGCGCTGGTCGCGTGGCGCCTGCTTCCGGGCGTGGGCGCGGATGATCCCGCGCTGGCGATGCCGGCGTCCGACACCATCCTGGCCGCCGATTCCTTCGAAGCCGGACGCGCGCTCGAACGCGACGGCGCGCCGCATGCCGGCGACGAGTCGATCTTCCACGACGACTTCGGCAGTTCGGGCTGAGCGGCACCTCCGCGCCGACGGTGCGGACGCGCCTGCTGTATCAGCGGCTTCAGCCGCGACCGGGGCCCATCGCCCGCAGAGCGGGCTCCTACAGAGCCGGCTTCGTAGGAGCCCGCTCTGCGGGCGATG
>Ga0209254_10006742_pt1 | contig 10590 bp, 8 predicted proteins | sample FrelakmetDIP11DI_FD_187148 | JGI IMG/M metagenome (GOLD analysis project Ga0209254, IMG submission 187148) | Freshwater lake sediment microbial communities from the University of Notre Dame, USA, for methane emissions studies - DIP11 DI (SPAdes)... | ecosystem: Environmental > Aquatic >... | reverse complement strand
CTGATCAACAAATGGCGCGGCGGCAGCAACAGCTGGTACGACCCCCACGGCGAACATGCCATGCCCTACGACATGAATGGCCACGGCACCCAGACCATGGGCATCATGGTGGGCGGGTCCGCAGGCGGCTCGGCTATCGGCGTGGCGCCGGATGCCCATTGGGCAGCGGTGAAACTGTTCAACGACGCCGGCCAGGCTACCTACAGCGATATTCACCTCGCCTTCCAGTGGCTGCTCGATCCCGACGGCGATCCGAACACACCGGACGCCCCGGATGTGGTCAACGCCTCCTGGGGACTGGTGGGCACTGCCGGGCAATGCATTACCGAGTTCAACCTGGACATCCAATGGGATGCCATCTTCCAAAAAAACCTGACCTCTTGCAGACCCATCATTAATGCAGAAGCGCGGCCGGTCCAGGGTAGATTGGGGATCTGCTTGGTCATCCACCAGGGCTGACACAACTTGCATGTGCCCTTGAGGCTGCATAAAGCCTCCCATCACGCCAAAGCTGGCGTAGAGGATATTAGGAATTGCAGATGAGCCGTTGGAATCAACCGTGATCAATCCAGGGATGATCGTGTGGTAAGGCCGTTTATTGGGTGCCAGGGCATTGGGATGGGAGGGGTCCAAAGAGAAGCCCATACCACGGTTCTGCAATGTAAAACCCCAGCCTGGTGGAACAATTCCAGTCCCGAATCCCATGTAATTACTGTTTATGAAAGAACACGCATTCCCTTCCTCATCTACCACGCTGAGGTAGACGGTGTCGGAGGATGACGTGGGGATCCCGTGTGTCTGGTCGAGGGTGGCATGATCTGGATGAATCAGCTTGCACCGCTGAGCGGCATATTCCTTGGATAATAGCCACTCCAAGGGAGCTGGATTAAAGGTTGGGTCTGTCACATACCAGCGTGTGTCGGCAAATGCCAGGCGCATGGCTTCGATCATCAGGTGCAAGCGTTGGGTCGAGAGTGGAGGCATGGAACCAATCTCGTAACCTTCCAGCAGGTTCAGAGCAACAAGAGCAGCCAATCCCTGCCCATTGGGAGGACACTCCCACACACGAACGTGGTGGTACGTGGTGCTGATGGGTTGCTCCCAGGTGCTGGTGTGGGCAGCCAGATCGTCCACGGTGAGGCACCCTCCAGCCTGCTGGACGACACGGGCAATGGCTTCCGCCACCTCACCCTGGTAAAAAGCATTCTTTCCCCCTTCGACAATCCTACGCAGTGTGCGGGCCAATCCTGGATTGTGAAATATTTCCCCTGCCCGAGGTGCACGCCCATCGATCGTCATTTCGATCCCACCAGGCACATTGCTCAGACGACTGGCGCTACGATCCCAATAATAAGCAATAATCGGAGAGACTGGAAAGCCCTCTTCTGCCAGGCGAATGGCAGGGGCCAAAACCTGGTTGATAGGCAGCCGCCCATGCTGAGCCAGCAGGTCACACCAGCCGGCACATGCCCCCGGGGTGGTGATCGTGTAGGGATGAAATTGGGGTATATTCTTTGCGAATCCTTCTTTTTTCAAGCGGTCGATGGTAAGACCGGCTGGGGCACGGCCAGAGCCATTGAGGGCTGTTATGTACCCGGTTGATGCCTGGAAGTATAAGGCAAAACAATCCCCACCCAAGCCTGTGGAGGTTGGCTCGGTGACGTTCAGAGCGGCTGCGGTAGCAACAGCCGCATCAGCCGCATTGCCCCCTTGCGCAAGAACTTCCAACCCTGCAGCCACTGCCAGCGGTTGGGAAGTGGCAACCATACCGCCCATCCCATAGACGGGCGAGCGGTGAGAAACAAATTTGAGTTCATTTTTTGAGGGCATGTGTCACCATTTTGAATTAAAAGCACACAGTAGCCTCAATAATATTTTAGCCCTGTGTGCATAGTTGGTGAGTTAATTTATCGGGTGACTTCTATCCCTTTTCCAGGAATAACCTCACCAATCACCCACAGGGTTTGTTCCATTTGCACGGCGCGGTTTTGAAGCAGCTCCAACTTATCGGGGGGAACGGCAAGCAGTAATCCTCCGCTAGTCTGCGGGTCGAAAAGCAGCAGCTGTGAAGGCTCGTCGAGAGCAGGATCAAAGTGCACATTGGTCCCGAAGTAGAGACGATTATCGTAAGTGCCACCAGGGAAAATAAACTGTTCCGCGTAGGTGCGGGCACCTGAGATGAAGGGGATTTTTGGATAGATAAAACGGATGCCTACTTTAGAAGCTTCAGCCATCTCGCAGGCATGCCCGAGAATGCTAAAGCCGGTGACATCCGTGCCGCTGTGCAGATCAAATTCCACTGCCAGCTCTGCGGCAACCTTGTTCAGCTTTTTCATCCACTCCACGGCTTCAGCGACATCCGCTGGGTTGGCTTGCTCGCGTTTGAGGGCAGTGGTAGTAGTACCAAATCCGAGTGGCTTGGTGAGCACCAGCACTTCTCCAGGATGCAATCCGTTTTTAGTGAGCATGTGGTGCGGATTTACAAAGCCCAAAACAACCAGCCCGTATTTGGGCTCATTATCCTGGACGGTGTGACCACCGGCAATCACCACCCCAGCCTGGCGGGCAATCTCTGCCCCGCCGCGCAGGATATTGCTGGTCACCTCGATTGGCAGATCAGCGGGCAGGGCAGCGATGTTGAGGGCTAAGAATGGCTTTCCACCCATGGCATACACGTCTGAGAGGGCGTTGGCGGCGGCAATGGCACCGAAATCATAGGCGTCATCCACCACGGGGGTGAAGAAGTCTGTTGTCACAACCAGGGCACGCTCATCGTCCAATTGCCAGACGGCTGCGTCATCAGGCTCACCCAACCCGACGAGCAGGTTGGGATAATCTGTGCGGTTAAAAATCCCTTGCAAGGGGCGCAGTACCTGCGCCAGCGTTTCCGCATTCAGCTTGGACGCTCAACCTGCACAGCTGGAGAGGCTTGTCAGGCGGATTTGGCGTCCGGAGGGTTTACTGTCTGATTCGCTCATATTTTTATTTCTGAGGCTGCCCCAAAGGGCAGCCTCTTGAAAATTATAACGACTTAATCTAAGGCGTCGCTGTCGGTGCGGGGGTTTCTGTGGTTAGTGTGGGCAGGGTCAGTAGATACGGGTTGTCGTTTGGCACCAGCATCACCTGGATGCCTGGAGCCAGCCTGTTGATGTACTGGTAGAGCAACAGGTTGTCATTGTTTCGTAATGACTCTTCAATGAGTTTCAATGCCTTGGCCTCGGCATCTGCCTGAAGGAGTCTCGCATCCGCGGCACCTTGCGCATTGATCACCACCGCGTCTGCCTGACCCTGGGCGACCTGGCGGGCTTGCTCGGCTTCCTGCCTGCGCTGTTCAACCACGAATTTAGCTTGTTGTGCCTGCTGCTCCGCCACCTGTTTCTGCTCCACCGAAGCGGCATATTCAGGCGAGAAGGTGATGTTACGCAGGATGAAATCGACCAGACCCAAGCCGTTGCCTTGCAGTTTTTTCTGCAAGTCCGCGGATATTTTGGTGATCATTTCAACCCGCTTACTGGTGACCACTTCCTCGACCCTATACTGCGAGACCACATCGCGAATAATACCGCGTGACAGGGGGCGCACCAGTTCAGCGGTATAGCGATCCTGCCAATCGATATGTAACCCGACCACCTCGGCTGGGTCAATCGCATAAATCACGGAAGCATCCACAAAGATCTCCTGCCCGTCAGCGGTACGGGCAGCGATCGAATCGTCCCCCTGAACCTGCCCTTCATTGGTTGCGATGGACATGGTATAGGTCTGGCGCGAGATGGGGTAGATGACCACACTCTCGAAGAATGGGATGATCCAACGCAGACCTGGTTGTAATGGATCAGCCCGGTAACCTGCAGGCTGAAGGGCTGAAATGACTACTCCACGTTCCTCCGGCTGGATGAAAACCAGCCCTGCACTGACCACGGATAAGACTATGGCGCTTGCCAGGACAACCAGAGTGATCGTAACCACACCCTTGACGTTTTTATTACGCGAGGCGCGCAAAACCACGATAACGATCAAACCAAAGAATACCACCCAGGCAGTTGCTGCAAAAAGTTTAATCAAGCTTGCGACATTCATTTTTTCTCTCCTCTATTAATCTTAATTGATTATAACCCGATTTCAATACAAGCCATTCCACGGGTAGACCGATTTTTCCATGCTCATCTTACTGTGATTCGTATGAGCAATCCCTTGGATTATCTTAGGAATTCATACGTAACCTATATTTTGAATTGGGTTACTTCTTTTCTGAGAATATGATCATGTGAAGAACCCACTGAAGGTTTTTGGTGTAATTATTTGGAGGTCTTTGTGAAGAAAGATGCCTTCTTCTTAATGATAGCAATTATTCCAGAGAACGCTATTTAGCAATGTATAAGTAAACAAAGTCTGATTTGATATACGGACAAAACTCATAATGTCCTTCCAGTTATAATATGATTAACAGTAAATCTACCAAAAAACAAGAGATCATCGTATCTGTTAGAACCTGCACCTATTTTATCTGGACTCGGTGGCCATTGGATGATAATACGTTTTGAAAAACCATATACATTGAATAAGCTTCGATTATTTCATAGGAGATCACCATGATTTCGATTCTAGCTCAGAATTGGCGCAATTGTGGCATACACCTCGGAGACATTATTCTCGTCCACAGCAGCCTTAAGCGTAGTCTACAAATGTATAACACTACTCCGCAAGCAGTTATGGAATCTTTTCTGGAAGCTGTTGGGTTGAACGGCACTGTTCTGTTCCCATTATTCAACTTTGATTTCACGAAGGGTGTCCCCTTCGATATTCGCACCACACCTTCGCAGATGGGTGCACTAACTGAAGCGGCCAGGATGCATCCCGATGCTTTACGTAGTGGTCATCCGATCTATTCATTTGCAATCATCGGACCAGAGGCACGAAATTTCGCGGTTGATAATTTCAGCGGTTATGGTTCTGATTCGCCTTTTGCTATCCTGCGTCAGCTAGATGGCAAGATCGCTGTACTTGACCTAGATGACTTAAATAGCATGACCTTCTATCATCACATTGAAGAAATGCATGAAGTACCCTACCGTTGGCACAAGAGGTTCACTGGCGAATATACCGACGCCACTGGTATAACGAGTGAACGCACATATGGCCTGTTTGTACGCGATCTTGACAGGGGCGTATTGACAGATGTCAATCCTATGAGCGAGATCCTTTGGGAAAAAGGACTGTACCAGGGTGAACATCCCATGCAGGGTATCGGGTTACGCACCATTTCCGCCCGCGTAATGTACGATGCCGTTTCGGAAGTCATCAATACAGGACACGCTCTAGGATTACTGTATTCCATCAAACAAACTACTAATTGATAAGCAATAAAATGAAATCCATTGACGAATCCATGTATGCGTTGGTATGCCGACTTTTCCCCATTTGCCGTAGTATTACCGGCAACGGGGTGCGCGAAACGCTAAGAATCATAGCAGAAGAACTACCTGGCTTGGTCATTCATGAGGTTCCTTCAGGAACCCAAGCCTTTGATTGGACTGTGCCAGGCGAGTGGAATGTGTGGGATGCTTACGTGCTCGATCCCGATGGAAACAAGATCATTGACTTTACCAAGTCCAACTTACATCTGGTTGGCTACTCAATACCGGTCAATAAAACAGTCTCCCTGAGTGAGTTGCAGGAGCACCTCTATTCTCTTCCCGACCAACCAGATGCCATCCCGTATATTACATCCTTTTACCAGGAACGTTGGGGTTTTTGCGTTACACACCGACAGAGAGAACAGATCAAAAAAGAGGGCAAGTATACCGTGATGATAAAGAGTGATCTTAAAAGCGGATACCTGACCTATGCTGAATTACTCATCCCCGGAAAATGCCAAGAGGAGATATTCTTATCAACCTATATCTGTCATCCCTCAATGGCAAACAATGAACTCTCCGGTCCCGTCGTAACGACGTTCCTTGTCAAGTGGCTGCTCTCCAGAAAACGCAAATACACGTACCGTATTGTGCTCGCCCCCGAAACAATCGGCTCTATTACATATCTAAGCCGTAATTTAGAAGAGATGAAGAAGCAAGTTATTGCTGGATATAATATCACCTGCGTTGGTGACGAACGGGCATATTCTTTTTTACCTTCGCGCAAGGCCGACTCATTAGCTGATAAGGTTGCTCTGCATGTGCTAAAACACATGCACCCAGGTTTTAAGCAGTACACTTACCTCGAACGAGGCAGCGATGAGCGTCAATACTGCTTCCCAGGCGTAGACTTACCCGTAGCTTCCATCATGCGCTCAAAATATGGGACATATCCCGAGTATCACACCTCGTTAGATGACTTGACGCTTGTAACACCACGAGGTCTAAAGGGATCGTATGATGTTATCCGAAAATGTATCGAGTGCATTGAAGCCGATGAGTATTTGCAGGTTGTGACGTTATGTGAGCCGAAATTAGACAAGCGCGGCCTCTATCCAACGCTCTCAACAAAACAAACCAACAATCTGGTGCGCGACATGATGAACCTGCTCGCTTATGCAGATGGGTCCTGCTCATTGCTGGAGATTGCAGATAAAATCAATGTTCCCATGTGGAATCTGATACCCATCGTCAAAACATTAAAACATAAAAAACTCTTGCTACGGAATCACTGAACAGAAAGAGCGTCTTATGACTGAAAACTCTCCCTATAGCGACTTTACCATCGGTGCAAAAGCCAGCCTTTCACGCGTAATTTCCGAAGCAGACATCCAACATATGGCCGAGGTCACCGGTGACTATAATCCAATACACATGGACGAAGACTTTGCCAAGCTTACTCGCTTTAAAGGCCGCATCGCTCACGGCGTCTTCAGCACTGGGTTGATCTCAGCGGTGCTTGGCACAAAACTACCCGGTCCGGGGGCAGTATATCTGAGGCAGACACTAGACTTCCTGTACCCAGTCCGGCCTGGGGATATACTAACGGCTGAAGTTGAAGTAACCTCCTGGCAGGCTGACAAGCGCATCATCACCCTCAAGACATGCTGCTTGAACCAGGACGGCAAGAAGGTTGTAGATGGAGAAGCTGTACTGTTAGTAGATAAGTAATTAATCAGCTCAATATAAATAACTGGTTGATAGAGTTTGAGTGAGATACCAGCGAATGTAATTCCATGCAAACATGAGACAAACCGGGGGTCGGGTTACTGAAATTCGTCTTGAAGCCGGCAGGCAAATGGAAGCATTCATTGCCTGCCCTGATGATGCCATCCCACATGCTGGGCAGTATCTGCTGGCATCGGATATGAATGACCCGCAAGAAGTAATTGGGGCTGCGCTTTTTCTGGCTGAAAAATCCATGCATGGTTTTTGGGCAGCCACACCCATCCCGATCTCATGGAGACCGGGAACGTACCTAGACCTGGTGGGACCCCTAGGGCATGGATTTGAGTTGCCTCGGGAGGTTCAGCGCCTGGGGTTGGTGGCGCTGGGTGATACTGTCTCTCGCTTGATGCCCCTGGTTGGGCAAATCGGAAAATCCCATGTTGGCATAACCTTATTCACTGACCTGCCTCTCCCGAGGATTCCTGCTTTGTTGGAGGCATACCCGCTTGCTTCGCTGGTGCAGGTGTTGGACTGGCCTGATTTTCTGGTCTTTGACCTGCCGTGGCAGCGCTTGCCTGAGTTAAGGGAGGTGCTCGTCTCCGGGATGGAAGGGGTCTAAACTGCCCATCCCAGGTGCTGGTCACGATGCCCTTTCCCTGTGCAGGGTTGGCACGCTGTGGAGCATGCGCCGTGCCTGCCCGGAGAGGCTGGAAATTAGCTTGTGAGGATGGACCAGTGTTTGATCTCAGTCAACTTAAATGGTGAATAATGTATACGCTCGATCTGGCCATTGATCCTCCACTGATGAATGCCGCGGGCAGCTTGGGATTCTACGCCGATCTCCATAGCCCGCTGGACTGGCGCAACCTGGGGGCATTTTTTACGAACCCGGTCAGCCTGATGCCACGCACACCTGCCCACGGGGAGCGCTTTATTGCATTTCCGGGAGGCTTTCTCCTTCACACGGGTTATCCGAACCCTGGTATCAGCCAGGTCGTGCGACAATATACCAGGCATTGGAGCCGCTCTCCAATTCCGGTGATCGTTCATCTGATGGGAAGAAGCCCAGAAGAGGTGGCAAAGATGACAAGACGGTTGGAATCCGTGGAAGGGGTTACGGGCCTGGAAGTGGGGGTGACCAGTGATGCGAGTATCGATTGGGTGGTGGCGCTCACTCAGGCAGCCTACGGCGAATACCCAGTCATCATGCGCCTGCCGATGGAACGATCGGTCGAGCTGGCACCAGGGGCTATTAATGCCGGAGCCACGGCGATCAGTCTTGCGCCTCCCCGAGGGGTACACCCGACAGGAGCTGGAGAAATGGTCCAGGGCAGGCTTTATGGCCCGGCGATCCTGCCTGTTGCTTTGAGGGTGGTGCATGAGCTTACCCAAATGAGCATTCCGACCATCGGAGCAGGTGGTGTGTATACACAGGAGCATAAAAACGCCATGCTGGCAGCGGGAGCCTTCGCGGTTCAGCTTGATAGCATCCTTTGGCGTGGAGCTGGATATCATCTGTTCGCTTGAAGGAGGCTGCATGGAGATTATCAGGATTGACTCGCTTGCTACGGCATTCATCCGTCCAGTGGAGGGTGTCAATGCTGGCTTAATCCACACACCAAAAGGCATGATTTTGATTGATACAACCTCCTCTCCAGCGGAAATCAAGATGTTAGTTGAAGCTGTGGACGCTAACCCAGAAGAGGTGCGCCTGGTAATTAACACACACTTTCACAGCGACCACACCTGGGGAAACCAGGTCTTCAATTGCCCAATTTTGGCGCATCGCTCCTGCCTGGAGCGCATGCAGTCCGGTCTTAAAAATGAATGGAGCCCGGAAGCACTCCAATCCTATCTTTCTGACCAGGAAAAAACAGACCCTAAAAAGGTGGATGATTTTCGCCGGACGCTGCTGGATTTAAACATCACCCTGCCCAACCAGGTTTTCGAGGAACGCTTCGAAGGGGAATTGGCTGGACTGAGCTACGAGGTCATCCATCTGGGCGGGCACACACCAGACCTAAGCGTGGTTTGGCTGCCAGATCGCAGGCTGCTCTTCGCTTCCGACCTGATCTTCCAAGGTCGCTACCCATACGTCTTCGATGCCGATATACCTGTTTGGATTGCCAGGCTAAGCCATCTGATGGAATTCGACGCATTGGTGATCATCCCGGGGCATGGCGTAATGTGTGCGGAAGCGGAGATCACCGCCTTGCGTGATTATTTGCAGGAAACCTGGGACCTAACCCATGAACATATCCGCCAGGGGCACAGCCCAGATGAGACCGCAGCTGATCCGGCTTATTCTCGATTTGCTGAACAGAAATACGAGCGGCTGCATCATGCGAATATCCGCTATATGTACAATCAAATAATTGGGTAAAAGGATTGCCGAGAAGAATTTAGGTTTAAGGGTTGGCAGATGCGAAATCAATGGCGTATTGAGCGTCTTGATAACCTGGGCGGTGCTCCAAAGCTTTCCGCCAATCTGCCACAGCTTCATTCTTCTTCCCCATACGGTACAAGGCCCATCCATGCCATAGCAGGGCTTCTTCCGAGTTGGGCGTGCGTTGCAGGGCATATTCTGTGACCGTCAATAGTTCGGTGGTCATCGCAGCATGGAAATAGGCAAAGAATGGACCGAATTGATAACGGAGCATGCGCTGGTAAAATCCCAGTTTACGGGCGGTGTCGTAAGCACTGGTAGCCTCACTATAACGCTCAAAATAAACCAGGTTGCTGCCCAGATTGAACCAGGCGTAGGCGTTAGCAGGCTCAGACTGCGTTTCAGCCTGTGATACTTCCAGAGCGTGTTGGCGATTAAGATCCGGGTCCCAGCTATCTCCCAAAACAGCCTTTAGAGCCTCTTCCTGAGTGGGGAGATAAGTCAATAGATATACCCGGTTGAAAATCTGCCAGTAATCATCCAGGGTTGAGTATGAGATGACTTGATTGGGACCGTGGAAACTGTCCTGCCCGGTGAAGGTCTGTGTGCTGTCATCATAGCCAGTCACTAGCAAATAGTGAGCCGCCCACAGGTCATCTTTAGGCCAGTAGGGTTGCTCAAAAAAGAAGCTCTCCTCAATCATCACCGGGAATCCCGCGGCAACGAGTTTCTTCAGCAGTTCCAAATCACCCCCAACGCGGAACTCCGCATTCAACCAACCAGCATGGGTGCGGACAAAGTAAACCAGCTCCTCCGGGTTTACATTACGGTCTTCTGGAATCGGTTTGACTACCTGAGTGATATTATCTTGATTACCCTCCCAACCATAGTAGCGTAGATATAGTGCCAGCGTGGCGGGTCCACATTCGTTTGGACCTTGCAGTTCCCAGAGTGGTGCTGATAGCTGGACTGCAGCCGGGATAGGCGTTGGGCTGGGTTGCGGCGTAGCTGTTGGGGCAATTGTTGCGGTTGGCTGGTCGGGTACAATGGTTGGCAGGCTGGTTGGGGTATGGGTGGCAGCCTGGGTGGGTAGATCGATGGACTCTGCTGGGGTGGGGAAAG
>Ga0209254_10006741_pt1 | contig 10590 bp, 9 predicted proteins | sample FrelakmetDIP11DI_FD_187148 | JGI IMG/M metagenome (GOLD analysis project Ga0209254, IMG submission 187148) | Freshwater lake sediment microbial communities from the University of Notre Dame, USA, for methane emissions studies - DIP11 DI (SPAdes)... | ecosystem: Environmental > Aquatic >... | reverse complement strand
CACGCGGCGGCCCTGGTGGACGCCGTGCATGAGCTCAGCCGTCCCTACCACACCGACACCTGAGCGCCGGTCGTGCCGGAGCCGGCCCTGGGAGCTTAGCGTGGGTGCGGGGAGGATCTGAAACCTGTGGGGGCGGGGTCAGTCGAAGGGCGCGAACCACCGCTCGACGCCGTGGCGGTCGGTTCCGCGAAACAAAAACCCGTGTCGCTCCAGGTAACGCCGGATGCCACGGCGCATCAGCTTGGGATTGTCCGCCACCAGGCGTAGGCCGGAGGCCGGGTGATTTTGGCTGTCCACCTTGAGCAGTTCGCGCGTTCGATTGGTCAGCTCCCGGACCAAGTAGGGGATGCGGTGGGCGGGCGCGATGAAGACGCGTAGGTCGTAGACGGTACGTCCATCGGCGTTTCGGCGGCCCAGGCTGACGCTGGTGAGGCCGGCGACTTGGCCATCCGGGGATCGGGCGATGTAGACGAGCTCATGGCTGCGCCGCTCGGCGACGCACGACTCGCTTAAGGCCCCGTTCTCGAACCAGAAACGGATCGCCTCGCCCCGTTGCTCGGCGGTGACGGTCCGGTAAACCGGGAGCAGGGCGTAGCCATGGAAGGCATCCCTGCATCCATCGGGATCGGGTTCCGGCCTTGGCAAGGCATCGGGGTCCATCTCCCCCCCATACGTGCCGATCGGAAGGCGCTTCGGCAAAGCCGCGAGGTCGGTCAAGACCTCAAGCCTCAGATCCCGACCTTGAGCTTCTGCCCAGGCCGAATGTTGTTGTCGTTGGGCGCCATCTTGTTGAGTTTTCGTAGCTCCGTCACCGAGATCCCGTTCAGGGTGGCAACCCGATAGAGGGTCTCCTGGGGCTTGACCACGTGATACTTGGCGGGTGTGGCCGAGACCTTGGTGCCCTTCGCCGGCTTCAAGGTGGCCTGGGCGACCTTCACGCCCTTCTCGCTCTTCGCCGGCTTGGCCGTCGTCAGGGCGACCTTCTGGGTCTTCCCGGCGGTCGCCGATTTCTCCGGTGCCTTGGCCTTGCTGGCAAGCACAGGCTCGGGCTTGGGCACCTGCTGGCCCGACCTCGGTGCGGCGGCGACGCGCTTGGGCGTGGGCTCGGCGCGCGCGATCATGATCGGGGCGGGGGCGCTGTAGGGCGGCGGATGGCTCGCCACTCGGCGCGTGCTGCCCGCCGGGAGCCACACGATGTGACCACTCGGCAGGTGGGCCCTGCCGTCGCGCACGGGCTGCTGCCAGGCCGTATTCAGGCTAGCGAGGGTCGCGGTGGACACGCCGTAGTGCTGGGCCAGGTGGTGGGCCGGCATGCTGCTGCGCAGCACCAGACGGTCGTAGGGCCAGGGCTCCTCGTAGCGTACCCCCTCCGGGAAGTAGTGCGATGCGTTGCTGGCCACCTCCCGGGCGGCCAAGAACTCTGCATAGAAGTTGCGGGAGGCGAACCCGAAGGCGGGTCCCTTGTAGTTCTTGACGATCTTGCCGATGTCGTCCCCGTAGGCGGCCCTCGCCTTCATCATCCCCCCCTTGCCGTGATTGTAGGAGGTGATCGCTAGGGGCCAACTACCGAGCTTGGCGTGGCCGGCCGATAGGTAACGGGCGGCGCCGTTCGCGCACACGATGGGATCCAGCCGTTCGTCGAGGGCGCTGTTGACGTCCATCCCGTAGACGCGACCCGTGGCCGGCATGAACTGCCAGACCCCGGCGGCCCCAACGCCTGAACGGGCATTGGTCTGGAAAGAGGATTCCACGTGGGGCAGGTAGGCGAGATCCTCCGGCACGCCATGGGCCCGCATGATCTCGCGGAAGGCCTTGTCGTAGCGTCCGCTGATCTCGACCCCGCGGCGGAAGCGCTCCCGCAGGCCCCGCTGGACGCGCACCCGATCGGCGGCCCCGTAGAGGGACCCCGTGCCCCCGGCCTTCTCAAACTTGGCGAGGAGCGCCTTGTCCTCGGGGCTCAGTGGCTGTCTGGTCGTCACCCGCTCCTGGAGAGCCCGGACCCGGGCCCGGTGATACTCGGTACGGGAGCGGACCAGGTCCTTCTGCAGCGGCGTATAGCCTTCCTGGATGGGCGCGGGAAGTTGTACCACCTCGTAGATGACGCCCAGGTGCTCGTCGTCGTGGATGGCCGCCTGGCCCCGGCTCCAGACCCCGTAGACGTGGCGCCAGAAATCCACGTTGGGCTTGATTTCGGGCGGGATTGGAAACTGACCCGAGGATCGGATCGGGTGGTCGCCGCCCGGGGCCTCGGTCTCCGCATAGCCCCCACCGCCAGTACTGCTGCAGCCGGCGAGCCCGAGCAAGGCCGCGATGAGGGTCAAAAAAAGGAGCGCCCGGAAGGGCGCTGCGTTCATCAGGTGGCGAGTCCACCTCTGGGCCTGCTCCGGACCCCTAAGGACCTGACAGTGGTCTTGCGCTCGCGCTTGGATCATGGCTCCCCCCCCAGGGCGCGCCGTTCCCGGCACCGTACCGGAAACTGATGCCAAATAATCGCCTAGGCGCGTCTCTTACGCAATCCTTGCAACACACCGCCCGGCGGACGGGATTTGACGCAGTGCGCATTGCCATCCGATGGCGAGCCGTGGAACCGGTCCTTGCGGCTCCAAGGGTCCTTGGCCCCTTTGGCCGCCGGGAGATTCATCGGCTGGCAAGACCCGCGCCTGGGACCAAGAGGGGGTCCAGTCCCTCCGACGCGAGCAGGGTGACCAGACGGATCAGAGGAAGGCCGATCAAGGCGCTGGGGTCGTCGCCCTCCAAACGCTCGAAGAGGGCGATACCCAGTCCTTCGGACCTGAAGCTCCCCGCGCAGTTGTAGGGCTCCTCCAGATCCAGGTAGGCCTCGATGCGGGCACGGGTGAGGGGGCGAAAGTGGACGCGGAACGGCTCCACCAGGGTCTGGGCACGCCCGGTGACGGCGTTCAACAGGCAGAGCCCGGTCTGGAACATCACGCAGCGCCCGGAGGCCCGCTCGAGCTGGTCGATGGCCCGCTGTCGGTCGCCGGGTTTCCCCAGGACTTGGTCGTCGATGCAGGCCACCTGGTCGGAACCGATGATGAGCGCATCCGGGAAGTCCGGTACCACCGCGCGGGCCTTGGCCTGCGCCAAGCGCAGGACCAGGACCTGGGGCGCCTCCCCCGGGTGGGGGCTCTCGTCCACCCGCGGTGACGCTGTGGTGAAGGGCAGACCCAGTCGCGCCAGGAGGGCGGACCGGAAGGGAGACGAGGAGGCGAGTACCAGGGGCTGGGTCATGGGACCTGGACGGAACGCTTGCAGGCGCATTGCCGGCTCAAGCCCCGTGACCCTGCCGCCCGACACTCGCTCGGGCTTAAGCCCCGCCCACGGCCCCGCCGACGACGGGAGGCTCCTGGCGGGGCTTGTTCTCACTGGGGGTCCCACTTGGAGTGCCGCTGGGGGTGCCGCCGGCCCCCGGGGTCGGCGCGCTGCGGTTGTCCCCCGGTGGGGGCTCGCGGACGGACCGCCCCGCCATGATGTCATCGATCTGGTCCTTGTCGATGGTCTCGTAGCGCAGGAGCGCGTCCGCCATGGCGTGGAGCTTGTCCATGTTCTCCGTGAGCAGGTCCTTGGCGCGCTGGTAATTCCGATCGATGATGACGCGCACCTCCTGGTCGATGGCCTGGGCGGTGTCCGCGGAGACCTGTCGTTGCTGTGTCACCGAGTGGCCGAGGAAGACCTCGCCCTCCTCGTCACCGTAGGCCAAGGGACCCAGGTTGTCCGAGAGGCCGAACCGGGTGACCATCTTGCGGGCGATCTCGGTCGCGCGCTCGATGTCGTTGGAGGCGCCGGTGGTCACGTGCTCTGCCCCGAAGATCAACTCCTCCGCCAGGCGCCCCCCGAACAGGCTGGAAATCTGGCTCTCGAGCTGGCGCTTGGACATGCTATAGCGGTCTCGCTCGGGCAGGAACAGGGTGACCCCGAGGGCGCGGCCTCGGGGGATAATGCTAATTTTATGCACCGGGTCGTGCTCGGGCACCAGGCGACCGACGATGGCGTGACCGGCCTCATGATAGGCGGTGAGCCGCTTTTCCGACTCCGACATCACCATACTGCGCCGCTCGGCACCCATCATGATCTTGTCCTTGGCCTTCTCGAACATCGCCATGGTGACGGTCGCCAGGCCGGCGCGGGCGGCGAATAGGGCCGCCTCATTGACCAGATTGGCCAGGTCGGCACCGGAGAAGCCGGGGGTGCCCCGAGCGATGGTTCGCGCATCCACGTCGTCCGCGAGGGGCACCTTGCGCATGTGGACCTCAAGAATGGCGGCGCGCCCGGAGAGATCCGGCAGACCCACGACGACCTGGCGGTCGAAGCGGCCCGGTCGCAGCAGGGCCGGATCTAGCACGTCCGCACGGTTGGTGGCGGCGATCACGATGATGCCCTCGTTTCCGGCGAAGCCGTCCATCTCCACCAACAGCTGATTGAGGGTCTGCTCGCGTTCGTCGTGGCCTCCGCCGAGTCCGGCCCCGCGACGGCGGCCCACGGCGTCGATCTCGTCGATGAAGATGATGCAAGGGGCGCTCTTCTTGGCCTGCTCAAACAGGTCACGTACCCGCGACGCGCCCACGCCGACGAACATCTCGACGAAATCGGAGCCCGAGATGCTGAAAAAGGGCACCTTGGCCTCGCCGGCGATGGCCCGTGCGAGCAGGGTCTTGCCAGTGCCAGGCGGACCCACCATCAGGACCCCGCGCGGGATCCGGCCACCCAGGCTCGAGAACTTCTGCGGGTTGCGCAGGAAGTCGACAAGCTCGCCCACCTCCTCCTTCGCCTCCTCCACCCCGGCCACGTCCCTCAAGGTCACCTTGACATCGCCCTCGGCGTGCTGGCGGGCGCGGCTCTTGCCGAAGTTGAAGATCCCCCCGGGCCCGCCCGCGCCGGAGCTGCGGCGCATGAACCAGAACCAAACACCGATCAGGACGAGGAACGGCAGCCAGGCCACCAGGAGCTGAGTGAACAGGCTGGGCTCCGGCGGGGGTTCCGCGCGGATGGTGACGCCCTGCTTCAGCAGGTCCCCGACCAGTCCGGGATCGCCGGGATTAAAGGTCTCGAAGCGCGAGCCGTCGGTGCGCAGCCCCTTGATCGACTGATCCTGGATTCGAACCTCCTCGATGGAGCCATCCGTCAGCTCCTGGAGGAACTGGCTGTAGCTCAAGCTGCGTGCCTCCGGCCGGTCGCTCCCGCCCATGTTGCTGAGCAGCATGACGAGCCAGAGGGTCACGGCGACCCAGAGGAGGATGTTGAAGTTCTTGGCGTTCATTGATCGGCTGTACCCCGAACCTTGTATGTTAAGCAGTCGACGGCGGGCTTGACCGCTCCGCGCCTTGCCCGTTACATCGGGGCTCAGAGACGGAATCCAAAGCACTGCAGGGGAGTCCCACCCCGCCCCTTGGGCCGCGGTCGACTCGCTTCGGCAGGCACTCCGCAGGACCCCCCGCGATCGGGTTGCCCGTCATGGCTGAGGGACCAAGGGAACGCCGGGGCCGGTCGCGCTGTCGCAAGCCCCGTTCACGCCGCAATTGACCTCGACACCCGATACTGCACGATTGACGCGCATGATGAAACCCACCTGGGCACTGACGACACTTGGATTCGCCGCCGGCACCGTCTTCGGGGCCCTGGCCCTCGGAGACCTGTCCCCCCCGGTCACTGCACCGACGACGGAGACGGCTTCCGTCGCTCGGGCGCCAGAAGTCTCCTCCGACCCTGGACCAGCCCTATCGGTTCAAGCCCCGGCGGATCCCCCGCCGTCGGTGGCGATTGGCCCGGAGACGCCGGCGGCCCCGGCAGAGGACCCACGGGTCACTGCGGTCCTGGCCTCCTGGCGTGCGGCGGAGGCGAGGATTGCCGACCTCCAAGCGCGATTGGTCAACGTCGAGCGGACCCTGGCCGAACGTTTCCAGACCGAGAACTCGGAGCGCCCTAAGGCACCCAAGACCGCGGACGAGCGGCGCGACGTGCTGGTTGCCGCGGGGGTGACTGCCAGCCTGGCGGACGACATCGTCTGGCGGGAGAGCCGCATAGAGCTCGAGCGGCTGAATCTGAGGGACCAGGCCAGCCGCGAAGGTTGGATGGGCAGTGACCGTTACCGGGAGGCCCTCAACGCCCTGTCCGAGGAGGGAGGTTCCCTGCGTGAGGAGATCGGCGATTCGGCCTGGGACCGCTATCTCTATCTCACGGGCGAGGACAACCGGGTGGCCGTCTCCTCGGTGATCCCCGGCTCGGCCGCGGAGGCGGCCGGACTCCAGCCCGGCGACCTGATCGAGTCCTACGCCGGCGGACAACCCTTCGGCTACAACGACCTTCGGCAGGCGACCACCGAGGGGGAGAAGGGGGAGCTGGTCGCAGTCCGCATCCGTCGCGGGGACCGCCTGATCGACGCTTGGGTGCCCCGAGGTCCTCTGGGGGTGCGCCTTGGGATGACCCGGGCCGAGCCGCTGCCATGACACGCCGCCATGAGACATTGCGGTTCCCGGATACGGGCCGCTTGCCTTTGCGGGACAGATCCCCTCCACCCTGTAGCGGCCCTGCATGAGGTTTCGATTGCCCGATACCCGCATGCCGGAATCCGACCCGCAGTGGCCCTCACGCCGGCGCGGCCGAGGGCTCGCCCTGTGGCTGCCGGGCCTAATCCTCGGCCTTTGGGCCTTGCTCGCCGTCCTGGCCTCCGTCCTGGACCTGGCCCACGACCGCGTGAATCTGGGTGCCATCTTGGACCCGCCCGGAGCGGGATCCCTTCTCGGCAAGGATGACCTGGGGCGCCCGGTCTGGGACCGACTCTTGATGGGCGCGCGAACCTCCCTGCTGGTCGGCCTCGGGGTGGTCGCCATCAGCGCAACGCTCGGGACCCTGATTGGGGCCCTGGCTGGATTCGCGGGAGGCCCCACCGACCTGATCCTGATGCGGATCATGGATGTCGTACTCGCCTTTCCCGGCATCTTACTGGCCATCGCGCTGGCGGGTGCCCTAGGGCCCGGGATCGGCAACCTCATCCTGGCGCTTGTCGCGGTGGGCTGGGTTGGTTATGCGCGGTTGGCCCGAGCCCAGATCCTGAGCCTCGCCGGCAGAGACCACGTGGTCGCCGCCCGCGCATTAGGGCAGGTGCCGAGCGTGATCCTGACCCGCCATCTAATCCCTCTGGCCCTGGCGCCCCTCCTCGTGGAGGCCACCTTCGGCGTCTCCGCGACGGTCGTGGCGGAGGCCGGGCTCTCCTTCCTGGGGCTGGGGGTCCAGCCCCCCGATGCCTCCTGGGGTAGCCTGGTGCGGGACGGGGTGGCCTACCTGTTGGTCGCGCCCCATCTCGTGCTGGCGCCGGGGGCGGCCATCTTCCTCGTGGTATTGTCGATGAACCTTCTGGGCGATGCCTTGAGGGACCGCCTGGACGTGCGTTGCCCGCGGGGCTGAAACGCCTCCGCCCAGGGCCCCGGAACCGCGAGCCCCGGGCTCGAACGCGTCTCGGCGCGACAGCCCCCGCAGGGTGTGCTAAAAAACCACCGAGCGCCCGTCCAGGGCGTGACAAAGCTGGAGGCGGACGGTGCGCGTCGAGATCAAGCGGACCCGAGGGGCCGCCCCTCTTGAGTGGGGCCTCTGAGCATGCCCCTTGGGCCCGTGATGGTGGATCTCGGCGGCACCGAGCTGACCGTCGAGGATCGCGAGCTGTTGCGTCATCCTGCGGTGGGCGGGGTCATCCTATTCGCCCGCAATTACGTCTCCCCGGTGCAACTGATCAGTCTCACCTCCGCGATCCATGGACTCCGGGAGCCACGCCTGCTGATTGGGGTGGACCAGGAGGGGGGAAGGGTGCAACGGTTCCGCGAGGGGTTCACCCGCCTGCCCGCGGCCGGTCGCTTCGGCACACTTTACCGGCGGGATCCTAAGCGGGCGCGTGGGGCTTGCGCCTCCGTGGCCTGGCTGATGGCCGCGGAGCTTCAGGTCGCCGGAGTCGACTTCAGCTTCGCACCCGTGCTCGACCTGGATCGGGGCCACAGCCGAGTGATCGGTGACCGGGGCTTCGCCTCTGCTATCGACGCGGTCACTGCCCTGGCGGCGGCCTGGGTGGAGGGGGCAGGGCGCGCGGGCATGGCATCGGTGGGTAAGCACTTCCCGGGCCACGGGGGGGTGGAGGCGGACTCCCACAGCGAGCTGCCTGCGGACGACCGTGACTGGGCCACCCTCGCGATGGAGGATTTGGTGCCCTTTGAGCGCTTGATCGAGCGAGGCCTCGAGGCGGTGATGCCGGCCCACGTGGTCTATCCGCAGATCGCACCGGACCCGGCGGGATTCTCGCCCTTCTGGCTGCGAGAGGTGCTGCGGGGTCGCCTGGGGTTCCAGGGCGTAATCTTCAGCGACGACCTCAACATGGCCGCTGCCCAGGCCGGGGGCGGCTACGGGGAGCGCGCCAGGGCGGCACTGGGGGCGGGGTGTGACATGCTGCTGATCTGCAACAACCGTCCCGCGGCCGTCGAGATCCTGGACGCCCTTCACGATCACTCCGACCCGGCCGCCCAACTGCGTCTCACACGGATGCACGGGCGCGGCCATCCGCCGCCGGAGCGACTCCACGAGGACCCGCAGTGGCAGGCCGCGGTTCGCCAGGTGGCCCTTCTGGAGGACCTGGAGTCCCTGGACCTGCCCCTCGGCGACCCCACTGATCCCGGGACCCACGTATGAAGCTGTCAGCTGAGACCTACGCCGGTGTCGCCGAGCGGGCAGAGCTCCTGGTGACCCCGGCGGCCATGAGTCAGGCCGTCGATCGGATGGCCGCGGCGATCACCGCGCAGCTCGCGGGGACAGATCCGCTGGTGCTTTGCGTCCTGACCGGCGGCCTGGTCGCGACCGGCCTGCTGTTGCCCCATCTCCCCTTCCAGCTGCGCCTGGACTACGTGCATGCCAGCCGCTATCGGGGCGGGACCCGGGGTGGGGAGCTCACTTGGCACTACCGCCCGTCGGATGCCATTCGGGGCGAGCAGGTGCTGATCGTGGACGACATCTTGGATGAGGGGGTCACCCTGGAGCAGGTCGCGCGCGCCTGCGAGGCGGACGGGGCGGCGGGTGTTCATACCGCGGTCCTGGTGGCGAAGCGGCGTGCGCACCGCCGTAAGGCAGATTTTGTGGGGGTCGAGGTACCAGACCGCTACCTGTTCGGCTTTGGTCTGGACTATCGGGGTTATTTCCGCAACGCCGCCGGCGTCTTCGCGGTTGCCGACAGCGATGTCCGAGCGGGCGAGTAATCGGTACTTGCTAAAACGGCAATATTATTAAGGTCTTTTTGACTGTGCCGCGGATTTGGTTTACATGGTGCACCTTAGGACGGGGCGCGCCCGACCCCCAGCCGGACCCCAGGGCCCGTCCCCGGAGAAGCTACTGCCTCTTGCCGAACCGGCGATACCTGCCGAGCCGGTCAAGCGGGCCGTTCGGGCCAGCAAGCGACTACCGGGTATCTCGACCCGCTGGTGCCTGGGGCTTGGTACGACAGACCGGGGCCTGGGTCCGGCGGTGACCATGTAGTAAAAAATGAGGAGGATGGTTCATGCACACCCTAGACGGCTATCGTGGGACTCACGCCGAGCTGCGTCAGATGATTGATGACCTGCGCTCGATACTCAGCATGGAGCAGCTGCGCATCCGGCCGAACGCCAAGACGGCCTACGAGCTCCTGTGCGATCTGGGCGAGAAGGTGCGCCGCCACCTGGCGGAGGAGGATCGCAGCCTCTATCCCAGCCTGCTGATCCATGAGGACCCCAAGGTCAAATCCATCGCCTGGGGGTTTATCAGCGGGGAAAAGCCCCTGCGCAAGACCTTCGACGACTACCACAAGCGCTGGCTGAAGAATTGCGACTTCAACTTCAGCGAGGAATTTCTGACGGAGACCCATGAGGTCTTCGACATGGTGTCCCATCGCATCGAGCGCGAGGAGCAGGTGTTGTTCCCCAAGCTGGTGGAGATCGGAATGTTCGAGGAGGCTCGCCACTAGCAGGCAAGAACGAGAGGGCCCAAGCCCCGACGCACGGCGCGAATCCCCGCTGAGGAATCGGACTGCGGAAACCGGCGCTCCGGCCGAGTCGGAAGCGCCGGTTTTTTTGGTTTGTCCCGACCCTAGGGTAGACTTGGCGCCCGATGTGATCGTCCGGTGGGCTCATGGGGCTTCTCGCAATCATTGGCGGCTCTGGCTCGGGGTATCTGGTTGCCCTTCGGGCTGCTGCGCCGCAGACCCCTGCGAAGGAGCTGCCCGAGACGCCGTACGGGTTCGCCTCCGCGCCGATCCGCCGGTTGCGCATCGCGGGCAGGGAGGTGCTGTTCCTGCCCCGCCACGGGGTAGAGCACGGGATCCCGCCCCACCGGGTCAACTATCGGGCCAATCTCTGGGCCCTGAAGGATTCAGGTGCGGATCGGGTGGTCGCGCTCGCCGCCGTGGGCGGCATCGCCCCCGGCCTCGGGCCGGGCCGCTTCGCCGTCCCTCATCAGGTCATCGACTACACCCACGGGCGCGATCAGAGCTTCCACGAGGGGGGGGCGTCCGGTGTCGTTCACGTGGATTTCACCGAGCCCTATTGCGGGGAGTTGCGTGCTCAGCTA
>Ga0209254_10006740_pt1 | contig 10591 bp, 7 predicted proteins | sample FrelakmetDIP11DI_FD_187148 | JGI IMG/M metagenome (GOLD analysis project Ga0209254, IMG submission 187148) | Freshwater lake sediment microbial communities from the University of Notre Dame, USA, for methane emissions studies - DIP11 DI (SPAdes)... | ecosystem: Environmental > Aquatic >... | reverse complement strand
GCGCGCGACATCCTCGGCGGCGCCGGCATCAGCGCCGAGTACGTGCCGATCCGCCACGCGCTCAACCTCGAGAGCGTGATCACCTACGAAGGCACCGAGACCATCCACCAGCTCACGGTCGGCCGCGAGCTGACGGGCATCAACGCGTTTTGAGAAACAGCAAACAGGCGGATACGGGGAACATTCCCCTATTCCCCTGATTGCTGCTCATTCCCGGGCGACGGAGTACTCCACCGTCACGACGGCCTTGACGACCTTCTCGACCGTCGCGGTGTCGTAGCTGCCGTAATCCGCGGTTTCCGTCGAGTTCGGGCGCGTGATCTGGAACACGCCTTGCGACGCCGCGCGCAGCGGCCCTACCGTCACGCCGCTGCCCGCGGCGAACTGCTCGGCACGCTGCTGCGCGTCGCGGGTCGCGGCGCCGATCAGGCGCACCTTCACGGAGTTCAGATCCTTGTAGAAGTACTGCGGCGGCCAGGAGTTCACGTTCACGCCTTCGCTGATGAGCGTCGAGGCCTGCGACGCGACGCGGGCAATGAGCGCGACGTCGCTCGAGCTCAGCTCGAAGCTGCGATCGAGCTCATGGCCGGCGAGGCGCCCTGTCTGCACGCCGCCGGGGCCGATCTCGTACTGCGGTCGCGTCGCAACTGGCGACACCGAGACGGCCGCCGACGCGCCGGCGACGGACTCGAGCAGGGCCTTCACCTTTGCGGTGTCGGCTTCGAGCGCCCGATAGCCCGACTGAAGGTCGCTCGCGCGCACCGTCACGGTCGCGCGCCAGGTGCCCGCGTCGGAGATGACGCTCTCCTCCGCGTAGCCCTTGACCGTGATCTTGTCGCCCGCGAGCTTGATGCGCTCAAGACTGCGTGAGACGACTCCGGCCGCGATGACGATTCCGACGGCGAGCGCGAGCCCCAGCAGCAGCAGGCCCAAGGTGCTGGCACCCGCCTGATCACGACTCGGGATGCTCAGCATAAGAATTCCGTGTCTCGCATGACCCGCATTGTCGCCGAGTTGACCGCGTTCGTCAGGACGGCAGCAGCGGCGCGCTTGAGGACCTGCTCGCCCCATCCACAGCGGTGTCGGTATTCTTTACGTGGCACGGCAGCGTTGCCGCGGCGCAGTGCACGTAACCCGTTGTTTAATCGAGTTACATCGGCATTGGCACGTTCATTGCTCTGTCATCTTCGAGCCGGGTCAGGTGGTGATACGGTGGTACCCAGGACGAGTGGTGGATGGTTGAACCGCTGGGGATGACAGGATCAAAGAGCAACACAGGGAGAACGCGACAAAGACCCCAACAGGGGTGCCAAGAACAAGAATACGCAGAAGAAGAATACCGGCACCCCCGAGTGCACGACGACCCCGCGGAAGCGGGGTTTTTTTTCCGGTAACCTCTGGTCGGTGACCGAACTCATCCCCAACGCGCACGCGATCGCAGTGCTCGCCTTCACCGCCGTCGCATTCATTCTCTTCACGCGCGAGCGGATCCCGATTCCAGTCACGAGCCTGATCGTGATCGCCGGACTGGCACTTGGCTTTCATCTCTTTCCGTACACGAGTGAGGGCGAGCGAGTAGACACCCGGCAGATCTTCTCGGGGTTCGGCCACGAGGCGCTGGTCGCAATCTGCTGCCTCATGATCCTGGGACGCGCACTGATGGTGACGGGCGCGCTCGAGCCGCTGGCGCGGCTGCTCGCACGCCTCTGGGGCTACAACCGACACGTCGCGCTGCTCGCGCTGCTCGCGAGCGCCATGACACTGAGCGCCTTCATCAACGACACGCCGATGGTCGTCGTGCTGATGCCGGTGGTGATCGGGCTCGCGATGCGGGCCGGCCGCTCGCCCTCGCGCATGCTGATGCCGATGAACCTCGCGGTGATCGTGGGTGGCATGGCGACCACGATCGGCACCTCGACCAACCTGCTGATCGTCTCGCTGGCGCAGGACCACGGCGCGCCGCACATCGACATGTTCGAGTTCACGCACCTGGTGGTGGGCCCGGCGCTGCTCGCGCTCCTGTATCTCTGGCTGGTGGCGCCGCGCCTGCTCGAGGAGCGTGCCAATCCGCTCGCGGGACTTTCTCCGCGCCGCTTCAACGCCGTGCTCCACGTCGGTCCACGCAGTCGCGCCAGGGGACGGACCGTCTCGACCGTGCGCCGCTGGACGGGCGGAAAGATGGCCGTTGGGCGCGTGCAGCGCGGAGCCGAGATGCTCCTGCCTGACAGCGACCTGGAACTGATCGAGGGCGATCGGCTGCTGGTCAGCGACACGTCCTCGTATCTCAAGGAATTCGAGCAAGCGCTCGGGGCAACGCTGTTCGACGCCGGCAGCATGGAGGGCCTGCCGAAGCACCACCATCCACTGCTTGCCGAGGACCAGCAGCTCGTTGAGGTCGTCATCACGGAGGAGTCGCCGCTGCACCGGCGCAGCCTGCGCGACCTGCGCTTCGCCGAACGCTATGGCGTCGTGATCCTCGCGATGTACCGGCCTTCCGACGAGGCCTCGCTCGAGGGCGAGATTCTGGATCGCCAGCTGCGCTCGGGCGACGTGCTGCTCACCCAGGGCTCACCGGATCGAATCGCGGCACTCAAGCGCGAGGCCGGGGTCCTGGTGCTCGACGGCACGCTCGACCTGCCGCGAACACGCAAGGCGCCCGTGGCCGTCCTGATCATGGCAACCGCGGTAACGCTGGCGGCATTTCGCGTGCTGCCGATTTCGATGTCTGCGCTGCTCGGCGTGCTCGCGCTGCTGGTCACGGGGTGCCTCAAGTTCGAGGGCCTCGGGCGCGGTATCAGCGCCGAGGTCGTGCTGGTCGTGGTAGCGAGCCTTGCGCTCGGGCGCTCGCTCACGGCCACGGGCGGAGCGGACATGCTCGCCGGAGCCTTCATGTCGGTCGCGGGTGACTTGTCACCGCGGGCAGTTCTCGCCGCAGTGATGGTCTTCCTCGGGATACTCACGAACTTCGTGTCGAACAACGCGGCGGCGGCGGTGGGCACACCCGTCGCCCTGTCGATCGCCCACCAGATCGGTGCCCCGCCCGAGCCATTCGTGCTGGCCGCGATCGTCGGCTGCAACCTGTCGTTCGCGACACCGATGGGGTACCAGACCAACGTGCTGATCATGCAGCCCGGCGGCTACGTGTTCCGCGACTTCGTGCGGGTCGGCGGCCCGCTGGTCGTGCTGATGATCGTGGCGTTCTCGGTAGAGATCACGAGCTACTACAGGCTGTAGCAGCTCGCGCGGCGCAACTCAGCCCGCCGGCAGCACCATGGGCTCGATCTCGTAGCCGATGATCTCGCGGGTGTTCGGATCGACGATCGGCTTGCCGGAGTTCATGCGGCCCGCAAGACGGGCAGCGCGCAGCAGCGCCTTGTCCGGACGCAGGCGACGGATCTCCATGGTCCCCTGTTGATCCCGCATGAGGGCCGTGACGGTCGGCACCCCATCGGCCGCCGCGGTCGGCGATTCCGGAAACAGCAGGGCGATGATTTCGGGCTGCATGGCGAACCTCTGCGTACGATCGAGCGGACGAGTGTCCCTAAGCAAGCTCCGTGCCAATGCGCCGTGCCTTTGAATTCAGTCACTTGCGTCGAGAGGCACCAGCATCGGATGGACCAATCGTGTCAGCCGGGTGTCGTCGCGCGTCAATGCGTGATGCGGTTCACCAGGGAAGATCTGAGCTTCCACGCCCGTCGGATGGGGCCGTGGCTTATGTAAACTCCGGGTATCCATACCTCTGGCGTTGAGTCCTGAATGGCGCCTTCGACATCGGCGGACGCGGAACTCCCGGCGATCATCGCGCACCGAGGCAATGCGTTCGAATTTCCCGAGAACACGCTCGAGGCATTGAGCTCCGCCGTGGATCTCGGGCTTCGGCACCTGGAGTTCGACGTGCAGCTGACCGCCGACCTCGTGCCCGTGCTGATGCACGACGCCGACCTGGCGCGCGTTGCGGGCCGTCCGCAGTGCGTGCACGACCTCGACTCGGCAACCCTGGCAACCATTCCGGTCGGCGAGGTCGCGCGCCTTGGGGAGATCCACGCCGATCTGCGCGCACCGACGCTCGCGCGCATCGTGGAATCGCTCTCCGGCTGGCCCGGGACTACGGCCTTCGTCGAGGTGAAGCGCGCGAGCCTCCGCCGCTTCGGCCGTGAAGCGGTGCTGACCCGGATCGCCGAGGTGCTTGCGCCGGCACTCGACCGCTGCGTGCTGATCTCCTTCGACCTCGTGAGCGTGAGGATCCTGCGGGCCATGACGGGTGCCCGCATCGGCTGGGTGCTCAGCGCTTACGACGAGGCCGCCCGCGCCGAGGCCGCATCGCTGACTCCCGAGTTCCTGTTCGCGAACCACGAGCGGTTGCCGGCTGCGCCCGGATCCCTCTGGAGTGGCCCGTGGGAATGGGCGCTCTACGAGGTGCGCGACCTCGAGACGGCGCTGGCGTGCCAGGCACGCGGAGCGAGGTACGTGGAGACCATGGACGTTCGCGGCCTGCTCGCTGCATATGCGGGGCACGCGCGCTCGTGAAGCTCGCTGACGACGCACTGGTTCTCGCGCTGGACCAGGGTAGCCACGCGAGCCGCGCCGTCGTTTTTGACGCCGCAGGCGAACTGCTTGCCGAGGCCTACCAACCTGTCGATACGCGTCGTGAGGGCGAAGACGTCGTCGAGCAGGATCCCGTCGAACTGGTGGAGTCGCTGCGCACCGCTGCCGCCGATGCCTGCGACTCGTCCGCCGTGCGCGGCCGACCGATCACGTCGGCAGGCCTCGCGACGCAGCGATCGACCGTCGTGTGCTGGGCGCGCAGCAACGGAGCCCCGCTGAGCGAGGCGATCTCCTGGCAGGACCGGCGCGCCGCCGCATGGCTCGCACGCGTCGCACCGCAGGCCGCCCGGGTGCGCGCGATCACGGGTCTGCCGCTTTCTCCGCATTACGGCGCGAGCAAGCTGCGCTGGTGCCTCGATCACCTTCCGGGCGTGCAGCGTGCCGCCGCCGCGGGAGATCTCGCGGCAGGCCCGCTGTCGAGCTTCCTCATCGCGCGACTCGTCGCGGGACAGCCCTGCGTCGTCGACCCGGCGAATGCCTCGCGCACTCTGCTCTACGACCCAGCCACGCTCGACTGGTCCGACGAGTTGCTGGAGCTCTTCGGGCTGGACCGCGCGCAGCTTCCGGCCTGCGCCGCGACACGATGTGACTTCGGTCGACTGATGGTCGGCCCGCCATCCCTGTCGCTCACGGCCTGCACCGGCGACCAGTCGGCGGCGGCATTTGCGTTCGGTCGCCCGGAGGCCTCGAGCGCGCTCGTCAACGTGGGCACCGGTGCCTTCGTCCAGCGAGTCGTGCCCGATGGCGCCGCGCTGCCCGCGGGCCTGCTGCGCAGCGTTCTGCACGCCGACAGCGCCGGCGTGATGCATGCGCACGAAGGCACCGTGAACGGCGCGGGCAGCGCGCTCGAGTGGCTGCGCGAACGGGTGGCAATCGACGTCGACCGTGGTGTCGCCGCGCTGGCCGCACCCGGCTTCGCATCCGAACCGCCGCTGTTCATGAACGGCGTCGGTGGACTCGGCGCCCCGTTCTGGCAGCCGGCGTTCCCGATTGAGTTCGTCGGTGACGACAACTGCGATGACCTGGCGCGACTGGCAGCGGTCATCGAGAGCATCGCGTTCCTGTTGAGCGTGAATCTGGCGGCGCTGCATTCGTCGGCACCGTTGAAACGCATCCGTCTCACGGGCGGGCTCTCACGCAGTGACTACCTCTGCCGTCGGCTTGCCGACGCGAGCGGCCTGCCTGTCGAGCGCTGCGCTGTCGCCGAGGCGACCGCGCGCGGCGTCGCCTTCCTCGCAGCCGGCGAACCGGCCGGCTGGCGCGCAGCCCCGGTCGAGCGCAAGTTCACGCCCGCCGCTGACGCCGTGTTGACCGCCAGGTTCGCCCGCTGGCGCACCGAGATGGCTCGCAGGGGCGCTGCGACCTGATCGCCACGAGGATAAGGCTCAGCCGCGCTCGAGCGTCGCGAGCACCTCGCGCTCGAGCCACGTGGTTCTGGAACCGCTCTCGACGAATCCGCAGTGCCCGCCGAACTCGGTGCACGTGATCTCGAGCGCGGCGGGACGCGCGAGCCGACCGAGGTCGGAGGCGGCAATGATCGGATCGTCCGCCGCGGCGATGATGCGCGAGGGATGCACGATGCCCGCGAGAGCATCACCGACGATTGCGTAACCGTGCAGGTAGTCCAGGAGTGACGGGAAGCCGCCGTAGGTGCACACCAGGTGCTCCGTCATCTCGGTGAGCGTGCCGAGGCGCAGCGCCGCGCCCAGGTCGTAGTGTCCGGGCCACGCCGCCTGCTTCTTGCGCAGTGAGCGGCGCCACTTCCAGATGAAATAGCGTCGGTACAGCACCCAGCCTTCCTCGAGCCGGCGCAGGGTGTGCTCCGGATCGAGCACCGGGCACACGGCGATCACGTGCTCGAGATGCAGTCCTGCTTCCCGGGCGCGCGCCGCGACTCTGAGGCAGAAATTGCCTCCGAGCGAGAATCCGGCCAGGCTGAGGCCCTGCGCCGGTGCCAGCTGCTGGATGCGCTGCACCGCGCCCACGACCTCGGCTATCCGGCAGGAATGGAAAAGCTCCAGGTTGAGGTGATGGCTGTCGCCGTGGTCACGCAGGTTGAGGCGCACGACCTCGTAACCACGCTCGAGCAGCAGGTGTCCGAGCGAAAGCATGTAGAGCGAATCGGCGCTGCCTTCCCAGCCGTGAACAAGCACTGCGATGCGCGTCGCCGGCGGTCGTCCGATCTGCTGCTGCGTGGCGCGATGCGCGAGCAGTCGCACGCCATGCCCGCAGTCGATCACTTCGGGCGAAGACGCCTCGAGCAGTGCGCGACAGCGCCCCGCCACGCCGCCACGCCGCAGCGGGAGACTCGGATAGATGGACTGCAGGTGCCTGTTCTGTAGCCAGCCTGCGGGCCTGAAGTCGCCGGAGTCAGCGACCAGTGCTGCGCGATTCAACGTCGGGCCCGTGCGGTTGCGTACGGCCGCCGCCTCATCCCTCCGGCACCAGCCGGAACTCGACGCGGTTGTTCTGCGCGGCCACGGCGTTCCAGTCCCCCGCGGTGCTGCCCTCCCCCTGCTTGGGGTAGGGCACAGGGTCGCGTCGGCCCGCGTCGACGGTCTCGACCTCGATTGCACCATTGGAGCGACGCCGCAGGATCGCGGCGAAGTTCGCGAAGTCGACCGACTGGCGCTGGGCCGTGGCCAGGGCGTCGTCGAATGGATTGCCAACGACGGCGCAGTCGGCGCTCGGCAGCTTGGCGTCCGCCGGGGCATAGCCTTCGGCGGCGCTGCCAGCCAGGCAGAAATCGCCCGTGTGTGTTTCGACGAGGACACGCCCCCGAAACTCGTGCGACTGCAGCGTGGAAGCCAGCGCGCGCAGCCGCTCGAGACGCCCACCGGCGAGCGGAACCTCGCCATAGGGCACGTACTCCACGATCCTCGACTCCTCGGGCGTCGCGCCGACGGCAGGCGTGGCGGTCCCCGCACTTGCGGCCGTGACCGCGGCGAGCGCGGCGAGCTCGACCCGGCGTGCGGACGCAACGGCTTCCTTCGCAGCAGCTACCTCTGCCTTGGCCTCAGCCAGCTCGCGGGCGAGTCCCGCATTGCGTTCGGCCCCCTGCCACAACATGTATCCGAGTATCGCGGCCGGTACCGCCGCGAGCAGACCCGTTATTGCGACTGGCCACCATGGTGTGCCAGGCGGCTCAGGCGTCGGCATCTCGACAACAGGCGCCGCAGGCGGCGCCTTCTCGGAGGCTTCGCGAAACTCGCCACTCATCCGGCGCGCAAACGCCTCGAAAGTCGCGAGCAGGAAGCGGCGCTGCTCGGCGAGCTGGTCGCGAATCGCCTGCTGAAGGGACTGGCGAATGCCGCCTTCGAGTTCAGCGAGGGGCAACGCCCAGCCGCCCGTCATGCCGGTCGATGCGCTTTCGGCACCGACTTCCTCCGCCGCGGCCGGCGCATTCCCGCCGCCCGCCGACGGCTGCGGCGCCAAAGCCCGTGGCGCGGCATCGAACAGCGCGGAGCGCGGCTGGCGACGATCGGGCAGCAGTCGCAGCTGATACAGCACGCGCGACACGTCCACGGGCCTAACGGTCTTCGGCAGCACGCCGACCGCGCCGAGCGCGCGCGCCTGGCTCACGTACAGCTCGCCTTCCTGCGACGTGTACATCATGAGCGGGATGGTGGCGGTCTGGGGGTCTCCCTTGATGGCCTGCACGGCCTGGAAACCGTCCATGCCCGGCATGAGGTGATCCATGAAGATCACGTCCGGCCGCTGCTGCCGAAGATAGTCGAGCGCCTGCTCCGCCGACTCGGCGGTGTCGACCGCCATGCCGTGCTGCTCCAGCATCCGGCTCAAAATCACCCGGGCCGATCGCGAGTCGTCCACGATCAGGGCCCGCTTGCCCGTCGTCATTCCAGATAGTCCCCAAGGAGGGCGGGCCGACTGCCGCCACGAGTAGAGGCTTTCTACCTTGATCCGCCCGCCAAGCCAATCCCGGCAACCCCCCTCTGGCCCGGAACCCGCCCCAGCGTATGCTTTGGTCCTCACATCAGTAGAAAGATAACGGAGTCATCCAATGCCCTACTCCACCGCGGACATCCGCAATATCGCACTGGTGGGCCAGGCCGGCGCGGGCAAGACACTGCTGGCCGAGGCCTTGCTCGCGCAGTCCGGAGCGATCCGGTCCAAGGGTTCGCTGACCCGCGGAACGACCGTGTGCGACTTCGATCCGCAGGAAAAGTCCCTCCTCCACTCCCTGGACGCGGCCATCTGCGGCTTCGAGACGCAGGGCAAGCGCGTCAACGTCATCGATACCCCGGGGTATCCCGATTTCCTGGGCCGCAGCCTCGTAGCGCTGGAAGCGGTCGAGACCGCGGTGATCGTGGTGAGCGCCGTCAACGGCGTCGAGCCGATGACCCGGCGCATGATGGAATTCGCCAAGGCGCGCGGCCTCGACCGGCTGATCGTGATCAACAAGATCGACAGCAAGGAGGCGCGCACCGAGGAAGTACTCAGCGAGATCCGCGAAGTCTTCGGCAAGTCCTGCCTGCCGCTGAACCTGCCGGCCGACGGCGGCCAGTCGGTGGTGGACTGCTTCTTCCAGTCGCACGGCAAGCCGACCGACTTCTCGTCCGCCGAGGCCGCGCACACGGAGATCATCGACCAGGTGGTCGAGGTCGACGAGCAGCTGATGGCGCTCTACCTCGAGCAGGGTGAGGAACTCTCGCCAGAGCAGCTGCACGATCCCTTCGAGAAGGCGCTGCGCGAGGACCACCTCGTGCCCGTGTGCTTCTGCTCCGCCGAGACGGGCGCGGGCATCGCCGAGCTGCTCGACGTCCTCGCGCGACTCGCACCGAACCCGACGGAGGGCAACCCGCCGCCGTTCCTCAAGGGCGAAGGCGCCGATGCGGTACGCGTCGAGGTCTCACCAGACCCGTCCAAGCACGTCATTGCGCACGTGTTCAAGATCACGATCGACCCGTTCGTGGGCAAGCTGGGCGTGTTCCGCGTGCACCAGGGCACGGTCAAGGCGGGCGCGCAGCTGCTCGTGGGCGACGGCCGCAAGCCGGTCAAGCTCGCACACATCTACCGCCTGCAGGGCAAGGAGAACATCGAGGTGCCGCAGGCGATTCCCGGCGACATCTGCGCAGTCGCCAAGCTCGACGAACTGCACTTCGATGCGGTGCTGCACGACTCGCACGACGAGGACCATCACCACCTCCAGTCGGTGGCATTCCCGCCGCCGATGCTGGGACTGGCGATCCGCGCCGAGAAGCGCGGCGACGAGCAGAAGCTCTCCGAGGGCCTGCATCGCCTCGTCGCCGAGGATCCCTGCGTGCGCGTCGAGCACCACACGGCACAGAACGAGACCGTGCTCTACGGCCTCGGCGACCTGCACCTGCGCGTCATGCTGCAACGGCTCACGGAGCGTTACGGCGTGGCGGTGAAGACCAGCCCGCCCGCCGTGCCTTATCGCGAGACCATCACCCGTCCCGCCGAAGGCCACCATCGCCACAAGAAGCAGACCGGCGGCGCCGGCCAGTTCGGCGAGGTCTTCCTTCGCATCGAGCCGCTGCAGCGGGGCGCGGGTTTCGAGTTCGTGGACGACGTGGTCGGTGGCGCGATCCCGGGGCAGTTCATACCCGCAGTCGAGAAAGGCGTGCGCCAGGTGCTCAGCGGCGGAGCGATCGCCGGCTTCGAGCTGCAGGACGTGCGCGTCAGCGTGTACGACGGCAAGCATCACGCCGTGGATTCGAAGGAAGTCGCGTTCGTCGCCGCCGGCAAGAAGGCGTTCATCTCGGCGATCAAGGAAGCCGGGCCGATCGTCCTCGAGCCGATCGTGCGCGTCGCGATCAGCACGCCGGCTGCGTCGATCGGCGACGTGACCAGCGACCTCGCGACCCGGCGCGCACGCATCAGCGGTCAGGACACGCTGCCGGGCGGACGCGCGGAGATCTCGGCGCTGGTGCCACTCGCGGAGCTGCAGGACTACCTGTCGCGCCTCAAGGCGCTCACCGGCGGCGAAGGCACGTACACGATG
>Ga0209254_10006739_pt1 | contig 10591 bp, 5 predicted proteins | sample FrelakmetDIP11DI_FD_187148 | JGI IMG/M metagenome (GOLD analysis project Ga0209254, IMG submission 187148) | Freshwater lake sediment microbial communities from the University of Notre Dame, USA, for methane emissions studies - DIP11 DI (SPAdes)... | ecosystem: Environmental > Aquatic >... | reverse complement strand
CGCTCCTTCACGGAGTCGCCGATGTAGCTCAGTCGGTAGAGCAACTGATTCGTAATTAGTAGGTCCGCGGTTCGAATCCGCGCATCGGCTCCAATAAAAACAATCTGTTAAGAAGACAGATAACCGATCTCCGCACCAGACGTACCTTCTTGGGTATCGCTGCGGGCAACAAAGGTCGGCGTTTGGCCTCGTTCGGGGGTTACTGGCGTCGGAAACCCCCAGATCTCCTCCGGCATCTCATCGGCAATGCTCTGGGCAAGGATGACGCCTGGCCGCGGTCGCTCCGGCTGCCTTTGCGGTGCCATAGAACCGGCCGGGAGATAACAGCCATGGGCAACCCCTTCTTCGACCGGCCTATCCTCAACTCCCCCTACGCCTGCCCAATCCGCCACTGGGAACTGGACGACACGGGTCAGCCGACCCAGAAGATCCTCCAAGCCCGCCGTCGCGCGGAGTTCATCACCCCGATCCCCAAGCCCAAGAAGCAGAAGGGCGCCCCCAAACAGGAAAGCTTCCTGTTCGATGAAGGCGCTGGCCTGACTACGGCGGCCCAGAGCTACGACCACACCGCCGTCATCAATGCTGTCCGCCAGGAGGTCGACCGCTGGCGCTTGGACCCCGATCCCAACCACTGGCGGGTCACCCCCGAAACCGCGCGCCTTCTCCAGCACTGGCGGCACCACCCGTTCAGCGGCATCCGCCCCTTCTTCTGCCAGGTCGAGGCGGTCGAGACCGCCATCTGGCTGACCGAGGTCGCGCCCCCGATCGGCAAGGCCGGGGAGCGCTTCCTCAAACACCTGGCGGATGCCAACGGCGACGCCAACCCGGAGCTGATGCGCCTGGCCCTCAAGCTCGCCACCGGCGCCGGCAAGACCACCGTCATGGCCATGCTGATCGCCTGGCAGACCGTCAACGCCGTGCGCCGTCCCGGCTCCAAGAAGTTCACCCGCGGCTTTCTCGTCGTCACCCCTGGAATCACCATCCGCGACCGCCTGCGGGTCCTCCAGCCCAGCGACCCCGACAGCTACTACGCCAGCCGGGAGCTGGTGCCCAGCGATCTGCTCGATGAGGTCAAGCGCGCCAAGATCGTCATCACCAACTACCACGCCTTCCGGCGGCGCGAGCGCCTCGAACTGTCCAAGGGCGGTCGCTTGCTGCTCCAGGGCCGGGGCGGCGATCCCCTGGACACCCTGGAGACCGAGGGGCAGATGCTCCAGCGCGTCATGCCCGACCTGATGGGCATGAAGAACATCCTGGCGATCAACGACGAGGCCCACCACTGCTACCGGGAGAAGCCAAACCCTGATTCGGGCGGCGACCTGGAAGAAGACCTCAAGGGCGACGAGAAGAAGGAGGTGCAGAAGAACAACGAGGCCGCCCGTCTATGGATCACTGGTCTCGAAGCCATCAACCGCAAGCTGGGCCTGGCCCGCGTCCTTGACCTCTCCGCCACCCCCTTCTTCCTGCGCGGCTCCGGCTATGCCGAGGGCACCCTGTTCCCTTGGACCCTGAGCGACTTCTCCCTGATGGACGCCATCGAGTGCGGCATCGTCAAGCTGCCGCGGGTGCCCGTGGCGGACAACATCCCAGGCGCCGAGATGCCGATGTTCCGCAACCTCTGGGAGCACATCCGGAAAAAGATGCCCAAGAAGGGGCGCGGCAAGGCCGAGGCGCTGAACCCGCTCGACCTCCCGACCCAACTGCAAACCGCGTTGGAGGCCCTCTACGGTCACTACGAGAAGACGTTCGCCCTCTGGGCCGAGGCCAAGGTCGCGGCGCCGCCCTGCTTCATCGTCGTCTGCAACAACACCTCTGCCTCCAAGCTGGTCTACGACTACATCTCCGGGTTCCAGCGCCAGCAGGAGGACGGGACCAGCCAACTGGTCCCCGGCCGCCTGCCCCTGTTCCGCAATCACAACGAGCACGGCGACCCGCTCCCGCGTCCTCGCACCCTGCTGATCGACAGCGAGCAACTGGAATCCGGGGAGGCCCTGGACGACAACTTCCGCGCCATGGCGTTGGACGAGATCGAGCGGTTCCGCCGCGAGATCATCGAGCGCACCGGCGATCCCCGCCAGGCCGAGAACCTCACCGACCAGGACCTGCTGCGCGAGGTCATGAACACCGTGGGCAAGCCCGGGCGACTCGGCGCCGACATCCGCTGTGTGGTCTCGGTGTCCATGCTCACCGAGGGCTGGGACGCCAACACCGTCACCCATGTCCTGGGGGTTCGGGCCTTCGGCACCCAGCTCCTGTGCGAACAGGTCATAGGCCGGGCCCTGCGCCGCCAGTCCTACGACCTGAACGAGGAAGGGCTCTTCAACGTTGAATACGCCGACGTGCTGGGCATCCCCTTCGACTTCAACGCCAAGCCCGTGGTGGCGCCGCCCCAGCCGCCCCGGGAGACCATCCAGGTCAAGGCGGTGCGTCCCGAGCGCGATGCGTTCGAGATCCGCTTCCCCCGCGTCGCCGGTTACCGCACCGAGCTGCCCGAGGAACGCCTGACCGCCGAGTTCAACGCCGATTCCGTGCTCGAACTCACCCCCGATCTGGTCGGGGCCACCCGCACCCTGAACGCCGGAATCATCGGCGAGACGGTGGATCTGGACCTCGTCCATACCCGGGAGGTGCGCCCCTCCCAACTGGTCTATGAGCTGACCTCCTACCTGGTGCTCAACAAGTGGCGCGATGCCAACGACGAGCCCCGGCTCAACCTCTTCGGGCAGCTCAAGCGCGTTACCCGTGAATGGCTGGACGGCTACCTGGTGTGCAAGGGCGGCACCTTCCCGGCCCAGCTCAAGTACAAGATGCTCGCCGACTTGGCCTGCGAGCGCATCACCGCCGGTATCACCCGCGCCTTCATCGGCAAGCGCCCGATCAAGGCCCTGCTCGACCCCTACAACCCGGTGGGCTCCACTGCCCACGTCAACTTCAACACCTCCAAGACCGAGCGCTGGGAGACGGACCCAAACCGCTGCCACCTCAACTGGGTCATCCTGGACAGCGACTGGGAAGCGGAGTTCTGCCGCGTCGCAGAGGAACATCCCCGGGTCCGCGCCTACGTGAAGAACCACAATCTGGGCTTCGAGGTGCCCTATAGGTACGGCTCCGAGATGCGCCGCTATCTGCCAGACTTCATCTGCCTGGTGGATGACGGCCATGGCGACGACGACCTCCTGCACCTCACCGTCGAGATCAAGGGCTACCGGGGCGAGGATGCCAAGGACAAGAAGGCCACCATGGACACCTACTGGGTCCCCGGCGTGAACAACCTCGGCACCCACGGCCGCTGGGCCTTCGCCGAATTCGGCGATGTCTACCAGATCGAGACCGACTTCAAGGCCAGGGTCGCAAGCGAGTTCAACAAGATGATCGAGGGCGTGGTCGCAGAGCCGACGGCCCAGGAAGCGTAGCCATGGCGAAGAAGAAGTCCAACGGCATCACCGTCGAGACCATCACCCACGACGAGGCCACCCGCAAGAACATCCCGACGGCCGAATACCAGCCGGTGATGCAGAAGGCCGAGCAGGACCCGGTGCCGGTGACCTATGGGCGCGGCGCCGGGGGGCTGGAGGAGGAAAAGGAGCAGCGCAACCGCGACCTGGACCCCCAACTCATCTGGCGCGGCAAGGATCAGCAGGATTGGAGCGATCTCGTCGTCCATGCCCCGCCCATCTACATCCAGGAGAAGGTCCACCCGAAGGTCCTGATCGACGATCTGCTTCGCCATTCGCTCCCCTCGCCCTCCGGGAGAGGGGCCGGGGGTGAGGGTGAGCAGATCGACTTGTTCGCCGACTTCAACGGCATCCCCAAAGACGCGGACAAGACCGAGTTCTACCGCCATGACCAGAACTGGTCCAACCGCATGATCCTCGGCGACTCGCTCCAGGTCATGGCCAGCCTGGCTGAGCGCGAGGGGCTGCGCGGCAAGGTGCAGTGCATCTATCTCGATCCGCCCTACGGCATCAAATTCAACAGCAATTTCCAGTGGAGCACCACCAGCCGGGATGTGAAGGACGGCAATGCGGCCCACATCACCCGGGAGCCGGAGCAGGTCAAGGCGTTTCGGGATACCTGGCGGGATGGAATCCATTCGTATCTCACCTATCTCCGCGATCGACTGACCGTCGCTCGCGATCTATTAACGGATTCCGGATCGATCTTTGTGCAGATTGGGGATGAGAATGTGCACCGGGTTCGGGCGGTAATGGATGAGGTTTTTGGGGACGAGAATTTCTGCGGCCAGATCATATTTCGAAAGACTACCGGAAAGGGAAGCGGACTTCTGGACGTTACGACAGATACGTTGCTTTGGTATTGCAAGCGTCGCGACCAAATAAAGTTTCGGAGTTCATATGAGAAGCGAGATTGGCGGTCCGAAGTAAATATCCGCTTCGTTGAACTTACTGACACAACACGGCGCCCGTTGACTTCCGAGGAATTAGACGGTGGCGTTGAGCCTCCGAAAAACTCTCGCGTTTATCGTCCGAATCCTTTGACAAGCGCCCGTGCCCGCAACGCAAACGATCTTCAGAGCTATGAGTTTCATGGCGTCGAATATTCCCCTGGCGCAAGGACGTTCAGTACTAATTTGGCGGGGCTGAGTCGGATCAACCTTGCTGATCGGCTCATGGCAATCGGGCGAAGCCTCAATTTTATTCGGTATTTCAATGACTTCCCTTACAAGCAAAGCTCAGACATCTGGGAAGACACAAGAACTGGAGGTTTCGGGGACGACAAATTGTACGTGGTCCAAACCGTCCGGAGAGTGATCGAACGATGCCTCCTGATGTCCACCGACCCCGGCGACCTAATCCTCGACCCCACCTGCGGCTCCGGCACCACAGCCTACGTCGCCGAGCAATGGGGCCGCCGCTGGATCACCATCGACACCTCCCGCGTCGCCCTCGCCCTGGCCCGCGCCCGCATCATGGGTGCCCGCTATCCCTATTACCTGCTGGCCGACTCCCGCGAGGGTCAGATCAAGGAGGCCGAGGTCACCCGCACAGCCCCCTCCTCCCAGCCGGTCCACGGCAACATCCGCCACGGCTTCGTCTACGAGCGGGTGCCGCACATTACCCTCAAGTCCATCGCCAACAACGCCGAGATCGACGTCATCTGGGACAAGTGGCAGGCGATCCTGGAGCCCCTGCGCGAGGCGCTCAACGCCTCTGTAGTAGGGGCGGGTTTCAAACCCGCCCCTACGGTATGGCAGGAATGGGAGATCCCCCGTGCGGCCGAGGACCCCTGGCCGACCGAGCCCCAGCAGCACTTCCACGCCCTGAAGGCCGAGCAGGCCAACGGCGCGAACGCCAGACCGAGCAAGATCGAAGCTAGCCTGCGCGCCCTGAACCAGGCCCTCAAGCGGGCCTACAGCATCGAGACGCTGCCGGAACGCCCGGTCGATCCCTGGCCCGAGCCGGCCGCCAGGCTCCACGCCGACTGGTGGCAGGCCCGCATCGCCCGGCAGCAGGAGATCGATGCCTCCATCGCCGCCAAGGCCGACTTCGAGTACCTCTACGACAAGCCCTACACGGAGAAGAAGACCGTCCGTGTCGCCGGCCCCTTCACCGTCGAGAGCCTTTCTCCCCACCGCGTGCTCGGCGTCGACGAGAACGACGACCTGATCGACCCCTTGGAACGTATCGCCTACCCGGAGTCGGGATACGGCGAGAAGCAGACCTTCCCCCAGATGATCCTGGAGAACCTCAAGGTCGCCGGGGTGCAGCAGGCCCACAAGGCGGACCGGATCAGCTTCACCTCCCTGGTACCCTGGCCTGGGGATCTCGTCTGCGCCGAGGGCCGCTACATCGAAGGCGACGAGGCAACCGGCACCGAGAAGCGGGCCGCCATCTTCATCGGCCCCGAGTTCGGCACCGTCACCCGCCCGGACCTGGTGAGCGCCGCCCGCGAGGCCGCCGATGCCGGGTTCGATTGCCTGATCACCTGCGCCTTCAACTACGAGGCCCACGCCACCGACTTTAACAAGCTCGGCCGCATCCCGGTGCTCAAGGCACGGATGAACGCGGACCTACACATGGCCGAGGACCTAAAGACCACCGGCAAGGGCAACCTGTTCGTGATCTTCGGCGAGCCGGATATCGAGATCCTACCCGCCAAGGACGGACAGGTACGGATCAAGATCAACGGCGTCGATGTCTTCCACCCCAGCACCGGCGAGGTCCGCAGCGACGGGGCCGAGGGCATCGCCTGCTGGTTCATCGACACCGACTACAACGAGGAGAGCTTCTTCGTCCGCCACGCCTACTTCCTCGGCGCCGAGGACCCCTACAAGGCCCTCAAGACCACCCTCAAGGCCGAGATCAACGAGGAAGCCTGGGCCAGCCTCAACAGCGACACCTCCCGCCCCTTCGACAAGCCCTCCACCGGTCGCATCGCCGTCAAGGTCATCAACCACCTGGGCGACGAAGTCATGAAGGTGTTCCGTTTGAGTTTTTTGGCGCACAATGAAACTTCTGTGGCGACGTGACAACTCTTCCACATAACCGTAATCGCTGGAGGCGGCTTTGCCGCATAACGAATGGCTAGGCAGCGACATCTATCAAACGCGCCAATCAGCGAAGCGCTTATCGATCTCCATGTAGAACCGAAACCAGGTCTAGATTTCGAGGGCTTGAAGGAATTTATTGGCGCATCGGATTTTGGCTATTACCTAAAAAGTCCCATCTCTCACGGATTGTTTGGGTTTAAGCTGACGTCGGATGGCAACCAACCAGAGACAACAGGCACGGCAGAACAGGTAGGTATCCGCATGCACTCGGCTGACGAATTGTACGTAGCCCAGTGCCGGCTATCGGGACTTACTTTGAGCCGACTTCACCCGTACGAGGGGTGGGACAAATTAGTTGACGAAACGAAGCGCGTTTGGGCCATCTATAGGGAGCGCCTCGCGCCGGTACGGTTGACTCGGGTGGCCACCCGGTTTATCAACAATCTTCAACTCCCCCTTCAGTCGGGAGATTCGTATCAAGTCTATCTCCACAAACTGGTTGATGTCCCGGACGATGCTCCGCAGGCTGTAGCATCTTTCTTTCAGCGATTTGAGCTAGTCGACGTCGAATCGGGGCATCGTGTCATCTTAACGGCAGCCCAAGAACCGGCGTCACCTCAAGGGCCTCCGTCGGTGATCCTCGACGTCGATGCGTATACGCACACCAATCTTCGCCCGAGAGACGAGCAGCTTTGGGTGATTCTTGAGCGTCTTCGTGAACTGAAGAACAGAACGTTCTTCGGTAGCATCACTGAACAGGCAGCGGAGTTGTACGAATGAGTATCTTAATTGCAGTTGCAAATTGGCCCTGGGTCGATGAGGACTATGTGCCGGTAAGTGACAGCAGTTCAACCATGCGGCGCACATGGCGGATCGAACGAAACCTCCTAAGAAGAAGCGCATCCGATTGGTTGCCAGCTATTGAGGGAGCATTGAGAGATATAAGGCATGACTGCGGGAATGCCGGCTGGGATGGTCAGGGAGCAAGCCCCGTAAGGGATCGCACCATAGAACTCGCGGGGATAATTGCGGCTAGCTTATTCGACGCGCTCCCAAGAGGTACGCCAACACCTGACATCATTCCGGAGTCAGACGGGGAAATCTGTATCAGTTGGGCAGTCGATGCGAAACGAGTCTTTTCCTTGAGTGTAGGAGAACACGGAAAGATCAATTTTGCTGGTCAGTTTGGTGGTAACGGGGGAGTCCATGCCTGGCAGCGACTTGATACGGAGAATCGCTACGCTCTTCACGAGTCTCTTCGTGACGTGGCGCGGTACATCGAACGACTGTTTACACCCGCTGCCGGTTGACGTGCAGCGTGATGAACCGCTCAGCACCTTTGTGTTTCGGTCTGAGCAGGTTATCAAGAAGACAAATACCGTCCATCATTCGCGCCTGATGCCAAGGCGACGGGACAAAGCAATTAAAGGCAGGCTGGAGACATCGGTCTGTCGCTCGGGCAGGCTGACAGAAGAACAGGTATGGGCGATTTGTTTTGAGTTTTTCGACAAACATGCCCCGAAACCAGCGATTGGGCGTGGCGTCGGTCCAGCCGAGGCAGTGTTTGACGCTTTCCTGCGCTTCGACGCAGACGGCGAACCGTACCCAGAGCACGCGGACATCATCGGGTGGCACGATTCGCCCGACCTTCCGGACAGTGAACTCAAGCACTATTGGATGGATCGGGCGCAAAAGATGGCTCCGCGGTTTTCGTATCTACCGCGCCGGTAGGCGGCACAGTGGAATTCCGCATTGCCGACACCTTCACCGACAGCCTCGCCCGCCTGACGGGCGAGGAGCAGAAGGCGGTCAAAACGACCGCGTTCGACTTGCAGCTCAACCCGGCAAGCCCGGGATTGAGGTTTCACAAGCTCGATGACGCGCGGGACAAAAATTTTTGGTCCGTGGGGGTCAGCGGTGACATCCCCCTGATCGTACACCGGTCATCCGGGAGCCTGTTGCTCTGCTACGTGGATCACCACGACCGCGCTTATGCCTGAGCCGAGCGGCGCAAACTGGAGACCCATCCGCTGACCGGTGCCGCCCAGTTGGTGGAGATTCGCGAGCGCGTCGAAGAGATCGTGGTCCCGCGGTACGTCGAGGTGGTGCAATCCGCACCACCCAAGCCGCCACTGTTTGCGCAGCGCTCTGACGCCGAGTTGTTCAGCTATGGTGTCCCAGCGGAATGGCTCGCGGACGTGCGCCGGGCGGACGAGGATAGCCTCCTGGAGTTGGCCGGCCATCTTCCGGGCGAGGCGGCGGAGGCGCTGCTGCAACTGGCGACCGGGGGGCAGCCCCAGGCGTCGCGGGCGCTGGTAGGGGCCGGTACCGATCCGTTTGCCCACCCGGATGCCCAACGGCGCTTCCGCATGATGGGCGATCTGGCGGAGCTGGAGCAGGCGCTAGCGTATCCCTGGGACAAGTGGACGGTTTTTCTCCACCCGGCCCAGCGCCAGTGGGTGGAGCGCGACTTCTCAGGGCCGGCGCGGGTCAGCGGGTCGGCCGGGACGGGGAAGACTATCGTCGCGCTGCACCGTGCGGTGTTTCTGGCCCGCAAGCATCCGGACAGCCGCATCCTGCTGACCACCTTCTCCGAGACCTTAGCGAACGCGCTCCGGACCAAGCTGCGGCGCCTGATCAGCAACGAACCGCGCTTGGGTGAACGCCTGGAGGTCCAGGCCCTGGATGCCATCGGCGAGCGACTCTATGAGCGGCACCTGGGTCCCCCGCACCTCGCTACACGTGACCAGATCGCCCGCCTGATCGCCAAGGCAAGCGAGGCCGGGGCAAGTCAGAAATTCAGCCTGGGCTTCTTGCGGACCGAGTGGGAAGAACTCGTCGATGCCTGGCAATTGGAGACTTGGGAGTCCTACCGAGATGTGAAACGCCTGGGTCGCAAGACCCGCCTGCCGGAAGCACAGCGGGCAGCGCTCTGGGCCATCTTCGAGTCGGTGCGGTCTGGTCTTAGGGCGGAGGGACTGATCACGCACGCGGCCATGTTCAGCCAGCTCGTGAGTGACCTGGCGAGCCGCAGTCAGCGGCCATTCGACTTCGTGGTGGTGGACGAAGCGCAGGACGTCAGCGTGCCCCAATTGCGGTTTCTCGCCGCCTTGGGCGCCGATCGGCCGAGTGGGCTGTTCTTCGCGGGCGATCTGGGTCAGCGTATCTTTCAGCCGCCGTTCTCCTGGCTGTCCCTCGGCGTGGACATTCGGGGCCGCGCCCGCACCCTGCATATCAACTACCGCACGTCGCACCAGATCAGGACCCAAGCTGATCGGCTGCTGGGACCGGAGGTGTCCGACGTTGACGGCAACACGGAGGACCGCCGCGGCACCGTCTCGGCTTTCAATGGGCCTCAACCCGGAGTGATCACCGTCGATACCCCAGAAGACGAGGGCGATGCCGTCGCTGCCTGGATCACCGAACGCGTCAATGAGGGTGTCGCCCCCCACGAGATTGGCGTCTTCGTACGTTCCGATGCAGAACTCGAACGTGGGCGGGAGGCTGTCACCAAGGCCAAACTCCCGGTCAAGGTGCTGGACCAGCACGTCGAGACGAGTCACGAACACATTTCCCTTGGCACCATGCACCTCGCCAAGGGCCTGGAGTTTCGCGCGGTGGTCGTGATGGCCTGCGACGACGAGATCATCCCCTTGCAGGCTCGCATCGAGACCGTGACCGACGACAGCGACCTCGAAGAGGTCTACAACACCGAGCGGCACCTGCTGTACGTCGCTTGCACCCGGGCGAGGGATCACCTGCTGGTCAGCGGTGTAGAGCCGGCGTCGGAGTTCCTCGACGATCTTCGGGCGCAATGCCATCCCTGAGCGGCAGCGCGCGGTTCCACGTGCAAATGGTCCCTCGCCCTCGCCGGCCGCCTTCTCATTGTTCTTGCGGACCAATTGCCCCTGCGGATGCCAGACAGGGGTAGCGCGACGGGTTTCGCGGGTAGAATGGCAACGGCACTGGGCGGCACAGACCCGGATTCATTCATCCGGTCGTCTTTGGAGATCAGCCTGGGCGCCGCTTGCCCTGGGATTGGCTCTGACCCTGACCGGGTCCCTGGCTCAGGCGCTGCCG
>Ga0209254_10006738_pt1 | contig 10591 bp, 7 predicted proteins | sample FrelakmetDIP11DI_FD_187148 | JGI IMG/M metagenome (GOLD analysis project Ga0209254, IMG submission 187148) | Freshwater lake sediment microbial communities from the University of Notre Dame, USA, for methane emissions studies - DIP11 DI (SPAdes)... | ecosystem: Environmental > Aquatic >... | reverse complement strand
ACATGCTGATCAGCTGCAGCGAGCGCCCTCCAATCGCCTTCATGATGCCGATCTGCCGTTCCTGCTGGACGACCAGAGCCGAGATAACGTTGATCACCAGCAGGCTGCTGAGCAACATGGATAGCAACGCCAGCAAGCCGAGCAACAGCAACACCGTATCGATAATGAAGTTGAGCGGGTGCTGTCCGGGGTCGGGTAGAGTTTTCTGGTAGACGGGCAGGTCCAGCCCTTCAATCCGCCGGGCGGCTCGATCGGCAATCGCCCGCACGGCAGCGCGGTCTTTGTTGCTGGAAGAAATATACAGCTCGTTGTAGCCCTCCGGCTCGCCCATCCAGCGCAGGGTGTCCGTATTGATATAGCCATACACCCAGCCTTCGATGAGCGGCGGGATACGGTATAGATCGTAGGCGCGCCCGGCAACCAGCAGGTGAAACTTGCGCCCCTCCAGGGTTTTGACCAGGATCTCCTCGCCGGGCTCCACGCCCAGGTAAGCCATTGAGGCGCGCTCCAACAGCACTTCTCCCTTTTGGGGCGGCCAGGCGCCATCCTGCGGGCGGACAAGGAACAGGCGCTGCTCAGCGTAGTCGGACAAGGCATACAGGGTGATATCCCGCCAGGTTTCACCATTGCCATCCAGCGAGATGCGCAGAGGAAGAGAGCGGCGGCCTTCGGTTTCTTCCACGCCGCGCATGTGCCGGATGCCCGCCACAAAATCATCGTCCAGGAACGGCTCGGTTTGCAAAATTGCATCTGCTGGCAGCAGCCCGGCGTATTGAGCGGCCAACGAAGTGGTGAGCGCCTGGCGGGTGGAAGCAATCATGCCGATGGCAAAGACGCCCACCGCGATGGAAAGTATGACCAGGATGGTGCGGGTACAGTTGTTCCACAGGTCACGGAAGACTTTAATCCAGGGAGTCATGGCTGGCTACCTTTCACGTAGGGCGTTTATTTACGCCCGTTCACGTCATTGACGATGATGCCATCGGCAATGTAAAGCTGGCGGCTGGCGCGGCGAGCAAGATCTGGGTCATGCGTTACCATCAAGATCGTCTTGCCAAGCCCGGCCAGGCACTCGAACAGGGCAAAAACTGCGCTGGCGGTTTTTGAATCCAGGTTGCCAGTTGGCTCATCCGCAGCCAGGATGGGCGGGTCGGCAGCCAGGGCGCGGGCAATCGCCACCCGCTGCTGCTGCCCGCCGGAGAGCTTGGCAGGCAGTTTGTTGGCATGGTCGTCAATTTCCACCCGCGCCAGCAGCTCCATGGCGCGCTCGCGCCGCTCTGCAAAGGGTGGTCGCCTGCAGAAATCCATGGTCAGCATCACATTTTCGAGAGCGGTCAGGGTGGGCAATAACTGAAAAAACTGGAATACCACCCCGACAGTGCGCCCCCGCCAGACGGCGAGCTGGTTTTCTCCCAGCTTTTCCACAGCCACACCGCCAACGCGTATCTCACCGCTGGTCGGGCGGTCAAGGCCGGTGACCATATTGATCAAGGTGGTTTTCCCGCTGCCCGATTTGCCCACAATGGCGATAAACTCGCCAGCACTCACCTGTAAATTAACATCTTTCAGAGCAGCGAACAAGCCAGCATCGGTGCGATAAACCTTTGAAACTTCTTTGAGATCAATCAGACTGGCAGACATTCTCCATCTCCTTTCAGGGATAAAAAAACTCCCGGCAGGCATCTTTACTATAAAGATACCTGCCGGGGAGTGCTTTGTCGCCACTCCAAAGGATTAGAAAAGGAGTATTTTCACTTCAGCCAGCCCAGTTTACGCGCCAGCATAACTGCCTGGGTGCGGTTCGCAACACCCATCTTGGACAAGATATTCGCCACATGCTTCTTGACAGTGTTCAAGGCCAGCACACACTCGGCAGCGATTTCCTGGTTGCTTTTTCCAGCCGCCATCAGCTCCAGGATATCGAGCTCGCGGCGGGTGAGCGGGGTCAGGCCTTCGGCAAAGAGCTGGTCAGGCGAGGTCGTCTGGACCAGCCGGGTAGCTTCGCTGCGCAGCAGGGTGAGGATATCCTGGAAGTAGGTTTGGGGAGCATGAATTTGGTTGTGATATTGCTCCAACAAGCGCAAGAGCCGGCTGCCCTCATCCGCAAAGATGCGCACGTAGCCGCCTTGCGCTCCAAGCGCCAGGGCGCGGGATAAGCTTTCTGCAGCATCTGCAGGGCAAGCGGCAGCGTGCAGGGCATAGGCGCGCAAGATGAGGGCTTCGATCACCCGGGATACCCGCTCCCCGTTCTCGGCTTCAGCGATTAATGCTGCCAGCGCATCGGCGGCTGAAGCTGAAGCGGCTGGCTCAATACCGCCTTCAAGCTCCATCACCCGGGCGCGCAACAACACCAGCTGCGCCAGCTCTGCAAGCAGGTGATACATAGCGGCTGAGCTCTTTTCAAAATCATACATTTCGATCCAGCGTGCCGCCCGGGGCAAGTCGCCGCGTAGGAGCGCCAGGCGCACCTTATGAATGGCGACCAGCGTGTCATCTAGAATGGAAACGCTGGCTTCGGTCACCTGAAAGGCGCGCTCGATGTGAGCAAACGCCTCGTCCCAGCGGCCCTGCGCCGCCCTCAAGCGAGCGAGAGCGATTTGCCCATCCATACTGGCTGCCGGCTGCCAGATCTGGCAATAGGCGATACCCAGCTCGGCATAATGAGTGGCCTCCTCAAAGCGATTTTGCTCGCGCAGCAACTCGGCATAGCTGACATAAGGCATCCCCAGCAAGAAGGTTTGCTCACCCAAGGCATCCTTCGCGTAGTGGATGGCTTGCTGAAAGGCGCGTTCGGCCAATCCCAGCGCGCCGCGCAGCTGGCGGGTTTCACCTAACTGCACCTGAGCGATGATCGTTACCAGCGGGTTGCTGGCCGTCTGGCTCAGGCGCAGAGTCTCGTTGAAGGCCTCCACCGCCAGGGACGTTTCGCCCAGCAGGACGTAATGCAGCCCCAGGTTGAAGTGCAGCATCAGGTGCAGAAAATCATCCTGCTCAGCAAGGGCAGCTGTGGTGGACAATATCTCGCCAGCCGAAATGGCTTTGCCAGCAAAAATGCGAGCCAGCATCTTCAGCGAGTTGGCTTCCGCACCCAGGCTCCTAGCAGGCTCGCCGGCCTGGATGGCGGATTCTGCTTTTTGGGCGCAGGCCTCAGCCTGGTCAGAGTCGATAGCGATGATGCTGACCCAGCCCTTTGCCAGCCACAGGCGCGGGCGCTGCTCGAACACGGCTGCAGGCAAGGCATTGAGCCATTCGGATAAAGCAGCCTGCTCGCCGCGCTGGAGCAAATCGAGATAATGCGTCTCGATCAAGCTGGCAGTGCGGTCAAAATCGCCAGCGTGGGTGGCGGAGTGGATGGCATCATCCAGCAAGCCGTATTCCTCAAACCACTGGCTGGCAGCGCGATACAGCGGCTCTACCTGCTGCGAGGAAAGCTGGCGGCGCAAAAACTCGGTAAAGAGGGCGTGATAGCGAAACCATGTCCCAGACGAATCAAGCGGCACCAAGAACAGATTGGCGCGCTCCAGGTAAGCCAGCAGGGCAGGCGCATCTTCTGGTTGCGCTCCTCCCTGCTCAATAGCCAGGATAGCCTGGCACAGCTCAAGGCAAAAGCGATCCGGCAGGGCGGTTTTAGTTAGAAAATCTTGCACGTTGGCAGGTTCGCGCTGCAAGACTTCCTTGGCAAGATAATCAAATATATACTCGCGCCCTACAGGCAGGCGCCAGTCGCCGGGCTGGCGCGCCAAAGCCAGCCCAGCCAGCTGCAACCCAACCGCCCAGCCTTCGGTAGATCGATCCAATTCGGCAGACTGGACGGCGCCAGGCTGGATGCCCATACATTTTTGAAGAAAATCGCTTTGCTCCGCCAGGCTGAAGCGCAGGTCGGCAGCGTCGATCTCGGTCACCTGGGCCAGGGCGCGCAGGCGAGCCAAAGAGAAGGACGGAGCAACCCGGGTGCCAATGACAAGATGAAAGGTCGCCGGACGGTGTTCGAGCAAAAGGCTCACCATTTGAGCGATTTCTGGGCTGTCCACGCTGTGGTAGTCGTCGAGAACAAGGGCGATATCGCTCTCCACTTCTGCCAGGTCGTTGAGCAGTGCAAAGAGGGCGCCCTCGGGCGCTCTGCCGCGCAACAGGGCCAGGCTGGTCTGCCCCAGGCGCGGCGAGATCGTCTGCAGGGATTGGATGAGGTAAGCGAGAAAGCGCTCAGGGGGGCGATCATTAGGCTGCAGCGCCAGCCAGGCGACAGGCAGCCTGCCGCTGCCGGCCCAGGCGGCGAGCAGGGTAGTTTTACCAAAGCCTGCCGGGGCGATGACCAGGGTGAGAGCGCGGCGCATGCCATCATCGATCTGCTCTAGCAAACGAGCGCGCTGGATCAGCCTGGGACTAAGCGGCGGGATGGTGGTCTTGGTGCGTAGCAGCGGTGCGAGCACGAATTAATTATACAGCTTTATGCCCTGAGCCTACTTATTACGTCGGGTGGTTCAGTCTTTTATCCCGTAGGAGAAAGGGCAGTCAGTCTTTTCAGAGTTCATTGCCCGCCTTGGCTCGTGGCAAGACTGCCAGCCTTTTTTTCGTAGGAGGAAAGCGTAGGGGCGCAGCAAAAACTCAAAAGGGTGACCATCAGAGCTTCTCTTGCTGCGCCCCTACTTGCTTGCCAGGGCAGGCGCTATGGCCCCGTGCCGAAACTCACTTCAACGCTCATCCCGGCGCGCAGACCGGGGAGAGGCGTGTCCAGATCGACCGTTGTTTTGTACACCACATCCCCGCCAAGCGTGTCTGCCGTCGGTGCAATCAGGACCACCTTCCCGGGCACATCCTGGTTCAACGCATCGATAAAGACCGAGACCGGCTGCCCGACTCGAATCTTGGGGATATCGCGCTCGCTCAGGTCAGTGGTCTCGACCCGCAAGCGTTCCAGGTCAAGCAGCTCCACCACGGTTTGACCGGGCACGACCCACTCCTGCCCCTGGAAGTTGACCTTGCTGACCGTCCCGCCAAAGGGGGCTTTCAGCTCCAGGTCCGCCAGGCTGGCCTGGGCTGCAGCCGCCCTGTCCTGGGCGGTCTCCACCCGCGCTACGGCCAGGCTTAGCTCGGCGGGGTCGGGGCCGTCCTTTAGCAGCTCAAGCTTGTCTTGCGCCAGCTCGAGGCGGGCATTGGCAATTTCCAGCTCGTACTGCGCCTGCTGGTAATCGAACTCGGGCACGATGACACCCGTCAGGCGGTTGTACTGCTTGAGGGCATTGTCGTAACGCTTCTGAGCGTCCGAAAGCTTGCTGAGCAAAGCCGCCCGCTTGAAGTTGCTCTCCGGTTTTTTCTCGTAGGGCTTAAAGTCCTTCTTTGCCTGTTCCAGAGCGCGCTCAGCCAGGGCCAAATTCGAGCTGGCAACCTGGATGTCGATCGGCTCAGACGCGACATCAAAACCATTGATCACCCGCTGGGCATCCCGCACGGCATCCCGCGCTTCCGTGTACGCTTGCAGCGCGGCGGCTTGCTCTTCCGGCAAATCGTCGCTGAGGGTTTGCAGCGCCTGCTGCGCGACCATCACCTCCAGCTCGGCTGCCGAGAGAGCCGCCTGGAGCTGCTCGGCGCCCGCCAGGCGGGCCAATACCTGACCCGCTTCCACCTGCTCGCCGACGGCAATCTCCACCGTCTCCAGCGCGCCGCTCAGCGCAAAAGCCAGCTGCGCCTCCTGGGCCGGCACAACAACCCCCGATGCGATCACGCCGCCGGCATTGGCCCCTGTCGAGGCCGTGTTGCCCGTGGAGTCCGTGCCGGTATCCACAGCGCCACTATCCAGGACGACGGTAGGCAGCGCTTCCGGAGTCGATCCGCCAAAAGCGCTGCAGCCCGCCAGCGCCATCGCAATCAGGGTCATCAGGACCAGCCCTTGCGCCAGTGTCTTGCGGTTCATATCATGCTCCTACGCCAGCCATCCCCTCAGCGGTTTTCTCGGCGACATTGTTCTCAATGATGCGACCATCGCGCAAGGTGATCACGCGGCGGGCGTAGTGGATCACCCGCGGGTCGTGGGTGGCAAACACAAAGGTAACGCCGGTCTCCTGGTTGATGCGCAGCATCGTCTCCATGACCTGCTTGCCGTTGGCGGTATCCAGGTTGGCGGTGGGCTCATCTGCCAGGATGAGCGCCGGTTTGGTTGCCAGGGCGCGGGCGACTGCCACGCGCTGCTGCTCCCCGCCGCTGAGCTGGTCTGGGCGCTGGTGCCCGCGCTCGCTCAGCCCGACTGCCGCCAGCAAATCGCTCACGCGCTGGCGGCGCTCCGCGGCGCTGTGACCGTTCAAGAGCAGCGGCATCTCGATGTTCTCATACGCCGTCAGGGTGGGGATCAGGGCGAAGAACTGGAAGATAAAGCCAATCGTACCACGGCGCATGTCCGCCCGCTGGTTGCGGTTGAGCTTGGAGACATCCTCACCACTGATGATCACCCGACCGCTGGTGGGCTGGTCCAGACAGCCGATTAACTGTAAAAGGGTGGTCTTGCCCGAACCGGAGGGCCCCACCAGGGCGGTAAATTCGCCGCTCTCGATGGTCAGGTCAACCCCGCGCAGAGCCTGCGTCTCGAGTTTACCGATTTTATAAATGCGGGTTGCGTTTTCAATCTTGACGACTTCCATGTTATCTCTCCTAATGAGTGCGTTTATTTCTCGGCGCGCAGGGCTTCGACGGGTTCCATCCGCGCCGCCAGGATCGACGGATACAGCCCTGCCAGCAGGGTAACCACCAGCGCCAGCAAGGACAGGCTCAGCGTGTCTTGCAAGGTCAGATCGGCGTAGATCGTCTCGCTGAGCAGGTAGCCGGTTACTCCCATGTTGCCGATGTAGATGCCGTAGCGGGTGAAGTAAGCCACCACCAGCCCGCCCAGGATCAAGCCGATGACGATCCCGCCAAAGGCGATCAGCGACGATTCGACCAGGAACAGGGCCATAATGCGGCGCCCCTTCATACCGATGGCAGACAGGATGCCGATCTCGCGAGTGCGTTCGAAGACCGACATGACCAGGGTGTTGATGACTACTGTGGCAGAGATCGCCAGCACGATCAGGTAGAAGAAGATCATGAAGCTGCTGGCCAGATCTTCGGTCTGGACGATCAGCTCGTTGAGCTTCAACCAGGTCAGCACGTCATAGTGCGAGCCCTGCAAGGCGGCTACCACGGCATCGGTTTGGGTGGTGTCATCCAGCAGCACAAAGATGGTGCTGGCGTGATTTCCCGCCTGGGTGATAGCCTGCGCCTTGGCCAGCGGCAGAAAGACGGTAAAACCGTCAAAACTGGGGGTGCGGGTGGTATAGACGCCCCGGATGGTGAACATCTGCTCGTCCACCTCGCCGTTGGAGGTGTTGACCGAGAGATTGACCTGATCGCCAGCCTGCAAGCCCAGCTTGTCTGCCAGCGCAAAGCCGATCATTACACCTTGGCGGTCGTCGGGGGTGATAAACTCGCCGCTCACCAGCTCTTCCTTGTAGGGCGCGTTGGCTTCGGAGAGCGGGTCGATTCCGTAGACTCTGACCCCTGCCGATTCGTCGCCCACAGACAGGAACCCGCTGGCAAACAGGCGCGGCGTGGCGACCTTCACCGGGGGCAGGGCAGCGATCTGCGCTGCCACCTGGTCCGGGTTCTCAACCAGGTCTTCCCATTTCAGGCTGGTTTTGCTCTCGTTATAGGTGCTGGCTCGCACCTGCAAATGCCCGCTCTGCAGGCGGATGGCCGAATCGATAGCCATGTCCATCTCGCCCTCAATCACCGAAGCCATCAACAACAGCAACGCCAGGCCCATTCCCAGCGCCAGGGCAGAAAAGAAGGTGCGCCGGCGGTTACGACCCAGGTTGCGAAATGCCATCTTGATCAGCTGTGTCATAGGAACCTCACACGTAATGCAGCGCTTCGGCGGGCTCGCGCTGCGCAGCTTCACGGGCAGGGATGACTGCCGCCAGCGCAGAGATGATCGCCACCGTCAGGGCGCGCCCCAGCAGTTTGTCCGTCCCCCAGCCGGGATAGACGCGGTCGGTGATCAGGGCGGTGTATTCGGTCATGCCGGAGAAGGCAGTAAAATCCATACCCACAAAACGGAGCAGTCCGTTGAACGCCAGTCCCAGCGCAATTCCCGCAGCCACGCCCACCAACCCCATCATCGCCCCCTCCAGGATGAACAACCAGGAGATCTGGCGCGGCTTGAGCCCCAGGGCGCCCAGCACACCGATCTCGCGCGTGCGCTCATAGACCGCCATCAGCAGCAGGTTCAGAATGCCGATCCCGGCAATCACCAGGATCACCACACTGAAAATATTCATCACGCTGCCTTTGGTCGCCAGAGCAGATTTAAGCTCCGGGTAATTGTCCTCAAAAGATTCGATCTCGTAGCCCGGCAAAGCGGGTTTCATAGCCGCAATCACTGCGGCTTCTTGCCCGATCTGCTGCAGCACAATCCCCACCTCGGTGGACTGCCCGCTCAAACCGTACAGGTCTTGCGCTTCTGGCAGGGTGATATAGACCGAACGTTTCTCAATCTCGGGCATGCCCAGGTCGTAGATGCCGGCAACCGTCATCGTGCGCTGGCGCATCTGCTCGTGCCTGGAGCGCCCGGTGAGGGTGATGCGGTCGTCAACCTGCACGCCCATGGCATCTGCCAGGCCTTTGCCAATGAAAATCACATCTGCATCGCCATCTGCCAGGAAGCGCCCGGCGACAACATGCTGTGCGGCAAGGTTGACGTCTTTTTCGATCTCTGGCACGATGCCGGTAATGCTCACCGCAAAGGCGCCCTCCCGGCTGCTGGTCAGCCCGCCGGTGTTGATGCGCCGCAGGGCTGCCACCACCTGGGGGTTGGCCAGAGCTGCCTGGACAACCGCCTGGTCATCCGGCAGCGGCAGGAGCGGCGCCTGGCTGGCTTCGGCGCGGTAGCCTTCCGCATGCACCTGAATATTGCCTCCCAGCACCTTGATGGCATTGCCGTAGATTGCCTGGTTAAACCCGACAACCAGCCCGTCGTACATCATCATCAGCGACAAGCCGAGGCCCATCGCCAGGATGATGATGACGGTCCGGCGGCGATGGCGCCAGATATTGCGCCAGGCCAGGCGGAGATATAGTCTCATATTCGATATTCCTTTCTGCAACCGGTATGCATTCCTAGCTCCCCAAAGAGCTAATTCACCTCTCCAACGCCAACCCGCGATGCCTCGCTGGCGGGGTCGGCAAGAGTTTGCTTGTACACCAGCCACTCCTCAAGGGTGGCTGTGTCGATCAAGCGCAAGGACCCGCTGGAGATACCCAGCACGCGCTCCATCGCATCCGTATAGGCAGCCACGATGATCTCAACCCCGCGCAAGTCCACTTCACTCCCCAGGAGCAGCCTGGAGAAAGAGTCGCCCAGCGTCTGCCAGAGCGACAGGAACAGCTCGCTGGCCTGGTCCGGATAGGGGGTCGATACGGTGCCTTCCCGGATGCCCTGCTGGAGGATCTTCGTAATGATCGGAGTAACGCGTTCGACCGTCATAGCAAATATTTTCTGGCGCACGATGGCATTTTCGTCGGCATACCAGACGCTCAAGAGAGACAGCAAATAAGCCTTGTGGGCAGTTTTCCAGCGAGCCGCCGTGACAAAGTAGCCCTCGAGCTTGTCCAGAGCAGACAGGTTTGGATCGTTCACGACCGGGTTGAGGATCTGCTCCACCTCATCCAGCAAGCGCTCGAGGAGCGCCTCCAGCAGCGCCCCTTTCGAGTCGAAGTAGTGATAGAAGGCGCCCTTGGAGATGTTCAGCTCGTCCAGGATATCCCGGATGGCCATCTTCTCGTAGCCTTTGGTGTAGATCAGGCGCTGAGCCGAATCCAGAATCTCGTTCCGCCGTGCAGCGTATTCTTCTTCTTTGATGGTACGCGCCATAGCATCCATCCGAATATTAAACCGACCGCCGGTTTGTTATTTAGGGGATATTATATCCGCCAAGCTGGCGGGAGTCAATAGGGTTGGAGGCGAGGCGGGCAGGGACTGAACCGCAAAGAGCGCCAAGATCGCCAAGCAAGATAGGCAGCACCTTGGTGTCTTGGCACCTTCGTGGTTAAGGGTTTTCTCTGTGCGCTCTGTGTCTCTGTGGTGAAGATTTTGGGTCTTGACAAGCGACCGGCGTTCGCTTATAATATAAGCGACCAACAGTCGCTTTCAAGGAGTATCCATGCCCAAAGGTATCCCCCTCACCGAAGAAGAGCAACAGCGCCGGCGCAAGGAGATCTTCGACGCCTCGGTCCACCTGTTCCTGGAGAAAGGCTTTACCGAGACCTCCATGCGCGAGATCGCCAAAGCCGCCGGGGTGGGCAAATCCACCCTGTACGATTACTACAAATCCAAGGACGAGATCATGGTCTCGTATTTCGAAGAAGAGATCAAAGTAATCACCGTCCGCGCCGAGGAGATCATCCAGGGCAACTCAACCATTGCCGAGAAGCTGCGCAAGGTCATGCGGATGCACCTGGGCTACCTGGTGGATAGCCGGCATACCTTTCTCAAGCTCAGCCTGGAGGCCCAGCGCCTCTCGGCAGACCGCCAGGATCAGATCCAGCTTCACCGCCACGCCTACCA